>Ga0114951_10003152_pt1 | contig 17444 bp, 31 predicted proteins | sample AM7aDNAmetaG_FD_88677 | JGI IMG/M metagenome (GOLD analysis project Ga0114951, IMG submission 88677) | Freshwater microbial communities from Finland to study Microbial Dark Matter (Phase II) - AM7a DNA metaG | ecosystem: Environmental > Aquatic > Freshwater > Lake | place: Finland: Lake Alinen...
TCACGTGATTCTTGTGATTCTTTGCCTTCTTTGCCTTCGTAAGATCCGAAATAACGCTTTGCCATAGTGGCCTCCTTGGTAGTAACTGCAGACGGACACGAGTCCCTGCAAGGTTCTTCCTCTAACTACCAGGTGGTACACCCAACTGGTAGAACTTTGGATAACTATTTCTTCTTCTTCTTTCCCTTAAGCGCCTTGGCTATATCTTTGCGTTCACGCTTCTCATGGAGCATCTCTTCGTGCATTTCTGCCTTCTTATGACGCTTCTCTTCTTTGTTATATGCTTTCAGTTTCGATTTCACGGATATCCTTCAATTTGTTAATAACATCATCGAGTAATGCGATATAATCTTCGTCCGAAATGTAATTGCTGTTGGTTACCGCCAAGTCCACAACTTCGTGCGATAATACTTCGGTATCGGTAACCAACTTATCTTGTGTCTTAGAGCATCCTTGAATGAATATTAGGCCAGCAATAAGTAATACAAGTCTTAGCTGCATATTAATCCTTGAGCTCATAATGGTTTGCATCTCCAGTTGTCCAATCTCCGCCCCAACGATGCTTGGGATCAAGCGTCTTCCAATACTCACCAAATTGCTTGTGCCCTGCAACGTCAGTTAGATATTTACCTGATGGATCGAATAGATTGAGATCAATAGCTAGACGTTTGCAATGTTGTGAATCAGCAATACCTTTGCCTTCTTTTGCATAGATAGCTGCTTGTTCGGGTGTCCGAAATGCTTCACCAAATGTACAGGTGTACTTATGTGCATAGATGTGTTCTATGAGTTTGGCAACATTGATGGAGAATTTCTTCTGTAATGCACTATCCATTATTTACTTCCGAATATTTCATTCCATTTATCCTTTGCCCAATCAAATAATTCTACTAGGTGCTCCCATCCTTCAACGAGCCAATCACGTGCTACCTCAAAGAACGGTTGTAACGCCTGAAGTAATAATACAAGTTGGTCATAATGTTCTTTATATCTGGTGGCCATATCAACAGCTTGCGTGACGGTTGCTAGCAGAATATCCGCTCCTGCAACATGATGCGCAGCAAGACTTGTGAGCAAACTCACGACTGCCTTTTGGGCAGCATTAACAACAGCCGCTTGGTCCACTGGTTTTATTGGCGTACTATCTGACATAACTACTCCTCAGGTTTAGTGTTTACATACTTACTAAAGTCCCGTTTGGCATAAGGCATATCTTCTTGCGCATCAATGAGGTCGTAATAAGCCTTAGGTTTGTGTCTCTTTCCGTAGAACTTAATATCTTGCCGTGTTTCTATGTCTTTAAGGTCGAACCTCATAATTGTGCCCCCAGATTCGTCTGTCCCATAGTTGGCTGTCCAGCTTGTGGTTGTCTTTGAGCCATAGCAGCTTGCATTGACGAAGGTTGATTCATTTGCGAGTTAGATTGAATGTTTTGTCCAACCTTCTGGATTTCTTGTTCATTTACTTGCTCTTGAGACTTAATGATCTTTTGCATTTCGAGCATCTGAGCCATATGTTCTAAGTCTATTGAATCGACTTCTTTAATAGCCCTTACCAGATTCAGCAACGCAATGTTCTCATCTCTGACCGAAGCGGCCTTACGCTCAACTGCCATAGCTTTGTTCTCTTGAATGCGTGAAAGACGCTCAAGACCAAGTCCTTGATCAGCGATGGCGCGTGATTGTGCAAGTTGAATCTTAGCTTTCTGTTCATCAATAGCTGTTTGAAGCTGCATATATTGGAGTTGAGAGTTCTGTTGCTCTTGAGCCATGATACGATCGATAAGTTTCTTCTTGTCTTGGACAGTGCAAGCTTCAAGGAGCACGTCATTAGGGACCGGAACTCCTACTTCTCTGAGCTGCAATAGCTGAGCGAACTGCATCTGTCGTTGCGTGGTCGTATTAAGACCTTCTTCGATATCAGCGTCATATTTGCCGAAGGCTTTGTTGAAGAACTGAACTGATGGTTCTTGCTGAATAATTCGTTTAACTTTACCTGGTGTGAAATTTGCCTGGATTATATCGAGTCTGAGTTTACCTAGAAGCTTCTGTGAGCGATCGAGTTGATCGAAGAGCCCTTGAAGGGTGGTCAGACCCGCTCCTTGACGAAGCATGGATAATACACCGGCTTTGTCATCGACAGCGCTACCCAAGAGCTCTTCGTTGACTCCTGAGATTTGTTCAATTTCTCTGGCGAGAATCTCAGACAATTGGATCATTGAAGGTGGAATCTGAGGTGCAACAATCTGTTGAACGTCGGTCATCTGCGCATCTTCTTTAAGGGCAAGGCCTCTTCCTTGGCCGCTCAGAAAGACATCCTTAGGGTTGACTAGTGCATTCTCTTTATAGATCCATCCTGAATTGATCTGTGATTCTAAGATATCGAGTTCAATAATCTTGCGACGATTATACAGATACTGAGCATCACGTAGACCTCTAACAACACCCTGTATTCGATAGGGAAAGTAAGGGGATTGAGGGTTATAATAACCAAGCACAGGTACGAAAGGATAAGTATCAATACCCAGAAGATTTCTTCCGTCATACATCACCTTGCCTTGTACAACGATCGCGACATTGACCGTAGGGATCTCGCTTTCAATAACCGTGACCGTTGGATAAGTTCTGAGATATAACTTGAGGGCTTCATCATCAGTCCCTCGCCATTCCATGGTCTCACCAGTTTGAGAGTCTACTAACATCTTCTGTTTACGATAGGTACGGTAGTAGAATTCATCGTAGGTTAATAAGTTCTTCTGCCCAAAGCCATAGGTCTCAGGCATGAATTGGAATTTGTCATCGCGATTGTCATGAGCATGCACCGACATGATCTCTTCAATCCTATCTGGAAGTAAACTCATACATTCGCGTTTCGTGAGAAAAGAACGTTTCCATAATCCGTTACAATCTGAAAGATCAGCCTTTCTAAAGAACGGATCTATGAGAAATCCATTATAGCTACAGTTATCAACACGTATGTTTCCCGATACTGGATCTGAGCGATAATCGACCCAGACTTGCAATAGGTTCATACCTGTAACAAGAGCACCCTCAAAAGCGTCAGATATTGTCTCAAGGACACCTTCTTGTTGGTCGTTCCACATGAGGATCTTAGTGAATTGCGATGCCGTTTCTTCGTCTGAATTCTCGATGGGTACTACCACAGTTGACTTACGATTACGGCGCTGATGGCCGCTAATCATGTTAACTACGCGTTTAATACGATTGAAGTTGAATTGCCTGCGACGATTGGCGGGCAAGTTGCCGTAGCCAAGGTCATTCCACAGGGTTTGATCACCAACTGCGAAGCGTGTATCAGTATCCGCTTCAGCCCAGAACGTTTGATTGATTGAAATGGACTCGGCATAGAAAGCTTCCATGCGTTGTTTCATTCCACGATCAGCCTCATCAAGATATTGAGGTCCTATATCAGGGAACAACATTACTACCTCGCCTTTAATAGAAGCGTGCTTCATCATGCAGTTGCCACGCTTACTTCATTACTACTACGCCTCTGTCGCGTTCATCACTCCACTGATAGTGTAGTAAACGCGTAATTGCTAATGCAAGTTTCTTAGATGTGTTTAATATCCTCCAAGAGACCTGGATCTGAGCGACGGACAGCCTTGGAATGGATAGCCTTAAAGTCTTTAAGACGCTGATAACCGGCCATTATGTCAAAAGAACGCGACAAGACGTCGATTCCACGAATTATGTTCTTATTAATGTAGTTCTGGATGTCGCTCTTGGTATCAGCAGAGAGATTAGGATGATTCCCTATAGCCTTCATGTCCTTCTCAAGTGATTCTACCCACGTAATACAGAGATTAGTTATCTGAATAGCCTTACAATGGTGCGATTCAGTTGGGCAGATCTGTTTAATCTTGGTCTTAATAGCAGCAATGGGTTCAACTTCGATGTGTTTAGTAACAAGTTCGACTTTCTTTGGTCTACCGGATGATTTACGGGTGGGTGCTGGTGTAATATCGACTGGTTTGGGCTCATATTTGTGACGTAGCGACTTGATCATTTCTTTTAACTCCTGAAATACGTTCATTTCGTAACCTTTCCTTTTCACGTTCAGCATTTACATACGCTACAGCTCGACACTCTGTTGAATGCAATATCTTCTTAGGCTCACACTTAGGACAGTGCTTTAAGTTAAGTCGTTTATTAATAAGTGTAGCCAGTGGGATTATGTGCTCCTTGCCGGCAGCACACAGAACAGTAAACATTCTGATATAGCCGTTAACTTTGCCATAAGGGAGCTCATTGATAACTTTATAGGGACCATACTGCGCACCATCAACGACTACTGCTCGCACCTGTGGCATTACTTCCCTTTCAACGCTTCATCTTTGAACTTCAATACATCCTGACGACGATACCCAATGAAGTTGCCCCAAGGATCTTTAGCCGGGGAGAGCTTTCCCTCTTCTTCGGCTTTGATCAGAACACTAAAGGCCTTAGTACCTAAGTTGCGCTGAGCTTCTTCGTGGCCAATAATGTCATCTGGTCTGTCAGTTGCTTCTCTAAGGAGTGGATGCTTGCCGTTTATCGTTGGATACTCATCACCTAGTTGCTTGAGCAAGATATCCAAGTTCAACTTACTAAACTCATACTGAGAACCAAAGCGATTCATAATCTGAAAGCCCGGATTCTCTCTGGCTAATCTAATAAGCGTAGAGCCAGAACAGTTAGCATAGAGCGCAGCTTCAGCTGTGGTCATGCGATCATCATTGCGCCCCGTCTTGATCTCTGGATAAGGAGGTAAGTTCTTGATCTCTTGGGCAATAAGATTACGAAGCGCAAGAATGACCGCCTCTTGGAGATGAATATCCTTGGCACGTGCAATCAAATCAGCTCTGGCCATAAGCGACGTAGGTAAATTAAACGTGAACTTACGGCAGTTTGTTTCATCAAGGTTGGCCATATCCAATTCGTTATCATTACGAAGCCACGCAATGTAGAGCTTCTGTCTCAATCTCTCACGTAATCCTCGCACTTCCATTAGAATACCTCTCCTAACGCCTCTAAGATTTCTTTGTACTTAAGCGCTAAGGTAATATGCTCCATTACTACACTGGTTGGTGGCATTTGATCATCAATGTGCTGATACAATAACACCAAGGTTTCAAGATACTTCTGATAGAGTTTGCGTCGTAAATCCTCATCCCAGGCAATAAAGATAGCCTCTTCTTCAGGCGTCCATGCCTCTCGCGCTTTGTCGAAAGTGTCCCACAATGAGTCATAGTCACTGCGTATGATCTTCTTAGTCTTCTTCATTACTTCTCCTAGTATTGGTTTCTAAATTGGTTTATTTACATAACAGTTTCTTATCAGATTTCAATTTATGCATATAAGCTAAATTCTCTTCGAAGGTAAGCCAGCGACAATTGTCTGGCTCATAGCCTTTATTAGGATCGATACGATCAATCGTAAAACCTGCTGGTCTTTCTCCCATATCTTCAATGAAATTATTGAAGATATTCCATCGAGAGCAAACCTTTATTCCCCTTCCGCCATATCGATTATAAGATTTGGCCTTTGGGTTATTACATCTAGAGCGCATTGTTATCCATGTACGATATGTTAAGGACTTCACCATTCCGTGCCGGAAATTGCTATTTCTTGTGCCTTGATGGCATGAAGCACATCCCTTAGAATTCCCCTTTACTAGTTCTCGATAACGAACTGGTTTCTCTTTTCCACATTCGCAGCGGCATAGAAATGCCTTCTCATGATTTCTATTAGGAGCTTGTGAAATAATGGTCCACTTATTAAATACATGCCCAATCATTTAATACCTATTATTAGTATCCCTGAACATAGGAGGAAACGCTCCTTGATCACCATACATTGCTTCTCGATACCTCTGCTCAAGCTGCTCGGGAGAAATGCCATCCTTAGTCTTCGGAAGCGATAAAACAAGATATCTAAAGCTGTCACAATAATGCGAAGACCAATCGTGGAGAGGCATATCCTTATAAACCTTGCGCTTAGCGTCATATTCTTTTCTATAATTCTCTAAAGCTTTAATTAAACCAGCACAATTCGACTGATCAATCCACACTCTACCCAAAGTCGACCTAACTGCCTCAATTCCATCTTCAATACTGAATTCAGTACATATCGTAAAGTTAATGCCCAATTGACGCGCTTTCTCAACACGTGTCATACCTTGTCCTGATGCCCATTCTTTAACCCTAAGATCATGCGGACCTATATGTCTTCCGTATGCTCCAGCATATGGCTTCTGATTTAGTATCTTTACGTAATATTCTAATCCCTGGCCACTGTTCTCATACGCATCAATTATTCTTACAACTTGTCCAATACACTGAAAGAATATAATACTCGTCATATCACGTCCAATATCCCAAGCAGTATGCACTTTAAACCCTGATTCATAAGGGACAATGCCTATGCGACCTGAAAGTCTCATCTTGTCAATGTACTTGGCATAGTACGCACCCTCAACGCCCATCTCAAAGCTCGTGAAATATTCCTGTTGAATTAAGTCTTCAGACATCTCACCTGATTGCTGTTCACGCTCTATATCATTCATCGAGATATGACCCGTATCCAAGACAGTAAGCTTGCTGCAGAACCAATGCTCAGGATTATTCACCGCAATGTTATACATTTCCCAGAGGTGATTCTTACCACGTGGGGTACTGATAAACAGTGCCCAGCCGTCGTTTGCTGTAAGCACCGGCCTTAGGAACTGATAAGCACGTGGATCTTGCAAGGCATACTCTGAGAAGATAATGCCTATCGGGTTAGTACCGACAAGGGAATTGCCCGACCAGCACTCCTTGCCATTCCGGCGAACTTTAATAACTCCCGATGGAACTGTCACACAGTAAACTTTGCCTTTATACTGCTCGGTCGTTATGTATTCTTTCTTAGATGACATTAATCGTTTGAATTTAGAATCTCTGACGCGAATCATATAAAGCGTCTTGGTAGATAATATCTTTCTACCTCGAATAATGGCATTTACAGACTGAGGTCTAATCGATATGTTCCCACTCTTGCCAATCTTAATAAGTATCTCTTGGACATCATCTATGAGACGCTTGGAAGTCGAATAATAGAACGTGCCTGCTGAGGTTATTGATCCATCACCCTTTACAAGCCATTCAAACAATATTGATAGATAGGCTGGTTTAAGATACTTAATGTCTGTAGGAATAAATCTCTCATGCTGAAGGCCAAACTGAGAAAGGTATTTATACAAAGCCTTGCTATTTATATCGAAACGATCCTTACCTTCCCAATAGTTAAGACCAATACGATCAAGAAGCTCGCGAATATCGTTTCTAATGTTCTTTTTGTTCTGGCATATAGTTACGCGATAAGTCTTCTTATCAGAATACGTAGATCCTTCGGCCAAGAAGATACCCAACAGAGCAACAAAGTCTCCCATGGGAATGGATATTCCGTCATCTAACTTAAACTGCTCCCAATAAATTCCAATCCAGTCAGAAGTTGCTGGTATACAGTCGTTCTTGATCGTAGGATCACTGATCTTCTTGAATTTATAGACACCTTTACTAGAACACACCCAGAATCGATGGTTTGGCGTAACTTTGAAATCAATACTCTTGCTTAAACCACGATACATAATCCCATCATAATCATACGACTGACGAGCAGTAGGCCTATTGAACTTGAGTACGCCATACTCAAGATACCCAACACGGCTAGTATCGTCTAAATCCCTAAATAGCTTCCATCCATCGTCCGTTAGGATCTCAGTCTGATCATCATAACAGTCGTAATTATCTGAACCCAGGACTTGGATCAGTGACTCGTTCTTTAATCTTATCTGCATCATCGTTGAGTTGGTTGATTGAACAAGTTCAGGTGGTATGAAGTCCAAGAAGCGTGTGCCATCATTGGTCATAGACTCCCACAGAATCTTGCGCCCCTGCGAATATGTCGGATACACAATAAAGTACACACCGACCTTGCGAAGTGCTTCTCTAATTACGAAGTTAAATGCTGTTAGATCTTTACCAGCTCGTCGAGGCCAGATACAAAGCGCTCTCTTGTAGCGCTTATTCTCAAGGGCATCCATCAAGGGACGTTGGTAATCTCTCAGGATAAACCGGTCCATCTTGACTTCAGTCTCTACTGAAATGTCATCAAACATTACTACTCTCTCTTCAAGCTTTTATTTCATCAGCTGACAATGCTTTAACGTAATTCAATGCATTATCTCTACTGTCCCTGAACCACTTAACGATATCGTCGTCATCACCACGGCCATCTTCTGCCTTGAGCAACTGGTCAATCACCCAATCAACATCAATGTACAGCTGGCCATCTTCTCGCTTAACCACAACACCATGAACATTTCTTTCAACTGCTTCATCGATAATACACTGAGGCCAGAAGACCTCATGCAAGAATACTCGCTGGCCATCAACGTCAACCAAGATCGTACCACGCCCATCAAAGGTTATGCCTGGAGTTGTGCAATTCAGAAAGATCCCACTGAACGGTTTCTCAGGCAGATTTGACGGTATCACCTTGCGTCTCTTCATTGGTTGCTTCTTCTGAGTAGCCTTCATTACTCTCTCCTTTGGCTTGTCTAGCGTCCCTACGTAACATTACAATTTCATCATCAAGCGACTCAACAATCGAATCTAAGAAGTCCATCTGACTCTTAACGTAGATAAGCTCTTTAATCAGATATCCCATACGATCACTACAGCGAATATGCAGCGGATCACGCTCTCTACGTCGACTAAGCGCATCAAGCTCCTCCTTGATCGGTATGATTCTATCTACTACCTCAGTCAGTCTCACGCTGTAACGATTCTTCATCGTCGTTAAGTACTGTATTGGCTCTACTTTCTTCATTACTAATCTCCTTTACGGGTGCTTTCAATGTAACAGGCTCCATTACTACACGGATAGTTCCATTACCGCCACCCAACTCTTCCTTAAGCTTGGCCTTCCACTCTTCCATTCTCTTCCAGTCATCTGAGTACATAGCCTGTGATTTGGCCACCAACCCAGCATCTAATTTGCCCGTCAGTCCCCCTATCTCTCGATGGTTACCTAAACACATCAAGGCGTACGCATACGCTTGCCTCAAAGCCTCATCTCTCTTAAGCCAACCCATCCATGTACTCTTGTTGAGCATCTTGGCCTCAAGGAACTCAGTGAACACCAATGCAGATTCGTTGTTCTGTGCGCACTCTACAAGCTCTATAGCAAGTGCCTCCAAGTAAGCATCGGATACTGGTCGTTCTCTGAAGCTAAAGAACATGTCATAGTCGCGTTGTAAACAAGTCCTGTTATTAGGTTTGGCCGATCCAGAGGTGCTAGATTGAGGGTTTGCATCGTTTCGAGACAATTTGCGTGCCATCTTACAACTCCGTTATGGTCATGACGGTCCGTGGTACTTGGTCGTAGATCTTGGATGCGTTAATAACAGCAACGATGCAGTCGTCTTGCCAGAGTACTTCGGTAGCTACATCAAGATAGAACTTGATCATGTTATCGGTATCTGGACGTTTAATATGATATTGGGGTGTTTGTTTACGATACACGATTGGTATCGGCATATAGAATATGAGTTCGACCTGAACAGGTCGTGTGTAATAATCGCCTAGATGTTGTTTACGAAGTTCGAAGCGCTTAGCACGCTTTATAAGATACTGATCATCATAGGCTATGCCACGAGCAAATCTTGGGCGATTCAACGGTATTGGAATTCCCGTAAAGATATATGAGGTACGTTCACACTCAGATTTGACCGTAGACGAACGATCTTCATTACATAGAGTCTTCATCCCACTCTCTCCCTTGTCGCTCAATGTATGTCAATTTAGAACTATAATCTGCCACTCTCCCAAGTGTCATCATAGGTGTCTACTTCTTCCCAGATAGTAGCATTCTCAATGTTATTTGCAAGGATTATTTGATCTTCATGTTTCTGTTGTCTAGTGGCGATATTTTGAGATTCTTCATTTGTTACAGGTTGCACTTCATCTTTCGTTATAGCTTGCACCATATCTTTAATCTTGGGGTTTGCTGGTAGCTCGTGGTTGGCTTCTTCCTTCAAGATGTAGTGGAATACACCTTTATCACCCCATCCATAGGTCTCGAAGTAGCGTAGCTGTCTATCGGTAAGATAGGTGAACTGTGCTCTATGTTTCTGGCTAATGGACATGGTCGTTACCCTTGCAGTACAGCAAGCGAGCTAGTACTTCCCTTGCTGGTGGTTCTTTGGAGAGCCAATCTCGACGAGTTGGTGTCTCAATGCGGCGAAGCTGTTCAGCCGAGAGACGTGAACTGGTTATAGGCGCAGCAATCGGTGGCTTGACGTTGGTTGATTGTGGGGGATGACTGGAGAGGTTGTACTTGGCCCTCAAGGCATGGTAACGCTTGATATCTGGCTGGTGTTCTGGTCGTTTAGACTCCTGGCAGGCTTTGCGGCATAAAGACACAAACAATGCCACAGGGTTGGCTATGTCAGTACCACCAGGGAAGTTGGTCGTGACGTGGTTGATCACAGCGTTGGGGTACTGAGCAAGGAAGATCTTGTCTCTGTTTCGAATCTTGAAAGGTATGCGGTGTATTGCTTGGGGTATCTCAGCATCCAAGTCTGTCTGTTCTTGTTGGGACAATTCTGGGTCAGACCCAGTGTTATTCTCTCTTGAATATACGTTATTATTATCTTCTTCCTTTAATACTAATTCAGAAGGATGTACAATTATGACTGGCAGCGGGTTTCCAGAGGGGGTAATTTGACCCTTAATTTGGATAGTTGAGAGCCAGATTTCAGCCTGAGGTAAGTGGCCGAAGAGCGACTTAAATTGTCGCTTAAGTAAGACATCTTGGAAGTATGGTGAGACTTTATAATCGTTACCCTTAAATAAGCCCCTAGGTTGCTTACACCAATCAAGTAACTTATGTTCTCTCATAACATCAAAGACACGTCCAACTGTCCTAGGATTACAATCATCACACATCCTGGCTATAGTGCTCTTGGATACTCCAATGAAGTCTTTACGTGATGTCAGTGCTCTTGAAATAATCGCAGCAACAATTGATAACTGTAAGTCTGTAGTGAAACACTTGGCCATCATCCCTTCGAAGTTTAAGTACCACTCCGATGTTGGGAATATCACTCTGGTTTCGAAGTCATTTAAACCACGATTAACACAGTCATTAAATGATAATTCTGAGTTACGCTTAAGCCTACTTAGGAATTTATGTTTGTTGGCCAAGTTGTAATTAATAGATGGTATTGCTTTACCGAAATATTTGTTCTGATATTCTGAAAGATTCTCTTGACGAATGCTCATTGATGTCATAGTATTACGCAATCGTTCCTTTCGTGTCGGAGTTGTTTACGCAATTCTTTCGGGGATCGCATCTATGAAATAAACGGCTTGTGATATAAAGAGATAGGGCCATAGGGTTCTTTCTGTTAGAACTTAGATCCTTTGGTCGGGAAACTTTGGGGATCGGTTCGGTGTGTAATTTACAATACGATTTATTTCTTAGAACTTACTATAGTTGTCACGAATTGGCAACTATAAGGTTTGTAGTTTAATGTGGGGGGCGGCTTAAAATACCGCCTCAATCTCTTGGAAGTCACGATTCAGTCAGTAGATTCAGTACTTTGCTCTTTAGTTCCATATTCATTGTATAAGTTGTAACTTTGTTCCATACTCACTAATGATTAATTACCTTATGTTATGAAGCCATCGGACATTCAAATATCGGTGGCTTCGTTCCTTATACGATTCAATTTAATTCTATCTTTATGCTTCTGATAGTATGCTCGCTGATTAGCTCTGATTAATTCTCGATGCTTAGCATAGTACTCTCGACAATACTCTAATCTCTCATCGCTTGTAGGTTGACCATCAAGTATTATTTGACGCGTCTTGGCACGCTGAATGATCTTCTCTCTATTCTTCAAGTAGTAGCTACGATTATATTCTTTAAGCTTCGTCTTCTTATCTTCATTAACCATCTTGCTAGTCTTCTACTCTTGAGGCCCATATTCATCTAAGTACTTCTGTAATGCCTTCTCGTACTTCTCGGCCAATATACGGCGCTTAATGCGATGGGCTATCTCCAATGTCTTGGGAACATTCATCTTCAAGGCTATGGCCAGCTCTATAATCAACTCAGGCGCTGGCATGAACCCAGCTCGCTCTATCTGATAGATATACGAATCCGTTACCTTGATGGGCAACTTATTAACAACTTCCCTACACGACATCTTCAACTCTAGACGTGCCGCTCTCATAAGCGGGCCCAGAAGCTCTATCTTAGTATCTTCCATAATCATTCTCCCTGTAATATCTACTCATTTAATTATCTTGTATTATTATAAGTAAAGTACTTTACTTTGTCTATAATTATGTTAATCTAAGGGTGTTGAGATAGTAACAGATAACACGATAATGTTTTGGAGAACGTTATGTACTGTGATCTTGGAGCACTCGCTCTCTTCTTTATAGCATTCAATCAGAATAAACCTGCAAGTGAGCTTGTTATTGATCCTGATAAACAACGTAAAGCCATTAAGACGGCGTTATGGGCTTGCCTAGGAGTAATAGCTTTCTTCGCAGTACTTATCACAATAGTTCTTAATATGTCGTGGTAGCATTAATGTTTTGGAGAGCGTTATGATTACAAACAATAATAAGTGGAATCAGACGGCTGAGTATCTTCTCAAGATCAAACAAGCAATCAAGTATTACCAAGAGATGGAGCGAGTCTATTTAAATGATCTCAAGGACTTATCAGGTGGATTATCCGCCAGTAATGATAACTATGAGTTTGAACTTGTGGTTAAACAAGGTCCTATAGACTACACCAAGATACCTCAACTTACTGGTATCTCTCTTGAGCCGTATCGCAAAGAATCTGTTGAAACGTGGATACTTAAAGTGAAACCTAAACTCCCTGAAGGGATGGAAGTTCTGGAGAACAAATGATGGAATCTAATCAGAAGCTTGCTAAGGTATTAACCGATCTAACAACATGGATGGTTAATCATGAAGACAAACATAATTTCACCGAAACAACATTACAAGAATCACTCAAAGACATATTCAGACGCCTTGATGCTATTGAGAAGAGGTTACAGTGACTAAGCGTATTGTCTTTAAATTCTCTGCATATGTCGTATTAATGCTACGAGACGGCGATAAGATTCTCGTATTGAAGCGATCGAATACTGGCTTTGATGATGATAGATATGCGTTCCCCGGTGGTCAATTAGATGGCAATGAAAGAATATTTGACGCCGTAATACGTGAGGCCAGAGAAGAATTGGGTATTACCTTAAAGACCGAAGATCTAAAGCTTGTTCATACACGGCATGTAAGACGTGACTCAATTGAATCGATTGGATTCTTCATTGAAGCAAGAGCATGGAGCGGCCAGATTCAGAATATGGAGCCCCATAAACATGCACTAGTTGAATGGGTAAGTATTAATAGACTCCCTTATACTATCCTTCAATCAGACAAGATGGTTCTTGATTTCGTAGAACGTAGAATTGCCTTTAGTGATTGGGGATTTGATAACAATAAATTAAGCTGATAGTAAATACTACATTGAAGAGAACTATACTAGATATCTAGGTTCTTATTTTTAAGGAGGCCCTATGAATTATCTAATAGTTCTTGTTCTCTGTGTATCCCTATGCAATGCTGCTTTACGTAAAGAAGTTGAGCTCGTACCATATAAACATATCTACACTTCATTTAATATACGAAAGAAGATCAAAGTGCTTGAGGAGCAATTACGTCATATCCAGGCTTATATGCAGTTAATGCTTCAAGAACATGATGTATTAGAATACTTTATGGCTGAACATGAAGCGGTATATGTTACTGGCAAGATATTAGAATTACGTACATCTATAGAACTTCCTGTAATACCTGAAACTGATGAAGAACCACTACATTCCAAAGGAGCTAAATGAGATACCTATTATTACTGTCAATGATATCACCAATAGCATATGCCTCTATGAGCATGGATTTACCTCTCACTAAAGCAACCCCAAGGGGACTTGAACTGAGTGACGTCGACGTTGTAGTCGCTTCCAAAGGCAATAATCCATCAAAGGCAGACAATCGCAAGATTATCGGTAAGCTCAAGGTGCGCATGAATCAGTTGCTCAAACAAGTTAGTGACTTAACACCACAAGAGTTATTCGAACTTGCTGATATCCAATACGAACTACGAGAGTTAACTAAGAAGAAATAAACAGGGAGACTAATGGAAACCAATCTACAAGATATTAAACTATTTATGGATCAGCTGTCTGAGGCCATTGATAAGATAGTCGATAAACGCATGACGATGCGCCCAGTTGATCGATATCAATCTGATCAGCTAAATGAGTTGGTAGCAGCTCTTGCTAAAGCACAGACCGAATATCCAAGCATTGGCAAGAACCGTACTAACCCATTCTTCAAGTCAGAATACGCAGACTTTGATAGCATCATGAACGCTATACGGCCTGTTCTCTCTAAGAATGGCTTGGTACTCAGCCAGTTCACGGTCATCGATATAGATTCACAATCACGTACACTCCACACCAGATTATTCCATGCCTCAGGTCAATGGATGGAATCACGCCAACGTATTGTCCCTGAGAAGAACGATGATCAGAAGTTCGCTTCATCGGTTACATTCAACAAGCGCCATCAGGCAATGGCAATTCTGAACATTACTATCTCAGACGATATGTACGATGACGATGCAGAGCGCAATGTCCAAGACTCACGTATGGCCGACATCAAGGGAACAGCGACTAACCATAATTATCAACCAAATGAACAGCGCTATGAGACAGTTAATGCCCATGAACATGCACAATTACAAGAAGCACTCAAGGGTTGGCCTGATCTAGCTAAGGCTATTATGAATACCTACAAGATATCTTCACTTGCAGATTTGCCGCGTGAGAAGTATGCTCATGTCATCAAGCAGATCCGAACAAACATTGAACAACGCACTAAAGGAACTGCATCATAACAAGCTTTAGGAGAAAGAGATGTTAATTGATCCAGTTGTTAGATATACAAAGCCATGTAAGTGCGACATTGCGGAATTTGGGACGATTTACAAGGTGATGGGAGATAATGACTCTTATGAGCTCTTCGTTCAACTGGGGTCAAATCCAGAGGCAACTGAATGGCATCCGATCGGCACACTACTGGAGCGAAGTTTCCATCGCTTTCTCCTTAATAAAGAATTCATAACACTTTGTTTACACGCAACTTCTTGCACAGAGAAATCATGCAAGCACAACAAAGACATGTGGCAATTACTTTCACAATAAACAAGATTGTTTTCTCCAAAACAGCCCCTCTATCTTGATGTTGACTCTTGATAGGGGGGAATGTTATGTCCCCGTCATCTAATTGGTTAGGATAATGCCCTTTCACGGCATAAATATCGGGTTCGATTCCCATCGGGGACGCCAACAAATGACTAACCCCCCATGTATTATCATGAGGGGCCAGCTTGAGCGAAGGGAGAGTAACTAATTTATTAAATCTCCCGCTGTATTAAGCAAGTGTTACATTTCCAACACAACTATCTACTGCAAAGATCGTATCGGCTACAATGCATATCAGTGTTAAACTATCCGATGGAAGATTAGAAGTAATTGTTCCTGCAGCGCCTAACGTAGTTGTTGTGCTTCCGAGCATAATTTGCTGTCCTGCTCCCTGTGTTATTATCCATCCTGTTGCACCATATCCCATGACTTTAATAACTGATCCAACGGTAGCAACAATTGGAAGTGCAAGACTACATGCTGTTACTGGTTTATTAATGATATAGCCATAATTCACATCCATTGGAATCACATCATCTAATGCTGTAGTCCATGTTAATCCTAGGGACGGTATAGTTACTGGATAAAGTTGGGCCCAAATAGCTTCTTTTGAAGTCCCAACAACTGTTTTATCAATAAGTTCCCATACAGTGCCTGTTGTTTTATTAAGCCAGTGAGTTGTTAAATTGAATCCAATGTAATCATTAACAGTTGGATCGCGCTTCTCTATAATAGCTTGCGCTGGGGTTGTTGCTCTTGTCCCCATATATGCTAATGGATCAATACCATTAAGCCGATTCTGATTGGGTAATTGTACATAAGGATTAGCCATTGCTACTCTCCTAATAAGATGAAACTACTACTAACTCTCTTTTAGTATTAAATGATTCTAAATACATCAACTTGTTGCGTAGCCATAGAGTGTAAACGTTCCAGTAATGATATTGCCACTATCAAATCGTATCCTAATAGCAACTGTTGAACCTGTTGGTCCATAACCGCCAACAGTTCCAAGGTTAACAGTAGCATTTGAATGCAATATATTGGTCATTTGGCCATTGATTATTGGCCATGTATTTACACCTATATTCTGTAATGTAATTACACCAGCAATATATGTATTCTTTAATTGATCCCCAGTACTAAGAATAAAGGAGGATGTTGAATTGCCCAAAGTAGGAGTTCCTGACCCATCTTCCCAGTAGAAATACCTTGCTTTGTATCCAGTATTAAGATAAGTAGATCCATTCTGTGACGTTTCTAATAGTAGAGTTTGATAGTCAGATGTACCAGAAACATTATTCATAACGAGTAGATAATTCGCGTATGTTCCAAGACTACTGAAGATAATACTTGCAGCATTAGTGGCTGTTTGGGATGAGATGAGCACGAGTGGAGCAGAACTTGCTGGAGTAGCCCATGCACCATCGCCTCGCCAATATGTTGTTGCAGATGCACTTGTACCACTATTAAGATTAGTCACGGGCAAGTTACCTGTAACACCATTGCTCAAGTCTACTTGTGCCCATGCTGGATTATTCGATGTTCCAGTGTTCGATATGTAACGCGTAGATGAAGTATTCTTCGCCAATGGGGCTATAGTATTTGTTCCATTTCCATAAATAACATCACCTTGTACTGTATTAACTATAGTTAATACACCAGATGAATTAATCGTTGCCAAACCAGCTGAGGCTCCTGTTAAATAAGAGAACGTTGTTGGTCCTGTCGTTACTGTCAATGTATTGCTCGTATTATTTACAATATTCGTCGTTGAACTCATGTGCTTTCCTTCCTTTTATTGTTACGCAAACGTTAAATTACCGACAGCGCTTTCAACTGCGAAAGTAGTATTCGCCACAATACAGCGTAGTGTTATACAGTCATATCTATTAGTTGAAGTAATGGTTCCTGTTGCTCCAGATGTTGTAAGTGTACTTCCAAGATTGACTTGTTGTCCTGCTGCCTGTGTAATAACCCAACCTGTTGCGCCATATCCTGTGATCTGAATAAGATCCCCAACTGCTGCTGTTGTAGGCAATGCGCATGAACATGCTGTGCCAGCTTTATTAATAACGTAACCATGATTTACAAGCATTGGA
>Ga0114951_10003155_pt1 | contig 17425 bp, 32 predicted proteins | sample AM7aDNAmetaG_FD_88677 | JGI IMG/M metagenome (GOLD analysis project Ga0114951, IMG submission 88677) | Freshwater microbial communities from Finland to study Microbial Dark Matter (Phase II) - AM7a DNA metaG | ecosystem: Environmental > Aquatic > Freshwater > Lake | place: Finland: Lake Alinen...
ATACAAATTTTAGTATAATCTTTATTGATTGCTTCTAATACCTTTTCAAACTTTGCATCACCAATAATTGTTTTAATGTCATCAAGGTTATAAAACCATTCTTTATTTTCCTTATGAATGAAAGGAATTAGTTTACCACAAAAGATAAAGTAATCTAGGCAAGTTTCATACGAACCGATAGCAGTAATATTGTAGGTAGGAAGGGTAGGAAACGTAAAGATTTCATCAATATCTTCTTCCACCCTACGAAATACTACTGATTTATCAATACCCATGGTTTTTAGCATGGTATCGTAGAAGTCATGAAATTTACTTTGAATAATCATGTTTGTAATATATATGAAAATTTGAAGAAAGTCAATGTTTTTCTTCTGTAATCAATTCATCTTGAAATTTTGTGAGTTCAGTATAAAGATTTTGAGCCTTTAAGAGTTCAATCAATTCATTCTTTGAACTGGCATAGAAACGAATTCTATCTCTGTAGTTACATTTTTGCATTTGTTCCTTTTGATTGGTATATAGTCCACCAATATACTCATAGGAAATTTTACCATCTGTATCAACTTCGATGATACGAGTATAAATTCTATTTGAAATTTGCATATAATTAAGGATTATTAAATTGAGATAGTTGTTTCCCGCATCCAAGCAATTCGACAAGCATTCATAGCACGTTCTGCGTTGATTGTATTTTTTGCCATTTTGAGAATTTTAATAGCAGGAACGCTAATCAAATAACCAGCATCCAGAATGGTTTTACGATCAAGTTTAAGATATTTCTCACAAAAACTTAATGTTCCTTCAATACAATTTCCTGCTTTACAAGAATCATTCAAATTCACTCTGGTATTTCCAAGTGATTTAATAAACAATTTCTCTTGCTTTTCATTTGCCTTTTTAAGTCTATTGGCAAGTTGACGTTTGATATATTCAATTGCCATTTTTGATCGAATGTTAGTGGCGAAATTCTTAGCATTCCAATCAACATCACTCAAATGATAATCCATTTTATCACTTTGACGTTCTACCAAAATTCCTAAATCATCACGTTTAAATAACATACCTTTTGGGGAAATATATTTACGCTTAACTACATTTCCAATGATTGTTATTGCATATTTACCGCAATCAGAAATCGCAATAGCACTTTGATAATCGCAGTAAAGATTACTTCCCTTGTATCCTCTGAATGCCCCTTTATAGTTAATTATTTCAAATCGTGCATCTACCCTTCCACCATTAATTTTAGGCTTTCCCGTATAGATATTTTTCTTTCGCGGATTTTCTTTCATTAATTTTGCATAAGCATATTGTTGTGCTTCGTAATTAATGAATGGATATGTTTTAAATCCTTCCAACGTTGTATTAATATAAATACCAACTTTAACGCTTTCAAATATTGTGTTCATAGTTTTAATAGGATAGTAAAAAGTTACAGGATTGTCAATGTTTAAAAATGAAAAAATAATATATAGGAATATAAATAGAAATTACTGATACCCCAAAAGATTTTTTATAATCTTTTGTATGCGTATATCCCCCAAAAATATCATAAAATTGAAAATAAAGATTTCATAGTTCGGAAATATTACTAAACAATTCTTTTCGATTAGTTTCAATCAATTCAAAGAGTTCAATATCAGAATCAACATATACCTTTGAAGTCAAGTATATAATCTTATTTGGTGTTGTGATAAAGCATAGATCAGCAAATTTACAAGTGCCAGTATATAGATAAATCAAAGGTTTATCTTTTGTATATTCAGTTTCTTTATAGTTTACAAATGCTTTAATAGCATTCTCTTTAGTAATTAAATAATATTTTGTATCCATAATTTTAGTGTTTAATTTCAGCACCATCAGCATCAAATCGAATATAACGAATCTTTTGCTTGCATGCTTCCTTATAGATATTAAGAAATTTATAGCTGAATCCCTGTCTCTTAAAAGTAGGCTCATCAAATTCAGACATATACAAAACATATCCATGAGTGCCAGTAAAGATTACCGTACCTTTACCACTTGCAAGAAGATATAAATCAGAATCTTCAATTTCATTTGAAGATATATCAGCAATTTTATCAGTTTGGAATTTCATAGTGTTTAGAGATTACCAAATTTTAATCTATATGTCAAACTATTTCTTGCAGTTTTCAAATCCTAAATTATATGCTGCATTCAATGCCATTCTCAAGGTTGTTACAGTAACTTCATGACAATCCAATTTAGATGATCCACGACTTTTCAAGGTATCAATACAAAGAAACGAACTTGCAATCTGTGTAAGCTTTGACATTTGTTCTTCTTCGGTTAAAATTTTCATGATTAAGAGATATGTGAAAGTTTATATACGTCATTCCAACTTGCTTCACATTCGATACAACTCATTTCTTGTATTGCTTCTTTATCAAAAATAATTTCAATCCCATTTCCTTCAATTGCATCCGAACCACAAAAAGGACAATGATCAGGATTTTCCAAATACTTTTCCAATTGCGTTTTATCAATGTTTTCAACTTGTGACATATTATTCCATTCCTTTCTTGTTTTTGCGATTGTAACTTCCTTTTCCCTTCTTAGGCTTGAAAGTTTGTGCAAGCTTCTCTGTAAATTTCCTAATTTGTTTAAGACATTCCATCCGAGTCTTTAACTTCTTCAACTCCTTCTTATTCTTTTTGGCTTGAACGTTTTTCATGTTTAGAAGTTACCATATAGACTAGAACATGTCCAGAACTTTATTCTGTTCTTTTAATGTTTTATTTTCTTCTTGCTCTGCTTCAAGCGTCCCCTTTAAAGCATCATTTTCCGTAGCCAATGCTTCATAATCTGATTCCAGTTTTACAAGGTATTCCAAAAGTGATACAACAATTTCTTGACTTGGTAAATATCCATGCTTCGCTTGTTGAATCAAATGCGGTAAATTATAATCTTCAATCTTAATCATATAGGTTCTACTATTGTTTTATATTTATAATCTATACTAAAATTTAAATTTAGTCAACCATAATCTTGAAAATCGCATCAAGATCTTCTTTCATTTGATTTTTTGTTTCTTGAATTGCCTCGTATTTTCCTTGCTTTGTCATGTAAGGATCATTCAATTTTAATCTCAAAATTTCTAATTGAGTTTCTGTCTTTGCCCGATAATCAAAATATGCTTGTTCTTTCATAGCATCTTTAACTTCTTCAGTGTCAAATGTAATAATCGCGGATCGTCTAACAAAATTGTTCATATTAATAATAAGGCTCGTGAGTAGTATGAATAGAAAGTGCCGCTAACTCAACTCGCAACTCATTAATCTCATTTTGAATATTATTTTTACGCTCTTCCCAAAATTCAATTTTGTTTTTTAGCTTTTCAATTTGTTCTTCCATAGTTAAAAGATATCAGAATATTTGATAAATATCAAGAAATTTTTATTTTTACGATTAAATAATTAAGGGATAGTATGTTAGAATAAATCTTCATACTATCCCTTTATACTATTAATTAACTTTACTTATTTTTTGTAAACCTACCTTTTGAATCTCTTTGATTATAAAAGTTTGATCCATCAGGTTTAGTTCCATAAATTCCCCCATCAGATGAATACAAAGGATAATCAAATCCATTACTACCTTCTTCAATCTTCGTCTTATAGTCCTCCTTATACTCGCTAATTACAGTATAAGCACAAACCCTAGCCTTACTGTTAGCATAGTCTTTTGGGATACTACAAAAATCTTTAGGATTCACTTTACAAATAACAGTCTTACCATTATTTGAACATGAAAAGTTTGGAAGGTATTGCAAACTAGCTACATGCAATCCATCAGAACAAGTTTCCTCTGAATTTTCATTAACTTGATTGCGACGAATTTCAATGTATTCTCCCACTCCATTATAAATTTGTCCTGCTTCATTCATCTTTCCGCTAATAGGTTTGATAGAAGGATTGCCATGAATTGAATAGAAATCCTCTTGCAGATTTTTAAAACATAGAACAAATCCATCCTCGCTAATCGGGATCTCCCCTGCTTCCAAAAAATCATACAATTCATTTACAGCACGATTTGAAGGATTATCCATTAATAGCCCAAAAAAGTTTAAAAGTGGAACGAATGGCAATCCTTCATCCATAAACTGCAAAATACGATCAGTCAAAGTATTGTGGATAACCATTCCATCAAAGGAAATTACACCATCATTAATTTTAACTCGATTAGTAACATCACACTGTTCAACATACTCTTTAATAGGAGTAGTCAAATCAATCAAAGAAACCATCAAATCATAATCTTTAATTTTAATTGCGCTAATAATTTTATCATAATTTTTATGGGGTTTTAAAACAGTGTAAGGCTTTGCATTGATAATTGCTGAAATCGTTCCTGAACCTGTGATAGTGATACCAATATTTTTATTTTTCATAGTGAGAATACTCTAACTTATTTTTACTTGTTTGTCAATACCTTTTTAATTTTATTTTTAAAAAGGTGAAATATTTCCTTTCGATTATTAAAAGTTATCAGATAAATTTATTTTATTGGTTAAATATTAACAAGCGGTTAAAGAGTGCGGAAACACTCAAACTGGAATAATTCAGTCTGTCCCGCTTATTAATATCATGAATAATTATCAAGAAAAAGAATCGAAGTCAACAAAAATCTGTACAAAATGTAATTGCGAAAAAGAAATTATAGAGTTTAATAAATCAAAAAAAGGAAAGCATGGATTACAAAGTATTTGCAAAAATTGCAATAAAGAATATCGTATACATAATAAAGATATAGCTTCTAATTATAATAAAAACTATCGGAAAAATAACAAAGAAAAGATAAAAGAATGTAAATTAGTATACAGTAAAAATAATAAAACAAAAATACAAGAAAATAAAAAACGATATTATAAAAATAATAAAGATAAAATAGAAAATTTCAAAACTGAATATCGCAAAAATAATAAAGGTAAAATATTAGAAGCCCATAATAAATATCGTAAAGAAAGATATTCAAATAACTTAAACTATAAGATATCTTGTATATTAAGATCCCGTTTAAGACATGCACTTAAATCTCAAGGTGCTACTAAGAATATAGAAACATTAGAATTAATAGGATGTTCTATAGAAGAATTTAAATTACATATTAAATCTCTATTTAAAGAAGGTATGACTTGGGATAATCATTCGTTTGAAGGTTGGCATATAGATCATATTAAACCTATGGCATCATTTAATTTAAGTGATACAGAAGAACTAAAAGAATGTTGTAATTATACCAATTTACAACCATTATGGGCATTTGATAATCTTTCTAAAGGAGATAGATAAAAGTAATAATGAGGATGTATGATAAGGTTCATACATCCTCATTAACTATGTATTTACTTTACTGAATCTTTTTCCTGTAATGCTAATAGAATTGTCATAATATCATCAGCATTCCAACTATCTATGTTTTTAACAATAGTTTTCAAAATAGGGCAGTTAGATACAAGATCAATTGGCGCATGATTAGTTTCATCAATTTTCATCCAGTTAACAATTTTTGGATGGTTGTTAACACGATCATTACAAGCCCTAACTTCATCAATAAAACAACGCAAGGGATGATCTAATGATATATTATTCCATGAAGGATGTAATGTCAATTTACTATGATAAAATCCACTTCCATTTTTACGACAATTAACAATATCATTAGCATTAAATGTTACAATGTTATCTAAGTAATCAGTTAGGAATGTTTGAAAGTTAACACTGCCATTATCAATAACTCTATGCTCATTTTTAGCAGATACCATAAACAAAGCACTACTATCATACCCTAAAGCTTTAAGAATATCTATTAAATCCTGTGAATTGCAAATGTTATTCCGTAGTTTATCTGATTTGATATTGAAACTATAATCATAAGTAGAATTCTTTACTAGATAAAACCTTGGCAAATCATTTTCATCATAGGTAACTGAACTCCATGTATAATTTGTATATCTACTTTGCTTTTTATGTAATTGTTGTACTCGAACTTCATTAGGAAGCAATACTGCCTTACCACCAGAACTAGCACGATAAGGTTGGGGTAAAGTAGATGTTGTAGTAAATACATTAGCAGGAATACCAAATGCAATTAAAGCATCATACGCTTGCTTACTAAAATACATTGCACCTTTATCATCACCACTACATTGTGACTTAACATATGTTTTAACCCTAGTTTCACCACCACGATTCAAATCATCATTGAACCACTTACCATGGAAACTAAAACTAGAACTACTATTAAGCTTCTTTCGGCCAAAACTACGATAATAATGCGTAGCTGCCAGTCCTACCATTTCTTTATTCAATAAACGACTTGGCGAAGAAATATCAACACCATTCCAAACAAACGTTACATTCATACTAAGACTTTTAAGAAAGTTAAACTTAGTGTGAATAAGATTAACTGCTTTCATTGCATCAAAGATATTATCCTTATCAGCAATTGAACTAGCCAACTTTTCAGCAAAATCAATAGCAATAAATGCCATCTTATCATTCAACCATTTCTTAGTAGTTTCATCATAAGATAACGCTTCACGACTAGGAACGAAATCAATTACACCCATATCAGCATAGATAACTAATCCCGCATGATTGAACATTTGCCGATGCTCGTATGCCAATTGATAGGATTCGATAGGATATGCAACATTTCCCATTACTACATACCCTTTACCATGTTCTAAGCTTTCATAAGATTCCCATCCTTCACCACTAAAGGTAATCTTATCAGTAATCCAATCAATACTACCACCACTAATTTCTGGTTTGACCTTAAAGAATCTACAAGCATTTTTAACTTCATTAGCAAAGGTATAAAAATCCTTTTCTTCTACTGGAATTTGAACCGTAACTCCGTTAATTTCATTAGTATTTTCAGTGGACATCAAAGCAATTGCAGGTGTATCTTGCTCATTAAAGTAAGCATTATAAACACGCTTTACTCCTTCAAAAATGGATGTAACCAAAAATGAATCAGAATAAGAGAATGGACTTTTGGATCCCAGGCCCAAGCACCCGGTTTGGTCATTAGTTTCGGTTTTAGTAGATTCAAAATATGTTGCATAAATGTTATAGATATTCTCATGCGAAATCCCCGTTCCAAAATCTTGAACTGCAAAAAATGGTTCAAGTTTATTTGGAAGATGTATATGAATTGGAATATCAGACTTATTAGCTGAAATATGACTATCAACCGCATTGCAACTAATCTCTCTACAAACTGCCAGAATCTTGTTAGAATACAATTGTGCTGATAGAATCGAAAACGCTTTCTTCGATGCTTTAATCTTGAATTGCGAATCACCAGTAATATTGCCAATCCGTTCAATAGTGTTGTTGGAATCAAGTAATTTCATAGTTCAAATAAGGTAGCAAATTTCTTTAAAAAGGTCAATCTAATTATATTTTATTTTCACGGTTGGACTAATTCATAACTTTCTTCAATCTCTCTTGCTGTAATAGTCAAATCACGAGTAAGATCCTCAATTTCAAAAGGATTCAAATCTTGAGGAGTTTCAAGTGCTGCTGCTGCCCGATTCAGAAGGTTCACTAGGTCTTTTGTTTTCATGCTTACAATCTATATGAAAACTTGATTTTTGTCAATGATGAAATTTAGAAAAATACATGATCCCAAAAAATATAAATATCCACATAACTGATATAATAACATAGGTAATACTTAATGTTTCTTTTTTACAATAGCCATTAGCATAGTCATCTTCTGGTTTAGGATGTTTTGCTTCTTCAATTTGTGCTTCAGTGCATTCAATAAATTCTTGTAAACACCCAATATTAAAAATAGGCATTGTGAAATTATAAGGACTCTTAATTCCATATTTTTTATCATCCCTTACAGCATATACAATTTGTTCGTCATTCCATTTACCTAATACAAGTCTAATATCATCACCAATCATTTGATATACAATACCGCTATCCACTCTAATATCCTGCATATAAAGAGGGATTTTAAGCTTATTTACAAGCAATTGAGATAACTTACATGTATCTTGTGAAACTTTAATTTTATGTTGAATACTAATTTCTTTGTAGTTCAACTCTTTAATATCTGAAAATGTTAGATCCATAGTTCACAAACTCTATATTTTTATCCTCTATATGTCAAGTTTTTTTACAATGAATCAATTTCTTCCAAAACTTTAATTGGTTTGTTTACCAATTGTTTAAAAGGAATAAGAATACCAGTTTTACTAACTTTATATACATTTGTACCTTTATTGCTTGTAATAGAAATAGTATCATTATATTGTATTGGAACTAATGCTTTATCAATTGCTTTATTACGAATACAATAATCAATGTCAGAAATGTTAGTGGGTGCAATGCCTCCAAAAATACATTCAGCATGTTTACAAATCATTTCATCACTCGCTTTTGGATTACTAAGATAGAACATTTGCCCGTTCCTAGTAACATATTCAACTCGATTTAAATATATTGTATTCATAATATTATCCTTTTAATTTGTCAATCAATCGTTCAGCACTTACATTACAATCTCTTGCATAGGCATAATCATAAGATTCTTTTGCTTCATCTTGTAAATGTTTAATTTGTTTCTCAATAATCTCAATCCGTTTTAGTTCTAATGCAGCTTCATTAAGTTCCATAATTTTACTCTTCTAAATCCGTCATTTGAAGTTCTACAAAGATTTCATCAGGATCTATATTATCAATCTCTTCTGAAACTAATGCGATTACAGCTCTAATTTCACTTTTATTTCTTGCTGGAACTTCTCGAAATAGTTCTTTAATCTCTTCAACCATATCCGCAACAGTGTCTTTTAATGTGTCTCTCATGAAAATGAGAATATCAAAAAAAAATTAGAAGTAAAGCAGAATTTTTATATTTTCTAGTTAAATATTAATAGCGGTTAGAGTGGTACAAACACCCAAACTGGAATAACTCAGTCTGTCCCGCTATCAAATACTTATGAATAACAATCAAGAAATCAATACTAAAATATGTTCCTCTTGTAAAGAGGAAAAACAATTTACGGAATTCCATAAACAAAAAAGTGGAAAGTATGGTATTCAACCTAAATGTAAAGTATGTAAATTGCAATATGGTAAAGCTAATGAATGTATAACTCCATATCCAGATACTAATACGAAAGTCTGTAAATGTTGTAAATTAGAAAAGAAATTTAGTGAATTTCATAAACATAAAAGTAGAAAATATGGAGTTGGAGATAGTTGTAAACCATGTTCAAATCATATAAAAATGGAGTATTATAACAACAACAAAGGTGTAATAAAAAAATCCCATAAAAAATATATCAAAAACAACAAATCTACAATAGCAAATTATCACAAAGAATATTATGAAAATAATAAAAAAGAAATACTAAATAAACACAAAGATTATAGAAATTCACATAAACATAAAAGAAATGAACATGATAAAACCCGTAGAAAATATGATATAAATTATAACCTATTATGTAAATTAAGAGGTCGTTTAAATAGTATATTAAAATCCCAAGGCATCTATAAATCTAAAAAAAGTTTAGAATTATTAGGATGTTCTATACCGGAATTTAAATTGCATATTGAATCACAATTTAAAGAAGGTATGACATGGAATAATCATTCACCTAAAGGTTGGCATATAGATCATATAATCCCATGTTCATCCTTTGATATGATTGATATTAAACAACAACAAGAATGTTTCCATTATACTAATATGCAACCTTTATGGTGGTATGAAAAATCAACTAACTCTTCTACAATAGTCTTTCTAGTTTTCCCTGTCTTATCACATAGGGTTTGTAATTTATCATCATATGATTTAGATACAAAAATTGCAATGTATTTTTTAGCAGTAAGCCCTTTACCCTTTACGCTAATACTATTAAAACTATATACATTACTATCAGGATTTAATATTTTAATTGCTTTATTTGCTTCTGTACCTAATGAAGTTATATTATAACCTTTATTACCTACTTCTAATTTACTAACTACTAACCCTAACCCTTCGGCACTATCCTTAAAATGTTTATTATGATACCCACTAACAGTGCAATCTTCAATGCCAACTACAGCATTTTTTAAGTGCGCAATCTCATGAAGTAATGTTTCAAGAATAGAATTAATATCACGATTTAAATAATCGGATGCCAAAGTAATCTCATGCTTGCTTTCATTTGCATCATTAACCCATTTACCCTTTGATAACCAACCCGCAGCATTCCTTCTTCCAGAACTTTGAATTGTTATAATAGTATTAGCAAACAATGCCTTATCTAATTTGAAGTAATCAATGAAAAAATTATATGATCTTTGTAGCTCGTTAATTGTATCCGCAAAGGTTGTTACTGAATTTGTGTCTTTTACCATAATTTATTATCTTTCTATTTTTATAATCTATACTAAATCTATTCGCTTGTCAATGTTATTATTTTAACCTTCTGACATTGCACTAACTTTTTTCTTATATACTCCATGCGCAGGAAATCCAACAATAACACTTCTATTACTTTTTGAACATAATTGGCAAGTTGCACAAGTTACATTCTCTTTATAAGCAGGACATACAACAATCTTATTCCCCCCTACTGTCATTAAAGTTTTAGTAACATTACCATTAACACTACTAGGTAAGATACAAACAACAGGCGCAATATTTAACGCTTTCAACTCATCCGCTTTCTTTACATTATCCGCACTCAGATTAATAGTAAACCCAAGTTCGTTTGATACCTTAATAAGAGAATGATTCTTTTTCAAACCATGCTTATGCGTATAGGTAAAACCTTTTTTACCCTTATTAGCCTTAACAAGTTTCATCAATTCATTCGCATTAATAGATTCCCCCTTGCCATATAAATCACCCGCTTGGTTATGTCTCCAAAAAGTTCCTTCATCAAGACCTTTAATAGCCTTGTAAAACTCTTTGTATTCCATTCCACGATTGCCATCTGTAACGTGTTTCCAATGAATATTTATAGGGCCACCAGAGGCATAACACCCACCCGCATTTTTACGACTCATAGGACAACTATTAGGACAAGTTACTTCCGATGATGTTGAAACTGGAATCTTGCCAACCTTTGCATTGCTACTTTTCAGGGATAAGTGAATCTTCATGTTTAAAATCTATACGATAATAGTTTAAATGTAAATAATTATTTTTAGTGAAATCGAATTTAAATTCCATTCCAATCTGAATCACACATCCATTCTCCCTTTTCGTCAAAAATATCATCCAATGTATAATGAATAATATGAATGCGGGAATATCCAGTTTGCTTTTCAAATGCAGCTTCAACATTCCAATCATTTTCATCCAATGCAAGATTAGAAACTGGAATCAATACAGTAGCTCCAACCCCACTATATTCACCACCACTATAATTTAAATCAAACTCAACCTTAATATGTTCCGTTTTCATAATTTATAATCTATACTAAAATTTCTCCAATGTCAATTAATAATTTCCAAATTCTAATTCTTTTTGGATTAATTCCCACCGATTATCAATGTCGGAACTATCCATATCATTATCATCCAAAATTTCAACTTCAATATCAGCAGAAATATTTGAACGAATTCCAACAACCATTCCACCCTCAATACATATAGCAATTTTTTGTTTCATATTTTTATAATCTATACTAAAATTTAGTTTTTGTCAATACTTTTTACAATTTCATAATCAGTAATATCAGTATCCTCAATTGATACTCCATTTGTATCTGATTTGAACTCATATTCCAATTCAGATACAATTTCATCTACAAGAATTTCCTCATCAATCTGATCCAAACCTTCCTTATGGTTTACTACCAACCGAACAGTTAATGTAATGTATGTTTGTTTCATATTTTTATAATCTATACTAAAATTTCTCCAATGCCAAGAATTATTTTGAAATTTCTTTTTCCAATTCGTTTTTAATATGCTTTAACGCGGTTTTAATATGAGAATCATCTAAACCTTTTTCATACAAATGACAGTAATCCCTTCCAGTATAGGGTAAAAATCTCTTCCAATGCCCCTGAACAAAGGATGGATGTTTATCATCATAAGCCCTATCCTGATTCACAATATCAAACAATAAATACATACGGCGTAATCCAGTTTTCCCCTCATCACAAATACTCAATCCCGTCGCCGCTGAAACTGCTTTAATATCCGCTTTCAATTCATTGTAATCTTCTAATGTCATTTTCATAATCCATGCAATCTATACCAAATATCAAAACTTGTAAAGAATTATTCTAAAATATTTACAAATCCCCCCACTAGAATCATCCTATCACCCAAACCTTGCCCATATACCAAAATATATTTAAAACCATTTATACACCATCCTCAGTAAAACAATGCATCTTAAATCCCTTCAATGAGTTGTAATATCTGCAAAATATTTCTTTTATAAGATTTTCCTTGCAATTCTTACAAGTTTTTGATACTCTCTAAACATGAAGAGGGGATACTAACCTAGACTTGTATCATACAGATCACTTATACCAATACCTAGAAATTTTACCCTTTTACTAAGTTTACCATAAAATTATTGAAACTGTCAAGATTAAAAATAATTTATTTTGTTATTGCTTTTAGAATCGGAATTTGATACTCTTTAAACATGAAGAGGGGATATCAACCTAGACTTGTATCATACAGATCACTTGTATTTTTTTAATTTTTATGCCGACACCTCTCCCACCACTAACATAATATAAAATCTATAGGCTTTTGTCAAGATTAAAATAATTTATTTTTTTATTGCTTTTAATACCGGAATTTGATATTCTTTTAAACATCGAGGGGAACACTACCTAGCCGATTATCATATAGTACACTTGTACCAATGCCTAGAAATTTTACGCGTTTACTAAGTTTATCATAAAAATGTTGTAGTTGTCAACAATATATTTAAATAAAATCTATATACTATAAAATTATAATATAGATGCTATAGAGAAAAAAATCGGATTTTTTGGGATATAAAATTAATAAAAATTAGATATATAGTAATGGTGGTTAGAGATGTTAGCGCATCCAAAACTAAGAATACTAATAGTCTGTCCCACCAAAATTATTTATGAATACTAATCAAGAAATCAATACTAAAATATGCTCATGTTGTAACGCCGAAAAAGAACTTACAGAATTTCATAAAGATAAAGGTGGAAAATATGGAGTTAAAAAACGTTGTAAAATATGTACACTAGAATATAATATAAATTATTATAAATCCGAAGAAATTAAAATACGTAAAAAGAAATATAATAAACTAGAAAAAGTTAAAGCTAAAAGAAAAGAACTATAATCAGAATAATAAAGAAAAAAGAAAAGAATATAACCAAAACAACAAATCTGAAATTAATAGTAAAGCACTTAAAAAACAAAATGATAGATATAAAACAGATGTTGCATATCGAACTATTAAAAAATTAAGGGCAAGATTACGTATAGCATTAAAATCTCAAGGTGCTACTAAAGATATATCAACGCTTAAACTATTAGGATGCTCTATACAAGAATTTAAATTGCATATGCAGTCATTATTTAAAGAAGGTATGCATTGGAGTAATAATACAATGCATGGTTGGCATATAGATCATATTAAACCTATATCATCTTTTGATTTAACTAATCCTGAACAACTAAAAAAATGCTGTCATTATTCTAATTTACAACCTTTATGGGCAATAGATAATTTAATTAAAAGTAATAAATTATAACATAGATAATAACCTAGAGAAAAAATCATCGAAAAATGCTACTGATCAATTTAAAACATAACCACCCAATAAACATTATACTCATCAATATAAATGATACCATATATACCTTAACTGCCTTATACAAAAACCATAATACCATCACTAATACCCATAATACTATTAAACTATAAATTATCATCTATATTATACTAGAGAAAAAGATCGGAATTTTTCAAAGTTTTACCTGGAGAGAATTATTTTTTTACTTTTATATCCTGCACGTTATCAAACACTTATAAAAATATAAAAAAAGTGCCTATTTTTATAAGTCTTAACCCAAACCATATAAAAATAGGCACAATTATAAATACTATTATCGCCTCAATACCTGAATCGCCTTGTTTAAACTACGAGCAATATCCAATTCATCATAAACAGTCTCTAAATCTTCCGCTCGTATTAACTTTAACCCCGCCCCCTCCTCTATCCCCTTAATAATCTCTTCCATAAATGTAATAGCACCACTGAAATCTTCAATGCTACTATACTCCTCATACACATCATCATTGTTGTTTTCCATAATTCCTTATATCTTATCACATTTACTATCGTTTTCAACCACTTCTTTACTGCTTTTCCACAAATCTAAACATTTATTAATATACTCCATCCCTAATTCATGCTTAATACACTCTCTAATCATATCTCTTAACTGATGCTTATACACTATCCCTACCATATGTCGCTCTATATATTCAATAGTATATCTCAAATCATCACTATACATACATCCTCTCCATCTTTTCCCTCTTCTCACTTATCACTTTAACCATTTCCTTACATTTATTATACCGATTCCTTATATCAAGTAAATAATCAATCTCTTCCTCATACCCAATCCCTCTTTCCTCCCCCAATACTATAAACTCCCTTATCAAATTATCTAACCTCTCTATAGAATTATCAATCTTCTCAATCTTCTCAAACCTCTCATCACACATCTCTCCAATCGTTTTATTACACATCTGCTAATCCTACCACCCTTTATAAATTTTGCAAATATTTAATTCCTTTCTCCTCACGAGAATGCCTTTAAATGCTTCCAACCCTTATAACCCCCTATCATACCATTCTAAACCATTCTAAACCATTCCTAGCCCCTATACAACCCCAAAGAATAGGGGTTCAGAAATTTTCCAAATACTTTAAAACACCGAAATACTTCCAGAATCGGTTATAAACATGCCATCTATATGATAATTATAGTATAGATGATATAAACGTACGTGTTACACGCGAGGTAAAATGTTAAAAAAAAATTAAAAAATGTGTTGACGAAGTAGGTGTTTTGGGTATTTGAACCGATTCTGAAAGATTTTCAATGATTATTTAAAGATTTGAAGGACATTTGAACCGATTCTGAAAGGTTTCTGAAAGATTTGAAGGACATTTGAACCGATTCTGAAAGGTTAAGGAATTTATTTAGGGTTATAAGATTTAGCTATACCGATACTGACAAAAGAATTGAGAATAGATTCTAGGTATTTTTTATCTAGGTAAGGGATAAGTTTATTAGAATATTCAGGTAAGTCGATATGATCTCTTATGATAATTATAGAATTGGTAATCAGTTTCATTCATTGATATATTATGTAAATGTAAAACGATATATTTTTTCATAAGTTTCTTCTAGGGTGGGAATTGATTTTTACCTCTAAGGAATGGATTTATAAGATTTACAAAAGTGATAGGGAATATTCATAGGAATGTGGGATATAAGGGTTGTAAATCTTATAGTTGATAGAATTGTTGGGATTGGATATTTTGAGTTTTCCAGTAAGTGATGATTAGAGAAGATTGTTGGATATTTAGTTCTTGAGAAGAGAATATAAGAGGGTATGTTGGTAGATTGTATGGTGTTAGAGTAATATATTGATTTATATCAGAAGATTGTAAGTTTGATAATATAAGCATAATAAGTTATGATATTTTACCATTGATGGATTTTACGAATGATTTTAGTATATCGGATTTAGATTTATCGATAGATACGATGAAAGTTATGGAAGATGATGATTTTTTCCAGCGATTGAATATAGTTTTAAAGTAAACACCATTAGTGACATCAGTTTCTTTGAAGAGTGTATTGTTATAGGTTTCAGTATTATCGCCTTGGAATAATAAGACAGCATCGCCTTCAAATATAGGAGGTAAATCTGATTCATTACAATCAGGGAATGATGATTCTTCCATATACCAGTCTGAAAAAGCAGAATTAGGATTAATAGCGTTCCAAAGGTTAATCCAATCGGTTTTAGTAATTTTCATTGATATAGTAATAGTTAAGGTAAATTAGGGAAATGGGTATGAGGGTTGATGGAGATTTTATATTTAGTGATAGGGAAAGGATCATCATTATCGTATAATTTTTCTTTATTCAAGTAATATTGAAGATTTGCGTAAGCGGTTTTAGAATTTCCTATTAGGACTAGAGTGGTTACAGAATCTTCTTCTACTAGGTTATCATCAAATTTCCAAATAGTTTTATGAGTGATAGTCCAATAAGGGAGAGCTATTTTTTTATCAGATTTATGTATTAATTCTAATTTGTTATATTTTTTAATTTCGTCCCAAAGGAGTTCTTTTTCAAATTTTACGCCACATTATATTAATAAATCTTACTTCGAATTCATGTTTACAGGAGGTAACATCTTTATTCATATCTATATAATAATCTAGAGAAAAATTAGCGATAGCAGTTACAAGATATAGTAGATTTTGTTATGGGGTTAATTCCGATATAACCTCTTCCGAAGCATTTTCTACAAGATTTCTTTGGAGTTTTTGGAGTATTATCTCTATAAGAGAGAGAAATCTCTGAATTAGTATTATTTTCCATAGATAAGAGGGATATAAGGAGAGAAGAATCCATGTTCATCTACTTGTTTTAGTATTTGTTTAATGCCATAGCAGATGAAGTAAGGCAATCCATTTTGATCTTTGTATTCTATTTTCCTACCTTCGCCATTAAGCCAAGAAGTATCAGTAGGTATTCCATTCGGGAATAGATAAATATCGTTACAGATTGAGATTAGATTGGTGGGTTTGATTGTTTTCATTTTGCATCGATATATTTTGTATCTACGAATCTTCTATCACAGAGTAAGCAATGTTTTAGAGAGCTATCTTTATCACGAATTACATCAGGGTGTTTACATTTTCTAGCGATAGCATCTTTTTCTTCTTTTGACAGTGGATCTTTTTCCTTCATATTTTATAAAAATCTATCTATTAGGTATCTATATTTCGGATTAAAATACTCAACAGGGATACCTTCATTACACCATATTCGTTAATTCCTCGCTAGTAAGTTTCGCAAGTTCTATAAGATCATTGGGACAATAATTTCGTCCGTAGAGTTCATACGCCATATCAGTTATTTCTTTAGAATATACTGGTTGTTTCGTATTTTCGGGTTTTATGATTAAACCCAATTGCTTTAAAAAATTCTTTAAGATTTTCATATTTTATTGTAGGGATTTCTTCCATAGTTTCAACATCATAGCCATAATTATCCTTTATATAAGATGTATTTATTTTGGTATACCAGATTTTCTGCATTTCATTTCCTTCTAAAATCCATTCATATTTACGCTTATGCATATAAAGACATTTTGGACTCCAACAACATC
>Ga0114951_10003156_pt1 | contig 17423 bp, 17 predicted proteins | sample AM7aDNAmetaG_FD_88677 | JGI IMG/M metagenome (GOLD analysis project Ga0114951, IMG submission 88677) | Freshwater microbial communities from Finland to study Microbial Dark Matter (Phase II) - AM7a DNA metaG | ecosystem: Environmental > Aquatic > Freshwater > Lake | place: Finland: Lake Alinen...
AACTCAAGACCCAGACGACCAGCCTGACTGCAAAATATCTCGATGGTACGGAGAAGATAGCCGTACCTCCGACGCGCAGAAAATGGAACAATTTTGTGGAGCTGAAGGGAGCAGGCGAGAATAACCTTAAGGCAATCAATGTTATATTTCCTTTGGAGATTATGACAGTCGTCACGGGTGTCAGTGGCTCAGGGAAATCAACTCTGGTGAATAAAACCCTGTATTCTGTATTAAATAAGCGGATCAATGGAACCGGCGAAAGAACAGGGCGATACGGCACCCTCACAGGTGATCTTCAGCGTATAACCCAAGTCGAGCTAATTGACCAGAATCCTATCGGGAAGAGTTCAAGATCAAACCCTGTAACCTATATTAAAGCTTGGGACGAAGTTCGCAAGCTGATGGCTGGCCTACCGCTTTCGGAAATGAACGGATACAAAGCTTCCCATTTCTCCTTTAATGTTGAGGGCGGACGGTGCGAGGAATGCCAGGGTGAGGGCATGATAAAGGTTGAAATGCAGTTTATGGCAGATGTTTACCTCACCTGCGAACATTGCCATGGAACCCGTTTTAAGGAAGATATCCTTGAAGTTAAGTATGCCGGCAAAAACGTTCACGACATGCTTGAGATGTCGGTAAGCGAATCGCTTGAATTCTTTAATGAACAAAAAGACAGTACAGCGAAAAAAATCAAACAGAAACTCCAGCCTTTGGCGGATGTCGGTCTGGGATATGTTAAGCTTGGTCAATCCTCATCCACCCTTTCGGGAGGAGAAAGTCAGCGCATCAAGCTTGCTTCATTCCTGACTCGCGGTCATGATGCCGGCCATACCCTGTTTATTTTTGACGAACCCACCACAGGCCTGCATTTTGATGATATCAAGACCTTGCTGAAAGCGTTCGAAGCTTTACTCGACCGGGGACATACCCTCATTATTATTGAACACAATCCTGATGTAATCAAGAATGCCGACTGGATCATAGACCTCGGGCCTGAAGGCGGAATTGATGGTGGAAACCTCGTATTTGCCGGGACTCCTGAAGACCTGGTTAAATGCAAAGAATCACATACAGCTAAATATATAATCGAAAAACTGAAGAACCGATGACGCCGGGAAAACCATCCATTACTTCGACTGAACTCATCAGACAATTGGAATCGAAAGATCATACCCTGGTATTAAAAGCATTGCGAAAATTAGAAAAGGCAGGAAACGTTAAAGACCTGCCAGCAATTATCCGGGTTATGTCGACAGTTACAGATCCTGAACTGCTGAACGATTTCACACAGTTTCTTTCTAATATCCGATCAAAAGAAGCGCCCGCAATTCTGGCAAAATCATTAGAGAATCCGGCATATTCAAAAATCCGAGCAGAACTTGTACGCTCCTGTTGGGAGTCACAACTCGACTATTCACCTCATCTCATGATATTTGCGATGATGTTCATTGCCGGTGATTATTTGCTGGCATTGGAATCTTTCACAGTGATAGAAAATACCTGCATGGAACGTCGGGTAAACCAAAAACAATTAACCGATATATCGATACTTGTAAAAAACACCCTTCCTGATCAACCGGAAACGAAACAGAGGCTGGTTAAAGAATTAATTCTGGTACTGGAATCTTTTCTGGATAAAGATTAATATCGCGACCCGAAAATCTTTGTCCCGATTCGTACGAGTGTACTACCCTCCTCTATCGCAATCGAATAGTCGCCCGACATACCGATTGACAATTCATTAAATGAGTCCTGGTCATTAAAAAAGTCATTCCGGATGTTATCAAACAGAACCTTTAATCCTCTAAACTCCTGTCTGACTAAATTGTAATCATCCGAAAATGAGGCCATTCCCATTAACCCCCTAATCCTCACACCAGGTAGAGGGCTTTTTCGAATAACAGTAAGAAGGTCAGATAGTTCGACTTGATCCAAACCGAATTTTGTCTCTTCAGTGGCTATAAATATCTGGAGCAGACAATCAATTATCCTTCTATTTTTTACGGCCTGTTCGGAAACCTCAATCAATAGTTTCAGACTGTCAATTGAGTGTATCATTGAGATAAACGGAGCAATAAGCTTAACCTTATTTGTTTGGAGGTGACCGATCATATGCCATTCGATATCTGATGGCAGGAGAGGCTGTTTTGCAAGAATTTCCTGAACACGGTTCTCTCCAAAAATTCGCTGACCCGCCTGATAAGCTTCCAATAATGCTTCAGCCGGATGATTCTTCGAGACAGCAACTAACTTTACCTGCGCGCCAAGGTCATGGCGGACTTCATTGAGATTTTGTTTGATACTGCTCATTTCCTGGAGGGTTTATTCAAAGGTGATTCTGGCGGCAAAAGCCTGTCTGTTATCTTCCTTAATCCGGATAAATCCATCATAAACATTATCATTCTTGGATTGGACCGGAACCAGGATTTGAAGTTTATCCATGTGCATGACTTCGGAAATAAAGTTCACCTCCACCTCCCTGATTCTGCGAGTTAAAAGCATTTCAACCGGAAGAGTATTAATCACCCATTCAATATACCGGCTATTATTAACATGGTTATTCATATCCAGATGACCGTATTCAGCGGTCAGCTCCTGAGCAGTTACCAGTTCGTCGGGCCGATTTATCCTGACAGGCTTATCAGGAATTGCGTGATATTTTGATAATGCGCTGGTATCATTTCCTAAAATACCCAGCCGCACCGGTCTGCGAGTTGCAAGGTCAAGTATAGTCCATGCTGTGGAACCAGCCATCAGTACATTTCGCTTGCTATCCATAATTTGAAAATCACGATAGGCGATAATACCCTCAGCGAGCTTTGGCCAGGTTCTCAGAATAATATCCTCACCCCATGAAGGCTGTCGTTCTATTACCATCCGGGCCCTAATCAGAACCCACGCCTGGTTTCTGCTGGTCAATTCCTCATAGCCCCACCCCCAACGGGTAGCATCGCGGCCGGCTGCATCGCCAAGTATGCCGAATGCAGCTGGGATACTCAGTCTTTTCATAGGATCGAGCAGGAATGAAAAAACAGGGTAACTCTCCTCGTAAATCGGTAGGAAAGAATCCGGTAGGTTATCGGTAATCATCAATTTCAAATCACGTGGTGAAAAAGTGATCAATTTTAAACATTTTTGCCGAGGAATACATGAAGAAGATCTCCTACATACAAGCTTTGATCAATGAAGGCGAGCATCAGCAGCAGGACTTCAAATTTGGCATAACAGATTCCAGAAAGATTGCCCGTTCGCTGGCATCATTTGCAAATACCGATGGAGGCCGTTTGCTGATAGGTGTCAAGGACAACGGAATAATTGCCGGAGTTCGTTCGGAAGAAGAATATTATATGATCGAATCGGCCGCTCAGCTCTACTCGAAACCTGAAATCCGATTTGAATCCAAGGTGTGGAAGGAGGAAGGAAAAACCGTTTTGGAAGTATGGGTTCCACCCAGTCCGCTGCGCCCGCATTTTGTTAAGGAGGAAGGCGGAATCTGGCAAGCTTATGTACGATCCAAAGATGAGAATATCCAGGCAGATGAGGTACTTATTGCGGTATGGCAAAAAATGAAACAAAAAAAAGGCGCCCTGATCCGCTATACTAAAATTGAGGAAGAGTTGTTCAGGCTCTTCCAGACCAAAGAGGTTATCACCTTAAGTGACTTCAGAAAAGGCGCAAGAATATCATCCAGGGAGGCAATTGAGACCCTTGCAAACCTTATCGTTCTCCGTGTAATAGACCAGGTCGTTGCATCTCCCGAATCATTTTTTCGTCCAGCTTGAACCATTTTAATTTATTGTTGTTTCTATAGAGAAACAGAATAAAATGAGCAAGCTTAGTACACATTATCTGGGACTGGAACTAAAAAGTCCGGTTGTAGTCGGGGCATGCGATCTTACAGAAAATCCGGCCAATCTAAAAAAGATTGAAAAGGCAGGCGCAGGCGCCGTAGTTTACAAATCTATTTTTGAGGAACAGATCCAACTTGAGGATGCCAGACTTTCAAATATTCTGGAATCCTACAATGAAAGAAATGCTGAAATGACCCAGGTCTTTCCGGGAACAACCTATACCGGGCCTGAGGAATTTCTGGAAAAATTGAAACGGGTAAAACAGAAACTGAGCATTCCTGTTATCGGTAGTCTGAATGCAGTTTACCCGGAAACCTGGGTTAAATATGCCCAGGGTATTGCGCAAACCGGTGTTGATGGGTTGGAACTTAATTTCTATAATGTGCCCTATTCATTTGAAAAATCAGGGGCAGAGATTGAAGCCGAGCAAATTGCTATTGCTGAAAAAGTTGTTCAGTCTGTTAAGATCCCAGTCAGCGTAAAGCTGAGTCCCTACTATACGAACCCCCTCCATTTCATTAGCCAGCTCGAGAAAGCCGGGATAAAGGGGGTTGTTTTATTTAATCGTTTATTTCAGCCGGATGTTGATTTGGATACGATAAGGCACAGCTCTCCATGGAACCTGAGTCATGAAAAAGAATACCGGTTATCATTGAGATACAGTGGACTTTTATTTGGCAAGAGCAAAGGCGATATCATTGCTAGTCAGGGTATTATGGATGGCGATGACCTTATTCGGCTTCTTCTTGTTGGTGCTAGCGCCGTACAGGTTGTCAGCACTTTATATAAAAACGGCATTGACCGGATCGAGGAGATGAACAACAATCTTCAGGTATGGATGAAGTTCCATAACTTTTCAGAAATCAATGATTTTCGTGGCAAACTTAGTTGTAAGAATACAGCCAATCCGATTGTATACAAGCGGGCCCAGTATATCGATATGATGCTAAACTCCAATAAGATGTTTAACGTAAGCGAAAGATAAAACCAGTGCCCCTGACGGTTTCGATGGAAACTGAATCTTCAGATACAAGATATTTTCTCAGGCGGCTGACGAAAACGTCCATACTTCTGCCAAGAAAGTAGTCATTTTCACCCCAAACTTCTGTCAGGATTTCTTCTCGTTTTACGAGCTTATTCTCATGCTGGAGCAAGTATCTTAACAGCATTGCTTCCTTGAGCGTGAGTTTATGGTTACCCTCCGGAGTTTTTAATTCGAGCTCCTGAAAATTAAAATTGATTGTACCGATCCTGAATTCGTTGGATTCCTGAACTGCAGCCCCTGTCCTTTTCAGGATGTTGTTAATCCGAAGGACTAATTCATCAACCTCAAATGGCTTGGTGATATAATCATCTGCTCCGATTTTGAGACCGCGTATCCTATCCTCTTTCAAGCTTTTAGCGGTAAGGAAGATGAAAGGAATATCAGAATTATTTTTTGATATCTTTTCAGCCAACTCAAAACCATCCATTTTTGGCATCATGACATCCAGAATACAAATTGTTGGCAAAACTTTTTGAAAATGTTCCCAGGCTTCCTCGCCATCACGTGCCAACGCGACAACAAATCCCTGCATTTCCAGATATTGGGCCAGGATGTTTCCGAGGTCCGGATCATCTTCAGCCAGGAGAATTCTGATTTTTTCCATTTACAGGCAAAATAATTGTGAATGTACTTCCTTTTCCGGGCCGGCTTGACACCTCGATTGTTCCGTTATGAGCTTCAATGATTTGCTTTACGTAGAACAAGCCAAGACCCAGGCCTTTAACCTTATGAACATTTCCCGTAGAAACCCTATAAAACTTGTCGAAGATATGTTTCTGATCTTCCTTACCAATTCCTATTCCATTATCCGACACCGAAATCCGGAGACGATCATCGCAACTCACCTCAAAAATAATCTCTGGTTCCTTGTCGTTGTATTTTACTGCATTGATCAGGAGATTGTGAAGGGCAATTGTCATTTGTGACTCATCCAACACTGCGGTGCCAATGCCAAAGGAGAACTTTTCAATAAGATTGCAGGCCTTTTCCTTGCATTCCCATCGGAAAGCCTCAGCTATCCCTGAAAAGAAGGGCTCCAGTTCAATCGGTTGCCGGTTAAGTGAAAACTGATTTCGCTCCCACATGCTGATCTCCAGAAGGTGATTAATCTGCTGGGTTAACTGTTTGTTTTGCCTCCTTATCACAGAAACCGTTTCCTTTGTTTTTGAGCGATCATCAAGAATTGAATCATTCTCCAGCGTTCTTGTGGCGATAGAAATAGTGGATAATGGTGTTTTCAATTCATGAGTCATGTTATTGATAAAGTCGGTTTTCAGTTGCGATAACCTCCTCTCTTCCATAAGATTCCGCATAGTAATCATAAACACAAAGCATACCGCTGCAAGAGCCAGTAAGGCGATTAAGAAACTACCGGTTATTTCCCTGAGAACCAACTCCTTCTTATTATCAAAATCGATATAATAATCAATCCCGATCTGAAAATTATTCCCGTAATATGTATAATGGGTTATCGGAACCTGGTTGGGTTTAACATTTAATGTATCCGGATACAACCAGGAGGAGTCGCGAATATGATCGAAAATGTGAATTATCTTATCATTGTTTAACAGAGCCAGGTTACTGATAACATAGACAGATCGAAAACCCGGTTCCATTTTCATTTTCTTCAGATATACTCTCAGCAGGCTGTCGACCACCTGTTTCTGAACGAGTGTTTTCTGAAAGTTTGCCAGAACAATTTCCTTAAACTTCAGGGTATCCGGAAGTATTGACTCATAAAATGGTATGGCTTTTATTGATTGCAGCTCCAGGCTATAATAAGCAGGATTGAGCCCAACCTGCCGCCCACGATTTTCCATATAGGAAAGCCCTTTCTGCAAAACCTCACGATAGCGGTAGTCGAACTTCTCCGTTTCAAGCCTGTAAATCCGGGTCACCAGTACGATCTCAATAGCAACTACTAAGAGTATGGCCAGAGAGGACAGTATAATTATTGAGATGCTCTTTTTCATTTTCAGGAATAAAAGTAATGGAAATTCCGACTAAAAGCAGGCATTAACACCACATTAACCCGGCATTAACGCTATGTACAACAGGCTCGTCGTAAATTTGATTCGAATTAAAAAGATAACATCATGAGAACAAAAATTTCAATATCGATTCTTTTTATTATCCTGCTCACCTCGCTGCTGACAGCGAAGGGCCAGGAGAAAAAAGAGACAAAGAAGACTGAATCGTATGTAACAATCGTGAAACCAGAAACAATTGACAGTAAAGGTGTTGTCGATAAAGACCTGGATAATCTGAAAAAAGCTATGCAGGAATCCATTAATGCCCAGCAAGAATCTTTGAAAGAAAGGTATAAAAATGGCATGATGGACGAGGTGGAGTATAAAAAAGCAGTTGCAGCTTTAATGGAACAGCAATTAAAAATAAAGGAAATGCAAAAGAAGTTCTCGAGTCAGGATTATCTTAACTCACTTAGAAATTTAAGTGAAAGTTATGTAACAGTACCTGGAGGCCATTATAATATACCGCAGAACAACTTGGCATTTACTGAAGGATTTTCCGTTGCCAATATGTACAGCCGGCACGAGAATAATTCCATGAGCATCAGCAAAGCGCTTGAAGATGTATCATTATCTACTGACTTCCAATATGAAGTTAAGGAAGGAACAAATAGTGTCAGCTTTTTTGTAAGTGGCACATTGAAAGCCGGCGAGTTGAAAATAACGCTCAAGAAACCAGATCAGACCGCTTTCCAGGAATTCGCAATTTCACCGTTAGCCGATGTTAACTGGAATCAGCAGTTCCGCTGGGAAGATGAGGAATCAGCCGGATATCTGGGCAAATGGACCATTTCGATATCTGCATCCAAGGCAAATGGTAATTACTCGGTTCAGGTGAACTCCAGATAATGTGCCAATGTGCTAATTCGATAATTCGATAATTTGCAAAGGACTTAGTAATAAAAGAGGCCGCCTCGTTTTGAGACGGCCTCTTCCTTTTTACTTCGACTGCCTTATCCCCTGCACCAAAGTACAGGGCTATTGATATTGCCTATAGCTTGTGTATTACTAAACCGCTGCGCAGCTTGGGTTCGAACCAGGTAGTTTTAGGGGGCATGATATTTCCGGTATCGGCAATATCCATCAATTGTTTCATTGAAACCGGATACAGTGCCAGGGCAACAGCCATTTCGCCGGAATCAACCCTTTTCTGCAATTCACCCAAACCACGGATTCCACCTACAAAATCGATGCGCTTATCGGTCCTCAAATTCCGTATTCCAAGAATATCCCTTAAAATCAGATCGGAACTGATGGTAACATCGAGCACTCCTATCGGATCATTATCGTTATAGGTTCCAGGTTTTGCAGTAAGACTGTACCAGTTACCACCGACATATATTCCGAAATTATGCAGGCAACATGGTTTGTGAATGTCAGTTCCAATCTTTTTCACGGTAAAAGTCGAAGCGAGTTTTTCCAGAAACTGATCTACCGTTAATCCATTCAGATCTTTCACGACCCTGTTATAGTCGATGATCCTTAGTTGATTGTCCGGAAAATGAACCGCCAGAAAATAGTTATACTCTTCTGTTCCGTCATGTTTCGGATTGGCAGCACGACGTTCGTTTCCAACCAGGGCAGCGGCAGCTGTACGATGATGTCCATCAGCTACATAAGTATAAGGTATAGCAGCAAATAGTTCACTGATCCTGTTTATGATTTTAGCGTTATTGATCACCCAGAAATGGTGGCCGATATCATCGGATGATGTGAAATCATATTCAGCATCATGTTCAGCAACCCAGGAGGCAACAATCTGATCGAGTTCAGGAACCGCCCGATAGGTAAAGAATACCGGTTCCAGGTTAGCGTTTGTAATCCGAACGTGTTTCATCCGGTCTTCCTCTTTATCCGGACGGGTGAGCTCATGCTTCTTAATAATTCCATCGAGATAATCCTGGACCCCGGCACAGCCAACAAGGCCGTATTGCCGAATTCCATTCATCGTTTGTGCATAGATATAATAGCACTCCCTGGCATCCTGAAGAAGCCATCCGCGGCTCTGAAACAAGTTGAACATTTCAGCAGCTTTATCATACACTGCCTGCTCATGCTCATCAATGGCCGGAGTAAAATTAATCTCGGGTTTTATCAGGTGCAGCAATGATTTCTCATTGCCGGCAGCTTCAACGCGAGCTTCATTCGAATTAAGAACATCATAAGGGCGGGATGCAACAAGATGCGCAATCGCCTTTGGAGGGCGAACGCCCGGGAACGGTTTAAGAATCGCCATAAACTTTCTAAGATTGGTATTGGGTATGAGGTGTCGGGTATCAGCTATCGGGAGTAGGCGGCAGGGCTTTCTCCGGCTGACTTGATTAATTACCTCATATCCTGTTTGTTCTCTAATATTTGTTTTCTGTTATCTCTAATTTCCTATTTCTTAACCTGATACCCGATACCTGATACCTGATACCCTATTTATTTACTTGATATTTTTTCTCTCCTTTTTCGAAGAAGTCCCTGATCTGCTCAGCGGCAGCAATGCCGGCGTTGGTATTGGCTTCTTCAGTTTGTGCGCCCATTTTCTTTGGTGTGGCATAATAGCGACCAGCAAATTTGGTTTGAAAGGCCTCAACAGCATCCGGTGCAACATCCGACAGGTACTGGAATTTAGCTTTCTGCTCCATGATCTGCATCAGTCCTTCCTCCTCGATAACCTCCTTACGGGCTGTGTTTACCAGTACTCCGTCGTTGGGCATCAATGACAGCAAACTGGCGCCGATTGACTTCTTGGTTTTGTCGTTGGCGGGCATATGCAGAGAGATATACTGACAGGTCTTATACAGGTCCTCAGCAGTATCTACCGGCTTAACTCCACAGGATTCAATATCGCTTTTGGAGACAAAAGGATCATAAGCATAAACGTCCATTCCAAATCCTTTTGCTATGGTGGCAACATATTTGCCAACATTTCCAAAGGCATGGATTCCAATTGTTTTTCCCTTCAATTCTGTACCTGATTTACCGCTGAAGAAACCTCTTGCGCCATAGACCATCATTCCAATAGCCAATTCAGCAACGGCATTTGAATTCTGGCCCGGAGTATTCATGACAACTACTCCTTTTTCGGTAGCTGCTGCAAGGTCTACGTTATCGTAACCCGCTCCTGCCCTGACCACTATTTTAAGGTTTTTACCTGCATTCAGAACCTCACGGGTAACCAGATCACTTCTGATAATAACCGCATCAGCCTCTGCTACAGCCTCATACAATTGTTCAGGAGTAGTATATTTCTCCAGAAGAAGCAGGGCATAACCTGCATTTTCAACCACCTGACGAATACCTTTCAAGGCAATCGGTGCAAATGGTTTATCTGTGGCAACTAATACTTTTTTCATGATTCCCCGAATTTGATTAGGAAATGGATTTTTCAAATTCCTTCATGGTATCAACAAGAACCTGCACACTCGATATGTCGAGAGCATTGTAACATGAAGCCCTGAAACCTCCGACTGACCGGTGACCTTTAATGCCAACAATACCTTTTGATGATGCCAGGGCAAGAAAATCAGCTTCCTTATCCTGATATCCTTCTTTCATTACAAAGCAGATATTCATTCTTGAACGGTCCTCTTTAACTGCAGTACCAACAAATACCTTACTTGCATCAATTGCATTATACAGCAAATCGGCTTTAGCCTGGGCCCTGCGGTCCATTTCTTTTAAGCCACCCACTGATATAACCCACTTAAGCACTTCCCGAACAGTAAAGATAGCCGTGCAGGGAGGGGTGTTTTTCATCGAATCATTCTCAACGTGAACACGGTATTTCAGCATGGTTGGGATGTTCGTCCGGGTTACCCTTTCGAGCATTTCATTCTTGATGATAATAACTGTTACACCGGCAGGTCCCATATTTTTCTGGGCGCCGCCATAAATCAGGTCATATTTTGATACATCTACCGGCCGGCTGAGGATATCAGATGACATATCAGCGATGAGCGGTACAGGAGAGTCGAGATCCTTTAAAAGTTCAGTTCCGAAAATGGTGTTATTCGTTGTGATATGGAAATAATCCACATCCTTAGGAATAACGTAATTCTTAGGATAATAGCAAAAGTTTTTATCTTCTGAGGAAGCTAATACGTTCACTTCACCAAAAAGCCTGGCTTCTTTAATTGCTCCGCTTGCCCATGTTCCTGTATTCAGGTAGGCAGCTTTCGTATTCAAGAAATTAAATGGAACCATTGCAAACTGAAGACTGGCACCGCCACCGAGGAAAAGAACCGAATATCCCTCAGGGATCTCCAGAATTTCCTTAAACAGTTCCGTAGTTTCTTTCATTATGGCTTCGAAGTCTTTTCCACGATGGGAAACTTCCATGATTGACTGGCCGCTTGTGCCCAGTTCAATTATTGCCTTTGCTGTATTTTCGCGAACGACATCGGGAAGAATACATGGGCCTGCATTAAAAATATGTTTTCTCATGATGGTTGGATAAAAGGAGTTTTTGTGATTTCTGCTTTAAGATTTCTATTTCTAACCTGAATAAAAATTTCTGTACCGATTTTTGAATAGGCAGCTTGTACATAACCCATTCCAATTCCGTTCTGCAGAATTGGCGATTGGGTACCTGAGGTAACCTCACCGATGACTTCACCAGCTGCATTTACGATATTGTAATGCTGCCGTGGAATGCCGCGTTCCTTCATGACAAAGCCTCTGAGAACGCGCGATGGCTTATCATTTTTTTGTTTCTCAAGAAAAGGCCGGTCGATGAAATCATTACCCTCAACGAACTTAGTTATCCAGCCCAGACTGGCTTCGATTGGGGAAGTTTCATCATTAATATCGTGACCATACAGATTATAACCCATTTCGAGGCGAAGAGTATCTCTTGCACCGAGGCCAATTGGCTTGATCCCGAATTCAGCTCCGGCTTCCATAACTGCATGCCACAGTTTTTCGGCATCTTCATTGGCACAGTAGATCTCGCAACCGCCAGATCCTGTATACCCTGTTGTGGCAAAAATTACCTCAGGAATACCGGCAAATGGAATCTTTTTAAAGGTATAATATTCCATATCCACAACATTCTCCTTGGTAAGCTTTTGCATAGCTTTCAACGCCAACGGCCCCTGAACAGCAAGCTGGGCTATCTCGTCGGAGGCATTATACAGGTCTTTACCAATGACCAATCCCATCTGAATGGCATTCATCACGCACCAGGTCCAATCTTTTTCAATATTTGCAGCATTGACTACCAGAAGATAAGTTTCAGGATTAACCCGATACACAAGTAAATCATCAACAATACCTCCATGCCCGTTTGGAAAGCAGCTGTATTGAACCTTTCCATCAAATAAGGCAGCAACATCATTTGTGGTAACTTTTTGAACAAAGCTGAATGCTTTTGGACCTTTTACCCAAAATTCGCCCATATGAGAAACATCAAAAACCCCGAGTTTTTCGCGGACCTGCATGTGTTCCGCAGTAATTCCGGCATATTCTATAGGCATCAGGTATCCTGCGAATGGTTCCATCCGTGCACCCAGATTCTGATGAAATTTGGTAAATGGCGTTATCTTAGTGGTCATTTTTTATTAAATTATCTAATTGGTATTATTACAAATATATGCCTTTCGGACTATATAAATCATGATTTATATCGGGTTTTAATTAATTTAGACGCCTTATTAATCAATCATTATGGCTCCAAAATTCACCTTCGCTGATTTGGCTTATCTTGAAAGTATGTCGATGGGAAGCAATGAATTAATACTTGAGATGATCCAGATTTTCATTGATCAGCTCCCTGAATTTACCGAGGGATTAGCCGGACATCTTGAAAGTGCCGATTACATGGCTTTGGGAGCTTTGGCACATAAGGCAAAATCATCGGTTGCAGTCATGGGAATGAACGCTTTGGCAAATGATCTTAAAACTCTTGAAATAAGCGCTAAATCAGGTGTTGATCAAGATCAGTACCCGGTACTTGTCAATAGGTTTATTGATCAGGTTACCCTCACGGCGGCAGAACTTTCAACTTACGCCAAGTCGATCACCTAAACTACAGGTGATCCTGAAAATATCTTGTCACCGTGCGCATTAGGTGAACCCGGTCCTTTCCCCTGACATTATGCGGATGCTGCGGATAAACCATGTAGTCTACCAGTTTACCCTCATCAATACATTTTCGGACAAACATCAGAGAATTCTGCCAAACCACCGTGTTATCGATGTCTCCATGAATCAACATCAGCCGTCCACGGAGGTTTTTTACCCGAGGGAGTGTGCTTGAAAGATCATATCCATCCGGATTTTCAGAAGGCATATCCATGTACCTCTCACCGTACATTACCTCATAATACTTCCAATCAATAACAGGTCCGCCTGCAACCCCAACTTTAAAAATATCGGGATAATTCAACATGAGGGAAGTTGTCATAAATCCCCCATAGCTCCAACCATGAACACCGATCCTGTTTGAATCCACATAGGGTAAAGAACAAAGATAATTGATGCCTTCCATCTGATCGGCCATTTCAGCCTTTCCGAGGTTCCGATGGATAATCTGTTCAAAATCCCTTCCACGTGCATCAGATCCACGGTTGTCCAATGTCATCGAAATAAATCCTTGCTGGGCCATATAATGCTGCCAGCCGGATGCCCCGCCAAGCCAGGTGTTCATTACGAGCTGAACATGAGGACCGCCGTAAACGTAGACGATTACCGGATACTTTTTTGTAGAATCCATAGCTGGTGGAAGCACCAGATAACCAAAGAGATCAGTTTTTTTATCTGCCGCCTTGATAGTAAACGACTTGTATTGTCCCATGCTTAAATTGGCTACCGGATTAGGGGCATCAAAAATATTACGCACTTCCCTGGTCCCGATTTCTTTTAATAGAACTCGTCTGGGAACGCTATAGCTTGAATATGAATCAATTATATAACGACCATCTGGACTAACCAATCCTTCATGAGTACCCGGGTCTGGTGTCAGTGGCACTCTGACCCCTGTATTCAGGTCCATCCGGTAAACATGCCGCTCCAGCGGACTCGGATCGGTGGATCTGAAATAAATATACTTGCCATTTTTATCCCAACCCGGAAAATCGGTTACCACCCATTCGCCCTGCGTGAGTTGTTTAATTAAAGTTCCGTCGGTGCGATACAGGTATAAATGATTAAATCCACCCCTTTGACTTTGCCATATAAATTGAGTCGGATCAATTGGATTAAACGTCAATCCATTAAGAGGTTCCACATACTTTTCTGATGATTCTTCAAAAAGGGTCCTGATTTTGTGCCCCGTTTTCGCATCATACTGGTTCAGGAACAAATGGTTTTGCTCCCTGTTAAGCACTCCCGCATACAGATAATTCTCCGATGGATCCCACGAAATACTCGTAAAGTAGCGATCGTTGCCAAAAGCATCTTCCTCAAGAAATACGGTTGAACCATCAGTGACATTAAATATCCCTACCTGAATAACTTCACTTGGACCGCCAGCCATAGGGTAACGTATCATCTCAGGAGAAGCAGGTGTAGCAGTGATATTTACCAGTGGATACTCAGGGACCTTTCGTTCATCCTTGCGATAGAAAGCAAGCCTGGAGGCTCCTGGTGACCAGAAAAGACCCGAGTTAATCCCGAATTCATTTCTGGAAACTGACTGACCGTTAACAAATCCCTTTTCCTGATCAACGGTAACCGGTTTACTTTTACCGGAATTATCAGAAATCATAATATTTTGTCCAGCAGTGTATGCTGCAATTTTTCCGGTTGGAGCCAGGATAAAATTCTCAGAACCAACAGGAACCGAGAATTTTCCAATAACTTTTTTCTGATTCCAGTCGAAATCGACAATTATTGAACCCGATTTAAACCGGAATGCACCGTCCTGAAGAATTTCCGGTAGAGAAAGCGCCTGAATTGCCTCAATGCCGGAAGTCTGGAGAATAACATTCAACTCATCACGAGTTAGGAGAGTCGATTCCCTTCCTGTTTTTGCCTGGACGGAGATTATGGTGTTGTTTTTCAGCTGGAGATAAGCTCCATCAGGCCCTCCCCATAAATAGGAAGGCTTCGGGGCAAATAACCCGGCTTGCATAACAGCCTGTTCGATAGATATTTGCTGCGCGGGAAGCTGAAGGGCAATTCCAAGGGTAATTAACAGGCTTAAGGTTAGGAACTTGTTCATCTTATCTGGACTGAGGTTTCTGATATTTCGCTTTTTTGCTTCCTTCATAAATGTCATACCGCCGGAATGAACATTCTATCGGTCCGTTTAGCATCGGAATTTTTTTGGAAGGATGCAGCCCAATAGATTTCATAGCTTCGGGATTTCCGCTAAAAATCCAGGCTTGGTAACCTTTGTAAAAGTGCTTCATCCGATCACCGATCAGCCGGTACAAGCCCAGGATATTCTCGACCTTTATTCTCTCATCATAGGGAGGATTCGTAATCATAATACCTCCGCCTGCTGGTGGAATAAAATCCTCTATAGACTCATGCACCAGCTCGATTTTTTTATCGAGGAACGAACGGTGAATGGATTCGCGGGCAAGCTGGAGCGATTTAGAGGACTTATCAGAACCGACAATTTTATATTTAAAATTGGCATTCTGCTCAACCTGGTCAGCCACTTCAGTAAACAGGTCGGGATTGAAATTTTTCCATTTCTCAAAGCCAAAATTTGGTCTGAATGTCCCGGGTGGAATATTCATGGCGATCATTGCTCCCTCGATAAGGAAAGTTCCTGATCCGCACATAGGATCAAAAAGGTTTCCTTTTCCATTCCAACCTGCCAGCAAAAGCAGACCGGCAGCCAAAACCTCATTGACAGGTGCCAGGTGCAACTGCGAACGATAGCCTCGCTTGTGTAGCGATGTTCCGGAGCTATCCAGCAAGACATTAACTTTTGTATCCTGAATATGAATCGATATGAGCAGATCGGGATTTTCGCGATCGACGCTCGGCCGTTTCCCCGTCCGGTCGCGGAACTGGTCAACAACGGCATCTTTTGTTCTCTGCGCAATAAACTGGCTATGCGAAAAATGGTCAGAAAACAGAACGCACTCTACCGCCAGAGACATCGAATGTTCCAAAAACCGTACCCAATCAATTTTTTGAATTCCCTGATATAATTCAATGTCATTTTTTGCAGGGAAGCTCTCTACTTCAACCAATACCTTCAAGGCTGTCCTCAGCCTGTAATTAGCGGAATAAAGTATTTTAAGGTCGCCCTTAAAACGCACGGCCCGATTCAGAATTTCAATATCCTGCACACCGAGTCCCCTTATTTCCTGAGCCAGAACCTCTTCAAGTCCCTGAAAGGTTTTGGCCACCATATAAAATTGTTCGTCTAACATATCAACCTGTTAACTATTTCTATTGCATTCTGAACTCGTTTTTCTCCAATTCCGAAAACCCGAAAATAAATAAATCCAGCCGCTTTCAACTCCTCTTCATACTGTTCTGATAAATATTCCCTTCGGTGAGGGTTCTCACGGAGGGGATCAGATTCCCAGGGAAGATCGGGCTGGCATATAAGGTAAATCCCCTGCCCTGCTTGAGGTATCGAATCTTCGAGCCAGATGGGGACTGTTTGATACACTTCACGAAACCACACTTTCAGGTTTATCAAACAGGTATCAAAAAATACCAGTGGCATTTGTTGGTTTTCCTGGATTAATTCGATCTGTCGATGAGCAATTGCTTCGACATCCGAATAATTGTAATGACGATTAAGGGTTTCGAGATAGGTACGTGCATATTCAGGCACCCCAACGGCGTTAAAGTGGCTTGCCAATTGTCCGGTAAGCGTACTTTTCCCGGTTGATTCAGCACCGGTGATAAAAATTACCTTATTCAAGCCGCTGTTTTCCATGCTTTTTTCCACTGGCGGTATCCAAAAATTGCCATAATGATATATATCGCAAATAATATAGTAGTGGCGTAAAGTCCGCGCCAAACATATAATCCAATCGATAAAAGATCAATAAAAATCCAAAACAGCCATTGTTCCAATATTTTACGAGTCAACATCCATGTAGTCACAATTCCGCCCGCTGTTGTAAAAGCATCGCAATAAGGTATAGTTGAATCGGTGAAATTCGACAATACGTATCCGATTATTTGCCACAGAATCAGCCAGACCACAATCAGAATAATAAACAATTTCTTATTGAGTCGTATAACAGGTAGTTCTGTATCAGCACCTTCAACCTGCTTCCGCGACCGTGACGTCCAATGGACCCAGCCATAAATACTGATAAATGCATAATATCCCTGAAGAGCCATACCGGCATAAAATCCTGAATGAGCATAAACCCAGGCATACAGAATTGCCGACAGGATACCGAAAAGCCAAAGCCAGATAATCTGCTTTATCGATAGAATGACATAAGTAACGCTTACGATTGCAGCCACCAGTTCAATCCAATTTTCTGATATCCAATCTAATATACCACCCATGCTGCACTTGATCTTTTTGGCCCTGCGAAAGTAGTATAAATCCCGGTATCACTATTTTTTTGATTAATT
>Ga0114951_10003157_pt1 | contig 17417 bp, 15 predicted proteins | sample AM7aDNAmetaG_FD_88677 | JGI IMG/M metagenome (GOLD analysis project Ga0114951, IMG submission 88677) | Freshwater microbial communities from Finland to study Microbial Dark Matter (Phase II) - AM7a DNA metaG | ecosystem: Environmental > Aquatic > Freshwater > Lake | place: Finland: Lake Alinen...
AATTTTCTTTTTTTCCAATCCTTTTGGATGCCTGTGAAAATCGAGGGTTGGATTTCGAAACGGTGATGGATGAAAGCCGTTATGAAAAAATTTTAAACACCATGCTCACCGACAAGGGACTTGAATTTGGCAATTTGCCAAAGGCACTGATTCCTTTCCATTCCTATGGTGAGGAAGTTCGGACTGCTTTTGCTGAACATCTTACTGAAGCAGTGCATTACGCTATTTCAGGAAATAAGCACTGTTACATTCACTTCACTTCACTTCCTCAGCATGTTTCCTTAATGGAGGCGCATTTCGAAGAAATAAAGAAATCCTATGAAGCGAAGTTCAATATTAAGTATCATATATCATATAGCATCCAGCAACCTTCCACCGACGTTATAGCTGCGGATGCTGACAATAATCCATTCCGAGATGAAAACGGAAATCTTGTTTTTCGACCAGGAGGCCATGGCGCCCTGCTCCATAACCTGAATAAAATAGATTCGGATTTATTGATTATCAAGAATATAGATAACGTTTGCCATGATCGATTCAAAGATGACACGTATCTGTATAAAAAGGTTCTGTCCGGATATCTGATAGCCATGCAGGATCAGATCTTCTCTTTCCTGAATGGACTGGACAATCCCACACAACCTTCAATGAAAGTAATTGAAAGTATCTGGTCATTTGTGGAAAACAAACTACAAGTGATTCCTCCACCAGAAAGTGATTCCTGGCGGAAAGAGGAAAAAATTGAATATCTGATTAAAAAGCTCAACAGGCCCATTCGTGTCTGTGGAATGGTTGAAAATGAAGGCGAACCCGGAGGCGGTCCATTCTGGGTTAAAAACCATGATGGTTCTACCAGCCTACAAATCGTAGAAGCTTCGCAGATTGACCGTCAGAACCAGGACCAGGAGTATATCCTCCAGAATTCCACTCATTTCAATCCGGTCGATCTGGTCTGTTCAACCAAGGATTATAAAGGAAAAACCTTTGACTTATCGAAATTTATAGATCCGAAAACTGGTTTTATTACGGAGAAATCCATCGACGGAAAGGTAATCAAAGCTCAGGAATTGCCAGGATTATGGAACGGTTCGATGTCGGACTGGAATACCATCTTCGTTGAGGTTCCTCTGACCACTTTTAATCCTGTCAAAATCATTAATGATTTACTCAGGCCTGAGCACAGGGAATTTCAGTAATATCTGAAATTAAGCCAAATGAAGCAATTTGGTTTGATCGGTTTTCCATTGGGGCATTCGTACTCCAAAAGGCACTTTACGAACAAATTTGAAAGTGAGGGACTTCTTGGTTATAGTTACCACAATTTCGAGATTGCGTCTGTAAGCTGTCTTAAGGAGTTAATTTTAAACAATCCCGACCTGCAGGGTCTGAATGTTACCATACCACACAAACAAGCTGTAATCCCTTTCCTCGACGAAATTGATACTATCGCCCTGGAGGTTGGTGCGGTGAATACCATAAAAATCACAAGGTTAGTCGACCAATTCACTTTAAAAGGTTTTAATACCGATGTTATTGGTTTCGTTGAAAGCTTGAAAAAGTGGAATTTCGACCAACCTGTTAAAGCGTTGGTCTTTGGGTCTGGCGGCTCTTCTCTTGCAGTAAAATATGCCTTAAAACTGTTGAATATAGAGTTCCTTGCTGTATCAAGAAGGTCATCGGAAGGTTATATTTCATATGACAATATTACCAGCGATCTGGCCCTAAATCATTCACTTTGGATCAATTGTACCCCCGTTGGGATGTTTCCTGGCGTCGATGGTCAGCTACCTCTTCCTTATAGCTGCCTGACAGATTCGCACTATTTATTTGATTTGATCTACAATCCAGCGGTAAGTGGTTTTCTACGAATGGGTGTGAATGCTGGTGCACAAACTATGAATGGGAGCGTTATGCTTTATGAACAGGCAGAAGCATCCTGGAGAATCTGGCAGGAAAAGTTATAACTTATTCAAAACCAGTTAGGGAAAGGAGCTTTCGGAGCAATTTCAAAGACATCCGGATCATACTCCACCTTAGTGAGGAATAAACCTTTTGCTGGGACCGACATACCAGCCTTCGACCTGTCTTTCTCCATCAAGATGCCATTAACATCCGCTGGTCTTATTTTCCCCTTACCCACTTCAATCATGGTCCCAACAATTGCCCTTACCATATTTCGCAAAAACCTGTCAGAACGAATCTTGAAAATCAGAAGTTCTTTTTTTTCAATCCAAAATGCGTCGTATACTTCACAGTCATTGGTCTTGACATCAGTATGAAGCTTGCTGAAGCTGGTAAAATCATGTTTTCCAATAATTATGGAGCACGCTTCGTTCATAGCTTGAACATCAAGCGGAATATTGAAATTCCAGGAATAATCACTAATAAATGGGCTTTTACTTTTTGATATCAGATATTGGTAGGTCCTTGATTTCGCATGAAACCGGGCATGAGAGTCGGGAGTAACGGAAACAATGCGGTCGACACGAATTTGTTTCTTTAAAAATCGGTTAAGCTTATCCGTAAGACTGACACAATCGTTTAAAGATGCGTTAACTTCGAAATGTGCAACAAAATGCGACGCATGAACTCCTGCGTCAGTTCTACCGCATCCTACAAGATTCACCTGTTCACCAGTAAGGATTCCAAGAGCATGATTCAGGGTTTCCTGTACTGTCTCTGCACCAGGCTGAATCTGCCAACCATGGAAACTGGTACCATTGAATGCCAATTCAATAAAATAGCGGAATCCAGTAGATGAAGTGCTTAACATACGTTAACAAAAATATCAAAAAATTAATAGTGGTTTCTGCTATTTTCGGCCCGTTATTAATGTGCCAAAAAATATGAATTCAATTGACATCCGGCTAATTAACGAAAAAATCCAGCAGGAAAGTGGATTTGTCGAAATGATCACTCTGGAGATGAACAAGGTTATTGTAGGCCAGAAACACCTCATCGACAGCTTATTAATCGGTCTGCTATCGAATGGACATCTATTATTGGAAGGTGTACCGGGTTTAGCTAAAACATTAGCTATCCGTACTCTGGCCAGCACTATAAGTGCTGATTTTTCCAGAATACAGTTCACACCGGATTTGCTTCCTGCCGACCTTATCGGTACTTTAGTCTATAGCCAGAAAAATGAAGATTTTCTGGTGAGAAAGGGTCCGATCTTCAGCAACTTCATTTTGGCTGATGAAATAAACCGAGCACCGGCAAAGGTTCAGAGTGCCCTTTTGGAAGCAATGCAAGAGCGACAGGTAACTATTGGAACCCACAGCTACAGTTTACCTGAACCATTTCTGGTATTAGCCACTCAAAACCCGATTGAACAGGAAGGGACTTACCCACTTCCTGAAGCGCAGGTTGACAGGTTCATGTTAAAAGTGGTAATTGATTACCCTCAAAAAGATGAGGAGACTTTGATTATGCGGCAAAATCTGGCTAAAGATTTTCCACAGGCAAACAAAGTACTGTCAACCGAAGCCATTCTCCGGGCGAGGGATGTTGTTAAAGAGGTTTACATGGACGAAAAAATTGAAAAATACATCATTGATATTGTTTTCGCCACCCGCGAACCAGCCAATTACAAACTTCCTGATTACAAAAGGTATATCTCATTTGGAGGAAGCCCAAGAGCCAGTATCTCTCTAGCTTATGCCTCAAAGGCATATGCCTTTATCAAGCGTAGAGGTTATGTTGTTCCAGAGGATGTGCGTGCCGTTTGCCATGATGTCTTGAGACATCGTATCGGATTGACATATGAAGCCGAGGCTGATGATATTAAGAGTGACAACATTATCACAGGAATTCTTAACCAGGTTGAAGTACCTTGATTTTAGTCAGTTTGTAATCAATGATTGCGGCAGAATTAATAAATAAGGTCAGAAGGATCGAAATAAAGACCCGTGGGCTTTCGCAGCATATTTTTGCTGGACAGTATCATAGCGCTTTCAAGGGTCAAGGAATGACTTTCAGCGAAGTCCGCGAATATCAGTATGGTGATCCGATTCGAAGCATTGACTGGAATGTCACCGCCCGTTTTAATAAGCCTTACATTAAGGTATTTGACGAAGAAAGGGAACTGACCGTGATGCTTCTTGTGGACGTTTCCGGCTCCAACGAATTCGGAACAAGAAACAGGATGAAAAGGGAGCTGATGACGGAATTGGCAGCTGTACTGGCATTTTCAGCAATTGAGAATAATGATAAAATTGGTGTAATTTTCTTTTCCAACCGGGTTGAAAAATTCATACCCCCCAAAAAAGGCAAGAAACATATACTTCGAATTATTCTTGAATTGCTGGAATTTAAGCCTATCAGCAGAGGAACAAACATTACCGAAGCTCTGCGTTTTTTAACCCATGCTATTAAAAAGAGATCAACCGTGTTTGTAATTTCGGATTTCATGTTGAAATCCATAGATGAACTTTCCCCTTTGCGCGATGGATTGCGCATTGCTAATAGAAAGCATGACCTGATTGTTTTACAGACCACCGACCCCGGTGAACGTCACCTGCCAGATATTGGATTGGTTAAAATGCTTGATCCGGAAACCAATGAATCCGTATGGATCGATACTTCCAGTCAAAAAACAAGACGTTATTACGATAATTGGTGGATTAAGGTTCAATCCGAACTTGAATCTGTTTTCCGCTCAGGCGGAATAGATTACATCAGTCTGCTTACTACTCAGGATTATGTAAGTCCGCTTATTCAGCTGTTTAAAAAGAGAGGCAGAAGATGAAACACCGAATTATCATCATTATGCTTTTCCTGGTCACCCTCCCCTCATTAGGTCAGGAAATCAAGGTTAATGCTAAACTCGATACTACACGGATGCTCATTGGAGATCAGGTGAATTTATGGTTTATGCTGGAACATCCCGAAGGGTTAAAAGTTGATTTTCCGGTTATCCGTGATTCAATTTCCGGAAAGATCGAAGTTTTATCAGCATCTAGGCCGGATACGTTCAGCCGGGCCAACCGGATTTTAAAGATCAGGCAAAGGTTGGTTGTAACCTCATTTGATACTGGATATTACGTTATACCAGCCTTTAAATTCCGGTATAATAATAACCATGACAGTTTACTGACTAATGCACTGCCTTTGGAAGTCTTCGGCATGCCGGTCGATACCACCAAGGGTATTACCGACATTAAGTTGCCTTATGAAATGAAGGTCACCTTTATGGAAATTCTGCCATACATTATTGTCCTGTTATTAGTTATTACATTGGTTGTACTCTATCTAAGGTACTTAAAGAAAAAGCGTCAGGTTGCTGCACATGAAGAAAAACCTGCACCTCCATTAATACCTGCTCATTTGATCGCGCTGGAACAGCTCGATGAGTTGGTCAGGGAAAAATTATGGCAGCAGGGTAAGATAAAATTGTATTACAGTAGATTAACTGATATTATTCGTCAGTATATCGAACTCCGATTTGGTGTTCCTGCCATGGAGGAAACTACCGAGGATATTATACGCGACTTTTCTCGCAATGGTCATATCAAAGAGGGTATCCGAAAGGAACTTAAAGTATTACTTGAATTAGCCGATCTTGTTAAGTTCGCAAAGTGGAACCCGGTCGCTGAAGAAAATGAAGCCAGCCAACAAGGTGCCTATGACTTCATTTTGAGAACAAAACCAGTCATTAACCTGAGGAAGCCCGTTGAGGAATTAGAACAATCTGCTATTGAGGAGGAAGGAAAATGAGCGGCTTACATTATGCATATCCGCAAGTCCTGTATTTTTGTCTGCTTATCCCGATTATGGCAGGTTGGTATATTTTTCGTCAGCTTAAAACAACTCCAACAATTCAGATATCAGGAATTCAGCCATTTAAAGGCAGAACACCAACGTGGAAAAATTACCTCAGACATTTGCCGTTTGTCCTTCGCCAGGCAGTTTTTGCACTTCTGATTATTGTTGCTGCTCGCCCTCAATCCTCAAACTCATGGGAGAACGTTACGACAGAAGGTATCGACATTATTATTTCCCTTGATATTTCGGGCAGTATGCTCGCCGAAGATTTCAAGCCTAACCGTTTGGAAGCTTCAAAATCAGTGGCCATGGAGTTTATATCAGGTCGGCCGGATGACCGCATGGGGCTGGTAGTATTCAGCGGGGAGGCTTTTACACAATGTCCCCTGACCACAGATCACGCAGTGCTGATGAACTTGTTTCAGGGTATCCAAAGCGGCATAATTGAAGATGGAACCGCAATTGGCCTCGGCTTGGCTACAAGCGTTAGCAGACTTAAGGATTCGGATGCAAGAAGTAAGGTTATTATTCTATTAACCGATGGTATGAATAACCGTGGAGAGATTGCACCTGTTACCGCAGCTGAAATAGCCAAGACCTATGGAATCAGGGTTTATACGGTTGGGGTTGGTACACTTGGAACAGCGCCCTACCCTTTCCGCACACCTTTTGGCGTTCAGTATCAGAATATCAAAGTTGAAATTGATGAAGGTGTTTTGCAGGAAATTTCAGGGATGACTGGTGGAAAATATTTCCGGGCCACCAATAATCAAAAGCTCAAAGAAATCTATCAGGAGATTGATAAATTGGAAAAATCCCGGATTGATGTAAAAGAGATTAATACCAAAACAGAAGAATTTCAAAAGTTTTTATTCCTCGCTTTACTTCTGTTAGCGATGGAAATAGGTCTTAGGTTGACATTTTTTAAGAGAAATCCGTAATTCGAATGAATAACGCATTCAGATTTGAAGATGAAAAAGCGCTGGTTGGATTGGCGGTGATCCCGTTACTCTTCTTAATTTATTTTATCACCAGCAGGCGCCAGAATAAGCAATTAAACAAATGGGGGGATGAGGCGCTACTTAGCCGTTTAATGCCTGATTTCTCTGCTACCAGAAACTTTCTAAAATTTATCCTCTGGGTATCGGCATTTGGCATAATGATACTTGCGCTTGCACGGCCGCAGTTTGGAACAAAAATGGCTGAGGTTAAACGCAAAGGAATAGAGATGATCATTGCGCTGGATGTATCGAATTCAATGATGGCGGAAGATATCCAGCCAAACAGGCTTGAAAACGCTAAAATGGCCATCAGCCGGTTAGTTGACCGGCTGGAAAATGATAAAATCGGACTGATAATTTTTGCCGGGGATGCTTATATCCAGATGCCGGTTACGACTGATTACCAGGCTGCAAAACTTTTCCTTAATTCAATTAATACTCAGATAGTTCCTAAACAGGGGACTGCTATTGGCAGTGCAATTCATCTGGCAATGAGGTCATTCACCCCTAATTCCGAAAAAAGTCGGGCAATTGTCGTGATAACTGATGGAGAAAACCACGAAGAAGATGCAGTGGCCGCAGCAAAAGAAGCCGCAGCAGCAGGAATAATTATCCATACTATTGGAATCGGATCAGCACAGGGAGTACCGATACCGACTATCTCAGCCAATGGTCAGAAAGATTATCGGACAGATACTGACGGGAAAGTGATTATCAGCAAATTAAATGAGGAACTCCTTCGACAAATTGCTGAAGCTGGTAACGGAACCTATGTAAGAGCGACAGCTTCGAGGACAGGTCTGACAACCATCCTCGATGAGATGAATAAAATGGAAAAACAGGAAATTAACATGAAGGAATATTCGGAGTATGATGAACAATTCGTTTATTATGCCGGATTTGCCCTGTTTCTCCTATTTGTTGATTTTATTCTGAACGGCAGGAAAAACCGTTGGTTAAAAAATCGTTTGACATGAGAACGCTGCTTATTTGTCTGATAATATATGGTTTGGCATTACCGCTGAAAGCTCAATCTGGGCGTGGAGATATCCGTCAGGGCAACAGGCATTTCAAAAATGAAAAATATGACAATGCTGAAATTGCTTACCGTAAGGCACTTGAAGAAAAAAAAGTAAACCAGATTGCTGAATTTAATTTAGGTGATGCCCTTTACAAGCAAAAGAAATTTGAAGATGCAGGACATCAATTTGAAGCAGTCGCTTCTTCAGAAATAAGTAAAACTAATTCGGCAAAGGCTTACCATAATCTTGGCAACTCATTATTGCAGGCTGGCAAAATCGATGAAAGCATAACAGCCTACAAGGATGCATTGCGAAAGAATCCTACCGATCTGGAGACTAAATATAATCTGTCCTATGCACAAATGATGAAAAAGAAGCAGGAACAGCAGAAAAAGGATAATAAAAACGATCAGAATAAGGACCAGAACAAGGATCAGAATAAGGACCAGAAAGATCAGCAAAACAAGGATCAAAATAAGGACCAGCAGAATAAAGACCAGCAGCAACAACAGCAGAAACAACAGGATCAGAAGTCGGGACAGAAGCAGGCAGATCAAAAGAATGTGAAAATATCTAAAGAAGATGCCAAAAGATTATTGGAAGCATTGGCAACCGACGAAAAGAAGGTGCAGGAAAAGGTGAAAAAAGAAAAGGCCAATGCCAGCAAGGTTCGAACCATTAAGGATTGGTAATGAAAAGAGCAACATTTGAAAACATGAAAACATTATCACTGCTTATCCTCATGGGTATCGGGATCCATTTAACCGGGAATGCCCAGGAGAGTATTCAGCTTACCGCTGAAGGCCCTAAGGTTATGGCGGTTGGTGAAGTTGCGCGATTAGCTTACAGCATTAACGCTAAAGCTGATGGATTCACAGGTCCTAAGATAGATGGGTTTTTGTTTTCAGGCCCTATGCTTTCCACGAACATGAGCACCCAGATTATTAATTCACAAGTAAGTCAGTCGGTTAGTTACATTTATAACTATAATATACAAGCAACCAAAGAAGGAGTCTATACTATTCCTGCAGCAACGGCAACTGTAAAAGGGAAAACCTATACGAGTGAACCGGTTAAGATTGAAGTTGTAAAAGGAAATCAGGAAAAGGCTGCCCAATCAGGTGCAAGCACAGATGGAGTTAACCAGGAGGATTTGTTTGCCAGAATTGAGGTTGACCGCAATCAGGTATATAAGGGAGAGCAGATATTCGCCACCATTAAAATTTACACCAGAGTAAATCTTGCCCGTTTCGGTGATATAAAAATTCCGGCGTACGGGGGATTCTGGAATCAGGAGATTCCAACTTCGGAGCAGGTTAATCTGGAAAGAACAAACTTTAATGGTAAGGTATACAATGTTGGGATTATAAGAAAAACGATTCTGGTTCCGCAAAAAACTGGAAAAATTCTTATCGATCCGTTTGAAATAGAGTGTTTTGTAAATGTTCAAAGGCGAGGACAACGAAGTCCGTTCGATGACTTTTTCGGTACGGCAGAAACTGTTTCTAAAAAGATTAAAAGCGCACCTGTAGAGATTACCGTAAAGCCGTTTCCAGAGAGCCAACCTGCAGGCTTTACCGGAGCAGTCGGAAAATTTACTGTCACTGCCGGAATTGACAAGCATGAGGTTAAAACCAATGAAGCTGTAAGTTTGAAAGTTAATGTCAAAGGGAATGGAAACATAAAATTGATCGAACTTCCTGCCTTCCACTTCCCCGCCGACCTTGAGGTTTATGATCCTAAAATCACTGATAATATTGATGCTGGCAGCAATGGCATTACCGGTTCCAAGACTTTTGAATATTTGATTATTCCGCGGCATGCCGGTTCTTTTGAAATCCCGGCGTGGAACTTCAGCTATTTTGATCCCACCTCCGGAAGCTTTAAAACCTTCACCAGTGAGATCATGAGAATTAATGTTGCCAAAGGCGAAAGTGAATCTGAAACAACAGTTGTCAGCACTCCTGGTAAGGAGGATATCCGGGTCATTGGCAAGGATATCAGGTTTATTAAAACAGGAAAGGCAAACTTTCAAGTCAAAGGAGGACATTTCTTTGCTTCGACTGGATTTATTTTTAGCTATATCATTCTGCTTTTGGCGTTTATCATTTTGATTCTTTACTTTAGGTCCCGGTTTAGAAACCTTTCTGATGTTGAAGGCAGCCGTTTCAGGAAGGCCAATGCCATCAGCCGTAAAAGGCTCGCTCTTGCGCGCAAATTCCTCGAATCATCTAGCCGTGATGAATTTTTAGAGGCGCTAACCAAAGCTCTCTGGGGGTATATGAGTGACAAATTCAATATCGACTTTTCCAACCTGAATCGCGATAATATCCGCGAATTGCTAACTACTCGAGGGATTGATGAAGAAACGATCAAACTATTTACCGAGACTATTGATCAAGCTGAATTCCTTAGGTTTGCTCCTGGCACAGACGAAGGTGACCTTCACCATTTAATGTCCAGTTCGGAACAGGTAATTGTCAATGTTGAAAAAAACTATCGGAGGTAGTCATGACAAAGAAAACACTAATAGGACTGGTCATCGCACTCCTTTTTTGGCTTCCGTCAATCGGTCAGTCCAAGGTTGAGCAGATCGTTTTTGACAAGGCCAACCAACTTTATCTGAATGGAGATTATTCAGCTGCCCGAGAGGAATTTCAAAAGGTCATCAATTCGGGTTTCGAATCCGCCGAGTTGTATTACAATCTCGGAAATACATTCTACAAGCTTGGTCAGATACCATCTGCCATACTATATTTTGAGCGCGCTTTGATACTTAATCCCAAAGATGTTGATATCCAGTTTAATCTGGATCTTGCCAATCGGCTGGTGGTTGATAAGATCAATCCTGTCAATGAATTTTTCATCCGGAAGTGGGTGCGAAATATTGCCGGGATATTAAAAGCTGATACCTGGGGATTGATCAGTTTGATATCCTTCGCCCTGATTCTTGGTATATCAATCGTAATATACATCTCTAAAGATTTTAAATTCAGAAGATTATTAATCCCAGGGGGAGCATTTTTCGCTTTTATACTCGTAATCTCCCTGTTTTTGGGAAGTGTACAGAACCGTTTAATAGATCACCATGATTCAGCGATTGTTTTTTCATCTTCCCTGACTGCAAAAAGCTCACCTGATGCCAGCGGCACTGATCTTTTTGTGATCCATGAAGGACTTAAAGTGAAAATAACTGACAAGGTCGGATCCTGGATCAGAATCCGACTCGCAGATGGGAATGAAGCATGGATTCCGGAAAACAGTGTCGAAAGAATTTAGATTCAGATCATTTTGCGTTGCTGCATGGAAACGATCATTGAATCAGCGATCTCTTCCAAACTAAAATACTCGCAGTTATAAATTGCATCGAAAATCTGGATAGAAAACTTCTGCCCAAGGTAATATTCCAGGAATCTTTTCCGGTTAGCGTCCTTTGTCGTTATCAATGACAAAGCTTTTTCCTTACTCAGGTTTTCAGAATTCATTACCCTGTTGATTCTCCATTCCAGAGGAGCCATCAGCCGAATGTGCAATGATTTTTTTATATCCCTCGTTATTACTACCCCAGCCCGACCGACTATCACCACATGACCGGTAACGCCAAGTGACCTGATTACTTTGCCGACTGATTTTTTAATAGCGAGATCCGACTTATAACTTCCATCCTTCTTTGTTGCGGCAAGTATATCATCAACAATCGATCTTTCCTGGTAATTGAATATGTGATCAATATTTTTCGGATCTACCTTGAGGTCCCTGGCAGATTCTTCCAATAATTCCCTTCCAATCCATTTCCATTTAAAGGGAATCGGGGCAGAACCCTGATTCATTGAATTAAGTTTGTCAACTAAAATTCCTGCAAGAATTTTTGATGGACAACCATATTCCCTGGATATGGTAATCACCGGACCCGGCTCCTTGTTGTCATTTTCGTTTTTGATCCGGGCTTCAAAGTACTTCATTAGTAAGTTTTCCATGGTAATTGGTTTTGCGAATTCTATTGGAATTCAGATAAAAACGACTAATTTTGCACCCCGAAAACAAAGAAGGGCTCTTATTGTTATATTACGGAATTCTATTAAAAATGTTCCAAAATCGAGGTTGCTGAATGCGTTCATTTCAATCAATTGTTCTGATTATTCCGATACTCTTATTGATTGACCTCTATACCTATAAGGGTTTGATAGCCCTCGTCAGTAAACAGTCACAAAAATTCAGGATAACAGCTACGGCGATCTATTTTACTTTCTCTCTCTGCCTCATTTCGCTGTTCATCTTTTTTTACCTTAATTATCAGCAGGCTCCTGAGATTCCATCCAGATATATGCGGCTGATGTGGTTTAACGGGATCTTTATTGCCGTTTTTGTTTTTAAACTGGTTTATATCCTATTTGAAGGGTTTAGTGATATACTTAACGGTTTCCGCAAGATCTTCCAGAAGAAGAATTTCAAGGAGCCGCCTCCAAAATTCAATTCCCTGGTCAGTCGTCGCGATTTCATAAGAAAGACAGGAATAATTGTCGCTGCTCTTCCGTTTCTGGGAGTATTTCATGGAATCGGCTGGGGGCGCTTTCGTTTTACTGTTCATCATTCCGAAATAAAATTCCCTAACCTACCTGCCGCATTCCACGGATTGAGAATTGTACAACTTTCCGATGCTCATCTCGGTGGTTTCTATGGCAATGAGGATAAGCTTAAAGAAGTGGTTACGATTATTGAGGATATCAAACCTGATTTGCTTGTTTTTACCGGTGACATGGTTAACAACTTTGCGTCTGAAATGAATGGTTGGGTTTCCATGTGGGCAGATATGAAAGCACCTCTCGGAAAATTTGCCATTTTGGGTAATCATGACTATGGCGATTATTCAAAATGGCCATCAAAAGCAGCAAAAAAGGCAAATTTAGATGCGATAATCAGGCAGGAAGAAGAAATGGGTTTCCGTGTTCTTCGCAATGAAAAAGTAACAATCGAAAGAAATGGGGAGCGGATTCAAATTGCCGGCGTGGAAAACTGGGGTCTTCCACCATTCAAGCAATATGGAAATCTGAGTAAGACATTGGAAGGGATTCCATCTGAAGATTTTGTCGTCCTTCTTTCCCACAACCCTGATCATTGGGTTAAGGAAGTCAACGAAAAAACAAGCATCCCCTTAACATTGTCAGGCCACACTCATGGATTCCAGTTTGGTCTTGAAGTCGGTAATTTCAAAATCAGCCCAGTTCAACTGTTGTATAAATACTGGGCCGGACTTTACAAATCAGATAATCAGTATCTTTATGTTAATCGGGGTTTAGGTTATCTCGCTTTTCCCGGCCGCGTTGGAATCTGGCCCGAGATTACGCTTATTGAGATGAAAAGGGGCTGATCATTGGACTGAGAAGGAAAATAAAAATTCAGCTCCCAATTTTCGTGATTCCGTGAAGTACATTGCCCTGATTCCCGATTCCAGCGCTATTCCTATTCGCATTAAGCGATAATCCATTGTCAAATCAATCCCTGTGGAGTTGAACCAGTCTCTCTCCTGTAAAGGTGTACCGGAATCAAAGAAGAGATCTGCCTTAATTCTGTTTACATAAATGAGCCAGCTGATATGATAATCAGGATAGGCAACGGGGAAAGCATAATCAATTTTAAAATTGTAAGAGTAATTCGAGAGGCCATTTATTCGTCCTCTTGGGTAATCCTGAATCAGGGTATAAAATTGCTCCATCCCAACCATGTTTAATGAGTTGAGGATTCTCACGCTGCTGTTAGGTAATAAACCTGGCAAATAAAGAACAATGCGCCCAGTCATATTCATTACCCTACTCGTATTGGAAAAGGCTTTAAACAGGCTTAAATCCATCGAAACGCCCCATTTCGGAAACAAATCGCGGTAGCTCAGGTTTCTCAGAAAAGAAGACGAAAGTGAAACCCCCGCCGTCCAGGCGGAGCGGTTGAAGTCAGATTCCCGATCCTGCAGATATCCAACCTGTTCAAAAAATAGGGTTGGCTGAATCTTTTTAGACCAGGCTCCTGAAGAGAAGCTAATAGGCAATCCGGCTCCAATTTTTATAAACTGCTGTGAAGCAATAAGATATTTAGCGAGCGAATCCGATTCACGATTCAAATTGATATATTTTCTACTGTAATCAACTTCCAAAGAGGGATAAAGTCCGGTATAGCGCAACGAACCAATAATGTTATGAGACATATCAGGTTTATTGTATTCGTAGCCTGCCCAACAGGTCAGTGTGCTAAGGTCATTTTGCGACATCATGACTACTCCGGGACTAATCTGGTAGGAATCCGGATTTACAAAAACAGGGGACCAGGAATGCAATCTTAATAAATGAGGAATTTTATAATAGGGTTCTTTTGAGAATTTCTTAATCGTATCTGATAGGACAATTGGGAATTCGTCATCAGCCCTCTGAATAATGGCGGTAACAGGTTCCTGAAGATGTTCCACCTGATTCACCGGAGTACCCTTTAATATTATTACCGGAACTTTTGCCGGACGATAACCCCTGGACGTAAAAACGGACATGAATAATTCCTGACTGTTTGAACTTAAATAGTTGATTCCCTGGCGATGCCCGAACACCATCTCCATTTTGTGAGAATTTCGGTTAATCCGATAAAGGCCCTGGGTAGTACCAACCGGACCCGCAAAATAAATCCACTTACCCAAAACAACAGGACACGTTATATCGGTCATACCTGCCGAAAGCATAACAGTTGCTAATCCAGAATTTATATCGATCAACAGGAGCTTTCTCCCCTGCGGACCAGTCGTTATCGCAACCAGTTCTTCCTGGCCTAACCCCCAGGATAAATAACTAAAGTGCTCATCAATCGCGTAACTAATTGATTTGATTACTCTGCCATTTATGGGATCAATGATAGCAATGAGTGAAGTCCCATTTGGTTGTTCATTGATCGCGGCTATCCTGTCACCGGAAAAATTCAACACCGGTGAAAAATACCTCTGCTTATGGGTCAGCCTGACCTTTCGGTCCAGTTTGCAATCGAAAATAAAAATATCTGACCAGGAACGAGTTTTCCAGCGGGGATCCTGCAATATTTCTGCCCAAACCATTTTTCCATTAACATAAGAGAAACCTTCATCTTCGATAGAACCGGGCCTTACAATAATTTTCTCTGAACCGAGCGAATCGATTGTCACAAAAGCCGCCAGATCATCCAGCGATTTTTTTAAACATATGATTTGATTTCCTTTGAATTCCTGCGGCCTGTAATAATTAAGATAGTCAAGACTGTCTGATTTAATTATTTTTATTCCTGGCTCGGTTCTAACTGCCTTTGCAGGATCGGTCCAGTAATCACGAAGCCATGCAAGGGTTTCGACATATAATTTTGAGAAACGGTAACCTGTTTTAGGTCTTGTCAGGCCGGAGAGGCCCTTTATTCTAAATGGATTGCCACCTATTTTCCTTAAGGCATCCGACCAAAGCAAAGGATCAGCAAGCATTCGGCCACGAGCAGTCAGAAAATATCCAAACAGGTACTCATTTGGCATTACTTCGCGATAAGAACCAAATAAGACCCTATCCCAGGAGAGATCTTTATTATCAATCAAACGTGCTCTTAAAGGCTGCATGAAACTTGCAATTCTACCCCGTCCTGCCTCGCTAAGTAAAGTTTCGGTCAATACTGCGTCACCTTCGAGAAGCCAGCCCGGGACATGTATCCCAAGAACAATGGATTGAGCCTGATCGCCGAGAAGATAACCTGCGATTTTTGTAATGCCGCAATTCAAAGCTTCCATCTGGGCAAAATGCCTGGTTTCATGGATCGCTAACTGTGGAATATAGTCATTCGTTTCCAAAGCCAATGGTTGCTTAGGAAACAGTTCGATACGCCTGGGCGCCAATATGGAAGAGCCATTGGAAAAAGAAGCATAGGAGTGCAGAATAACAGGTAATCTCCGGATGGTTGCCTTCATTGAAGCAGTGACCGGCTTCGATATATCCGAAAACACACGGCTGAATTTATCAGCCATTACGGATTGATTATCAGGATATATAAGATCGAATTCCTTTATTTTGGTGTGGCTCCACCTGATAGTCCATGGATCTGCTCCCAATGAATAATATTGGGCATACCCCTTAACAGATATGGCAAAGAGTAAAAGGAATAATAAAAATTTAAACGCGGAAGACGAGATTCTATTCACACTGCAAAAATAGAAAACCTCGCATTACTTATTCCTTTTTGCCAGCCTTTTGGAGGTTTTCCATTCCGTCGACATGCATGCTTCCGGCAATTTTCGCTACCGTCTTCATATCTATAATGCCAGTCATCCAGATCATGGCACTTTCTTCTTTACCGCAACTAATCATAATGAGTTCCTTAATGACTCCATCCTTTTCAAGAGTAAAGAATTTAACCTGATTTTCAGGCTCTTTGATTGTCATCAACTCTTTATATTCTGTTTCCGGAATAGCGGGTTGAATCTCTTTATAGAAATTCTTTCCTTCACTTTCTCCCTGAACTGAAAGAATCTTAATAAAATCCAGATTTTTGACTGTTTTTAGAAAATCATCATTGGTTGGGTTATCAACATTGGCAAATAGTTGGAACATGTTTTTCGTGATCACAACCGACGTGAATCCATCTTTATCGGCATATTTTTTAAAGATCTGTTCAATAGCCTTATTCTGGGCAAACGCCCCTGTGGCCATCATGAACATCATCGAGAAAATGAAATATTTTTTCATGGTTCTTGTTTTACTAATGATTGGATCTACCAAATTCGGACAGGCTTTTCGCTGCCTTGTCCAATGAATTCAGTTTACTGAGCGGTTCAATAGCCTGGTTGATTTTACTCAAGCCGGATAATCTTGAAGTACCATCATTAAAGTACTTTGAAACCAATTCGAGAGCTTCGCGGGATTCCGCATATGCAATTTTTGGATCACTAACCAGGGAAGATTGATCATTACGGGAAACGAAAATGTAAGTTGAAACCATTAAAAGCAGCGCTGCGGCAAGGCTTACAGTAAGATAAACGATCCTTTTGGTACCGCCGCGCTGAGAACCCTGAACTTTTTTCAGTGCAGCCAAAACGGAAGATTCCAGGTCTTCGGGAACGGGGATATCTTCATTACGCATTGATGACAATGCCTCAAAATGAAGCTTATCTGCTTCAAATTCCGCATCTACCCGTTCATTCAGGAAATACTTTTCAAGATCGGCTTCCTCAAACGAAGACGTCGATCCTTCATAATATTTCTGCAACAAAATTCTTATTTCGCTCGTTTTCATAACCATGCATTTTAGCCAGGACTTGCCTGATCCTATTCCTTCCCCTTGACAAAATTACGCGAACAGTTCCATCCGCAATACCTAGAGCTTCAGCTATTTCTTCATTTGAATAACCCTCAAGATCCCTCATTCGCACTACAGATCTCTGAGGTTCCATCATTTCACCGATAGTATTCCGCACAATATCAATAGAATTATTGATTTCAAGGCAACGGTCCGGAGCAGTCTCATTGCCCGGCCGGTTGGTGAAATACTCCTGAACATCCAAACTCACGGTCTTTTTAAGCTTGATCCGGTCGAGACAGTGATTTCTCATCACCCTGATGGAAAAAGCTTCAATGCTACTGAGTGAGGA
>Ga0114951_10003160_pt1 | contig 17412 bp, 13 predicted proteins | sample AM7aDNAmetaG_FD_88677 | JGI IMG/M metagenome (GOLD analysis project Ga0114951, IMG submission 88677) | Freshwater microbial communities from Finland to study Microbial Dark Matter (Phase II) - AM7a DNA metaG | ecosystem: Environmental > Aquatic > Freshwater > Lake | place: Finland: Lake Alinen...
AATATATCGGTATTGAGAATAAACAGGGTATTATTAATGCACAGGACTGTAATGATATCATTAAATCACTGAGTTTGAAATCCTTTGAGTCTGATTATAAGGTGATTATTATATATATGGTTGAAAAGCTGTTTCATGCTGCTGCCCCCAAACTTCTTAAAATCCTTGAAGAACCCCCCGAAAAAACACTTTTTATTCTCATTTCTGAAAATCAGGACCAAATACTTAACACAATTCTTTCCCGAACGCAGTTAGTTAAAATTTATAAACATACTGACGACGAAATAATTAATTATTTAAAAAAAATTCATGGACTGGAAAACCATGAAGCTTCCAAAATAGCTAAAATTGCAAACGGTAATTTTAGTGAAGCTTTACGTATAATTAATAATCTAGAAGATAGTAATTTTAATTTTGAAAACTTTAGTAAATGGATGCGCTTGTGTTATCAAAAAAATTTTGCAGATACCATTCCTTGGATTGAAGAAATTTCAAAATCTTCTGTTGGTAGAGAAAAATTAAAACGTTTTATTATATATGCTTTAAAATCAACACGCCATTGTCTGATTATAAATAATTCAGAAACAGATGATTTGTTGAAACTTACACAGGAAGAATTTGCTTTTTTTAAAAAATTCTCTCCTTTTATTAACGAAAGAAATATTCTTCAAATAGCTGAAGAACTTAATGATGCGCTATTTCATATTGAGAGAAATCTTAACCCAAAGATTGTTTTAATGGATGTTTCGCTTAATTTGATGAAGTTTTTAAAAGCATAATTTTTTAATTATTTGTACTTTATAAAACAACTAATTTGTATTTTTGAAGTTTATTTTAAAACATTTTTTATAAAAGGAGTATTTAAAGAAGCATATGATGAATAATATTTTTGAAAGCAGAGGTTGTAAATACGTCCCTAAGTCTTTTGCAAAAAACGAAAAAATTTTTTCTCAAAGCTGTTGTAAGATGAGTTCTTATGACTGGCTTGCGCATTTTGAACAACCCCAATGTTCAAAAACCGATAATATTAATATTGTTGAAGTAAGATTTAAAAATAATAAATGCGATTTTTTTATTAAACCTAACGACCTTTCTTTGGAAGTAGGGGATATCGTTGCTGTAGAAGCCAGTCCGGGACATGATATTGGTATTGTTAACGCTGTTGGATGCATTGTGAAGATTAAATTGAAAAGCAAAAAAAAATCTACTACTGGAGAATCAATCAAAAAGCTTTATAGAAGAGCGAAAGCTTCTGATATTGACAAGTGGATATCTTCCGTTGAGATAGAAGAAAGTACAAAAATGAGGTCAAGAACTTTTGCATCTGATCTAAATTTGAAAATGAAAATTAGCGATGTGGAATTTCAGGGCGATAAAACAAAAGCTATTTTTTATTACACAGCCGATGAAAGAGTAGATTTCAGGGAGTTGATAAAGTGCTTTGCAGAAGCTTTTTCTGTAAGAGTGGAAATGAAACAAATAGGTGTCAGGCAAGAAGCCAGTAGAATTGGCGGTATTGGTTCCTGCGGAAGAGAACTGTGCTGCTCTACATGGCTATGCAGCTTTAAATCCGTTTCAACTAATGCAGCACGGACACAACAATTATCATTAAACCCTCAAAAATTAGCTGGGCAATGCTCTAAACTCAAATGTTGTCTGAATTTTGAAAATGACCTGTACATTGAAACATTAAAAGAATTTCCTCATACATCTGTTAAACTATTGACTAAAAGCGGGAATGCAATATTCCAGAAAATAGATATCTTGAAAAAAGTGATGTGGTTTGCTTATGAAAATGATATGGAAACACTTTATTCTGTACCTCTTCAGAAAGTAAATGAAATTATTGATATGAATAAAAATGGAATTTTAGCAGATGATCTAATAAATGAAGCCATTGAACATACTACTAAATCGAATTTTTTAAATTATTCAAATGAGGAAGATGATATTAACAGGTTTGATAAAAAGTAGTTTGAATAAAATTTTTAATAATGTGAAAAAATACCTGATATTATTTTCAGCTTTTCTGTTTATCGTTACTTTATTATTTTCTTGCGATCCAAATAAGCTTTTTGAAAAGAATACAAGTATTAACCATGCTGCATGGAGCAAATTCGAAATAATTCCTTTTGAAGTAAATATTGTAGATACTATCTCAAAATATAACTTCTATATTAATGTAAGGAACAATACAGATTATGCATTCAGTAATTTGTATTTATTTATGAATACAATTTATCCTGAAAAACAAATGTCAAAAGATACTATTGAATGTTTTCTGGCTGATAAAAATGGCAAATGGCTTGGAAAAGGATGGGGTAAGTATCGTTTTTTAAGACTATTGCTGGGTAAAGGAATAAGATTCCCTCAAAAAGGCACTTACACTTTCGAATTTCAGCAGGCTATGCGTAAGGATACCCTCCATAATATTACAGATATTGGTATTAAAATAGAAAAATCAAGACAATAATTAATAACAATGAGTAAAAAGAATATTAACCCCGATGCTAAAAAATATGTTAAGTATTTTTGGATATTTAGTGCCAGCGTTTTCTTTTTATTCATATTGCTTTTTACCTTAATATCTTTTGGATTATTGGGTTTCATGCCTTCTTTCGAAGAACTAGAGAATCCTAAAAGTAATTTGGCATCACAAATTATTTCTTCTGATAATGTGCTTTTAGGTACTTATTATATTGAGAACCGCTCAAATGTTAATTATTCTGAAATTAGTCCAAATGTCGTTAATGCCCTTATTGCTACCGAAGATATAAGATTTGAAAAACATTCAGGTATTGATTATTTGGGTGTATTCAGAGCTGTTGTTAAAAGTTTGATTTTATCAGATAAATCTTCTGGGGGGGGTAGTACAATTACGCAACAATTAGCTAAAAACCTTTTCCCACGTAAATCAAATGCCTCAAAATTCGAACTTATCCTTATCAAATTAAAAGAATGGGTTACCGCCATCAAATTAGAAAAAAATTACAGTAAACAGGAAATCATAGCCATGTATCTTAATACAGTTGATTTCGGGAGTCATGCTTATGGTATTAAGTCAGCCGCTGCAACTTATTTTGGCACATCTCCCGACTCACTTAAAGTAGAAGAGGCAGCCGTGCTTATTGGTTTGCTTAAGGCCCCAACATGGTTTAGTCCTGTCAGAAATCCTGAAAGATCTCTGGGCAGAAGAAATGTTGTTTTAGCTCAGATGGTTAAGAATAAATCTCTTACAAAAGCTCAATACGATTCAATATCAAAAAAGCCTATTGATATTTCGAAATATAGAATAACCGACCATCAGACAGGATTAGCTACCTATTTCCGAGAATATTTGAGGATGCAACTTCTCGAATGGCTTAAGACTAAAGAAAAACCCGATGGTGGTAATTATAACTTGTATATGGATGGGCTAAAAATTTATACAACGATAGATTCCAGGATGCAAAAGTATGCTGAAGAAGCTGTTTCTGAATATCTTGGCAAAGAGCTGCAGCCTCAGTTTTATGATCATTGGAAGAATTATAAAAATGCTCCTTTCGATAGAAGTTTTAGCGAGGAAGATATTAAAAAACTACTCAGATTATCAATAAGAAGAACAGACCGCTATCAGGTTTTAAAAAGAGAAGGGGCCTCAGAAGCTGAAATTCAAAAAGTATTTAATACGCCAGTTCCGATGACTGTCTTTTCGTGGAAAGGTGATAGGGATACCGTTATGAGCCCTTTAGATTCTATAAAGTATTATAAGTTCTTTTTAAATGCAGGCTTAATGTCTATGGATCCTGCTACAGGATATGTAAAAGCTTATGTGGGCGGTATTAACTATAAGCATTTTATGTATGACCATGTAAAGATGAGCAGAAGACAAGTTGGCTCAACCTTCAAGCCATTTATTTATACGCTGGCAATGCAGGAGGGTGAGTTTTCTCCTTGCTCTAAAGTACCCAATGTACCCGTTACATTTGAATTGCCCGATGGTACTAAATGGACACCCAAAAATTCTAATGATGCCAGAGAGGGTGAGATGGTTACACTTAAATGGGCGCTTGCTAACTCGGTTAACTATGTTTCAGCCTATTTAATGAAACGTTATTCACCTCAGGCTGTTGTCCAGATTGCTCGTAAAATGGGTGTGACAAGCCCAATAGATGAAGTCCCTTCTATTTGCCTGGGCGCTGCCGATTTAACTGTCTATGAAATGGTTGGTGCCAACAGCACATTTGCTAACAAAGGTGTTTATATGGAACCCATTTTTATTACAAGAATAGAAGATAAAAATGGAAATGTCATAGAGAATTTCGTCCCTAAAACTCAGGAAGCTATGAGCGAAGAAACTGCCTATCTTATGATTGAACTTATGAAAGGCGTAGTTGAAAGTGGAACAAGCGTAAGATTGAGATATAAATATGGAATGATGAATCCTATTGCAGGAAAAACAGGAACAACACAAAATAACTCCGATGGTTGGTTTATTGGCCTTACACCTGAGTTGGTTACGGGCATCTGGGTTGGTGGTGAAGACCGCAGCGTTCATTTTCGTTCTATTACTTACGGGCAGGGAGCACATATGGCATTGCCTATATGGGCTATATATATGAAAAAAATTTATGCAGATAAAAAACTCCATATCTCGCAGGGTGACTTTGAAAAACCCTCGACAGAATTAAAAGTAGAAACAGATTGTGATAAATATGAACAACAAAAAAACTCTAAAGAACCTATTTTATAATGGAAATTGAAATTTATTTTGAACCCGTCAGTATCGATTTTGTCAAAACAACTAATGAAAATGCACCACTGCGTTTAGGCGATAAAATAATTAAATATGAGAAGAAAGATAGCTTTCCTGATTTATCAGACATTAATATAGCAATTATTGGCGTAAAAGAAGATCGGAATGCCCTTCAAAATATTGGCTGTGCCGATGCACCAGATGTAATAAGAAGTTGTTTTTATGAACTGTTTCCTGGTAATTATATCAATAAAATAGCAGATTTAGGAAATATTATTCCCGGACATACTGTTGAAGATACTTATTTTGCCGTCAGTAATGTTATTGCAGAGCTTATAAAAAATAAAATTGTCCCCATTATTCTGGGTGGAAGTCAGGATATTTCTTATGCAAATTACAGAGCGTATGAACAATTGGGACAAATTATTAATATCGCTACAATTGATTCATCGTTCGATGTGGGTTATGAAAATACCGAAATTACTTCTAAATCATTTCTTAGTAAAATAATTCTTCATCAGCCAAGTTATCTTTTTAATTATACAAATATAGGCTATCAAACTTATCTCGTTGACCAACAGGCTATTGACCTTATGTCAAATCTCTTGTTTGATGCCTATAGATTAGGAAATGTGAGAGAAAAAATTGAAGAAGTAGAACCATACATCCGCAATGTTGATATGTTAAGCTTTGATATCACTGCAATTAGAATGTCTGATGCTCCAGGAAATGCGTATGCTTTACCTAACGGATTTTACGGTGAAGAAGCATGTCAGATTGCTAGATACGCCGGTATAAGCGATAAACTTACGTCTTTTGGTTTTTATGAATATAACCCAAGATTTGACAACAAGAAACAAACTGCATCTCTTATTTCTCAAATAATCTGGTATTTCGTTGATGGTTATTATAACAGAAAAAATGATTTTCCTCATATTCAGAAAGACGATTATTTCAAATACAACGTGTCTGTTAAAGATAATAAACAGGAAATAGTTTTCTTTAAAAGTAAAAAAAGCGACAGATGGTGGATGGAAGTTCCATGCCCTACTGAAATAAACAAAAATTACCAACGACATTACCTCGTACCCTGCTCTTATAATGATTATCTGTCAGCTTTAAAGGATGAGATGCCCGACAGATGGTGGCAAGTTTATCAAAAACTGATGTAACCCTTTGTTTTTTTCACTTTTTACAAGTTTTTTTTCTTTTTTTTAACAAAATTGTAACCTAAAATAATTTATTATGTATAAGCTACTTGCATTTTGTTTAATTAAACATTTTTAAACCAATTGAAAATCAGTTAAATACATCAATTTTATTAAAAAGATTTTTTTTTAATAAAAATTTGTTATTTTAAAAAATTAATTGTTATTTTACTGTCATTTTTTTAGTGAATATTCATTAATATAATTAAATATGAGAAAACTATACTTTATTGTTATTGTATTTTTTCTATTTACTTCTACACAAATCTTTGCACAACAAGAAGCACAGGTAAGCCATAATATGTTTAACAATATGGCAATAAACCCTGGCTATGCAGGGATGAGAGATGCTATCTGCGCAACAGCCATATTAAGACAACAATGGGTTGGGTTTACAGATGCAGACGGAAATAAAGGCGCTCCGCAAACAAATCTTATTTCTATTGACGCCGCAATAAGACCTCTAAGAGGAGGTTTGGGGATGACTATTATTCAGGATAAATTAGGATTTGAAAAAAATATAGGAGTTAAATTTGGGTATAATTACCATTTGCCAATTGGGCCTGGAAGACTTGGCTTAGGATTACAAGTGGGTTTCCTTAATAAGGAAATCGACTTTTCTAAATTCAAACCAATTGATGCAACTGATCCTTTGCTTGCAAGTAAGGCAAAAGAAACAACAATGATAACAGACATTTCATTTGGCGCGTTTTATCAAATTCCACAAAAATTGTATTTTGGGCTTTCCTCATCTCAAATGTTACAGTCTGATGGTACTTTACAAGGATCTAAGGCAACTTTAGACCTTAAAAGACATTATTATGTTGTAGCTGGTTATCATTACCCACTTCCAATGAATCCAACATTTGAAATTATGCCCTCTGTACTTGTTAAATCAGATATTGCTTCTACACAAATTGACATTAATGCTTTAGTAAAATACAATAATCAGTTCTGGGCTGGCGTTAGTTATAGAGAAACTGATGCAATTGTAGCGATGGTAGGTGCAACTTTTAAAGATATTAATATTGGTTATGCTTATGATATTACTACTTCTGCAATTGGCCAAAATAAAAGAAGCAGCGGAAGCCATGAAGTTATGCTTGGGTATTGTTTTAAAATCAAAATAGAAAAAATACCTCAGAGTTACAGAAACGTAAGATTTTTATAAATTAAATTTGAAACATAAAATTTTAAAAAGCGTTAAACGACCGGAATTAATTTGAGAACAAAAAAATAATAATATGAAAAAATTCTTTTTGTTATTAATAATGATCACAATATTAAGTAGTTGTGGTGATAAAGGCAGAGGGCACCTGATAGGTGTTCAAGGCCGTGAGGAATGGTATCAGCCCGATCCTTTCGGAATGCTCAATATCCCTGGCGGAAGCTATAATATGGGGAATAATGATCAGGATGTGCCTTACGCTCATGTAACACAATCAAAGACTGTAACTGTGCAGGCTTTTTGGATGGATGAAACTGAAATAACAAATAATGAGTACAGACAATTCGTATATTGGGTAAGAGATTCTATAGCAAGAAGACTTTTAGGTGCAGCTGACGAAACGTTTCTAATCTCTGAAGATGAATATGGCGAACCTATAGACCCTCCTTTTTTGAACTGGAGTAAAAAAATTAAATGGGACTCTAAAGATGAAGAGGTTAGAACAACACTTGCTGAAATGTATTTACCTGAACATGAAAGATTTTACAGAAAAAAAGTTATTGATACAAGAAAACTTAATTACGAATATTATTGGATAGATTTTAAAGCAGCAGCTAGCCGTGCTGGACGTCAGCAAGGTATGGTTGACAGATCTAAATTTATTATTAAAGGTATAGTAAATGTTTATCCTGACACATTAGCTTGGATTAGAGATTTTACTTATGCCTTTAATGAACCAATGGCTCAAAATTATTTCTGGCACCCTGCTTACGACAATTATCCTGTTGTTGGTGTTAATTGGGTTCAGGCAAGAGCTTTTTGTATCTGGAGAACACAATTACTTGATACTTATTTGGAATCTACTGGACAAATTATTGTAAATAATTTCAGATTGCCTACTGAATCAGAGTGGGAATGGGCAGCAAGAGGTGGCTTGGAATTAAGTACCTATCCTTGGGGTAGCCACTATATTCGTAACAGCAATGGTTGTTTCTTAGGAAACTACAAACCATTAAGAGGTAACTATGCTGATGATGGAGGCTTCCATACTGTTGTTGTGGCTCACTATGCACCAAATGATTTTGGTTTATATGATATGGCAGGTAATGTGGCAGAATGGACCAGTAATGCTTACGATGAATCTGCTTATAATTTTACTCATGACTTAAATATGGACTATTCTTACGAGGCTAAAGCAGAAGAACCAGAAGTTATGAAAAGAAAAGTTATCAGAGGCGGCTCATGGAAAGATATTGGATATTTTATGCAAGTTGGTACACGTTCTTATGAATATCAAGATACTGCTAAATGCTATATTGGATTCAGATGCGTACAAACTTACTTGGGACGTCAAAAAGGTGATGGACCTGGTTCATCTAATGTATATTAAGATTTTTACAAATAATATTATTTTTCAGATTAAATTTTACTAACTACTAAATTTAAAAACTATGTTTGAATTTTCACAGAAAAAAGGGTTTAAAACGTTTATGGCCAGACTGTATGGCTGGGGTGCTTCTCTTGTTATTCTTGGAGCATTGTTTAAAATACAACACTGGAATGGAGCTGGTATCATGCTTACATTGGGTATGACTACTGAATGTATTATATTTTTCTTTTCAGCTTTTGAAAAACCTCATGCTGAGCCAGATTGGAGTTTGGTATATCCCGAATTGGCAGGAATGCATGATGATGAGCCAAAAGAAAAAAAACAAATTAAGGAAAAAGAAATGACTGCCAGCCAGAAAATAGATAAAATGCTGGATGAAGCGAAAATAGGCCCAGAGTTAATTGAAAGTTTGGGCAATGGAATGAAGAGTTTATCAACTGCTTCAGCAAAAATGGCTGATATTTCTAATACTGTTGTCGCTTCAAATGAATTTACCAGTAATCTTAAAAATGCATCAACATCTATTGGTCAGCTGAATGATACATACAAAAAAACTAATGATGTTTTTGCTAAAGATATTAATGTCGTTGGTGAATTCTCTTCAAGCATTAAGAATGCTTCTCAGTCAGCCACTATCTTGGCCGGTACTTATAAAGAAGTTGCTGATGGTATCAAAACCGAGATGTCTGCAACAAGCGAATACGTTTCTTCAGTAAAAGAAGCTGCAACCTCTGTTAATAATTTGAAAACTAAATATAATGAAACTGCCCAATCTTTAACCAAATCGGCTGAAGCTATTGACTTCTCTAAGGTAGACAGCAAATCATACGAACAACAAGTTTTGAAAGTTACCAAAAATCTTGAAGCATTAAACAGTATATATGAACTTCAATTAGCAAGTGTAAGCGGTCAGTTGAATACAAGTAAAACTGTAAGTGATGGTATGAATAAGTTCCTGACTAATATAGAAAAATCAGTTGAAGCTTCTAATCAGTATCAGGAATTGGTTAACAATCTTAACAATAATATGGCTACCCTTAATAAGGTTTATGGCAATATGTTGTCAGCGATGAATGTTAATATAAATAAATAAAATAATTAGGAATTTATAATTTAAAATAATTAAAGAATTATGGCAGGATATAAAGAAACGCCCAGACAGAAGATGATTGGGATGATGTATTTAGTATTAACTGCTATGCTAGCACTTAATGTATCTAAAGATATTCTTGATGCTTTCATTCTTATTAATAACAGTTTGGAACTTACTAATACTAATTTTGCAAAGAAAAATGATTTAAGTTACAGTGTGTTTAAACAACAATTAGCGCTGTCGCCTGAAAAAGTACGTCCCTTCTATGATAAGGCAATGAAAGCCAAAGGATATTCCGAAGAACTTATAAAATATATTAATGAAAGAAAATATGAAATGATTTCATTAGTTGAAGGAATAAGTGTTGCAGAAGCAGGAAAATTAAAGCTAGAAGAAGTTCAAGCAAAAGACAATTATGACAGACCGACGAATTATTGGGTTGGTTCATCTCAAGATGGTTCTCAGGGTAAAGCAAGAGAACTTAAAGGTAAAATAAATGATTTCCGGCAAAAAATGTATGGATTATTGGATGAAAACCAAAAGAAAAACATTAATCTTGGGATGGAAACAGAGGGTACTTTTACTGATAAAACAGGCGAAAAATTAAATTGGGAAATGAATAACTTTTACCATATCGTTTTAGCCGCCCAAATAACCAACTTAAGCAAAATGGTCAATGAAGTTCGAAATGCTGAGTTTGATGTTATTTCAGCATTATATTCAGGTATAAGTTCTTCCGACTTTAAATTTGATAAAATATCAGCTAAGGTTGTTCCGAAGAGCCAGATTGTAATGGTTGGAGATAATTTTGAAGCTGAAATATTTGTGGCCGCTTATGATACAAAAGACAATCCGGAAATTATTGTAGGCGATGATATAGACACACTTACATTAAAAATTTCGGGTGCTGAAAAACCTGTTGAAACTGCAAATGGTCTGGGTGTTTTGAAAGTGCCTGCTACTGCAGAAGGAAAGAAAACTTATGGTGGCGTAATTAAAGTTATTTCTCCTGGCGGACAACAAGTAAGCTATCCTTTTAAAGGAGAATACTTTGTACAAAAACCATCTGCAACAGTTGCACCTACCAAAATGAATGTATTTTATATTGGAGTTGATAACCCAGTTTCGGTATCTGTACCTGGTGTGCCACCAGAACAAGTAACAGCCTCAATGACAGGTGGAACAATCAGACCTCAGAAGGGACAGGATGCTACGGGTAACTGGACACATATAGTTAGACCTGATGCAGGTGCCAGAGAGTCAGAGATTAGGGTTACTGCAAATATTGACGGAAAACCAAGAGCTATGGGCACAGCTAAATTCAGGGTTAGGAGAGTACCTGACCCCGTACCATATATTGCAAATACAAGAGAAGGCAATATCTCTGCAGCAGCTTTAGTAGCAGCCGGTGGTATAATCCCACGACTTGAAAACTTTGAGTTTGATATGAATTTTACTATAACCTCTTTTACTATGTCTATTAGTGTACCTGGTGGTGATATTCAGGATGACAGATCAACATCGAACAGATTGTCTTCAACAATGGTACAGATGCTTCAGAGAGCAAGAAGAGGTCAGAGGGTTTGGTTTGAAAATATCAGTGCTAAAGGTCCTGATGGTTCTACGCGTCAATTGTCAACAATTGCTTTAAGAATTCAATAATTTAACCTTAATAAGGAGGTACAAATGAAAAAAATATCAATAATACTTTTTGCACTTAGCCTTGTGTTTTTGGCAAAAAGTTCATTTTCACAAGTCTTCGATAGCCCACCTAGAGATGGGGTATATGATAAAATTCATGTTGTTAACAGACAACCGGTGCCTTATGTAAATGTAAGAGAAGCTGATGTTTTTTGGAGTAAGAGAATATGGCGTTTGATTGATATGAGAGAAAAAATAAATCATCCTTTATACTATCCTGTAGAAAGAATTAATGACAGAAGAAGTATAATGCAGGTAATGCTTGATGGCATTGCAGAAGGTTCATTAACCGCCTACGATAAAACCTCTGACGAATTCTTAATTCCAATGCCTATGGAACAAGCCCTTTCTATTCTGTATGATACAATTAAAAAACAACTGCAACGTACTGAACCTCCTTATGATTGGTATGATACAACTTATGTCGAAAAATTTAATACAGGAGACGTTAAACAATTACGTATTAAAGAAGATTGGTTTTTTGACAAACAAAGGTCAGTAATGGATGTTAGAATATTAGGAATATGCCCCATTATTGATGATATAGATCCAAAAACAAATCAATCGCGTGGGAAAAAAGCATTGTTTTGGATATATTTTCCCGAAGCAAGACCATTATTTGCTAAGGTCGAAGTTTTTAACAGGTTCAATGGTGCGGAACGTAGGACCTTGGATGATATTTTCTTTAAACGTCTTTTTGGAAGTTATATTTATAAAGAAGAAAATGTTTATGACCGGCATATTAATGAATATGCAAAAGGGTTAGATGCTCTTCTGGAATCTGATAGAATTAAAAATGAATTATTCCTCATGGAACATGATTTATGGGAATATTAAGAGTTTTAATAAATATTTTTTAAATAAAAAGGACTGCAAAATGCAGTCTTTTTTATTTTAATATACTTTTTTTATTATATTTGAAAAAAAATTGATTGTGACTGATAGTCTGGTAATAATTCCAACATATAAGGAAAAGGAAAATATTGAAAAGATGATTAGAAAAGTCTTTTCGTTATCAAAACCTTTTCACTTGCTGATTATTGATGACAACTCTCCTGATGGTACTGCCGATATAGTAAAATCTTTGATGAATGAATTTGAAGGTAAATTGTTTTTAGAACAAAGGAAAGGTAAGCTTGGCTTGGGAACAGCTTATATTTATGGTTTTAAATGGGCATTAAAAAGACCATATGAGTATATTTTCGAAATGGATGCCGATTTCTCTCACAATCCAGACGATTTGATAAGATTATATAATAAATGTTATTTTGAAGGAGCTGATGTAGCTATAGGCTCCCGTTATATTAACGGTGTAAATGTTGTTAACTGGCCTATGGGAAGGGTTTTATTATCTTATTATGCTTCGGCTTATGTAAGGTTTATTACCAGAATGAAAATTAGAGATGCTACTGCAGGATTCAAATGTTATAAAAGAAAAGTTCTTGAAAGTATTAACTTAAATAAAATAATGTTTACCGGTTATGCTTTTCAGATAGAAATGAAATTTACAGCATGGAAAATGGGCTTTAATTTGCAGGAAGTATCTATTATTTTTGCCGACAGAACTGCTGGCCAGTCTAAAATGAGCAAAGGCATATTAAAGGAAGCTGTTATTGGTGTAATTAATCTTAAGGTTAAGAGTTTTTTTAGAAAATATAAATAGCATTACTATACTTGCGCAATGAATTCAACTATTTAATGATAGAAAACATTCATATTTTAAATGTTTCTGTAGTAAACGAAGATGAAATTTATAAAGCGGATGTTTCTATTAAAAATGGAATTATTAGTAGTATAGTTCCTCATTCGAAAAAAGGGAATAATCAACGGGATAATTTTTTTATAACTTTTTCAAAAGTAATAGATGGCTCGGGTTTGCATTTATTCCCCGGTGTTATTGATGATCAGGTTCATTTCAGAGAACCAGGCTTGGTGCATAAAGGCGATTTATATAGTGAAAGTAAAGCTGCCGTAGCAGGAGGGGTGACTTCTTTTATGGATATGCCTAATACCGTTCCTAATACCATTACTCAAAATCTATTGAATGACAAATATGAAGAGGCTTCAAAAAAATCGTTAGCCAACTTTTCATTTTATATGGGGGCAACAAATAGTAATTTTGAAGAGATTGAAAAGACTGATCCAAAAACAGTTTGCGGTGTTAAAGTTTTTATGGGAGCGTCCACCGGTAACATGCTTGTTGATAACATTGATTCATTAAAAAAGATATTTTCTATTAAGAACCTCTTAATTGCCACACATTGCGAAGATGAGAATATTATTCAAAGAAACATCGCTAAGTATAAATTAAAATTTGGCGAAGACCTGCCTGTTGAGTACCATCCTTTAATTCGAAGCAGGGAAGCTTGTTACGCCTCTACAAAACTGGCTATAGAACTGGCAACAAAATATAAAACACGTTTGCACGTGTTACATATTTCAACCAAAGATGAATTAAGTTTTTTTTCAAATGATATACCATTAAAAGATAAACTTATTACCGCTGAGGTGTGTGTGCATCATTTAATATTTAATAAAAGTGATTATAAAAGGTATGGGCGTTTAATTAAATGGAATCCTGCTATAAAAGATAAATCAGACCAAAAAGCATTGTTAAAGGCGTTAAAAAATGATACTATTGATGTTTTAGCTACAGATCATGCGCCGCATATATATGAGGAAAAGCAACAACCCTATTTTAAAGCCGCTTCAGGCGCACCAATGGTACAGCATTCTTTAGTTTCTATGCTAGAGCTTTATCATAAAGGGAATATTTCTCTAAACACTATAGTTCAAAAAATGTGTCATGCCCCAGCAGAATGTTTCAGAATTGAAAAAAGGGGTTTTATAAGAGAGGGTTATTATGCTGATCTCGTTCTCGTTGATTTAAACGCGCCATGGACTGTCACTTACGACAATATATTATATAAGTGTAAATGGTCACCATTAATGGGAGAGAGATTCAATTCTAAAGTTATTCACACCTTTGTGAATGGTAACCATGTGTTTGATAATGGCACCTTTAATGAAGAAAATAAGGGGCAAAGATTACTCTTTAAAGGAGATCGTTAGCTAAATTTGCAAGTTCAGACCTTTCTCCTTTTTCTAATCTTATATGAGCATAAATAGCATGTCGTTTAATTTTATCAATAAGATATGACAATCCATTACTTTGAGAGTCTAGATAAGGTGTATCAATTTGAAAAATATCACCTGTAAAGATAATTTTTGTATTTTCTCCAGCTCTTGTTATTATCGTTTTTACTTCGTGAGGTGTAAGATTTTGTGCTTCATCAACAATAAAGCAAATATTAGATAAGCTTCTTCCACGAATGTAAGCCAGCGGTGTAATAACCATTTTTTCGTCTTCGAGGTCTTCATTAATAACTTTAAATTCTCTGTCTTTCGAGCTGTATAAATTCTGTATCATTTTTAAGTTATCCCATAAGGCTTCCATATAGGGACTGATCTTAGATTTAATATCACCAGGAAGAAAACCGATGTCTTTATTACTTAAAGGTACAATAGGACGAGCCAGATATATCTGATTGAAAGCATTTCTTTGTTCTAAAGCACCGGCAAGAGCCAATAAGGTTTTACCGGTACCGGCAATACCCTGAAGTGTAACTAGTTTTACATTAGGGTTAAGAATAGCATGTAAAGCAAAAATCTGTTCTGCATTACGGGGCATAATTTTATGACATACTCTTTTTTCAACTCTTTCGATAAGTTGTGTTATTGGATTATAAAAAGCTAGAATAGATTTGCTTTCATTTTTTAAAATAAAATAATGATTTGCAATAGGCTCATCAACACCTATTTCAGAGGGGTTGCAAAATCCATTTTTATACAAGTTATCAATGATTTCAGAACTTAGTTTTTCTATTGTTGATTTACCTGTATAAAGTTTTTCAAGATCTTTAATTTTACCAGTTTCAAAATCCTCTGCCTGTATATTTAGCGACTTAGCCTTAAGGCGCAGGTTGATATCTTTTGAAACAAGAATTGTTTTTCTGTTAGGATATTCTTCTATCAGAGATAAAGTGGCATTTAATATGCGGTGATCAGCCTTATCTTCAGAAAAAATTTTGCAAGCATCAATTTTACTGTTTTGATTCATTATCACTTTAAATTTACCTTTATTTGGTTCATCGCCAATAGGTATCCATTCTCTTAATGTATAATCATTAGAAAGCTTATCAATGATACGTGTAAATTCTCTTGCTTCAAAGTTAATATTGTCATTACCTTTTTTGAAATTATCTAATTCTTCAATGACTGTTATAGGTATCGCAATATCATTGTCATCGAAACTGTTGATAGCATTATGGTTATGTAAAATAACGGAAGTGTCAAGAACAAATATTTTCTTTTCTGATTTTTTAATTTTAGCCATGTTTGTAATTGTTTGTTAATGTTTAAGAACAAGTGAGGTATAAGGTATAGAGGTATAAAGGGATAAGTAGCACAAAACAACTATCTTTTTAAGAGCATTTTTTATCAATAGTATATTCCCCCTTTTTATAAAATATTTTTCTTCAATAACTATCTTTTTCTATACACCACTATTTCCCAATACCTTCCTCTATATATATGATTTATTATTTTTTATTAATCAAATTTCAGGTGCTTTATTGTTAAACCATTATTTATTAATTCGTGAAGTGCATCAATGCCTATTTCAAGATGCTCTTCCACAAATTTTTCGGATACTTTTTTGTCACTTTTTTCAGTCTTAACTCCTGAAGAAATCATAGGTTGATCTGATACAAGGAGCAGCGCACCTGTAGGAATATGGTTGGCAAATCCAACACTAAATAGTGTTGCAGTTTCCATATCGATACCCATACATCTTATTTTAACAAGATATTTTTTAAATTCAGTATCATGTTCCCAGACCCTTCTGTTGGTTGTATAGGTTGTGCCAGTCCAGTAATCTTTCTGATGTTTGCGAATAGTTGTTGAAATAGCTTTTTGAAGATTAAAAGCTGGCAATGCCGGTACTTCGGGAGGGAAATAATCATTAGATGTTCCTTCCCCTCTAATAGCAGCTATTGGAAGTATTAAATCGCCCAGTTTATTTATCTTCTTTAAACCTCCGCATTTTCCTAAAAACAGGCACCCTTTAGGCTTTATTGCACTCAACAGGTCCATAATAATAGCCGCATTTGCACTCCCTATACCGAAATTGATGATGGTAATTTTATCGTAGGTTGCACTGGGCATTGATCTGTCTGTTCCATGTGGTCTGATATTATATTTCTTACAAAACAGATTAATGTACTGATTGAAGTTTGTTAATAGGATATATTCCCCAAAATCCTCAAGGTTTGTACCAGTATAGCGAGGTAGCCAATTGCTGACTATTTCATCTTTGGTTTTCATAATATGTTCTATTCAAAAAGTTTAATGCAACAAAGGTAAAAAAATCTGCTTAATATATTTATTTGTATAAATCGGTTAATGTATTTAAAAACTCATACCCTCTGGGAAAAATTACACTTGTTGTTAGGTATTATCGATTTTATTTGTATTTTTGATTTTTAAAATAACTACTAACAAGTGTGCGCTGCTTACACAGGGCAAATACAAAGGGATGCAGTCAGAGGCTGTTTGGAGGTATTTGATATTTTGGAAATTATTACTAACTTTTGTCTCTGGTGAGAGGAATTCTCGCTGTTCATTAGCCGCTAACTTTCAGCTATCTTATTGTTATGCACTATAAAACTAAATATTGATCATCACAAAAATTATTAAAATGAAAAAAAATTATTTGCTATTTTTCGCAATATTATGTTTGAATATTGCAAATGCACAGTGGGTTCAGAAGCAATCAATGCCTGATAATGGAAGGTATGCCGGCATTAGTATGGTAATTAATGGCAAGGCTTATGTAGGTCTTGGAAAATCACCTTCAAACGTCAATCTGAAAGATTTTTGGGAATATAATCCCGTTTCAAATATATGGACAAAAAAAGCAGATTATCCCGGGGGAGGAAGTTATTCTGCAATATCCTTCTCAATTAATGGCAAAGGATATGTTGGCTTGGGTGCTACAAATTCAGTAGCCACGGGTTTCAAGGATTTATGGGAATATGATCCTGTTAGTAACAGCTA
>Ga0114951_10003164_pt1 | contig 17396 bp, 29 predicted proteins | sample AM7aDNAmetaG_FD_88677 | JGI IMG/M metagenome (GOLD analysis project Ga0114951, IMG submission 88677) | Freshwater microbial communities from Finland to study Microbial Dark Matter (Phase II) - AM7a DNA metaG | ecosystem: Environmental > Aquatic > Freshwater > Lake | place: Finland: Lake Alinen...
CATTCAAATGTCCTTCTTCAAGATCCTGGGCCGTTAAAGTCCCCGATGTATCTTTTACAATCATTTCGTTCTCGATATCATTTCTGAACTTCGCCTTAAGATATTTCTGATTGTTCTCCGCATGTTTCTTGTAAGTGGAAATAGTGGTCTTATCGAACCCCTGATAAAATCCTTTATCCCCCTTCTTCATTTCCTCTAACGCCCATTCTGGATGGGTATTAACGTCGTACTGCAAATGACTCTCGTTCCATTTCTTGAAAGTGGATTCGATTTCTTTCTCTGCCGCCTCTTTCGTATGCCATCCCGCGTTTGTCTGCTCTGCCATCTGAGCAAGGTACTCACCAGAGATCGCGGTCTTTTCTGAGACTGTTGTTGCGTTTATAAAATCATTCCCAAGAATTGCTGTCTGCTGTTTGAAGTTTGCACGAGCTTCATCTCTGAACTTTTTGAAATAAAGATTGTTCAACTTGATTGATTCTAGCTCCGCTTTCGTTTCGTATTTCTGCTTGAACTGGTTACGATAGCCTGGGATGCTAATTGCACTTGATCCTTCCTCTACAGCCATCTGCATCTTCGTTTGATACTCTGCCGTTTTCTCAGGAGTGAGATTCGGGTCCATCGTTGCCTCTTGCTTTATTTTTGCAAGTTTAACGTCCGTCTTGTTCCTAGCCTTTGCTTCCTCGGACACCAACTGAGCTTTAAGCAACTGATCCGATGCTCCTTCGATCCCTTTTCCAATATCCGAAAGGATACGACCACCTGTGGAAGCCACCTGTGGGTTAATCTCTTGTTGCGGGATTTCATTCGTCATTCTTCCGGTCGATTCGTGCTCGATAATTCGTGCCATTTTTCCCCCTATGCCATCGCCGAGGCACTAACAACTGTTGAAAATAATCCCATGATTGCTTTCGATGTTCCTTCACGCTTGGCCTGTTTCCCATGCCAGTTAAGCAGCGCCGCTTGATTCTCGTATCCACGCGCCGAGACTTCCGCGTTGTATTTAGAGATTGCCATGTCCTGATTCCATTGAGAGATGTTGTCCACCATCACATCGATAGGAGACCCGGTATTTGCCTTTACTCCGCGCCCTGCGTACTCTGCGGGAAGCATACCTACGTCGTGCTGTTTCTGCCGTTCCATCTGCGTCTGATGCAACGCCTCGGCCGCTCTAGTCTCCTGCGCTCTTTGAAGCGCTAGATCTGCATTGAACTCATAGGCTTTCTTCTGCTGAACGCCCTGGGTGTAATCCCCCCATGCTGACATGACTCCGCCAATGATTCCTCCCATGGCGGCCATGCTCGCGCCTCCACCCGCGGCATTTCCGAGAGTTGAACTTTGCATCGGTCCACCCATAGAGTCTAAAGATGCTCCTGTTGAGCCCATAGTTTATTCCTCAATCTTTGCTTTCGGTTTCACTTTTCAAAAGTACGCAGAGCAACATTGCCGGAAGCGGCTGATCCTGAACGATTACAATTTCATCGTCCGTAGCCCACCCTCCGTCAATCGGCATAGGAATATCACCCGTGTAAAGAGGAACGGGATGCCCGAGCGTTGGTTTCTTCGAAGTCTGGAGCACCATTGGTTTCAAAAACTTCGGGTCGTCTTTCTTCCCAATCTTCAAGCCAAGAGTCTTATCAACGCGCATATACGCCTGATAAATTCGACGCATGACGCCCTGCCCGCCCTCCGTAATCCTCAAAAGCTGAAGTTTCCCACGGTACGGAAGTCCTCCGATGATCTGCGCGGCCTTGTTCGGAAGGGTAATCGCTCCAGTCCCGTCCACCAAGAACCGCTGCTGCGCGGCCGGTATCGCTCCATCGGTCTGAACGGATATCGTCTCCCCGATCAAATGATTGAACCCTGAGATGGTCGAGACCATCTTCCACACCTTGCCACCGCTTGCATAAGTCACGAACGCTGTCCCGTCGATAGTGTTTCCGAGCTCGTCTTTTAACTGGAAGGTATGAGTCGTCACTCCGGCCACGACGTAGATATTCCCATTCAGCGCGGAAGGAACGACTTTAGGATATCCATTCGGTCCGACGCCGACGCAGTTCACTAGATCAATCTTCACCTGATCTCCGTTCGAGAACCCGTGAGACGAAGCTGTTACTACCACTGGATTCGCTTTCGTATAGCCCGATATCGTTACAGGAACATTTAAAGCAAGCGCGCACGATAAACGAATAGGCTCCCATTGATTCACGAACGTCTCTGCCGAGAAGTACTCGACGTACCGACACACACTCCCGTTAATCGTCCTATTCACAACCACCCATATCTGGTCATCCGCTCCGTCCACTTGGAGAATTGCCAAAGACTCAAAGAGTCCTTCCCCGCCGCTCGATGCTCCTGCCGTGAGTCTCGACCATCCCATGACCTGTTGCTCGGCATTCCTCACCAATACCGCTATTTGCCCGTCCGCTCGCAAAACCCATATCCTGTCATTCGGGCTCTGCTGATGCGCCATCTCAACCGCCCCACCTCCGTCCCTAAGAATATGATCCGCAAAGATGCACATATCCGCGGCTAGTTGCCGATTCTTCAGATAATCGTAATAGAGCTCGCGAAGCTGAAAGAGATTCGCTTGGAGGTAATACAGATACGAGGAAATCTTCTCGGGTTGTATGGCGGCGGTAGGATAATTCGTATCACAACTGACATTGATGTTCTTAGCAGAAATCGTTGCCCCGGCAGTACCGGATTGAATTGTGAACGTCCCACCGCTCGTCCCCGCTTGTAGACTCGACGGGCAGGACGCCATCCATCTGATAGCATTTCCCTGAACATCGGATACGGTAAAATCCACCGACGCCGAATCCGCGTTTGCCTCTACCTTGAAATTGTCCGGACCGTTAATGACCGAGCCCCACCCGCTTTTCGGTTGCCATGTCGTATTCGCATAATAAAGCCGTTGCTCGTGGAATTGCGCGGTCGCCGGCCATCCCCTTACGTCCGAGAACGCGGCCTCAGCCCATACCGCTGTCCCGCCAATGTTTCCCGCAACACCCTCCGGTTCCGACTGAACCGCTGCTGTGCAAACGAGCCCATTTGTCACGGTGAGAATCTGGACAACGCCGTCGTTAATCTTCCAAAGACTTCCAACATGGCCGGCTTTGAATACTTCGACTGTGGCAACGAGCTCCCAATACCCTGCGGCTAGGTCTGTGGAAAACGTACCTCCGACATTCGCGACGAGACATTTATACGAACTCCCTCCATTCGTCACATAATCGGGCATATCCGGACCAGGGACATAGGCGACGCCAGCACCCCACGCAGGAACGGTTGCTGTTAAAGTCACGTTTCCAGTTGTTGCCGATGCCCCTATCGTTATCTTCGTAATATTGTCGTCAAGGAACGGACCGCGGATAAACGTCACCGGAGTCATGGAAAAGGAGTTTGCCGCGAGTCTCACGAGCTTGTACGGCTTGTAGGTATTGAGCGGGGAGGTTATATACATCGTGTCCTCGTCCTGCGCTCTGTGGAGTTGAAATACATCGGCCGACGCGTAAGGCGTCACAATCTCGACTGGGTTGCCGCCATTTAGCACCTGCCCGTTATTCGCCCAAAAGCGGAAGTAATGATATCCGACCTCGACAATGTAATTCTGCGTCGAGGAAAACGAGAATTTCATGATCTTTGTTTTCTTCGTCGGGTATTTGATGGAGCCGGCATACACCGTTCCAGGCGCGAACATAGCCCCGCCGATCTGATGGAGAAGGAAATTCTCCGCGCAAGCGAGAGCGTTCGGGTTTTGAACGAGGTCGAAACGACCTTTAGCGAGGGGAGACCATTCGCCGGCATTGAAATTACAATGAGGCGTTAAGACTTTTGGCATGTGAACCTCTTGGTAGGGTCAAACGCGGGATGGAGAGGTTTTCCTGAATTGTACGGGCAGTTCGGGTAATCGAACTTTGATTCCTCTCTGTGAATACAATTCACGCCCTTTGTAATCTCTGCTCCAATCCGGTACGGGTAAATATTGCAGAAGGTACGACGACCGCAACGACCCGCGTGTTCAGCCTTCAAATGATCGCAGGTCGTATAGATATCGACGTTCTCGCCATTGAGGTTAGCGACTTTCGCAAACACGATACAACATTGTCCGCACCGGTTACATTTGTCCATAATCACCAGTTAATCGGTATCCAGATTTTGCCAACGTCGAGCATACTTCCCTTGCCGATGGTCCTCGCCACTTCCCATTCGCTTTGCGCGGGTTCTTCCGGTGTCCCTCCGGAGTCTCTTGACTTCGCGTCCGGTAATCTCATGGTCTCGTATTCCTCGAGAAGCATCTGCGCTTTCTTTGCGGCCTGGGCGATATTGAATCCAATCTCCGCTCCGAGCCGAGTCGCGAGCGCGGTCACAAACGACGGGGAATAACTCGACGGATCATCATTCCGGAACACATATTTCAGTTGAAGGTTTGCCATGTCAGATAAAAGCATCTTCGTCATGGTGTTGTCCGAGTTCTTGAAACTCTCGAACTTGAACGTAGCCCCAACATTCGAGACAGCGACCGGTCTTATAAAATCATTCGGGAGAGCGTAAGCAATAGTGAGGTTCTCCACATCGGAGTAAGGAACAAGCGCAAGAGTCTGAACGGGGACCGTGGTTTCAGCAAAGCTCCACGGGAACGCCTCGAGCACTTCGTCGCGGATCGCGTCGTAGACGTCTTTCATCAGATCTGCTTCATTCGACCCGTCGTCGAAAGAAGAAATCCTGTTCGCTCCAATCTTTCGTATCGCGAGATTCGCCAAACCTGTCTTGTCCATCGAGACCCCCTAAAAAGAATTGAGGTTAGAATGAATCCTTTAAATGCAACAAAGAATGGCAATGGTCGCAAAGGATAACGATATTGCTTATTTCGTGTTTACCACCAAACGCTTGAGGGATCTTGTGGTGAAAGTTGAGATTCACCGTAGACCCACAGTCGTTACAAGAGCGACTTGGAAAGAACGAAAAAATAATCTCTCTGTAGATGAACTGAGTTGGAGATTTTCCTCGCCTATCCTTTCTCGCCGCTTGCTTGTGGTAACGCGAGCAGTACCGTTTTTCCTTCCTACCTTTTAATTCTTTACCGCAGTAAAGGCAATTCATTCTAACCCCACATCTTTATGCCGCGTTTTTTATAATCGCGTAGTTGTAAACGGACGTATCACTCGCCGTACAAACTACGGTAAATCCCGTTGCCGCCGTGATCGTGGCGACATGAGGTTGAACACCGACTGTACCACCGACCGTATTGAGCGAGATGATGATCGCATCAGAAACGGCAATAGCAGTTGTCGCAACTGAAACAGGTGTAGTCCCGTTCGCTGTAAACGTACCAACAAGGCCATTAGCACCTTGCTTCAAAACGAGACCCTTTGCCGCGACCGTGGACGTTAAATTGTCCGATGTGCTAACCCCTGCCGTTGTAGTAAGACCAGAAGCATTAACGGTCGTGAAAGAACCAGCCGCTGGAGTAGAACCACCAATCACGGAGCTATTGATCGTAGCACCCGCAATCGTTCCGCTCGTGACAGCCGCGATACGCCCGTCAATCTTTCCAACGCCTGCCGTTACCGAGCAAGCGGTCGTCGGGTAGCAATCAATATCCGCTACCTGATTCTGCGCTCCCCCTGCTTTCTTGAACCCGACCGACGCGAACGCCGAGGGCGCAAGAAGGCACAACACCAAAACAAACACTAAAAACTTCTTCATGGCATTTCTCCTTTTTGCGGTTCATGGATCGGGTAGACCTGGAGGATCTACGCCGACCCACTCCCCGAGATTCACTAATCGACAGTGTAGAACACATACGCGGTCAGGGTTCCGGTCGTTCCCGCGGCACCCGCGCTCGTCAAAAGAGCGTAGGTATCAAGGGTTCCGGTTCCCACAACGTAACCCGCGCCAGTGATCTTGAGCGGAGTCAGGGCAGTTTGAAGGCCCGTGTTACCCGCGACCGCGAACAGGTCAGAGGTATCACCGTTTCCGAGCTTGAACGTCAACGAACTTTGAGCGGCCGTCACCGACAACTCAAAGCCGAGGATTGTTGCACCGGCAGGAAGGCTGAACAGCTTGAGCGTGGAGCCGATATCGAACGTCGCCGTCAACGCATAAGTGTCAACCTGAACCTTCACGCGGCCATCCCACACGCCACGCGCTACCGTCTGAATCCCGCCCGCCAGAATCAGCGTCCGGTTTGCCCCAACAACATTTACTGGTGTAGTCATGGTACATTCCCTCCTTCAAGGGTAAACGGTTAAAGAATCAGCCGAGAACTAAGCGGCCAACTCCACACATTGAATCTTGACGACGCGCACTTCCTCAAGGCGGGTTGCGTTCATGCACATCTTGAGATAAATCTGCCAAGCATAGTTCTTGTCTTTCCGTTCATCCAAACGGCTCTCGATCTCCTTCTGGATGCCAAGAACAACGCCTTTCTTCTGGTACGCGAAACATTCGCGGTACGCGGCCGTGGCGTCCTGCGTCAAACGCTCGCAAGGGACCCAATTAAAACCGAGCCAAGTCTTGAGCTCGCCTTCGTACAACGGCTTCACTATGTTGAAATCCGAGCTCGTGACGTCCGTGGTGAGAAGGAGATCTTGCAACTGCGCTGAGGTATGAGCCATAAACCTGTCGGACTTTTCGACCTGATTATGGTTTAAGTTCCGCATGGCAGAAATGCAATAGCCCTTGGTCATTCCTGTGTTCGCGACGCCCGCGAGAAGCTGAGTTGCGGGAAACGTAACGGGGGTAGCCCCGCCGACGCCTTTGTACGCGGTTCCACCCAACGCACCGATGATAAGATCATCAATCTTGCGTTCGGCAGCGGCTTTCTTGGCTTGGAGGTACGCTCCCTTGGGATCTTTAATCATGGCGAGAGCATCCGTCGGGTCCTCGAGCGTGTTACCCACGAAATAGCGCGGGGTAAGCATACGCCTCTGGTGGTCTCCGGACTGAACGGGTGTATCCTGATAACGACCGGATAACTCGATCATATCATCCGCGGCTCCGTACTGGTCGACGAACTTGGCGAGACCCTTGAAATTGCTGTCGATCATGACGGTCGGCCGAAGGGTCGAAGTCATTTGCTGCGCGAGCAACGTAATGTTGTCGCTGTAAGTCTTTTTGGCTAATACATCTGGTGCGCCCATGTGAGTAATCTCCTTTTAGGTTTTGAAATGTCCGGGTGTCCTAAAGGGCCGGTTTACTGCGTTACATGGGGCGCGTCGCCACGGTATCCCAACTGTCCAACAAAACTACGATCTACAGACTTCTTTCCTACAGCTTTCAGGTCGCTTTCGCGGGTGTCTTACTCGCCTGGTCAGAAGGTCCCTGCATCACATAGCTCACTACCTTGTCCACTTTCGGTATTACCTGATCCGGCTCCGCACCTCTCATGCTTTGGTGCGGAAACATAATCCTTAAAACCTCGAGTCTTGCTTCCTGCGCGGTCATTGAAGACCAAGAACTTTCCGACGCAGATCAGTCACTTTGAGCAAGGCTTCCTCGTGCTTCGGATCTTCCTCGTTCGCCCACGCACCTTTGCCCGTGAGATATTCGGATTCCATAGCGGAAAGCTCTTTCTGCGCGGCCGCAACAACCGTCTGATCTCCCGACGGTACGCTTCCCTGTATCAATTTCACCATGTCCTCAGATATCGCTTTTCCGAGGTGATGTAGTTTTTCGATGAACTCCGGTTTGTCGATGAATGTTTTTCCGAGCTCCGTTCCGAAGAACGTCTCTGCCGCTTTCGTTGCGAGAGCCACGTTATTGTCGTAGTCATTCCCCCACTTCCCTTTCAGTTCGGTCTGCGCGGCGACTGACTTCTCCTTCTGTGCGGCCTCCATCCGTTCGATGTTTTGAGACGCCATGAGAAGAAACTCAGGGTACATTCCTTCGGCCTGGGCTTTCGTCAGGTCGTGCTTATGGACATACGCCTTAAATGCTTTCTCGATCTCAGGAGTGGCTTGCGCTCCTGCGTGGAGCTTCTCAGGAGCCTTGAGCGTGTACCCGTCGGCTGTCTCCGGGACTCCGAGTTTCATCTTGAACGCTTTTCGTTCCTCCGGTGTCGCTTTCTCGTCAGGGATGATGATGGACTTTCCTACCCGCTCGACCGCGCTCAAATGCCCCTTAACGAAATCATCCGAAGTCTTGTACTTCGAGACGTTCGGGTTCTCCCGAGCTTCCTTCGGCAACGCATGTTGCCAATTCGTCTGCATGAAACTCTCTGCCGCTTCCTCCGTGTCGATCGCCTTTAAATCCTCGAGCATACCCATTTTGATTCTCCTTGAGGGCGTAGCGTGTCCGTTTTACGGGACTACGGTTTCCTCTGGTTCTGGTTGCATCATAGTTACGATGTGAAGCACTAACCGCCTAGAGCCTTCTGCGTGAGCATCGGGAGCCGGCGCGAATATACACCCCCGATTCTTTAGATCCTCCAAGACAAGCTGACCACTCGCTGAATTGAACGTATCGAAATACGCTCGCTCGAGCTCCGGACAACTCTCTGATCCGTAGCCGACCATCTGTTTGAGCCGTGATTGAAGAACTTGATTCTTCATGGTATCAACGCTCCGGACGCAACCTCATTAGCACAAGGACATTCTCCCTGATACTCACCTCCGGTCTTTGGTTTCCATACCGAGTAATTCTGACGGCACTTGTCGCAAACCCTCGTTTCCTCGTACTTGTCATACTTCGGAGCCTGCGCCGGTTCGTTGTGTCTTACAAACTCCATATCGCTCTCGTAGACCTGAATCCTGCCATGATCGACGTCAAGAACCTCGAGAATGGTAATGAACTTTCTTTCCCCAGGACCGGCCTCGGGATCTTTCATTCGAATTTTCTTAATGACCGTGTATTCCTTGCCGACGGTCAGGACGAGGCCATCATCCCTTCGACTAAGGTTCACGCACTTCACTACGTCGCGCTCTTGGATACCCTCTGCCATAACAACTGACGGTTGCCCTGCAAATGGTCCTTCAAAAGTACGTTTTGCGGGCTCTGCCGGCATGATCGGACGGTAGCCGCTGTCAGGTTGCGCGGAGTCCTTAAAATGTTCAAAGAGAACGTCCATACACACCGCCCCATCGTATGGCTCCTTGAGTATTTTTCCGTTGCCCTCTGCGACAAGAAAAAGCGCGGGATATCCCAACGCGCTCAATCCCGCTTCCAACCTTATTTTTAACTCCATCACAAGCCTCCAGTTTCTTGTGCCTGATTCTTCTTGAAATAATCCGCGTAAATAGCTTCGGCCTTCGCAATTCCTTCGGCCGTGTATGCCTCTTTCAGTCTGTAAATCTTCCGGTAATCAAGGCCATGCTCTTTGATAAGCCACTTGGTTTTATCAAGAAGCCCTTTCTCGTTATCAATCAGCATCTTGGCAAGGCCACGGCACATATCCCATTCCCAATCGTGCGCGTCGTCCTGAAACCCTGCCGCTTCGTTACGCTCCCTGTCTGCCGTGGTTTTGTTTCCCCACGCATCAAAACTCAATTCCATGAGATGATCGCGCTCAAGCGGGGTATACACCTTCGTCTTTGAGACGCCCAATATCTCAGAGGTTTCAACGACCTCGAGATTCTTATTCGGCGCGAAGATGTGAGACAGCACGATACGGTAAAGCAGAGGGAGGCTTGCCGCCTCTTTCTCGACTACCCTCAAGAGCGGTCCGATCATTTCTTTTCCGCTCCTGCTTTTGCTTCATGGAGTTTTCCTTTAGCGTCCGTCTCCTGAATGTCCGCGGCTTTCTGGCCTCCCTCGAGCTTCATCTGCATAGCCATAAGCTCCTGACGCTTCCCTCTTAGTTCTTTAATCTTCTGTTCCTCGGCAAGATATTGCGGCTCTATCCCCATCAAATGCCCGATACCTTTGAGCATCTTGTCGCGCTCGATGTTGTCCATCACGTTCGGATCACCGCCGGCGACCTGCATGGTCATGTTAAAGAAATTCATGATATCCCCGACCTCGGCCGATCGTTGCGCTTTCGCAAGAGGTGAGAGATACGTTATTCCAAACTCACGCCCGCGAAGGATGTCTGGCAGTTTTGGAAGAAGTTTCAATTCCTCGGCGTCCCTATACAGTCCGATAAACATAGGGTCTAGCACTTCGTGTTGATGCCGGCCAACCACCGGCCCGAGAAGAATCATGTTCTCGAGCACCCGACGCTGAACCTCCGGAACGCTCATTTGCTTATCAATAGCTGAGAGAGCGCGGAACAGCGGGACATAGAATCCTTCTTCGATCGCTTGTTTCGTCTCTTGAATCTCCTGCTCCGTGATCTGATAATTGCCACGGTTAGTCGGCCATGCCTCAATCTGCCCCACAGGAGTCTTTGAATCGCGGTAACTGATCCCGGCGGGATTCTGGTTGAGAGGCATGACAAAGCCCCTATTTGGCATTATGACGGGGCTATCCGCGTTCTTCATGGCAGAGCGTAGGCTCGTCCGTTTCATGGCGTTCTTTAGGCGAATATCCGCTAAGACGTCCATCGCGGGAGAGGTTCCCCGAGGATCGCAAGCCTCTTTCCAGAACCTGCCGACATGATGCCGAAGGTCTTTGAAGCCCGATTCCTCAATGAGATGCTTCCCTTTCTTCTCGATCCAAAGACTCTCGAACGGCATATTTTGGTTGTCAATCTTCGAGAAGTCCCTGCGCTCCCGTGGTCTTACCGACCACATGAAATCGAACTCGTCAAAAGGCTTGTCCTCAAGCACCTTATCAATGACGTTCTTCCCCGCCTTCGCACCCCACATCATGTACGCCTGAATAGCGGAGAGAGGGAACGTGCGATACACTCCGCATACTCGTCCGTAAGCATCTTCCTCGATCATGATTTGCTCAACCGGTATCGTGTCGAACCTAACACCCTTTTTAAAATCAGGGAGCCGGCAGATATCGCCCATCCCGAAAACTCCGTGATCGATATAAAACTCTTGCATCGACGTATCGAAGTTTGAAGCGCGAATCATATCCAGAACAACCTCGGTACAGTCGTACCAGTATTGCTGTATATCTCTGTTCTCGTTAAGCATCTTCGCGTCAGGACCGACGCATTGATATCCGAAGAACTTGGTCATGGGATTCGTCATGTTGAAGTGAAATCCGGCGCACATGACCTTGACCGCTCGGATCGCTGTGGAGTCGTATAGGAAATTAAAATCGAAACGCTCTCCGTGTTGCTTCGGAGCGGTAATCCATGCCTTGCGAGGAAGCGCGAAGTCTGCAACGTCTTGATACTGCCCTAGCCAGTTGGAAGCCTGATTCCGTAACTGCCCCTCCATCATGAGGGCTTGCTTTACGTCTGCGGCCATTATCGCCTCACCTGTTGTCGTTTAATGCTAAACTAAACTTTCAAGACAAAAAAATATTGTTACTGCCCTACTAGATTTTTCTGCGCTGTGTCTGTTTTTCCAGGCATCCCAACACCGGAGCCACCGGCTGTCGCGGTCGTTCCACCTGAAGCAATCGCGGCGCGTCTTTGATCCGCGGCCGCTTTCTGCGCGGCGGCGAGAGAATCAACTGGATTTGGAGCTGCGGGAGCCGGTAACTGCGCTGGAGCTTTGTCTTTTTTCCCGCCTCCGAATATCGCTTGGAACAAACCGGCCATTATTCTCTCCGCTTTTCCATCAAAATAAATTCATTAGAAAAATACTCTTTGCGTTCCACTTCTTTGAACCCTAGGCTTTCAACGAGTCGGACCTCTAATTTGTTTCTGGCGTCTAACCCTACAAAAAGAATATCACAAACCCTACAAGAAAAGAAATAATTACACACTAATTCCCCGGCCTCAAGGCTCCATGTCCTTTGATCGCGAATGGAACGAGCGAGAATATCGTCGCGGTAGCCATCGAGCGACCACCGGTCCGCGTCCTTGTGATAGCAGAGATAAATCACACCGCCCAAAACTCCCTCAGAGGAATAGACCAACCAAAAATGCTTTCCGTTTCTTACCGCTTCCTCGTACTTCGCTCGAGGTAACAGGTCTTTCTCGTACTTATACTGCGCCATCAACTGAAAGAGATATTCCATGTTCCACGGCTCGGAAAACGGAACGAGCTTTACGCTCTCGCCTTCAAGAATCATGTCGACCACCGTGGAAGGTCTTGATAATCCATGTCGTGATTTGTCAGGCTGTATCCGGGAAGCTGTTTATCTTCAATAGCGTGATCCGCAAAGTATAAAGCCATCATAAGCGCGTCGGCGCGGTCCGGTGACTTCAATCCGTCCTTTCGCATATCATCTTTCGACATGATGATTTTCTTGCCGTCTCCCTTGTATTTGTAGCGTATCGAAAGCAACTGATCGTAAAGGTCTTGGTCTTTCGGTATCTTGAGCCATCCCTTTTGAATATAATCCGCGAGACGGTAATACCCCTCCGCTCTCCGGTTCCAAAGGTTCTGATGCTCTGTCGCGTCCGCTCCGTTGAATGGAAACACGTTCATTTTCGTCTCTGAAAGAAAATCAGTAACGCCGCCGCCCATCCCGGTATCGTCCGTCACGACAGCATCGAGATTAAACTCGCGGATCATATCAATGATCTTTCCGGTCGTCTCGTTCAGAGCTTTGTTTTTAAACGTCTCCATAAACAGAACTTCCCACATCACCGGACCTCGGCTCTCAAGTACCATGTAAACGATCTCGTCACCGCCAAACCTCGCAATATCAACGGCCATTATCCTGTGCCGTTTCGGTCCAATCTCGAGGTTTAAGGCCATAGCGTTCTTTACGTTCTCGGCCGCGAAAAGATAATCGTCGCCTTTCTTGAGCGGGTTCCCAAGCCAAATGTAATCATAATCCGATAGGCTTTTCTCCCTGCATTTACTCGCCTCTGAAATCATGGCAAGCGGACAAAACTCGTTCTCGTGGTAATCAATTTTGATATGGAGACAGTCCTTTCGCCCATTCATGTTCTGGTAAACCGGATCGTCCTCAACGTAGCGATTCATGGTCCAGAAAATCTTTGCGTTCTCTTTCCGTATCGTCGGGATAATCGTATCAAGCGTCGGCTTTGAAATCGCCTGAGCCTCGTCAACCCAAAGGATATCGACGCCTTCCAACCCCTTAATGTTCGTGAGACCTTGCTCACGGAATCCTCTAAAATTCAATGATGAAGCAGTCTTTCGATGCCTGATCTCGTTACTCAACACCTCAAAGTTTAAGCTGTGCTCGCCTATCAGATCCTTGAATATCGCGTAAACCGACTCGTCGATGTTCTTCTGGATCTCGCGTCCGCATACGATACGGACTGTTCTTGTGTCAGCGATATACGACAGGATCCTTGCAACGCTCTGAGACTTACCGGAGGATCTCCCACCCTCAAGAAGGAAGAAACGGAAGTCATTGAAACGCTCGATGATGGGCAGCAACTTCTTGGGGATATTTAAAAGCGGAGGAACTTTAAACGATTCCGACATTGAACTCCAAAGGCTTCCCGTTGATCTCGATAAGCGGCATCATGTTTACCGTGATCTGTCCTTCGGTCTTAACGCTTTGCTGAATACGTTTCAATTCGCAATCTCTCGCATGACCAACGATCTCTTTGTACTCTTTCCAGAGCTTAACGTTAGATTCTTCGGTAGACTTCGCAAGTCTAGCGACACCTTTCTTCGCAACAAGGCCAAGAATGATGTTTAAATATTGACGATGCACGTCATGGCACCGAGCCTCGTTGCTTTTCCGTTCTTTTTTTACAACTCTTTTCACATCGGACATTTGCGGAAACCTTGATTTTGACTATTTTGAGAGATATTCCCGTTTTAATCCCTTCACAATTGACCTATAAGACACGTTCCGGGTGTACCTGGTCATATCCCATAGGCTCTTTCCGACTTTCCTTAAACGCTTCGCGACCGTTCCACGCATGGATTATTCCTCCAGTTCGTCGTCGTCCGTTTCTACTTCGTCCTCGTCCGCGTACGTTTCTTCGTCGAACTCGTCAATGTCCTCTTCCGGATCATCTTCATAAAATCCCGGACATAACATCGATGAACTCCACTTCATCCCAATCAATCAACGGCCTCGGCTTACAAACTTTCATTCCCGCCTGATACATAAGCGACCGCATTTCAATATCGTGGTAAAAAAGAAAATCTCGCCATTCCCGTCCCGCGGCCCGTCTCTCGACAAAAAAATTAAACCGGCGATCGCTTTTCTTTGCGACGGCCGGCGCGGTCATTGAAAATAATCTTTCGTTGATCTCATGCTTCAAGCATATTCTTTTTCACTTTATCGGTAAAGCGTAATCTTTTCCCGTCGGAACGGCTTGAACACCAGGACGGACGCTTCCTGACTCCATAGATCCTAGCGTAGTTTCTATCCCAGACTTTCTGATCTACCGGACGGTACCGGTCACCCTTGCCGTTCATCTCCCCTCCGTTCCAAGTTATTTATCAGGACACCGCCAACAAGTTATTTATCTAAAGCAAAGATTAGAGCAATAACAATAATCGTAATCACCTGAAGAATCATTATTCCGCAAAGAGCCATGCTCATTTCTTCAGTCATCTCGCTTCTCCTAAGTTTGGTGCTCGAAAGTTCCTGTCAACAATCTCTGGAAACTTCGCATTTTCAGCCTCCAACTCTTTGATTCTGGCCTTCAACTCCTCCGAATCTTCGTGCCAAGTCTGCCGAAGCTCCATTTCCAGTTCTTTCGCCTCGTCCAGTTTATCCTGCAACGACTTTGCGTGTTCCCAGATTGTCCCGTTCGGGTCTCGGAGTTCGCACATCAGCTCCTTATTCAGCTGCTCGTATTTGATTCTCCACAGATTGCAATCCTCGTCCTTTGAGACGAGCGTCATAAGCACTCTGTCCTGCTCCTTTATCCTGTCTTCCAAGCGGTGGAACGCCACGACATTCACGGTCTTTAACCTGTACTGATTAAGCTCCGAGAGCAGGTTCTGGATGTTCGGATGACTCAGGTCGAGGATGCTCCGCTCAAGAGCTTGATTCTGCTCAGCTAAGGAATTCCACGCCTGCTCTTGTAGCTGTAATTCCTTCTCCAAGGATTTGATGCGGTCTTCGTATTTTATTCGCATATCTTCGATAAAATCTTCGCTCATGTTCCCTCCCTTTAACATTTTGCTTTTAGTAGCCATAGCCAGAGCCATCGCCATCGCCATAGCCATAGCCAGAGCCATCGCCATAGCCATAGCCATCGCCATCGCCATAGCCATCGCCATCGCCATAGCCATCGCCATAGCCATAGCCATAGCCAGAGCCATAGCCATAGCCATCGCCATAGCCAACGTGCTGTCCTTCGTCTCCTCCGATTACTTGCAGAGATGCTTTTTCCATGATTCCTCCGAACAATCAATCATTGCAATCGTTGTGAGTAGGTGGAACGTAACTTTTCCAGCAGGGTCAAGTTTTGTAGTTCCTGTTGGGCCATCTTTCAGTTCCGCCAATCCTTTTGTCGTCCCCCAAACTCGTATGCAACTCGCCTGATTCAGTTCGCACATCATATTTTCGTTCTGCTTGAAACGACCGATATACACCCAACCTCTTTGCAATATCACTATCTTCACGTCACCTTCGTATTTCTTTTCAGGCACGGAATCTTCCCGAATGTAAGTTACGTCGTCTATATTGATTGTTTCTGATTGCATTTTATTTCTCCTTTGTTTGTTGTTTTTTTAAAATTACCAGTCATTTTGTCAAAGCATTTCGGACACACATGAAACTTCCAACAACCGCTTCTATGCTTCCCGTCGAGAATTGGAGGACTAAATAGCAACGCCCAGTGACCATCTCGCTTCTTCCCGCAGAACACACATCTGTCCTTCATTTCGCCTCCTTTAATGCCCTGAAGTCAGCCAAAGCCTTCTCTAATTCGATGGCCGAGCCTTTAGCTCCAAGGCGTGTATATTTGCATTGAGAGTCATTCGCAACAGTTCTTACCCAATCCAATTCCTCCTCCAACGCCTTCTCCATGCCTTCAGAAGCCTTCAGCAGAGTGGATAGTTTGGATTCTAAGGACTTGATAATCAGCATCACTTCTGTCACCATCGCAAAAACAAGGTCGCTATCCATTTCTTTATTCTCATTTTTCTTGTGGCAAAATCCTCTTGCTAACGCTCCAGTAATTTCTTGCTCAGTAGTCATTTCTTCCTCCTTGGGGTTACATACATGTCAATTGACCTCTTATAGAGTATTTCATTCTCCTTCTCAAGAGTGGACAGGCGGTTCTGTAGTTCACTCCACTTCACCGTGATATTCCCGATAGCAATATCCTTTTCTTCGCACAACTTCTTGAGTCTGTCGTTTTCGTTCTCTAGCCTCATTACTGCGATGTCTCTCATTTTTCATCTCCAATTTTAGGGTCGGGATGGCTTCTCTCTGCCTCAAGTTCGTCAATCATTCTGTGAAGGACGGTGTTCTGTTTCCTTGCCTCCTGCAACTCAAGGTGAAGGTCGTTAAAATCTTTTGTCCCCTGAACCACTTGGCTTTGAAGAACTGCCACACGAGTGCGGAGTTCAACTACGCCTCTGTCTGCATCCTGATACATTGCGAGGTATTCATCACCACGCTTTTTCTCAGACTCAACACGAGTGCGGAGTTCCTCAGCCTCTTTAACGACCTCACGCATAGCCCGTAAGGAGCCGAGTCTTTCAACCTCCTTCTCCAACTCAGCGTTCTTGGATTCGAGGGTTTTGATATAGCCCTGCACCATTTCAGGACACGCATAAAAATCAGCAGTACTCGGCTCGATTATTTCTTCATCCTTCTCCCCCTCCTTCGCCTCGCCGCTCAACGAATCCATGTCTTTTTCGTAGCTCATTGTTGCACCAAATCCTTAATGTCGGATTCAAGAGTTGAAATTGCCGACTCCCAACCCCCAACCTCTGCGTTTTTCCTTGCGATATCAAACAAATAACTTATCTGAGCAACCTTTTCCTCACTCATACAAACCGCCTCCGTTATCGGGTTAATCGTTATCCGCTATTGCAATTACAGAATAAACTATTGCTACGAAAGCACAGGACACAGCACTCCAATTCTTCTGATAGGCACAAAGAATCATCTGGAAAATCATTATCAGGAACAAGATTTTGTCTATCATCATTTCCCACCCCTCCCTTGAGATTGATGGATTTCCTCAACGGTTATGCGGATTTTCTTATCACTCTTTCTTGCTTGTTTTTTATGAATAGGTGGATGATAAAAGTACGACTGTTTATTTGTCCATAAATATTCTCTCCATCTGAAAAATATTTCTTCATAACAAGATACATACCCAACCCACACTTTCTTCTTCCTCTCTTTTCCCAGAGACTTCATAATCCCTCCCGTTAAAGTTTTGGTTCTGTTCTGGATTTGAGCATTGCGGTGACATGAGATGCCTTAATCCAAATATCGTTACGCTCACCTTCTTCACAAACTTCTTCCGTGGTGTAGAAATCAAG
>Ga0114951_10003165_pt1 | contig 17392 bp, 17 predicted proteins | sample AM7aDNAmetaG_FD_88677 | JGI IMG/M metagenome (GOLD analysis project Ga0114951, IMG submission 88677) | Freshwater microbial communities from Finland to study Microbial Dark Matter (Phase II) - AM7a DNA metaG | ecosystem: Environmental > Aquatic > Freshwater > Lake | place: Finland: Lake Alinen...
TCTTTTTCTCCGGGCATTAAAGCGTCAGCCCTGTTCCCGGACGCCAATCTGGGTGATGCGCCAAGCCGGTCGTTATTTGCCGGAGTACCGTGCTGTGAGAGAAAAAACCGATTTTTTAACCCTCTGTAAAACCCCGGAACTGGCAACCGAGGTAACCATTCAGCCTGTTGAACTGATGGGCGTGGATGCGGCAATTATTTTTTCCGATATTCTTGTGGTCAATGAAGCCATGGGGATGAATGTCGAGATCATCGAGTCCAAAGGGATCAAGCTCACTCCGCCGATCCGCTCCCAGGCTGATATCGACAAGCTGATTGTGCCTGATATCGATGAAAAGCTCGGCTATGTGATGGATGCGCTCAGAATGACCAAAAAAGAGCTCGACAACCGTGTTCCCCTTATCGGATTTACCGGTGCTGCTTGGACACTCTTCACCTATGCTGTTGAAGGCGGCGGATCGAAAAACTATGCATACGCCAAGAAGATGATGTATCGTGAACCAGCAATGGCCCACGAGCTGCTCGGCAAGATTTCCAGCGTTATCACTGCTTACGTACTGAAACAGATCGAAGCTGGCGCCGATGCAATCCAGATTTTTGACTCATGGGCAAGCGCACTCTCGGAGGATGATTACCGCGAATATGCACTTCCTTACATCAAGGATACTGTGCAGGCGATCAAGGCAAAATATCCTGAAACTCCGGTTATCGTCTTCTCAAAAGACTGCAACACCATTCTTTCCGATATCGCCGATACTGGCTGTGATGCCATGGGTCTCGGCTGGGGCATAGATATTGGCAAAGCTCGTGCAGAGCTCAATGACCGCGTTGCACTCCAGGGCAATCTTGATCCCACAGTGCTGTATGGCACACCTGCATTAATCAAGGCTGAAGCTGCCAAGATTCTCCGCTCTTTCGGCCAGCATACCGAACATTCAGGCCACGTTTTCAACCTCGGTCATGGTATTCTGCCCGATATGGATCCGGAAAACCTGAAGCTGCTCGTCGAATTCGTCAAAGAAGAGAGCGCCCAGTACCACTAAGTAATATTTTGCTTCATCGCTCCTGAACTCCGCCTGATGTTATGCATGAGGCGGAGTTTTTTTTTGATACACGGAATACCCCAAAATTCTTGAAATTTCGTAGCATCAAACAGGTATTCATAAGAGGCGGGTCAAATTCAACGGGAAAAAATACTGGAGATTATGTTTCTGATTAGACTTGATTTCTGTCGAAAAAATAACCCGGGCATCATGTTGTCCTCTGAGTGTGCCGGGGTGTTTTTCGAATCACGGAAAGGGGCATGGCTGGATTCAGACTATTTTGAAGAGAGTTGAATGATCCACGACGAACTCCAAATACTCTTGCAATCTGAGATTCAGGCTCTGCTTGCATTGCACCGCTCCGACGATCCGGCAACGTTTGCCATGCAGTTTCATAGCCGTAAAGAGTTGCCAATTAGGGCAATGGCTGAACAGCTTGCCTGCCAGCAGAAAGCCATAAAAAAGTTACCCACACTCTCGCAGCACAACTTGCTTTTTACTCCATTGGCGCTGGAACAGTCCTCTGGTGAGCGTACCGCGGCATACAAAGCTTCGATTATGTCAGGGAAAAAGGTAATCGATTTAAGCGGCGGTCTTGGTGTTGACTCAATGGCACTGGCAAAGGTGTTTCAGGAGGTGGTTTACTGTGAGCGCGATTCACTGCTTTGCTCAGTGGTCGAACATAACCTGAAGGTAAGTGGCATCAAAAATGTTGCGGTCAGTAATGGCGACAGCATTAGTATGCTTGCAGAGTACCTGGACAACTCTTTCGACTGGATTTATGTTGATCCTGCACGACGTGAACAGGGACAACGCTCAATAGCGCTTGATGCGGCAAGTCCGGATGTTGTGGCCTACCATAATCTGCTGCTCCAAAAAGCTTCGAAGGTGTGCATCAAGGCCTCTCCGGCTCTCGAAATCAGCGCTCTGAAAAAGCAGTTGCCAGCCCTGCACACGATTGTTGTGGTGTCGGTTGATCGTGAATGCAAGGAGATTCTGCTGCTGCTTGAGCGCGCGTCCCCCTCAGATCGACCTGTGCAAGTAAAAGCGGTTTGCCTGAACGCTGATTCGGAGGAGATAACTGAAATTGCTGGGGGGAGTGGTGATACGCCGAGAGTGGTTGCGGTAGCGGTAAAGGAGTATCTCTATGAGCCTGATCCGGCCATTATCAAGGCGAGGCTTTCGGCTGTGCTTGCGCGGGATTCCGACCTTGAGTTTGTGAACAAAACCGTTGATTATCTTACCGCTGACCGCAAAATCGACTCTTTCCCCGGCAGGACGTTTCGCGTGGTTGAGTGCGTTCCTTACAAGCAGAAAAGCTTCAGGGCTTTTCTGGAGCGTCATGCTATTGCAGGGGCAAGCATCCAGCGGCGCGATTTTCCCCTTTCGGCGGAAGAGCTTCGGAAAAAATACCGGCTTCTTGAGAGCGAGAGGGCATTTCTCTTTTTTACCAAAGATGCAGCGGGCCATCCGATCTGCATCTACGCGCTCAGATGTTTCTCTGGAGACGAAGCAGCTCCTTTTGTGCCAGACCAAAGCGTAGCCCCTGAATGCTGACACGGATGATTGTAATTATATCCCATTCACCATCAGCATCGAAGTGGCCACGGTGAGGGGAGTTTTCTTCCGCTACTCGCATCTGGTGGCAGCAAAGGCGCTGTAAAGCGGCAGGAATGCGATCTTTTGCTCTGGCAGATCTGCGTATGGGCGATCGGAAAAAACCAGTGCTGTGCCACACTCCGGGTATGAAGCAAGAAAGAGGTGCAGGCTTCTCAAACTGCCGGTGGCGCCGCTTTTTACCTCAACCGGATGAATCTTGCCGTTCAGAACAGCCAGATAGTCAACTTCAGCCGAACTGCTTTTGGCCTGTCGCTCCCAGTAATAAAGGGCGCCCTGTTGGGAGACCAGCATCTCTTGTCCGACGAACTGTTCTGCCATAGCTCCCCGGTATATGGCGAGCAGATCACTTTTTGCATACTCAATATCATTCGGCATACCGGAGAGGTAGCGCATCAATCCAATATCGAGCATGAGCGCCTTGAATAATTTGGCAGAGGCAGTTGCTCCTAAAGGAAGCCCTGAGGGATCGACCGAAGGGATTCTTCGGGCTACCTGAGCAAGGCACAGAGCGTCAAATGCTTTTTTTAGTGTCGGGTTGCTGTACCCTTCGCCCAAGCGAGCATATTTAATCTGTTTTCCGATATGCTGCGACAGAGAGGTAAAGACCGAGTCGATACAGAAGCGGTCAACCCTCGGAGTGTATTTGGCAAAGTCCATCCTGTAGGATTCGGCAATCTCCTGTTGTACCTCAAAGGCATCACGCAATGAGTTGTTTTCGAGGTATGCCTTGACAGCCGCAGGCATTCCCCCGATAAAGAAGTAGCGTTTCAGCTCCTCGCGCAGAAGGTCATGCACTGCGGGTGATATTTCAGCCGGATTGCCCAGAACAGCAGTTGCCGCAGGGATGTTGCCGATTGCCTCCAGATATTCAGCAAAACAGAGTGGATAGAGATTGAGAAACTGAACCCTGCCAACAGGAAAGGAGCTCTCTTCAAGCGCAAATTCAAGAAGCGAACCGGCGGCCACAACATGCAGTTCCGGCATCTCCTCATAAAAATAGCGCAGGGCGGTTATGGCACGGGGACAGGCCTGTATCTCATCAAAAAAGAGCAGCGTTTTTCCTGGTGTAATCTTTTGCTGAAGGATAACTTCAAGGTCCGAGCAGATGCGCGTTACTTTAAGGTCACCATCGAAGAGTTTGCGCAGAGGCTGATTTCGCTCAAGATCGACGAGAGCAAGAGATTCAAACCGGCTTTTTCCAAACTCTTTGAGTGACCAGGTTTTGCCGACCTGACGAGCGCCCCGCAGGATGAGCGGCTTACGGCGTGTGCTCTCCTGCCAGCGCCGAAGATCATTATCAATAAATCGAAGCATAAGCCTTGGTTAAAGTCACCTTAAATCGGATGTTTTAATTTACAAGGCAATTTATGCTTTTATGATATATAAATACAAGGCAATTTGATCAAGGAGTTCGAAAAGCCATGTTTATCGTTGATGGTATGTTTGGGAAGAGGCCCATCCGCTCTAAATCAAAGCACTCAGATGTTTCCCTGAAGACGAAGCAGCTCCCTCTGTGCCAGACCAAAGCGCAGTCCCTGAATGCTGACACGGATCTCTCCGACACCAAGCAGGCGCATGAACTGGTGCAGAATCAGGCTTCCCATAGTTATAACATCGGCGCGCCCGTCGGGAATGCCAAGCTCAATGATCTCCTCAAGGGTGCTCACTTTAAGCTTTTCGAGAAAGGTGTGCACATCCTGATACTGGAGCGGATAGTTGTGCACCTTCAAGGCATCGAAGTGTTTCAGCCCCTGGCTCACCTGCGCAATGGTGGTCAGTGTCCCGGCCACGCCATAGACCCGTTCACGTCCGGCAAAGAAGGGGATAATATTCAAGGTGAAAAGCTGATCGATGTGCGCTTTGGCTGCGGCAAACTCTTCTTGAGAGGGAGGGAGTGTGGAAAAAAATCGTTCAGTCAGCCGCACCGAGCCGATGTCGATACTGACACTCTCATCTATAGCTTCAAGTGAGCCCATCGAAATTTCGGTACTGCCTCCTCCAATGTCTATAACGGTGAAGATCTCCGGCAGCTCATTCATTCCTGCAACGGCGCCGCAAAAGGTGAGTTCTGCCTCCTCGTGGCCTGCGATACATTGGATGGATACTCCTGCGGCACGCTCAACAGCATCAATAACCTCGGCGCGGTTTTTGGCATCTCTCAGTGCGCTGGTGCCTGCGGCAATGATGGTTTCTGAGTTATATGCCTCGCTTATCTGGCGATAATCAACCATGCAGTCAATGAGTCGCTGGAGGGCCGCCTGATCAATAATTTTCTCTGCATCTACATTTTTCCCCAACCGCAGAATGGTCTGTTTGTGGAAAACCGGCAGGATGGCGCCACTCTCCGGTTTAAGGTCGGCTATCAGCAGCAACGCGGTGTTGGTGCCGATATCAATACAGGAGACTCTTTTTTTCATAGTGGTCGTATATAGGCTGAGAGCCATTCATCTTCATAGATGGTCTGCACCATCTCGTAACCAAGCTGTTTGCTCAGTCGTTTCAGCCATGGTTCGTCATAGACAAGAACGCCGGAGAGGAGCACCGGAGCGGCAGGAGCGTATTTGCGAATTGCCGGAAGAATGCGGTCGATGACGTTTTTGTTGATGTTGGCCAGAATCAGGTCGTAGCCCTCTTTCAGGTTTATGACAAGATCCTCTTCGGCATCAAGAAGCTTGATGTGGATATCCGGTGCATTGTTTTCTTCGATATTCTCAGCCGCATTTTCTGCCGCCCAAGAGTTATTGTCGAAGGCGAGGATGGGCAGATTGTTGCCAAGCTTGCGGGCGGCAATGGCAAGGACGCCGGTGCCGGTGCCGATATCCATGATTTTTTTGTCGTTCAGGTCGAGCTGCTCCATCTGCCGCAGCATCAGGCGCGTCGTAGCATGGTAGCCGGTGCCGAAGGACATTTTCGGGTTGATTTCGATGACGATCTGGCCAGGTTTCGTCTGGGTGCCCTTGTTTTTCTGGACAATCAGCAGCCGATCGGATATTTCGATCGGTTCCAGGGTTGCCTCCCACTCCTCATTCCAGTTCCTGTCGGCAATCAAGGTTGCCTGGTAGTCGGGAACACTCCCCAGCCTTTCCTGCAGCATGGTGCGGATGGACTGCTCTTTTTCTTCCGTCCATTCGGGTTCCGGCAGATAAGCGAGCAACCGATGATCCTCTTCAAGAAAAGATTCTATCCCCTCTCTTGCAAGCAGGGCTATGCAGAGCTCGTGAAGGTCGGCATCAAGGTTAAAGGCCAGTTCAAAGTAATTGTGGAGTCCAGTTTGCGGCATAGAAGTTTATAAATTCGATGGTTAGGGGCTTATCCGTTTAAGGGTGGAATATAGCCATTTCTCGAAGCAAAACAGATCACTCTGGCGTAATGATACGTGCGCCAAAAGCGTAGTGGCTTCTGTAATAGGGCTCAAAGAGGTTATCAATCCTGACTCCGCTTCGCGCGGCATGGGTAAATCTGTTTCTGCCGATAACGATCCCGACATGGTCGATGTTGTTGCTGTCAATACTGAAGAATACAAGGTCGCCGCGTCTCAGGTTATTTTCGGGCACCACACTGCCGAGCAGAGCCAGTTCCGCTGTGGTGCGAGGGAGGATCATCCGAAACTGTTGTTTGTAGAGATACTGCACAAACCCTGAACAGTCGAAGCCGTCAGGGGTACTCCCTCCGCTACGGTAAGAGGTGCCGAGGAGTTCATCAATGGAGGAGAAGATGCGATCAAACGACCGTTCTGATACCTTCAGCGGAAGAGGTTTGATAACGGTGGAGCCTCCTCTTTCAGCCATACAGGAGATATGCGTTTTTCTCTTTTTTAAACTATATTTAGATTCAAAATTATATCCTGATCCTGTCTGGAAACTCTGGCAACTGCTTATCCCGAACATTGTGCCGACAACGGTGCAGAGGAGAATTGCTGTTTTGAAGGGTGTCATCCAGACTTGCCGTAACGGAATAAATGAGACTCTTTTCATAAGGAAAAGATAACGGTTAACTAACGTTTTTGAAAATATATGGCGGTGATGAAATTCGGCGGGACCTCCGTAGGGACGGCCCGGGCCATGCAGCAGGCTATTTCTATTGTTGCGAGGGAAGAGGAGAGAGGAGCTCCGCTTGTGGTGTTGAGCGCGTGCAGCGGGATCACCAATAAACTTGTGCACATTGCCGATGCCGCAGGGCGCAGTGCTCTTGATGAGGCGATGTCGCTTGCTGGCGAAGTGCGCAGTTTCCATCTCAATCTGCTTGATGAACTGATCAGGGGTGCTGAGCTGAAAGCGGGGCTTGCCACAACCATAGAGGAGCTTGCCAGCCGACTTGAAATGCTGATTAAAGGGGTTGACATTGTCGGCGAATTGACTGAGCGTTCGAGGGATATGTTCTGTGCGTTTGGGGAACTCTTTTCAACGACAGTTTTTGCTGCTGCAATGAAGGAGCTGGCGCATAATGTTGCATGGGTGGATGTCCGTACGGTGATGATTACTGACGACAATTTCGGGTTTGCCCGCCCGCTTGATGAGATGTGCGAAGCAAAGATGAACCAGATTATCCGTCCACTGCTTGATGCTGGCACTACCGTTGTTACCCAGGGCTATATCGGCGCAACAAAAGATGGGCGGACAACAACGCTTGGTCGTGGTGGTTCCGACTTTTCGGCAGCTTTGCTCGGTGCATGGCTCAATGACAACTCGATTCAGATATGGACTGATGTTGACGGTGTCATGACCTGCGATCCGCGCCTTGTGCCCGAAGCGCGGAGCATCCGGGTGATGACCTTTTCGGAGGCGGCGGAACTTGCCTATCTCGGCGCCAAGGTGCTCCATCCCGATACCATTGCTCCTGCAGTCCAGAAAAATATTCCGGTCTATGTGCTGAACTCATTGCATCCCGATGCAAAGGGCACCATTATTACTAATGATCCCGAACGCCTTTCGGGTATGAGCTACGAGGGGCTTGTCAAATCCATTGCGGTGAAAAAGGGGCAGTGCATCATCAATATCCGCTCAAACCGCATGATGGGGCGTCACGGATTCATGAACGAGTTGTTCGATGTCTTTTCCCGTTACGGCGTATCGGTTGAGATGATCTCAACCAGTGAAGTCTCGGTGTCGCTTACGGTTGACGACAAGAGTTTCAGTAATGAGCTGATTCTGGATCTGAAGAGTATTGGTGAGGTTGAGATTGAGCATCACGTTGCGACTATCAGTGTCGTTGGTGATAATCTCCGTATGTCGCGTGGTGTTGCGGGCCGAATTTTCAGTGCGTTGAAAAATGTCAATCTCAGGATGATCTCCCAGGGAGCATCAGAGATCAACGTCGGCTTTGTGGTCGAGGAGCCAGAGGTTGCGACTGCCGTCAACAATCTCCACAAGGAGTTTTTTTCTGCTCCCGAGGATCATGCAATTTTTGAAACACCGGCCGGAAGCCGATAAAACAAGAGGTACTGGAGAATGGATTATAAAAAGGCCGGAGTTGATATCAGTGCAGGTGAGGAGTTTGTCCGCATGATCAAACCTCAGGTGCGCAAGACCTTTACGCCAGGGGTCATCACGGATATCGGTGCTTTCGGCGGTTTTTTTCAGCCTGATTTCTCACAATATAAAAAGCCGGTGCTGGTCAGCAGCATTGACGGGGTCGGCACAAAACTCAAGATTGCCATTGAGCTTGGCCTTTATGACACGGTCGGTTCATGCCTTGTCAATCATTGTGTGAACGATATTCTTGTCTGCGGAGCAAAGCCGCTTTTCTTTCTTGATTACTATGCATGCGGAAAGCTGACGCCCGACATTGCGGCTGCAGTTGTCACCGGTATGGTGAATGCCTGCCGTCAAAACGGCTGTGCACTGATTGGTGGAGAAACTGCCGAGATGCCCGGCCTCTATCAGGAGAGTGATTTTGACCTTGCGGGCTCAATTGTCGGGGTTGTTGATCATGAAAAAATTATCAACGGTTCATCAGTCAAGGCGGATGATATATTGATAGGTCTGCCTTCGAGCGGCCTGCACACCAACGGCTACTCTCTTGCAAGAAAAGTGCTCGATGGCAGGATGCACGATACCGTTTCGGGCCTTGAGGGAAGTATTGGTGAGGCGCTTATGAAAATCCACCGCTCCTATCTCCCGATCATTGAACCATTTTTTGGTTCACAGGATGTCAAAGGTCTCTCCCATATTACTGGAGGCGGTCTGATGGGCAACACCATGCGCATTGTGCCTGAAGGACTGACGCTTGATGTTGAGTGGAATTCATGGCCGGAACCGCTCATTTTCGATATTATCCGCAAAGAGGGGAATGTTCCTGAAGAGGATATGCGCAGAACCTTTAACCTCGGTGTGGGATTAGTGATGGTTGTTGAAAAAAATGCGGTAGACAGGGTGCTGTCCTGCTTGAAATCTCAGGGAGAAAATGCGTACATTATTGGAAAAGTATCCAGAATCTGATAATCAGAAAAGTTTATGCTGACGTTGCTGGCCATTTTGGCGGTGAGCTATGTTATAGGCTCTATTCCTACCAGTCTAATGGCGGGAAAAATGCTGAAGGGAATTGATATCCGTAAATTTGGCAGTGGTAATGCAGGGGGCACCAATGCTTTCAGGGTGCTCGGCTGGAAGCCCGGCCTTATTGTTACTCTTATTGATATTGTCAAGGGTATTGTTGCGGCCGTCGGTGTTGTTGCCTTTTTTCAGTATCATCCAATAGGGGTATTTCCTGATATTAATGAGGTCGCATTGCGTCTTCTTGCCGGAATGAGCGCTGTCATTGGACATGTCTTTACTCTTTTTGCAGGGTTCAAGGGCGGCAAGGGTGTCAGTACTGCGGCAGGTATGCTGATCGGCATTGCTCCGGTAAGCATGTTGATGGTTGTTGGAATTTTTCTTCTGACGGTCTATCTTTCTCGGCACGTTTCCGTTGGTTCCATGCTTGCGGCAATTGCTTTTCCCCTGATTATTGCTATCCGCAAATATTTTTTCGAGCTTGGAAGTGGTCTGGACTACTATATCAAGTTGTTTGGTTCAAAAGTTTTTTTCCATGACAGCCTCGACTATCACCTCATGATTTTCGGGCTCATTGTGGCGCTCGCCATTCTCTACACACATCGGGCCAACATCAGGAGGCTGATTTCTGGCACAGAGAGCCGCGTGACGTTTGGCAAGCAGTCATGAGGCACCGAGATTCCTTATGAATATTGCAGTCCTGGGCGCCGGAAGCTGGGGCACAACTCTTGCGGTGCTTCTTGCCAAAAAAGGGTATCAGGTGCGGTTGTGGGCACACCGCCCAGAATTTGCCTCAAAGCTTGAAGCTGAACGCGAAAACCGCCGCTATCTCAAGGGAATCCATTTTCCTGAAACGTTGCAGGTCGTTTCTCATTTGCGCGATCTTGTCTCATGGTCAGAGATGATTGTTACCGCAGTGCCATCTCAGGCACTTCGGGAAACACTTCTTGGCTTCAGCGATATTCCGCTTGACGGCAAGATAGTGGTGAACGTTGCCAAGGGTATCGAAATCGGTACCGGTAAACGCATGTCGGAAGTGTTGCTGGAAGTGCTGCAGGGTCTTCAAGCCTCACAGGTTGCTGCACTCTATGGCCCGAGCCATGCTGAAGAGGTTTCAAAAGAGCAGCCAACAACAGTTGTCGCATCCTCTTCGTCAATCACTACTGCCGAGAAAGTTCAGGAGGTTTTTCATACCAGCATGTTCCGCGTCTATGTCAATACCGATATCATCGGAGTTGAAATAGCCGGTTCAGTCAAGAACATTATCGCCATTGCCTCAGGAATCTCTGACGGTATGGGATTCGGTGATAATGCCAAGGCGGCCCTTATTACCCGCGGACTTGCTGAAATATCAAGGCTCTGTATCAAACTTGGTGGTGATGCCGTTACTCTGTCCGGTCTTGCGGGTATTGGTGATCTTGTTGTCACCTGTTTAAGCCGCCATAGCCGAAACCGCTATGTTGGAGAGGAGATTGGTCGGGGACGTTCGCTCGACGAGGTTATCAGCTCGATGAACATGGTGGCCGAAGGTGTTCACAGTTCGAGATCTGTCTATGAATTGAGCAGGGCCGTTGGAGTTGAAATGCCTATTACAAAGGCTGTGTATGAGATGCTTTTCGAAGCAAAGCCTGTGCCGCAGGCGATTCTCGATTTGATGACACGCGATCCCAAACAGGAGCGGGATTGACCTTACTGGTGCTGTTTTGGAAAATCGTACCAGACCAGCTTGCCAGTTTCAGCTTCTGCATCACTCCAGGATTTTATATCCAGATCAATACGGACAACCGCGCAGGTTACCAGAGAGTCGATTCCTCCTCCGGAAAGCAGGTTTGAAAATGCCGTCATTGTCGGATTATGACCGAATATCATTGCCGTTGAGCACTTGTCCGTGATCTGCTGGACAATGTTCAGAAGCCGTCCTGCTCCTCCCTCATAGATTTCAATTCGCTTCTCGATCTTCTCTTTCGGGTAGCCGAGGATATCGCAGAAAATCTCCGCTGTGGTGAGAGCCCGGATTGCGGGGCTTGCAATGACAAGCTCCGGGCGTACCTTTTTTTCTTTGAGCAGAGAAGCCATAAAGGGTGCTGCTTTCATGCCTCGCTCATTGAGCGTTCGGTCGAAATCGCTGGTATGCTCACTACCCCAGTCTGATTTAGCGTGGCGAACAAGATAGATGGTTTTCATGTGCGGTCGAGATGATAACGTTGTTTGAGTTCCATGATCCTGCGATATGAAAGGTCAATGCGCTCTGGAGTGATGAGCTTTCTTGCAACCAGTGACGTGATGATTTCCGTTGCTTTAGAGGCAATGGCAGGGTCGTACGTGGTGTTGTTTCCAAAAATAAGAACATCAACACCTGCGTCAATGGCAAGTTGGATGGCCGTTTCAAGGCCATAGTGGTCAGCAATGGCTTTCATCTGCATGTCATCACTCAGAATCACTCCCTTGAAGCCGAGCTTGTTTCTGAGCACTCCTTCAAGAGTTGCCTTTGAAAGGGTCGCGGGGTAGAGTGGATCGAGGTTACCATTGAACACATGTGCGGTCATGACGGGATCACGATATCCCGAAGCAATGAGAAGGCGATAAGGCTCAAGCTCTTTGTCTGACCAGGTTGCGGTTATGTCGGTAAAATCACGGTGGGTGTCGGTTGTCGAACTGCCGTGACCGGGGAAGTGTTTCAGTGTGGGGATAATGCCTTCATGCTGATATGCGCTGCAGGTAAGTGAGATATTCCTGGTCACCACTGTAGGGTCGGAGGAGAAGCTTCTCTGGAGCTTGCTGATCACCGGATTGTCAGGATTGGTGTTGAGATCTGCCACTGGGCCAAGATTCATGCCAGTGTGCATGGCTTTGAGGGTCCGGGCAGTCTGCTGAGCGGCGGCGCTGGTGCTGTCGGGATTATTGAGCAGCCCAAGATGCTCTGCGGAGATGCTGGTTGGGAAGCCTCTGGCCGCTTTGAGGCGGTTTACCTTTCCTCCTTCCTGATCTATGGCAATAAAAAGCGGGATGCTGGAGAGCTTCTGTAAATCCAGTGTCAGTCGGGAGAGCTGTTCCGGGCTGCTGATGTTTCTTAACGACGATTTCGAGGGCACGTCATAGTCAAAGAGCACAACTCCGCCTATATGACGCTGTGCAATATCCTTCGTTATCTCCGGAGCGTCAGCAATGCTGAGCCCCCTGAAGCCGATCATCAGCATCTGGCCGATTTTAAGAGAGAGGCTGTCTGGCTCTGCGGCGTAAGATTGCGTAGTCAGAAGCCAAAAAAGGAGCAGCAATACACTGCCCAACAATCCTCCCCTTTTCATGAAGATTTCATAACACTCAGTTCATCGCCCGACATATCGACCGCAATTCCCTCACCATCCTGGACTTTTCCGGAAAGAATGAGTTCTGAGATTTTGTTGGTGATCTTTCGCTGCATGACCCGTTTGAGTGGGCGTGCGCCGAATGCCGGATCAAAACCAGCATTGGATAGCCAGGCAATTGCAGTATCAGAAATCGTGAGGTTGATACGTTGGCGCATTGCCGTAACCCTGATATGGTCGAACTGGATCAGTACAATTTTCTTCAGATCTTCTCTGGTGAGCGGCGTAAAAAGAATAACCTCATCAATACGATTAAGAAACTCAGGCCGTACCTTTTGTTTCAGTAACTGGAAAAGCTTTTCCTGCAAACCTGAAAGTACCGATTCACGGCTGATGCCATTCATCTTCTCCATCTCAGACTGAATAAGCTGTGCACCAATGTTGCTCGTCATGATGATGATGGTGTTTTTGAAGTTCACCGTACGACCTTTACTGTCGGTCAGACGTCCATCGTCAAGGATCTGCAGAAGGATATTGAAGACATCAGGGTGTGCTTTTTCAATTTCGTCGAGCAAAACAACGGAAAATGGTTTGCGCCTAACCGCTTCGGTGAGCTGTCCACCTTCCTCGTAGCCAACATAACCGGGAGGAGCGCCGACCAGCCGGCTAACGTTATGCGCTTCCATGTATTCGCTCATATCGATGCGTATCATGGCATCTTCATCATCAAAAAGATAGTCAGCAAGTGTGCGGGCCAGTTCGGTTTTTCCGACACCGGTTGGTCCAAGAAAAATAAAGGAGCCTATCGGACGCTTGTCATCACCCATTCCTGCTCGGGAGCGCTTGACCGCCTCACTGACGGCAGTAACCGCCTCTTCCTGCCCGATCACCCGTTTATGCAGCTCATCTTCAATCAGCAGAAGCTTCTGCCGCTCTGATTGCAGCATCTTGCTAAGCGGAATGCCTGTCCATTTTGAGACGATATCGGCAATGTCCTCCGCATCGATCTCCTCTTTCATGATCAGATCGCCTGAAACTTTTTTTTCTTCGATTTTTTTGCGATTTTCTTCCAGCTCGCGCTCAATTGCTACAGTTTTTCCATAACGAATCTCGGCAACCTTGCCGTAGTCACCCTGCCGCTCAAACTCCTCAGCCTCCACTCGTAGTTGTTCGATCTTTGATTTCAGTTCTCGTGACGACTGTATCAACTGCTTTTCGCTCTCCCATTTAGCCTTGATGACGGTCTGTTCCTCAATGAGATTTGCAAGCTGTTTTTCTATCTCCTCCAGCCGTTGTTTCGTGTCAGCAGTACTCATGGTTTTTAACCTTTGATTACGGAGTGTGAATAAGAAATATTGTTGTAAATTTAAGGCTTGGAACGGAAAAGTCATCATTGACACCAACTTTTAAAAAAAGAAACGGAAAACAACGTGCAAAAGTTCTCAATTGGTTCACTCTCAGTTCCTGATGACAACAATCCGCTTTTTATTGCAGGACCTTGTGTGATCGAAAACCGGGCCATGGCTATGGAGACGGCAGAAGAGCTGCAGCGCATCAGCCAGCAGGAAGGGGTTCGTTTTATTTTCAAGGGATCGTACCGCAAGGCTAATCGTACGTCAGCCTCCTCTTTTACCGGTATTGGTGATGTCGAGGCGCTTGAAGTCCTTGCCGAGATCCGCCAGACATACAATATGCCGGTCATAACCGATGTGCATGAAACAAAGGATGTGACTCTTGCTGCCCGTTATGTTGACGTTCTGCAGATTCCGGCATTTCTCTGCCGTCAGACGGAGCTTCTGGTTGCTGCCGGAGAGAGTGGACTGGCGGTCAACATCAAGAAAGGGCAGTTCATGGCTCCTGAGGATATGGTGTTAGCCGCGGCTAAAGTTGTCCGGACAGGCAACAGTCGGGTCATGCTTACCGAAAGGGGCTCAAGTTTCGGTTATCACAATCTCGTTGTCGATTTCAGGGGGCTTGCCAAAATGGCTGAATCGGGATATCCCGTCCTCTATGATGCCACACACAGTCTCCAGCTTCCAGGGGCTGGTCAGGGTATTTCCGGCGGAGAACGTCAGTATGTGATGCCTCTTGCCCGTGCCGCAGTTGCTGCCGGTGTGGACGGACTTTTTTTTGAGATTCATCCCAATCCGTCAACAGCCCTTTCGGATGCCGCCACACAGGTCGCACTGGCTGATTTCAGGTTAATGGTCAAACAACTGCTCCACCTCTATCGGTGTGTACATACTCTTCATTCACTCTAAAACATACTACGCTCTTGGAAGGTTTTCAATATTTCGGGATGCATCCCTCTCAGGCTGATCCATCAACAAGAATAGATCAAGCGCTCCAGTCCGTCCGGGCACTTGTTTTTCCAGTCGACGGTGTACTGAATGGCAGCAGAATTACCTTTGACTGCAACGGCGGGGAAATTTGTTCCATCTCGGTCAGAGATGCAGTTGCGATAAAGGAGGCACTGAAACAGGGAGTGCTTGTTGCTGTTGTGTCGGAAAGAGATGCAGAAGGATATCGTCCCTTGCTTGAAGCGCTTGGTGTGCATGACCTTTACCTCAATGGGGAAAATCTGCTCTATTCCTATGAAGCTTTCCGCCAGCGTCACGATCTTGAGGATGACGAGTGTGCCTATATTGGTGACGATATCGGTGATATCGAGGTACTTGCAAGAGTCGGCTTACCTGCAACTGCTATTGATGGCGCTGATTATCTCAGAAACCGGGTTGGCTATATTGCGGGGTATGAAGGAGGAAAAGGGTGTATAAGGGAGATGGTTGAGATGATTCTTCTCCGACAGGGCAAATGGCCCTACATTGAACGTGCTGAAGAGGAGGAATGAACCCCGGGTGTTGAGGCCGTTCTCATCCTTCAGTAATGAACTCAGGGGTGAGAGCTGGGCTCAAGGCAGAATTCAGAAGTCTTGCCGTTTCAGCAAGTGAAAGCATACCGACAATATTCGTGCCGTGGTTTGGCTCAATATGCACATCTCCTCGGTACTCTATTTCCTGCTCAAGTGACTGCTCAAGCGCGGCTATTTTTCCAAGCAGGCTGTATGCTGCTGATTGCGGTGTTGAACAGGCGACAGGAGGATTGAACTCTCCGTGCAGATAGTATCCTTTGGGCAGTTGTTCGATGTCCGGATAATCATGCCAGTGTGTTATTGACGCCCCTGATTGGGCCAGATGGTATGGGAAACAGGCTTCCGGCCTGAGGCGCATCAGGAGGCTTGCAGTCAGGGCATTACCCAGTGCATGAGCCAGAATAGTGAGTGTGTCGAAAGAGGGCTTGGCAACAGTGTCGGGCGAAAGCCCCGCCGGGGTTTTGAGGTAAGCGCGCCCCCTGCCTTGATGCTGGATCAGTCCAATTTCAACAAGATCTCTTTTCGGATCAAGATGATTTTTTTTGCATCCAGACCTGGTGGTAATGACGCGGATCTGTGGTACAGGAACGAAAAAGGTACTCTCTTTTATGCGGACAGGGAGCAGATCCTTGCCTTCGGACGCAAACGCAGGTTGCACGGCAACGGGTAACTGGCGGGCAAAGAACCCATAGCTCATGCCGCTGCGCTGATCGAGATAGCAGGCAACAATTCGTTTGTAAAATGCACTGCGGTATTCGAGTCCCGAGGTTGAGGTATGCGTCAGAAGGGAGGCGTTGTTGCGCCACAGAGCGCTGCATTGTAAAAAATCCTCAGCAACGGCTTCAAACTCCGAGGTTCCGGTTTTCAGCTCTCCGTGTTCTATGTCAAGCTCTTCAGCTCTTGGCGGGACAACTTGCGCTGTGAGTTTTGGCACCAGTGTGTCACGGACATCCTCCCGAGAAGGATACGAAGTATTAAACCTGACAACTCCGCCGTTCATGGTGCAGATGGTCCAAGAACGATCGGTCACAAAAATGAGAATATGAACCATATCGCGGGCCAGTCTGCCAACAATGGCGTCAAGGCGTTCTTGAGGGAGAGATTCGGCGGAAAGTGGTGCAGCTTCGTCGTAAATGCCGACAATGATATTGTTGTAGAGGGTCGTCACACGGTTGATAGCCAGCAGGTTGTCAGGAAAATAACCCGGTGCAAGGATAACCGTCCCGGGAACAAACCGTCCGTCATCTCCTGATGCATGCTCTTCTGAAAGAACCGTTATGCCGAGCGACTGCATGACAGTGACAAGAGCATGGCAAAACTGCTCAAGGCGAACCGAAAGAAGAGGGGCCGGATAGATAACCGGTTTAATGTGGAGGCACATCTCATCGATGGTCAGCGGCGTACCCAAAGGAATACCGAGCAGGTCGTGGAGTGAGCCGGAACTGATACTGTTGCTCATGAAGATGTTCTGGCTGATTTATTCGGAAAGAATAGTTGTTCGGTTACTGGCCAAAATTATGCTCTCGCCCCCAGAGCAGCTTTGTTCGCAGGATTTCACTGTAATTTCTACTTTCATTGGCGACAAGATTGATAAGTACGGATGACTTTCTCACCGTGATGCTCTCCTGCGGATTGAGCATTTTTTTAAGATTGCCGTCACAGTTCATGGGAAAAAATCCGTCCGGAGCATCAACCGAAACCTCGATTATCTTCTCGTCACTGATAACGATAGGCCTGACGGTCAGCATGTGCGGACATATAGGTGTGATCACGAAAACGCTTGATTTCGGGGCGATGATCGGTCCACCTGCAGACATGGAGTATGCGGTTGAGCCGGTTGATGTTGCAATAATGATGCCGTCAGCCCGGTACGAACTGAGCAGCTCTCCGTCCAGCTTGATGATAAAAGTCGGAATACGAGGATAGGCCCCTTTTTCGATGACCACGTCATTAAGCGCTCTGAATTGATGAACCTCATTGTCGATACATACAGCAGCTTCAAGTTGCGAACGGGTATGAATGGTGTTGGTTCCGTTCACGACCTGTTCGATAGCCGTGAACA
>Ga0114951_10003169_pt1 | contig 17337 bp, 17 predicted proteins | sample AM7aDNAmetaG_FD_88677 | JGI IMG/M metagenome (GOLD analysis project Ga0114951, IMG submission 88677) | Freshwater microbial communities from Finland to study Microbial Dark Matter (Phase II) - AM7a DNA metaG | ecosystem: Environmental > Aquatic > Freshwater > Lake | place: Finland: Lake Alinen...
AACCCAGGTCCAGCACGCTGGAACCGGGTTTTATCATATCGACAATGAATTTATATTCAGGATTGTAAACAATAGCGGTGTTGGTTTTCATTTAATCCCCGTTTTTCACTCTTTCTAAAAAATGAGTTATCAAATGAGTTTGCTCATCAATCTCCAGCAGGAAAGCATCATGACCGTACTCGGATTCAATCTCACAGTAAGTAGTATCTAATCCGGCCTTCTTGCAAATTCGGACGATTTCCTGGGTCTGGTAGAGCGGGTACAGCCAATCTGATTTGAAAGCTATGACCAGAACTTTCATTCGGGAATCCTTAAGCTTTAAAAGGGAGTTTTGTCCCTGAAGGGCATCAAAGTAGTCCATGGCCTTGGTAATGTACAGGTATGAATTGGCATCAAAGCGGCCTACAAAGCTTTTTCCGCGGTGATGAAGATAACCCTCGACTTCAAAATCAGCTGTAAATTTGAAGGGTTGCCGCTCGTCTTTCAAACGCCTGCCGAATTTTTCCGCCATCGAACGGTCGCTCATATAAGTAATGTGCCCGACCATGCGCGCCAGCGCCAATCCCCGGTTGGGGGGATTTCCACCGTAGTATGAGCCGTTGTTCCAGCGAGTATCAGCCATTATGGCCTGCCTGGCGACTTCATTAAAAGCGATCTGTTGGGGTGAATGGCGTAAAGCAATTGAGATTGGTATGACGCTTTTAACGCGCTGAGAATGGCTGAACATCCATTCCAGCACCTGCATGCCTCCCATGGAACCGCCGATGGCTGCTAGCAAACAGTCAATACCCAGGTGATCGATTAATTTTTCCTGGGCATTGACCATGTCGCGAATACCCAACACAGGGAAATCCAGACCGTATGGTTGTTTGGTGACCGGGTTAAGACTGGAAGGCCCGGTGCTGCCTTGGCAGCCTCCCAGGACATTAGAACAAATAATGAAATATTTATCTGTATCCAAGGCCTTACCCGGACCGATCATATCGTCCCACCAGCCAGCAGTTTTCTCTCCCTCATGATAACCAGCCGCATGAGCGTCACCTGACAGCGCATGTAACACTAGGACAGCATTAGACCGGGCGCTGTTTAAAAGTCCATAAGTCTCATAGGCCAGCGTTACCGGCCCCAATTTTTCACCACTTTCGAGTAACAGTTGGTTCGACACCTCTCCAAAGGTGTAATACTTTGTTTCGATTTTTCCCAGGTTACCTTTTTCCATTGGTTATCCTTGAAAAGCTGCCCGAATTTATTTTACTACGGCTTTGGCTAAAGCCTGGTCGATGTCTGCAATAATATCGGTGATGTTTTCCAAACCGATAGACAAACGAATGTAATCATCGGTCACCCCGGTCGATTTTCTCTCATCTACTGTTAATTGCTGATGGGTGGTAGAGGCCGGATGAATTACCAGGCTTTTAGCATCTCCGATATTAGCCAGATGGGAAAGCAATTTTACCGACTCGATAAAACGTTTCCCGGCTTCCAGGCCGCCCTTGATGCCAAAACCCACAAGGGCCCCGTAACCTCCCTTCAGGTACTTTCTGGCCAGTTGATGTGAGGAATGTTCGGCTAGACCGGGATAGTTGACCCAGGCTACCGCGGGATGCTGTTTTAAATGTTGGGCTACCAATAAAGCGTTTTCTGAGTGCTTGACAATTCTCAAAGGCAAGGTCTCGGCACCCTGCAAAAGTAAAAATGAGTTAAAAGGGCTGAGGCTGGCACCCATATCCCGCAGCCATTGAACACGCGCCTTGATAATGAAAGCCAGATTACCGGCTCCCGGTACATTGCCGAAAGCCTCCCAGTATTTTATGCCGTGATAGCTGGGGTCTGGCTCAGTAAACTCCGGAAATTTGCCGTTGGTCCAGTCAAATTTTCCGGAATCGACAATCACTCCACCCATAGTGGTGCCGTGGCCGCCTATGAATTTGGTGGCTGAGATGGTAACTATATCGGCTCCATATTGAATCGGCCTGGTTAAACCCACCCCCACCGTGTTATCGACGATAAAGGGTATACCAGCTTCATGGGCAATAGCAGCAATTTTCTCAAAGTCCGGCACATCCAGTTTGGGATTGCCGATAGTTTCAGCATACAGTGCCCGTGTTTTACTGGTAATGGCCTTTCTGAATTCCTCGGGCCTGGTAGAATCCACAAACGTAGTCTTTCTTCCCAGTTTTCTGAACATATTATTCAACTGCTGATAAGTACCGCCGTATAAATTGTTAGCGGCTACTATCTCATCTCCAAGTTGAGTTATGGTTAATAAGGCCATCGCTTGAGCCGCATGCCCGCTAGATACTCCCAACGCACCCGTTCCGCCTTCCAAAGCGGCTATCCGTTTCTCAAAAACATCGGTGGTGGGATTCATCATGCGAGTATATATATTGCCGAATTCCTTTAAGGCAAATAAATTGGCTGCCTGTTCGGTATTCTTAAAAACATAGGAAGTAGTTTGATAAATGGGTACGGCCCTGGAACCAGTAGCCGGGTCGGGATACTCCTGCCCGCTGTGCAATACTAAAGTCTCTAAACCAAATTGATCGTTCGACATCTGATTCTCCTTAATCCCCTAATATATTACTATTATTATCATAATTGACATGATATAACAAATAGACTGTTGTGTCAATGCCAAAAGCCCCGTAAATTGAGCGAAAAAAGCCTGTAAGTTTAATCTCTTACAGGCCTTTTGACGGTTAACCGGTTACTAGGTATTTAGTTCCACATCAAGCCCGAACCAGTAACACGCCAAGACCGGCGCATCATCATTGGAAATGCCCTCTTACCCAAAATCCAATGTACCAGGTTCGACAATTTACTCTCCAGTTTATTAACTGCGGTCAATTTTTTCTTATAACTGTTAAACGTTTTCTTCAACGTTCAAACTCATTAAAATGGCTTCCAACACTCCCCCGCTCAAGGTGCGCATTTCTTTACTGATATTAAAACAGGCTGATTGATCATTTACCGCGTCTATTTCAGCCAATTCCGTATTATTCAGTACTTTCACTTCGTTACGCAGCAACCCGCGAATTACCCCGCCGACGGGAGCCAGCAGCTGGATATCATTGAGCGTACCTATATCGTCCCCGGCCAGAACTGCATCACCGATATTCCTTTCGGTCGCAAATACCCCGGAGTCCTCGGATTTTAAAATATGACCATCAGGTTGATCCGCTTTTTCAGAGGCAGCCCGGTTTTCAACCTCACCATCTATAATAACTTTTCCTAGAGCATCTCCAGAATTAGTATCAATTACCAGGTGAACGTCCGTTCCCACTGTAAAACCGGGGCCTATACCGATCACCAGGGCAGCGTCTTCCATCCTGGTACTGGTCTGTCTGCCAATCATCAAGGCATTTATCAGGACATCCGGTTTGATCATCGGTTTAACTGTAAGGTCAGGATCAACTACAACCGGAATTTTCTCATTACGCCAGGTTTTATAAATATTTTCCAGTGAAATCAGTGTCCGTTCAGCGGTAATTCCTTCGATCGTTTTCTCTGTGTCGTAGACTGCCTCAGAATAGCAGACTCCCCGCCTGAGAGAAAGCGGACTGGCTATTTCGGTGATACAAACTCTGAAATGACAGCGAGTGAGAATGTGCGCAATAGCGCTGCCAACCTCTCCTCCGCCTTTAATGACTACAATCAATTCAGATAATTTTCTCATTGCTTCTCCCGGTAAACGTATTTTAGTAATTCATTTTACCGTATCCGGGACAGAATAAAAAGATTGTTTTAATTTGCACCCTGGAAAAGCCAGGTTGAAAGATATCGTTCTCCAGTATCAGGAAGCACTGTCACGATCATTTTCCCCGCATTTTCTGCTTTGAGGCCTATCTGTACCGCAGCCCAAACAGCCGCACCTGAAGAAATACCGGCTAAAATACCCTCCTCTTTAGCCAGTCTTCTAGCCATATCACCGGCTTCATCATTCCCCACCCTGATGATTTCATCGATAAGATCGTTACGCAAAACATCCGGCACAAACCCCGCCCCAATGCCCTGGATCTTATGAGGACCGGCTTTTCCACCAGAAAGGACAGGTGATGCGGCCGGTTCCACGGCAATGACTCTAAGTCCAGCTTTGTGTTTCTTCAATACCTCGGCCACCCCGCTGATAGTGCCGCCTGTGCCCACAGTAGCTACCAGTATATCTACCTTCCCTTCGGTGTCACGCCAGATTTCCTCCGCGGTGGTAAGGCGGTGAATTTCCGGATTGGCAACATTTTTAAATTGCTGGGGCATAAAGGCATTGCGGTTCTCTGCCACCATTTGTTCCGCCTTTTGAATAGCGCCGCTCATACCATCAGCCCCGGGAGTTAGAACCAACTGAGCGCCGAAAATCGATAACAGCTGACGTCTTTCGACCGACATGGTATCCGGCATAGTCAAAACCAGTTTATAGCCCCTGGCGGCGCATACGAAAGCCAACGCGATGCCCGTATTACCGCTGGTTGGCTCCACTATCAGAGTGTCTTTATTAATTTTTCCTGCCGACTCAGCGGCCAGAATCATAGCCACGCCTACCCTATCTTTGACAGAATGAACAGGATTAAAAGACTCAAGTTTGGCTATGACTGCGGCTTTTGCGCCTGAGCTGACCCGATTTAATCTAACTAAAGGAGTATTACCAATCAGTTCAGTGACATCGTCTGCAATGCCGCGAGTTAAAGCTGGGAATTCTTTGTCATGGAACAGGGTTTTTTTAATATCCACCTGAAAACCTCCTTTCCCTGGAACAACGCTCAAATATAAAACATGTTGGTGGGTTTATGCTTGGCTTTCTGTCTCTCCACTAATTCCTGCAAAGTTATGGAAGACAACACTCCATCTATAGCTGATTTAAGCTCAATCCAAACATCCCGTGTCACACAGTTGTCTGATCTTTGACAGTTCCCCGGACAGTCCACACAATCGACAGGGGCAGTAGAACCTTCCAGGAGTTCAACTGCATCACTTAATTTGATATTATCAGCTGGTTTAGCTAGTACAATTCCACCTTTGGAGCCCCTTACCGTACGGATCAAGCCGCCTGTCACCAGGGGACCAATTAAATGCTCCAGGTAGCTCATGGATATTTCCTGCCTGCGAGCAACGTCCTTCAGCGAAACAGGGCCGCTGTCACAGTTCCTGGCTAAATCTAACAAAGCCCTTATGCCATACCTGGCCCGGGTTGATAATTTCATTCTTTCTCCATTAATAGTTGTAATATATGATTATATTAGTATACTATTAAATTTCGAAAAAATAGTCAAATCCTGGCTTTCAACCTGCAAAATGAGAAAGGATCTGCCCCTAGTTAGTTATTGACACCTCGCTCAGTTGAGCAAAGCCCAGGGGATTCAAATAATAGCCTTTAACGCGAGGTTTAACCAGTAGATAGTTTTCTCCAAAAGTGAGCGGAATGCAGCCTGCTTCATCAACCAGTATTTGCTCGGCCTGACGGTATAGAGCAAAACCCGCTTCTTTATCCAGAGTCAGGTTGGCTTTATTAATAAGAGAGTTGAAATCGGGGTTTTGGTATCCACCGTAGTTATATTCCGAAGCTGCGCTGAAAAGGATATCCAGGAAATCCTGGGGATGGGGATAATCCGCGCTCCAGGCCATGTCAAAAAGGTTATCAATCTCTTCCCTGGTATTATAATAATAGCGGTCTGGTTCCAGTTGCCGGACGCTCACTTTCACGCCCAGATTTTGCTCCCACTGGTAAATCATAGCCTGCAGGACAGATCCGGCAGACCCTCCATAGCCGGATGTAGTGAGGATTACCGGTGGTAAATTGGCAACACTGCCATATTTTGAGGCCTTGATCAATTCTCTGGCTTTGACAGGGTCAAAACCGATCTTGGTTAAGCCCGGGTTGTATCCCGGCATTCCGGGCGGTAGGAGACCGTCTGCCCGCGTTTCCATGTCCTTGTATATCAACTTGATCATTTTATCTTTATCGATCGCCAAACTGAAAGCTTGGCGGATTTTGACATCATCAAAAGGCGGCCTGGCGCAATTTAAGCCGATATAAGATACGCTCAGGTTGCTGGAAATGCTGATGTCCCTGTAGAAAGGACCAGCTTTATCCATCACCTTGTCCAGGTTAGCCGTAGATACTCCTGTCACGTCGATATCCCCGGTTTCATAAAGGTCCATGGGCACTCCGCTGTAAAAACTGTATTTTACCCGGCTCAAAGCAGGCTTTCGGCCATAATAGTTATCATTCCTGGATAAGGTCAGGGACTGGTTTGAGCCCCATGAATCCAGCTTGAAGGGACCCGTACCAATCGGTTTGCGCCACCATTGGCTGTCGCCTTTAACGCTAGCCTGATCCACTACAAAAGTAGTTGGGTAAGTCATTTTATAGATAAAATAGGATTTGGGAGAATCTATGGTCACCTGAAATTTGTAATTGTCTAAAATTTTAAGACCGCTGATGGAAGCGGCCTGGCCTGACAGTACGGCATCCACACCTACAATATCACCCAGGTAGGTGGAGGCAGTCCTGGAACCGGTAGCCGGACTGGCAGCCCGCTCCCAGGAGTATTTGAAATCGGAGGCGGTCACTGCTTTCTGGTTATGGAATTTAACATCCTGGCGCAAATTGAAAGTGTATACCTTTCCATCGGGGCTGATTTCCCAGCTCTGGGCGATATCAGCCACTGGCTCCATATTATTATCCAGCCTCAGTAAACCCGAGTATATCTGCATAATATACTGTGCAGAAGTTGTCTCAGAAGAAACAGCCGGATCAAGAGTGGTGGGATCAATATCCGCCAGCTTCAGAATGCCCCCGGAGGTAGAGACCACGGGATTGATGATACCCTCTGAAAAGCAACCGCCGAAAAGCGTTGTGCACAGGATATTGATTAACAGCAATAAATATAAATATCTTCTCAAAATAAGCCTTCCCTTTTCATACTGAGAAAGCGACCTTCTCCGAGTATGACATGATCGACGATTTCAATTCCGATAATGTCGCCGCATTCCTTCAATCGTCTGGTCAATTTAATATCATCCTGCGAAGCTTGAGGATTGCCCGAAGGGTGATTATGGGCTACTATGATGGAAGAGGCTGAAGCCGAAATGGCTTCCTTAAAAAGTTCGCGGGGATGCACGATGCTGGTATCCAGGCTGCCAATGGAAATCTCGATGGACTTGATTATCTTGTTGCGCGTATCCAGCAGTACCGCCCAGAAGTACTCTTTCTTTTTGCCCCTGGCCCTGGCTTTCAACTCATTGTAAACATCTTCAGGTGATGAAACGGCTGCCGGACTTTGATCATTTTCCGGTTTCGCGCTCCAGCGGTTGCCCAACTCGAAAGCCGCCCTGATCTGACAGGCTTTGGCCGGACCCACACCTCGAACCTGTCTGAGCTCTTCCACTGAAGCTTCAGCGATTCCACGTAGGGTCTTGAATTGATCCAATAACCGCTGGGCCGTGACAACGACAGACTCGCTGGCTATTCCTCTTCCCAGTACCACCGCCAGCAGTTCTTGCACGGAGAGACTTTCCGCACCCAGCCTCTGCAGCCTCTCACGCGGCCGTTCTTCCTGCGGTAAATCTCGTACAGTGAAACTGATTTTCAAACTCTTATCAGTCATGGCAATTATTTGGCCCTTGAAGCCTCATATTGTAAAACAACCCAGGTATTCCATTTAACATTCAGACTTTCGATATCCAGGCCGTAAACAGACTGGAAGGCTTCATCATAAGTACTACCCTGCTTGAAGGTATTGAGCAGCTTCAGCATTTTCTCAGCCCCGTACTGGGATATCAGGAATTCCACCAGGCTGGCACTTTCGGCATAACTCAAAACAGCCTTATCCGGATAAGCAGAGAACGGACTGCACAAACTGCGGACGCTGAAAAGCTTGCCGCTGGCCACTGCGGCAGAAAGTGGCACGGTAAACTGAGAAGAAAGCGGCCCCTCGCTGCGCATAGCCAGGCCTTCATTTAACCAGACGGGTAGATCACTGTACGGATTATAGGTAACCTGGTTGATAACGTTATGCGTCAATTCATGGGTCATGGCGCCCTGGCCCCAGGTCAGGTTACCGGGGCTGATGCCTATGGCGATAATACTATACTGCGTGAAGGCCACTCCCCCCGTCCACTCATTGGGATATATCATAGAGCCCTGCAGCGCCTCAGAATTGGGATAAATGTAAATATAAATATCTTTGTCTGGGACAGCCCCGGTATCTTTTTGCAGCTGCACTAAAGCCGCCTGGGCGGTGGACATCAGGGCACGGCTAAAAGCATTATCACCTTCATACCAGAAAAGAGAGAGTTTTCCTTCTTGCAGGGTTTGCCATTTATAACGGTTGTCGTTCACCTGGAATTCGGTTGGGGCAGATTCCAGATGACTCCCCGATGCATCTTTAACTTGCCACCAGTATGTTAACCTGGCACCCGGAGGCAGTCCGCCCACTTTTTTCAGGTCCAATTTATAAACCGCATTAACAGTCGAAATCGGTTTGACAGCCACAAAGCCTTCACTGATAACATCGGCAAAGCTCAGCTGATCAATTTTATACCTCAAACGCACGTCGGTTATGTTTATAGTACTGTTGATGTGAGCAGCAAAATTTAAAGCCAGCGGAAAATCCATGGCAGCGGTGCTGTTGGTCACCATGATGGAGCCCGAGTCCTGTGGAGCTGCTATGGAGACGGCAGGACTGAGAATCAGCAACAGCATAATCAGGACAAGGCTTAACAGCGTTAACTTCTTAATCATTTTCACTACCCGCTCCGGACCGCAAATAGGCCGTAATAAAATCATCCAAATTACCAGCCAGCACGGACTCCGGATTACCTGACTGGAATTCCGTGCGGTGGTCTTTCACCATTTTATAGGGGTGCAGAACGTAGCTGCGTATTTGATTACCCCACCCCGCTTCAATTCTTTTTCCCTTGAGCCTGGCTTTTTCTTCTGCCCGCCGTTCCAGTTCTTTCTCAAACAAGCGGGCTTCCAGTATTTTCATCGCAATTGATTTATTTTGCAATTGCGAACGCTCACTCTGGCTGGCAGCAACGATACCCGTAGGATTATGAGTGATGCGAACCGCAGTGCTGCTTTTCTGCATGTGTTGACCACCCGGCCCGCTGGAACGGAAAACCTCGATTTTTATATCTTCCGGCAGGATAGTCACATCCACATTGGTCTGAGCTTCGGGAATGACTTCCACCAATGCGAAAGACGTATGACGAGCATGGTCTGCGTTAAAGGGCGAAAGACGCACCAAACGGTGAACGCCATGCTCGGACTTCAGATGCCCGTATGCGTAGTCTCCGGCCAGGCTGACCACCACACTTTTAAGTCCGGCCTCTTCACCCGGCGAAATATCCAGGATTTCCGTTTTATATCCCTGTTTCTCGCCCCAGCGCAAGAACATACGCAGAAGCATATCGGCCCAGTCTTGCGACTCGGTTCCTCCAGCACCGGCATGTATGGAGAGTATAGCATTACGGTCATCATACTTGCCGCTGAAGGCCAGTTCGAATTCCATCTGCTCAAGATAGGAAGCGGCCTGATCAACATCTCTCTGAACGCCAGGCAACAAAGAATTGTCTTCTACGGCGAGATCCAGCAACTCGCGGGCGTCAGTCAGGCGCTTCTCTATCCCTCGCCATTTTTCTGTGATCTTGCGATTTTCCACCAGCTGTTTCATAACAGCTTGAGCTTTGTTCTGGTCCAGCCAAAATTCCGGTTCGTAGGTAACCTTTTCCAGGTTAGCTACAATTTTTTCTTTATTGATAATGTCAAAGACGCACCAGTGCGGATGACACTCTGGCCTTTAAATCCTCGATTTTCCCTTTTAATTCTTGCATTTATCCGTCCCGTAATTTAATTAATAGTACCATGACTGGACAGACCGATTCTACAGATAGTTCCTGCAAAGCGGTAACCTTTAGAATATTGTATCACCCCTTGAAGAGAATGTGGTAGAGGCGCAAGAGAACAACCGAATTCCTCATTTTTTGTGATTAACATATTATTCTGGTATAATTCTACCCTAAACGATACTTCAACAATGGAGTTTGGAAATGCGGTTTTTAAAGGGACTGGCTGTGGGATTATTTGGGTTTCTTCTGCTGGTTTCTCTGCCTGTACTGGGACTGGCCATCACCGTGAATTCTACTCTGCTTAATCCGGGTTTCTTAAAACAGGAAGTTAAACAGATCGATATTCAATCTGTCGCGCAAGGGTTTTTAAAAGATAACATTCAGCCTGAAATGGAACCATACCTTAAAAATAGCGATAGTCTCATTGCAGATATCAAACCATGGTTATACCAACAAACAGATTATGTGATTGATTCGGGATATCGCTATCTTAAACGCTCGTCCGGAGAATTAAACCTGGATATCGAAACTGCGACAATCAAACCTGTTGTAATTGATTGGGTAACTAAGACCTATCTGAGCACACTGACGGCGGACCAGATTAAAACCTTAGGCATTAACCAGATTTCAGATGGGATTAAACAGGGGATAGAGCAAGCGCTGCCTCCCTCCTTTAAACTTAATCGCGATAGCCTGGGTGAAGAAACCATGCTTGCCCTGGTCAGCATACAAAAAGCCATTGGCATATGGCAGACCAGTTTCAATTGGTTATGTGTTTTAACTGCACTGTTGATCGTATTAATGGTCCTGGTATTGAGAAAGATAAAAGATATTTTAAGGTGGATGGGAATTATTTCCTTGATTCCGGGAGTTCTGGGTGTACCCGTATATTTTCTTTTATTGTATCTGCCCAAATACCTTCCGTTGCAGGGAATCCCGGAGGCGTTGAACACCTGGATAACACAATTATCACACGACCTGGTAGCTCCCTGGGGAATCTATTCAGCCGTTTTACTAATGATCGGTTTAGCCATGCTGATACCCTCTTTCTTTATCAAAAAGACTTCTATCAAAAAGACAGATGGGGCATTCAATTAAAATCTGCCACCTGAGCATTTATTATGGAAAACGGCGGCAGACGATCAATTTAAAGCCCTTTTGATTTATAACTTCAACGCGTGTGCCGGCTTCGATGTCTCCGTTATCTGACCTGGCATCCCAAAGTTCGCCAGCTATCCTGACTGTACCTTCCGGAACCAAGCGCACAGCTACGCGCCCCTCCATCCCTATCAGATCGGTAAAACCCTTAACCGGTTGTTTTATCAACGCACGGCTGCCCATAGTGTAAATTAATACGGCATAAATAACGAAGCCGACGCAAACTAGTATTATTCCGTACAGCGGGATACTTATGCCCAACCTTGGCAAGCCCCACAGGATAGCAGCTATAATCAGAGCTTCATCAAGCAAACTGGTCAAAATGGCTATGATCAATCGTCCGTTTTTCATGTCTCTTCTATTATTATAACAAGTCAGCCTGAAGAGAGAAACGGCGGAAACTTTAAGCTGCTAAGTAAGACAGTCTCAAAATTGAATTTTTTTGGTAAAATTATCCATTAAGCATATCGATTGCACGGTTGACCTTGATCTGTTTTTCGGTTATCATGACCTCCACATCGTAACAATTACCATTTTAACACTAGTACGTTTTGTTCTATTATGTCAAAGAGGTTTTGTAGAAATTTATCTAACCGGCTTCTGAAGCATTTTAGGTCACTTTTGAAACTAGTATATTCTTTTGCTAGATTTGAGAATTGGTTACACTGCGAAATGCCGATTTGGTCACAGATCATAATGGACTTCACTATTACCGAGAACACAAATACTCCCGAAGTCAGGCCAATTGTCCTACTTGAAACAGTTCTATTCGTTGTGACATCGTTGACACTCAAATCGGTCAATTAATAGAAACCATTGAACATAAAGCCAAGTGGCATGAACAAGTTTTAGCCATACTGAATTCAAAAGACGAAGCAGCCAGGATCTCTAATGAAAGGCTGGATATCCAGGAACGGTTATGGAGAACCACGAAAACTTATATCGGTGGATTATCTCATCGTATAGAATTTAGACTTGGTAGTGCAGGTAACAATCCTTTCGATGACGGATATTTCGATTTAGCCATAAGCACCCTCAGTTTTCATCATTTGGCAAAACCCAAAGAGTATCCCAAGGAGGTACAGCGGGTTTTAATAAATGATGCCGAAATTTGGATCTATAAACTGAGATGAGATATGACTGAAGAGACAAAAAGGGGAATAAGGATCAGGTATGGTTGGTTCTAATACTTAATTATCATGTATTTTGTTAGACTGCATTCCTCTATGAAAATGGATGGGTTCCGGGATTTACTATCACTTCCAGAAACAAGATTCCCCAAAACGAAGATTGAGGATAAAGGGCATATTATTAAGGTACGGTTAAAGAAAAATATTTGAAGTAGTCCGGATTTAACCTGGTACTTCATGAAGGAAGTGCTCTCCAATCTTCAAAAACCGCAGTATTTTTGGGGACACTTTTCGGGGATCGGATCACCATAGCACAGAAAGATTTGATCGAAACCACCGCTTCCATGTATCCGGGTAATAATTGAGATATAATGTCTATTAGTGCATATGCGATTGTCAAGGACAACCAGAATAACCTGTGCTTCTGCACTTGTAGAGAAATCAGCAGCTGCGAAGGTAGTATTTAACCTACTTTCATATCTAACGATGGATAAGGAGAAGAAAATGAGACAGAAGATAGTGCCCTGTCTATGGTTTGACCGCCAAGCTGAAGAAGCCTGTAACTTCTATTCTGCTGCCTTTAAAAATACCAGGGTGGGCATAATTACGCATTATTCAAAAGCTGGTTTCGATGTTCACCATATGCCGGAAGACACGGTATTGACTATCGAGTTCGAGATTGAAGGGCTAAGATTCGTCGCTTTGAATGGAGGCCCCTTATTCAAATTTAACCCATCTGTTTCGTTTCTGGTAAATTGCGATACCAAAGAAGAAGTGGATTTCCTCTGGTCTAAACTATCACGGGGCGGCGGTCCCGCGCTTATGGAGCTGGGATCATATCCCATGAGTGAAAAATATGGGTGGCTCCAGGATAAATACGGCCTTTCATGGCAAATCATGCTAATCAAAAACCACCCCATACAGCATAAGATCGTCCCGACGCTAATGTTCACTGAAGCTCAAAGCGGCAACGCGGAGACTGCGGCCAATATTTACATGAACATATTTGAAAATTCGGCTCTCGACCATATAATGCGCTACGGCCAGGGTGAGGAACCCGATAAAGAGGGCACAGTAAAACACGCTGGCTTCACATTGGAGGGCCAGTCATTTGCTGCAATGGATAGCAAGCGGGTGCATAACTTCAACTTCAGCGAAGCTATTTCTTTCATGATTGAATGCCGGAACCAGGTTGAGATTGATCATTACTGGGGAAGGCTCACCGCAGACGGCGGTCAAGAAGGCGTCTGTGGATGGCTTAAGGATAAGTTCGGTTTTTCGTGGCAGGTCGCTCCATTGATTCTGAATGAAATGCTGCGGGACAGTGATCCTGATAAGGTGGCGCGTGTCACCAACGCTTTCATGGCTATGAAGAAATTCAACATCAGCATGTTGAAAAAAGCCTATGGAGGGACCACGAAATAGCGCCGGGATAGGAGCAGCAAAAATGCCCAGCCCAACTGGACTCATTGACAATATGATCGCCAAAATACCTGATTGGCGCGGCGCTACCCTGGCGAAGGCCCGTAAAATCATCCGCGAGGTTGATCCCGAAATTACCGAGGACGTGAAGTGGAAGCGCCCGGGCAACCCTTTGGGCGCAGCGGTCTGGGCGCACAACGGAATTGTCTGTATCGGAGCTATACTGAAAGAAAGGGTTAGACTGACCCTGGTCACCGGTTCGATCCTTCCCGACCCTCAAAAGCTCTTCAATGCTATGCTCAACGGTAAGTCGCGGGCAATAGACCTTTTCGAGGGAGATAAGCTTAATGAAAACGCAATACAGGCTATTATAAGGTCTGGTGTGGAATATAATCTGGCCAGGGTGAAACCGCCTAAAGCTGGCAAGAAGTAGGTGATTCACTTGCTTTGCAATGGATAAAAGAAACGAAACGGCGTATTGATATCTTGCAATCCCACTTGTATTAAAAATCGAGAGGTTATGAAATATGGAAATTAAGAGTAACGCTCCAGAAAACACCTGATTTCTTCAGATTATTGACAGTTCCCTTGAGTCGTTGATAAACTCCTTCTCCTCTCGTAAGTCAGTATCCACTTCATATCACTCAAGACTAACAACCGGCACAAAGTTCCTGTGTCCGTTGAGTTTCACTGTGAATTCAGGCGTAATCAAAAGACCGTTGGTGAATACCAAAAAGATGATTTCCAGAAATTCTTTAATAATGCCCAGAATTGCCGGCGCACCAGCGGCTCTCCTTCAGCAAGAACCATTAAGAACTTACCTAATTCTTTGGTTTCAGCAAACATGCTCCTGATATTTTCCGCACTCATTTCTGCCCGGCTTGATTCATGCAGGGCCCAGTGATAACAACCATTACAGTGCAGATTACACCTGTTGGTGATACTGAAGATTATTATGGGCGGTGCATGGACTCCCTGCTGCTCCCATTTTGACCTCAGGCTAACCGCTTTTCGCCGCCATCTAACCAATTTCAGAAAATGATAAGCTTGTGCTGGATTAATAACCGCGACTCTCACGACGTCTTTAAAAAAACATTCAGTGACTGGGTAAGAATCTTGTCCAAGGCATTACCTTTTTTATATTTCACAGTAACCATTAAGGCTGGAGAAAGGATAGCTGCCATAGTTACCACCCAATGGTTATTATATAATTTTCTAATTCCATTCAATGAAGTTACCGAGCAGTCTTGGCTGTAACATTCCCAGGTTATAATAGTCAAGACTTTGCCAAAGGTGTATCGAGCAAAATCCTTTTTCGTCTTGAATTTCTAATGTCCACCATATGTTGGTACTCCGGCTTTTTTCAATGCTTCAGCTATGTTGGCCTCCAACTCGATAGATTCTCCATAACTCATCGGGTTGAGATGTTTAAATAATTCAGGTAAAAGCCGGATACCATATTTTTTTACATATTTTGAGGCTTTGTAACCTTCTTTATGCTGTATATACCTATCGTCTGGTTTACGCGAGGTTCTACCAACATATAAGGCATACCCAGGTCGTTTTTCGTTAACGCCTTTCAAAAGTATTATATAAACCCTGCTCTGAACTCCAGCCTTTTTATGCGTTTTAGCTGAATAACTTTTACAAACTCTTTCAGCTGTTTTAAACCATGGCATAGGGTCATCAGCAGAAATTTCATTCATTATTTGATTAAGTTCAGCAAACCTTTCCTCTTGGCTTTGCATTGTTTCATTTCCAGTCTGTAAATTGCCAACCTAAGTTTCTATTATTATAGATATCATATCATTCTTGTCCAAAAGAAGTATTTTAAACACATTAATTCCGGAAACTGAACAAACTATTAGATTTTGCTGAAAATACGTGTGAAAAAAGAGATCAGAACATCATGGACAGCAAAAATATACATTCTTTTTTACCTTCAAGAATGCTAATTTTATCCCAAAATTATTAATGTTGAATTAAAAAACAAAATTGGAAGAATTAGATTGGAAGTGACAGGGCCCTTAAAACAACACCGATTTGAAATACCGGAAAAAGGGGCACTAACTTGTAGGGGTTAATACACACTGTCCCAGCGATAATGGGTAACCTTGTTATTGCAGTTAATGAGGTTCACCTCTTTACGAGTTAAAATACTTCGTTTTTAAAAATTGGAGTGCTTCCCGAGACTTTCTTGGAAATTCAACGTTGTTCAAGGTAGAGACGTAGAGACAGGGGATCCCGGTCTCCCAGTCCAACTATTTGTAGTTAAAGTTAGAATACCCAATAACAAAAAGTGAGACCTAACTTGAATATGATCTCACTTGAATACCTGGTGGAGACGGGGGAGGATCGAACTCAATCGTACCGTACAGTTTACAGCCTCGTGAATGAGAGACGAGCATTATTTATTCAGTTTGTTATGTAAAATACCAACAAATTCTTAGCTCAAAGGGTATCTAAGCAAGTTGAGTTGGGATTCATCACTCAACCAAATGGAGTTTTACTGCCAAAGCCACAGCCTCTGTCCGACCGCTTACACCGAGCTTGGACAGAATGTTACTAACATGAAATTTTACCGTAGATAGGCTGAGAAAAAGACGATCAGCGATTTCGTTATTTGAGAGTCCCGCAATCATTAAACCAAGGATTTCTTTTTCCCGGTTGGATAAATCCTGACCTGGCGAGGGTGGCTCATTAACCTTTTGGATCAGAACCTGGGCTGCCTCTGATGAAAGGCTAGGCTGACCGAGAACGGCCTTGCGGATCGCGCTCACCAGTTCTTCCGCCGATACATTCTTGAGAAGATAACCGCTAGCTCCCGCTTTTAAGGCCCCTTCCACATGTTCCTTTTCTTTAAAGCTGGTCAAGGCGATGATCTGGATTTTGGGCCAGCGCTCTTTAATAATCCGCGTGGCTAAAATGCCATCCATCTTTGGCATCAATAGGTCTATTAAAATCACGTCAGGTTGAAACCGCTCGGCTAGAATAATAGCCTCTTCACCATTCCCGGCTTCACCCACCAATTTTAAATCATCATAAACTCCCAGAACTGTGGCCAAACCGCTACGTACTACCATATGATCATCTACAAGCAATATTCTGATTGGATGCGATTTTGTCATATTGATTTCTCCTGTGCTTTTTCAAGCCATGTAACCGTTATCGTAGTTCCCACATTCAACTTGCTCTCAATTATTATGGATGCTCCGATTTGAATTGCCCGTTCATTCATGTTGCCCAATCCAAAGCTACCGGAAGCATCTTTTGAAATATCGAAGCCCTTGCCATTATCGATGACTCGCAGAATTACCTGCCCATTCTGACTCTTGAGTGTTACCCTGGCTACAGTAGCCTGTGAATGTTTGATGATATTATTCAATGCTTCTTGAGTAATGCGATAAAGAGCAATTTTTACTTCAGTGGGAACTTCACCTGTTTTTTGCAAGTAGGAATTCCCCACTTTTGCAAAACATTTTCCCCGGCGCCAGTGGGGAAAATTAAGTTAACGTAATGTTTTTAACCTCCTCATCAGTTTTCTCTATTATTTTCATTGTTTTAAACCGGATTCCCGTATCCGGTTACTCTGACCGGGGAATAAAAGCAGGTGGCAATGGTGCAGCACCCGGTCCAGGATGGCCCCGGTCATCTGTTCATCATAAAAGACGTTTACCCAGCGAGAAAACTCAATATTGGTATTGATGATAAGGGTATTGCGTTCATAGCATTCTGAGATCACTTCAAACAGCAGCTGGGCTCCGGTGCGATCCAGCGGTAC
>Ga0114951_10003170_pt1 | contig 17334 bp, 16 predicted proteins | sample AM7aDNAmetaG_FD_88677 | JGI IMG/M metagenome (GOLD analysis project Ga0114951, IMG submission 88677) | Freshwater microbial communities from Finland to study Microbial Dark Matter (Phase II) - AM7a DNA metaG | ecosystem: Environmental > Aquatic > Freshwater > Lake | place: Finland: Lake Alinen...
GTATCTGACCGTGAAAATTCGTAAATTAGAAACTAATGTGGTTCTATGAAAGTTTTTCATAAAAAATTATAGATTGGTTGTCATATAGATGTCCAGACGAAATTTTAAAGTTCTTTATGTCTCTGGTGAAGTTTCTCCGTTTGTAAGAATCAGTCCGCTTGCTGATTTTATGGCATCTTTTCCTCAAGCTATTGAGGAAGAAGGGTTTGAGGCACGCATCATGATGCCGAAATACGGTACTATCAACGACAGGAAGTTCCGGTTGCACGATGTCCTGCGTTTGTCTGATATTGAAGTTCATCTGAAAGAGAAAATTGACTTGCTGGATGTCAAGGTGACGGCCTTACCATCAAGTAAGATTCAGACATATTTTCTCTATAACGAAAAACATTTCAAACGCAACGGTCTTTTTACTGACATATATAATGGAAGTGATCTGAAAGGAAACGTCGAAAAGGTGGTTTTTTTCAATGTTGGTGTGCTTGAGACCCTGCTTCGGTTGGGATGGAAGCCTGACATTATTCACTGTCATGATTGGCACGCAAGTCTTATTCCTCTTCTGCTCAAAACAGTTTACGCCAGCCATGAATTTTTTCGGGATATAAAAACAGTTTTTACTATTCATAATATTTACCGTCAGGGTATTCTGCCCTGCAAGGCATTTCAGCGGTTGCTTCCCGATGAGGTATGTTCTGCCTTGCATTGCATCAACGATGAAGTGAATATGCTCTATACGGGTGTCGAACATGCCGACCTTCTTACGACGACCTCGAAACGTTATGCTGAGGAAATTGTACATGATGGTCCGCAGACCTATGGGCTTGGTCGGGTTCTGGGGGAGTATCAGACAACTCTTTACGGTATTGTGAATGGTATAGATATCCGACAGTGGAACCCCTCGGTCGACAAGCTTATCAAGAAACGGTACAGTATTGAGCATTTGGATGGAAAACTTGACAATAAACATGCTCTGCTTGATGAGGCCGGACTTCCTTACCGTGAAGGTGTTCCTGTAGTAGGTGTTATTGCCAATTTTGATGAATTTCAGGGTGCTGACCTGTTGCAGCAAAGTCTTGAACAGCTTGCATCGCTTGATATTCAACTTATTATCAGTGGTTCTGGCGACAAGAAATATGAAAAAATATTTCAGGATTTTGCTTTTGCACATCCCGACCAGGTGAGTGTTCAGACTGAATATTCTGATGCTTTTTTCCACCTTGCCATTGCGGGGTTAGACATTTTGCTTATGCCAGGCATGATTGAATCATGCGGTATGATTCAGATGTTTGCCATGAATTATGGAACAATCCCGGTCGTTTATGCGGGGGGGGGAATTGTGGAAACCATAGTGGATCATGCCAAAGAGAGTGGTTCAGGATTTATTTTTTATGAATATACACCGGAATCTCTTGTTGGGAAGCTTTCTGAGGCTATTCAATGTTTCCACGACGAAGAAAGCTGGCCGCAGATTGTAGCTGAAGCTATGACCCGGGATTTTACATGGAAAAATTCGGCAGAAGAGTATAACCAACTGTACCGTGAACTTCTTGAAGCATAGGGAGCTATGGTGCAAACTATAAAGGTGCTCTTTCTGGACAGGGATGGTACAATAAATCAGGATACAGGTTCTTATATTGCATCGAGGGAGCAGTTGCAACTTATTGACCGTGCGGATGAAGCTATCTCCCTTGCGCGGAACGCTGGATTCAGGATTGTTATTGTGAGTAACCAGGCGGGTATTGCCAGAGGTATCGCTACAATCGAGCAGGTTGAAGAGGTGAACCGTTATCTCAATGAATTACTTTCAGCTAAAAATGCCGGTTTTGACCGTTGCTATTACTGTCCCTTTCACCCTGAATATCCTCATCCTGAATACGACCGTTTTATTGATTTTCGGAAACCGGCAACGGGGATGGTTGAGTTGGCTATCAATGATTTTTTAGCTGAAGGCTTTATTGTTGATCGGGATGCATCGTTTTTTGTCGGAGATAAGACTCTCGATGTTGAGTGTGGTTTACGTGCCGGACTTAGGCCGGTGCTTGTTCGGACTGGTCACAATGAGGAAAAGCTCTGTTTGGAGCGGAACATCATTCCCGAATTTGTGGCTGACGATCTTTATCAAGCAGTTACGGAGTACATTCTTGTCTCTTCCTGACCCACTTTTGCCTCTTTGCGCCAGACTTTTTCTCTCATGCTGACGCTTTATGTGCACATTCCATTTTGTAAGGTGCGCTGTATCTACTGTGATTTTTTTCTTGTTACGAATCAGATACATATCGGAGCATTTTTCAAAGCTCTTTCCCGTGAAACAACTTTCCGATCTGCTGATCTGAAAGGAAAAATGGTTGGTGCCATTCATTTTGGTGGCGGTACTCCTTCGCTTGTATCTATGCACTATCTTGCCGCATGGCTTGACGAAATTGCCGCTTTGTGCACCTTTGATCCAAATATTGAAATAGCTCTTGAAGCCAATCCTGAAGATCTCTGTAGCAAGACAATGGATGAACTCCGGGCGATCGGGATAACAAGACTCAGTATTGGCGCTCAGTCGTTTTGTGCCGAAAAGTTGAGCTTGCTTGGTAGGGCGCATACAGTCGCTGAGTCCCAAAAGGTAACTGCTGGTGCCCTCCAGATTTTTGACTCTGTGAGTATCGACCTAATATGCGGGGTTCCGGGAGAGCATCTGTCGATGTGGGAAGCCGATCTCGCTACGGCTCTGGCGTTTCGGCCCCACCATCTTTCGGTCTATATGCTCTCGGTTGAGCCGAAGACTATCCTCTATCGGAAGATAAAGCAAGGAGTGCTTACTGTTCCTGATGATGCGGTGCAAGCTACCTTTTATGAAAAAGCGATCAGTGAAGTGACACTTAATGGGTACAATCATTATGAGGTCTCAAATTTTTGTCTGCCGGGCCATCATTCCCGTTACAATCTTGCAAGCTGGCGGCGCGAGCCATATCTTGGCTTTGGCCCTTCTGCTCACAGTTTTCTTGTTTATGAGAAGAGCGAGATTCGTACAGCAAACGTTTCAAGCATGACTCGCTATATTGCCGCCCCCGAAAATGCTGTAGTATTTCGTGAAGAATTATCGGATGCAGAGCGGTTTACTGAGCAGGTTTTTCTATCGCTACGAATAAACAGCGGTCTTAATGTTGAGTTTTTGCGAAAAGAAAATAAATTGGGGCATCACCTTTCAGAGAATATAGACCAATTGACAGAGAGAGGATGGATTCGGCAAAATGCGGGACTCCTTTACCTTACAGACAAAGGCTTTTTATTTGCCGATTATATTGCAGGGGCTCTTATTTTCGGGTAACACAATACATCAGAGTACGTTTCACCCATGACACACCGGACGATTAACCGCACAATTGCTGCCGTTCTTTTTCTTGTTGCTGAAGTTTTATATCTCCGCACCATGGCTCCTACTTTTTCGTTCTGGGATTGCGGGGAGTTTATTGCCACGGCTTATACACTTGGAATTCCACATCCTCCCGGAGCACCGCTTTTCCTCTTGCTTGGGCGTTTCTTTTCCATGATTCCTTTTTTCAGTGATACTGGTGCGCGGGTTAACCTGATCAGTACTCTCGCCAGTGCAGCAACCATCCTTTTGACCTATCTCATCACAGTGCGGTTGATTATCCTTTACCGACAGAGTGAGCCAAACCTTTGGAGTCCTGCTGAAAAGATATCCGCATACGGAAGCGCTGTTATCGGGGCACTGGCCCTTGCATTGTCCGACAGTTTCTGGTTTAACGCCGTTGAAGCGGAGGTGTACGCGCTTTCATCGTTCTTTACAGCTCTGGTGGTATGGCTGATTCTTCGTTGGTATGAAGAGGAACCTGAGCCAGGTCACGAACGGTGGCTCTTGCTTGTCATGTACATTATAGGACTTTCAATCGGAGTGCACCTGCTCAGCCTGCTTGCTGTTTTTGCCGTTGCGCTGGTCTATTATTTTAAAAAATATGAGGTTACGTTTAAATCTTTTGCCCTGCTTATTCTTGCATCGTCAGGCCTGTTTTTTCTGATTTATGTCGTTATCATCAAAGGACTTCCGATTCTCCTGCAACTGACCTCCTGGTGGGGATTTCTTCTCTTTCTGGCGGTACTCGGCTATGCAATCTGGTATTCACACATGCATCGCAAGGCACTTATGAATACCCTTCTGATGTCGCTTTTTCTCATTATTATCGGGTATACATCCTATGGAATGATCTATGTGCGGGCGCAAGCAGGGCCCCCGATCAACGAAAACAATCCCTCAACATCCGAGACCTTTTTTTCTTACCTCAACCGCGATCAGTACGGCGATATGCCACTCTGGCCAAGACGCTGGTCGCCGGAACCGGTGCATCAGTATTATTACCAGCAGTATTCAAGTGACCTTGACTTTTTTCTGACCTATCAGATGCAGAAGATGTACTTCCGCTATTTTGGCTGGCAGTTTATAGGACGCGAGCATGATATGGAGGGGGCGAGGGTAGACTGGTCGGTTCTTTGGGGTATTCCTTTTCTTGTGGGGCTGGTTGGGGCAATAAACCATTTCAGGCGGCAGTGGAAGATGGGTCTGGTTGTTACCGCGCTTTTTGTGCTTACCGGCGCAGCGCTGGTTATCTACCTTAACCAGACAGAACCTCAGCCGAGAGAGCGCGATTACAGCTATGTTGGAAGTTTTTTTGCTTTTGCACTCTGGATTGGTATAGGAATAGAGAGTATCTGGCAATGGCTTGGGGAAAGGTTTAAGCTTACTGGCAGGAGCCCTCTGTTTTTTTCTGTACTAATGGTTGCAGCAGGACTTTTCCTGATTAATGGTCGGATGTTGCAGGCAAATTATCGTATGCACGATCGTTCAGGCAATTATGTCCCTTGGGACTGGGCCTGGAATATGTTGCAGAGCTGTGAAAAAGATGCCATTCTTTTTACCAACGGGGATAACGATACTTTTCCGTTGTGGTATCTCCAGGAAGTCGAACGCATCAGGACGGATGTGCGGGTGGTTAACTTGAGTCTTGCCAATACAGGCTGGTACCTCGATCAGTTGAAAAACAGTAGTCCTCGTGGTGCCAAGCCGGTTGCGTTCAGTTTGAGCGATGGAGAGATTGCCAGTATTACCTATGTTCCTATTGATTCAGTTGATGCAGTGCTTCCTTCATCGGCAGTCGGTCAGCAGCTTTTGCGTGAGTCACAGCTCCATGGTATTGCTCTGCCGTCCGAGCCTGTTGATACCTTGACCTGGCTGTTGAAGCCCGGATTGACCTACAATGGTCAGGGCTATCTTCGTCCACAGGATATTGCTGTTTATGAGATTCTGATGAACAACTTTTCCCGGCGGCCACTCTATTTTGCCTTGACGGTCGATCCCGAAAGCATGATAGGTCTTGAAAACTATCTGCGTCTTGACGGTCTTGCCTACAAAGTGGTACCGATTAAAAGTGCCGATCCTATGAGCTATATTGATCCGGTTGTGTTGTACAGGAACCTTATGAAGGTCTATCGTTACAGGAATCTCAATAAGGCACAGGTGACTCTTGAAGAGACATCAAGGAGGCTTTGCGGCAACTATACACCACTTTTTGTTCGTCTTGCCCTTGAACTGGCCTCTGATTCTGATGGAATTCTTTCCATTAAAGATTCATCCGGTGCAGAGCGGAAAGTTCGGCGAGGAACCCTTTCCTTGCAGGTACTTGATGCTTCGGCCAAACTTCTGCCTCTGTCACAGTATCCCTTAAATCCGGAACTTGCCGGTTCGGTGATCGCCCTTTATGTCCGTCTTGGTGAAAAGCAGAAAACGTCGGCGTATATTAATTATCTTGAACAATTGGGAGTTCACTCGTCGCCAGCCTCTGACCCTCGCCTTTTTTATGTTCTTGCAAGGGCATATAAGGATGTTGGGCGGAAAGAGGAGGCGAAACGGATTGTCCAGTCACTTGCCAGGGAGCTGAATGAGCCTGATCTGATAGAAAAGTTTGAAACAATGAAGGAATAAAATATTATGCAGAGTACTATTCATCCAACAGCGATTATCGGTCAGAGTGCTGTTCTTGGGCAGGGCGTAACTGTTGGTCCCTACACGGTTATTGAGGACGATGTTGAAATAGGTGACGGCACCATGATATGGCCTCATGTACATATTGCCTCAGGTGCACGGATCGGCAACGCTTGCAAGATCTATTCCGGTGCGGTACTTGCTACTGAGCCTCAAGATCTGAAGTTTTCCGGTGAAAAAACTTATCTTTACGTTGGTGACAGGACGGTCATTCGGGAGTGCGTCACTCTTAACCGAGGCACAAAGGCGAGCGGTAAGACCGTTATCGGCTCCGATAATCTGTTCATGGCTTATGCGCATGTGGGTCATGACTGTGTGATTGGTAATCATGTTGTGGTCGCAAATTGCGTTCCGTTTGGCGGCCATTGTGATGTTGGCGATTATGTCGTCGTAGGGGGACTTGCTGCAGTACACCAGTTTGTTCGTATCGGCCGCTTTTCAATGATTGGGGGACTCTCAAGAGTCACACTTGATGTCCCGCCGTTTGTCATGGCCTCCGGAAATGACACTTTTCGTTTCGAGGGTCTCAACGCTATCGGTCTGAAACGGCGAGGCTTTACTTCAGAACAGGTAACCTTGATCAAAGATGCCTACAGGATTCTATTTCAGTCTGGTCTTCTTCTTGCTAATGCACTTGAAAAGGTGAAATCGGAACTTTCGCCTGAACCTGAAATTCTTGAAATTCTTGACTTTTTTACATCAGGTATTCATGGCAGAAAATTTATCAGACCGTTTAATCAACATTAAAATAAATGTGGCAATATGTCTCGATGGGCCATTGGTATAGATTTTGGAGGTACAGCAATCAAGGCAGGGGTAGTCAGTGAAGAGCGAGGTATTCTGATTGAAAGGAGGGTATTAACTGATACGGCATCAGGTACTGCAGGAATTGTCGCACAGCTTTCTGGAATTATTGCTGATCTTTACCGTAAAGCTTCAAAGATAATGGAGCCGGGAGATTTTGCCGGTGCAGGAGTGGGTGCACCCGGCGCTGTCGATGTAGATAATGGGTCATTGAGCTATCCTCCAAATCTTCCCGGGTGGACTGTTTTTCCCCTTCGCGACGAACTGCAGAAGTGTCTGATGCAAAATGAAGCGCTTTCGATTTCGGTTGTTCTCGATAATGACGCCAATGTTGCGGCGTTCGGTGAGGCGATATATGGTGCAGGGCGGGAGTTCAGTGATTTTCTTATGGTGACACTTGGAACAGGTGTAGGTGGTGGGATTGTGCTGAACAGAAAACTATATCGTGGACCTCATGGTACTGCTGGTGAGGTAGGATTTATGATTATTGATTTTGAAGGCACTGGTATTCATGGGGGTATTCGGGGTACACTTGAGAGTTTTATTGGTAAAAAGGGAATTGTCGCGCATGCACGCCAAATGATTGATGGAAGTTCAACTGGCTCCTCCGTAGGTAAATTGTGTGACGATGACTATACACGACTTTCGCCACGACATCTTGAGTATGCGGCACACGAAGGAGACGAAGTTTGCCTTGCGGTATGGGACAGGGTTGGTTCTATTCTTGGCGTAGGGCTTGCTAACGTCACAGCGCTTATGGATATTAGAAAATTTGTTATTGGAGGAGGGATTTCAGCCGCAGGTAATCTTATTTTTGTTCCTGCACTTGACCAGCTTAGGCGCTCAACGCTCCCAACCATGCACGAGGGGCTCGAATTAGTACCAGCTCTTCTTGGTAACAAGGCGGGAATGTATGGAGCTTCAGCTTTATGTTTTGGCTAACCATACAGAAATTTGCCCATGCGTCAACAACTGCTTCATCTTCTTTTTCCCCATGTCTGTCTGGTTTGCAAAAAACTTCTTCTTGCGGGGGAAGGCTACTGCTGTTCATCCTGTATGAGGGAATTTGATCATTTTAGAAGTTCTTCAGAGGCAGAAGAAATGCTTCGTCATACCATTACTTCCCATTTTGGAGATCATTTTCCGCTTGAGCGGGGTTGGTGTCGTTATCGGTTTCACAAGAAAAGTGGGTTGCAGCAGGTGCTTCATTCCATGAAATATGAGGGCCTTTTTAACCTTGGGACAAGTTTTGGACGTCAACTTGGTGATTGGATGCTTTCCGAGGGGGACATCGGACATATAGATTGCATTGTGCCGATTCCGCTTCACCGGCTAAAAAAAATAGAACGATCTTATAACCAGTCAGAAAAAATTGCTGAAGGGCTTGCTCAATCGTTACGACAGCCGGTATGCTCAAAATTTCTTGTGAGAAAAAGGTTTACTGTTTCGCAGACAGGTCTTTCTGCAGATGAGCGGCAGAAAAATACTGAAGGTGCATTTCTGGCAGCAAAAAGTGTTTGTGGACGTCATGTGCTTTTGGTTGATGATGTTTTGACAACCGGCTCTACGATGGCTGCTGCTGTACAGGCACTACGCGAGGGTGGGGTTGCGAAGATCTCTCTTGCGGCTATTGCTGTCGTCGCCAAAGAGTAAGGTGAGCCCATGGAACTCTTTTATACTTCGACAGAGCATATTGATCTCAAGACGCAGCGCCTTGTTATTGATGGTGATGAGTTTCATCATCTTGTACGGGTACTCAGAAAAAAAGAGGGGGAACGGATTCTTGTGACCGATGGTAACGGTTTGCGCTGTGAGGTCAGGATTTCAGATGTTGGTAAAACCTTGCTTAAGGGAGACATTCTCAATCACACAAGACTTGATCTTCCAAAAACAGGGGTAACGGTTGCACTCTCACTTCTCAAGGCTCCACAGCGATTTGAGCTTTTTCTGGAAAAATCGACAGAACTTGGCGTCTCCTCTATCATTCCCATGATCACGGCACGGACGCTTTCACTGTCTTCAACTGAAAAAGTCCAAGGCAAGCTCAACAGATGGAAAACTATTATGCTTTCAGCGGCGCGGCAGTCAAAGCGGTATTATTTGCCACAGCTCAATGATCCACTCTCATTCAAAAAAGTTATTGCGCTTCAGGGTTACGATCTCAAGCTGATTCCCTATGAGGGATCAGAGACGCCTCCCGGTGTTCAATGTTCTCAAAAAAAAACACTTTTTCTCATTGGAGGTGAGGGTGGATTCACTGTTAGTGAGGTAGAGGATGCCGAGAGCGCCGGATTTTGCGAGATTTCCCTCGGGAGAACTATTCTCAGGGCTGAAACAGCCGGAATTTTTGCAGTCGCCTTTGTGCGCGCACAGCTTCTTGCAGAAGAGTGCGAGGAGTGGTTTTAATACCAATAAAAAAACGATCATGAACCTTATCAAAGCAAACCAGGTTATTCTGATTCTTCTACTCCTGTTTATTTCGGCTCTCTTTTTTGTCATGGTCCGATATTTTATCATGGCAATTTTTCTGGCAGCTCTTTTTTCAGCTCTTGTCATGCCGGTATTTAACCGTTTTGAGCGCTGGTTCAGGGGCAACAAAAGCTTGAGTGCGGCAATGACCATGCTTACGATGCTGTTTATCCTGGTTCTTCCCGCAGTAACTTTTCTCGGTATTGTTGTCAGACAGGGAATCAGACTAAGTCGTATTGCTGTGCCCTGGGTTCAACAGCAAATTCTGGAGCCGGTGTCATTCGATCAGAAGCTGCGTGCTCTGCCGTTTTACCCGGAACTTGAGCATTATCGTGAGAATATTCTTCAGAAGTTTGGAGAGTTTGCTGGTCAAGCGGGTTCGATGCTTTTCAATACCATATCGAATGCTACCTACTCTGCAGCAAATGACCTGTTTCTGTTTTTTATTTTTTTTTACACCCTGTTCTTTTTTTTACGGGATGGAAAGGAGTTACTGGCCCGGATTCTCTCCTTTCTTCCCCTGACGCACACGGATCAGTATCGACTGCTTGACAAGTTTCTTTCAGTAACAAGAGCAACGATAAAAGGGAGCTTGGTAGTTGGGATTGTGCAGGGCTCTCTTGCAGGGCTGGCTCTGCATCTCGCAGGTATAGACAGTGCTCTATTCTGGGGCACCATCATGTCGCTGATTTCTATTGTACCTGTGCCTGGTCCTCCTCTTGTATGGGTTCCAGCGGTCATCTATCTTGCCGCGACCGGACAGTATCCCCAAGCCATTGGTGTTCTGCTCTTTTGCAGTATTGTAGTCAGTCAGATTGACAATATTATTCGCCCAATCCTGGTCGGGCGTGATACCCAGATGCACGAACTGCTCATTTTTTTTGGAACGCTTGGAGGTATAGGGCTCTTCGGCATTTTTGGGATCATTCTTGGCCCCATTGTTGCCGCTCTTTTCATGACAGTATGGGATATGTTCGGGGAAACCTTCAGGGAGTACCTTTCAGAACTCAAAAGCGATAGACCACCCAATCATGGATGACCTCAAAAACAAAAAGCGGCCTTCCGGTCGCTTTATTGTTGTTCAATTTCTCTGAAGCTTAATTTCCTCTGACAGCCTCTTCAGTTGAGAAGAAAAAGGATGCTTCGATGGCTGCGTTCTCATCGGAGTCAGAGCCGTGGACGATGTTCTCACCCTTGCTGTCAGCATAGAGTTTACGGACAGTGCCTTCGTCCGCCTGAGCAGGATCGGTGGCGCCAATGACGGTGCGGAAGTCTGCAACAGCATTATCTTTCTCAAGAATCATTGGTACACAGGGACCAGAAGACATGAACTCAACCAGCTCGCCGTAGAAAGGGCGTTCGCGGTGCACAGCATAAAATTCTCCGGCAGTCTCTGTAGTGAGTCTGATTTTTTTCATGGCCACAACGCGAAAGCCAGCACGTTCGATGTGGTTAATGACGGCACCGATAAGATTCTTGCGGACGCAATCGGGTTTCAGGATGGTCAGTGTTCTTTCCATGGTTGTGGATATAATATTATTCATTACTAAAGATAAAAAGCTCGAGCGAAGATACAGAAATGCGCTGGATTATTGAAACTCGCGGGCATCTATTCCTCTTGGTTGGATCTCGTGTTTTCATGCTGATTTATCCGATAATTTTTCCTACACCCCATCAATTCTCGCCAGCAGATCCTTCATAGGCTGATAAAGTATCGGCAGAAAGTCGCTATAGGCCAGCAGAACCTTTCCCGTTTCATCAACAAGCACGTATGCACGTTGCGACATGCCCAGGAAACCGAGGGCATCGTAGGCTTTTGCCACTGTTTTTTCGGTATCGCTAAGCAGGGTGAAGGGGAGCTGATTGCGTTCGGCAAAGCTTTTGTGCGAAGCACTACTGTCCGAGCTGATGCCAAGCACTGCAATGCCGCGTTTAGTGAATTCCAGGACATTGTTCCGGTAATCGCACAATTGGGCGGTACAAACCGGTGTGTCGTCGCCCGGATAAAAGATGATCAGTACTTTCTTTCCGATGAAGTCGCTGAGAGAGACGCTTTTACCTTCGGAATCGGGCAGGGTAAATGCAGGTGCTTTTGTTTTTTCTGCTATCATGGTGAAGGCTGTTTTGGTATTGATACTCCGAGCTTCTGACAGTGTGAGCAACTTGTTCTTGTAAATGAAATATAAAAAAACACTTGTTGACAATAGTATCACTCTTTTAATGACTATAAAATAAAATATGACAAAAAAAGTCTTATATTTGAAATTAATAGTGCTGTTTAGACATTACCAGAATTACGTGAGGTGTGGTTTTGAAGATTTTTGTTTCTTGCGGCGGGAAAGGTGTATTCTGCTTTTATTGCCTTATGTATATCTTAACTCAAAATTAATTATGAATATACTCTTTTTTTATGGTAGATGATTACTGTTTTCGCCGGCTTAAGGCTGGATGTTGTGATAAAGAAAGTTAATTGGCTATTATTCTTTTTTTAAAAAAAAGGGCTTGAGTCGTAACCAGGAATTTTGAAAGTATTATGGCAGACATGAAGGTTTATTTTGATCACAATGCCACAACACCACTGCACCCGGAGGTGAAAAAGGAGATGATCGCGGGGATGGAGATGTTTGGTAATCCTTCCAGCATGCACGCTTATGGGCGTGAAGCGAGGGCAAATATTGAAGATGCCCGCCGGAAAGTGGCTGATTTTATCGGGGCGAAAGAGAATGAAATTATCTTTGTAGGAAGCGGGTCGGAAGCAAACAATACTGTGCTTTCGCTTTTTGTATGCTCTTCCAGCCAGTGTATTCCGGGATCAAGACGCGGCACTATCATTACAACCAAAATTGAGCACCCCTGTGTTCTTGAGACATCCGAGTGCCTTGCTCATCAAGGCGTAAGGGTAAAATACCTTAATGTTGATCGATACGGTAAAATTGATCTCGATCAGCTTGCAGGTATGCTCGGAGATGATGTCGGTCTTGTCTCCGTCATGATGGCAAACAATGAGATCGGCACCTTGCAGGATATAGATGCCATTACAAAAATGGTTCATGAAAGCGGCGCTTATATGCACACCGATGCCGTACAGGCAGTTGGGAAGGTTCCTGTTGATGTTCGAAAGCTCGGTGTTGATTTTCTAACTATTTCTGCCCATAAGATATATGGTCCAAAAGGGGTCGGAGCGCTTTTTGTAAAACAGGGTATTCCCTACTGCCCGTTAATCAGGGGAGGTCATCAGGAGCGGGGCAGGCGTGCTGGAACCGAAAATACTTTGGGTATTCTCGGTATGGGAAGAGCGGTAGAGATGAGAATGATCGAAATGCCGGAAGAAGAGGAACGGTTGCTTCTTTTGAAGCAGGCACTGAGAAAGGGTATTGAGGAGAGTATTGATGATATTTATTTTAACGGTCATCCAACCGATGCTCTTGCCAGTACGCTCAATGTTTCGTTTACCGGAGTGGAAGGAGAGGCTATATTGCTCTATCTTGATCTTGAGGGCATTGCTGTTTCTACAGGATCGGCTTGTGCATCAGGTTCTCTGGATCCCTCTCATGTTCTTCTGGCGACGGGTGTTGATGCAGAACTTGCTCATGGTTCGATCCGGTTCAGCATGGGACGCGAAACTTCAATGCAGGAAGTTGAGTATCTGCTCAACGTTTTGCCGCCAATAATTAAACGAATCAGAAACATGTCAACGGCATATATTAAAGGAGGATTGCATGCTACAAGCAGGTGAGTGGGCATATAGTGAAAAATTGAAAGAACATTTCATGAATCCCAAAAATATTCTTCAGGGTGAGAATACCGATGATTTTGATGGTGTAGGAATGGAGGGTAATTTGCAGTGTGGAGACCAGATGATGGTCGTTATCAAGGTCGACAAGGCAAAAGAGATTATTACCGATTGCCAGTGGAAAACCTACGGATGTGCCAGTGCGATTGCCAGCACCTCGGTTCTTTCTGAAATGGTCAAAGGCATGACGCTTGATGATGCGTTTCATATTTCACCCAAAGAGGTTGCTCTGGAACTCGGAGGCCTTCCGGATCACAAGATTCACTGTTCTGTGCTTGGCGACAAGGCATTGCGTGCCGCCATTAACAATTATTATACCCGCAATGGCCAGGAGGACAAGGTTAAGCAGGAGCAGGCCAAGGTGATTTGCCAGTGTATGAACATTACTGACCATGATATTGAAGATGCGGTGCTTGAAGGGGCGCGCACCTATTTTGAACTTCAGGAACGCACCAAGTGTGGTACTGTCTGCGGCCAGTGCAAGGAGGAATCTGAGGCGCTGCTTGAAAAATACAAGCACATACATTTTGGTGCATGAGATGATGAGGGCAGAAAGAGGTAACACCTTTTTTATCCATACCTTCGGTTGTCAGATGAACCAGGCGGATTCCGGAATTATAGCATCCCTTCTCCAGGAGGAGGGATATGTTCCTGTGGAACATGAGGCGGAAGCAGGGATTGTTCTGCTCAATACCTGTGCGGTGAGGGAAAATGCGGTTGATCGTATTGAGCATTTTTTACAACGACTTCATGGTCAGAAAAAAAGAGATAAAGGCTTGATTGTCGGAGTAGCCGGATGTATTCCACAGTACCAGAGGGAAAAGATGTTTTCACTCTATCCGGCGATCGATTTTCTTGCTGGTCCAGACACTTATCGTACCATTCCCTCACTTGTCGAGCAGGTTCGGAGTGGTGGAAAGCTTTCGTCATTGGAGTTCAACTCTGCAGAAACTTATGAAGGTGTTGAGCCAGTGCGGCAGGGAGCGATCAGTGCCTTTGTTCCTGTCATGAGAGGTTGCAATAATATGTGTGCCTATTGTGTCGTGCCATTTACCCGAGGTCGTGAACGCAGCCAGCCTTTTCGTTCGGTTATTCTTGAAGTACAGAAGCTTGTTGCTTCCGCTTACAAGGAGATTACTCTGATTGGGCAGAATGTCAATTCCTATTGTGATGCTGAAGAGGGATATGATTTTGCAGCGTTGCTCGAAGCCGTAAGTCGTGAAGCGCCATCACTCAGAATCAGGTTTACGACATCGCATCCCAAAGACATCTCCGAATCACTTGTCCGCACAATTGCTTCCCGTCCGAATATCTGCAATTCTATACATTTGCCGGTGCAGTCCGGTTCATCAAGAATGCTTGGTCTCATGAATCGCGATCATACCATTGAGGAGTACAGGGACAAAATCACCCTGATTCGTTCAGTGATTCCAGATGTGGCGCTTTCTACTGATATTATAGCCGGATTTTGTGGAGAGCAGGAGGAGGATCACCAGGCATCGCTTGATCTTCTTAGCGATATCCGGTTTGACTCAGCCTACATGTTCTTTTACTCAACCAGACCAGGAACTCTTGCCGCCAGAACGCTTGAGGATGATGTGCCGGAACCGGTCAAAAAACGGCGTTTGCAGGAGATTATCGATCTTCAGAACCGCATTTCTGGTGAACTTTTTCATGAAGCGATCGGCACTGTTGTTGAAGTGTTGGCCGAATCCGAAAGCCGGCGCTCTTCCGAGCAGCTCATGGGACGGACGGCAGGCAACAGGGCTGTGGTTTTTGATCGGGAGAACTATCAGCCGGGTGATCTGCTGAACGTCATCATTACTGGTGCAACATCAGCAACTCTGACAGGAAGGCCTATACACCCTTAAATTTAAGCATAAGTGAATTCCGGAGTCCTTCTCTTTATTTCGGAGTTTTTTATCTGGTGTGGTATTTGTAAATTCCCGTTCTGAAACACCTGAATTATTTAAACGGCCCTGAGTTGGGCTTCCGAGAGAAGTATAAGTATGCCAGTTCCCGTAAAACTTGGGTTGATCGATAAAGTAAGAGCACATCTTGAATTGCTTGATCCTGTCACCTGGATCAGCGTTTTTCCATGTCTTGCCGGAGGTGTTATGGCATCAGGCGCCATGCAGGGCACAGTTCACGATTATCTTCTTCTTCTTGCTGTTTTTTTGATGTTTGGTCCTCTTGGCACCGGCTTCAGCCAGTCCGTCAATGACTGTTTTGATCTTGAACTGGACCGCGTCAATGAGCCATCCCGTCCGATTCCTTCAGGTCGTCTGAGCGAGAAAGAGGGGTTATTGAACAGCATTATTGTTTTGTTGCTTGCTATCGGCACTGGATTGTTTCTGTGGATCCATATTGGGGGAATAAGGGGTTTGGTAATACTGATCTCAATATTGGTGGCTCTCTTTGTTGCTTATATCTATTCAGCACCACCTCTCAAACTGAAAAAAAATATTCTTACATCGGCGCCTGCAGTCGGTTTTTCTTATGGTTTTGCTCCTTTTTTGTCTGCAAATGCTTTGTTTGGCGAATTACGTCCAGAGGCATTATGGCTTGCCAGCCTGAATTTTTTTATGGCGGTTGCCCTGATTATTCTGAATGATTTCAAATCGGCTGAAGGCGATAAAGAGGGTGGAATGAAGTCACTGACGGTCATGATAGGTGCAAGAAATACCTTTTTGGTATCTTTTATGATCATTGACATGGTTTTTGCTGTTATGGCTTACCTTTCGCTTACTTGGGGATTTATGATCCCTGCAATTTTTGTGTTGATTGGTCTTTCCCTGAACATGGTTATTCAGGTGAAGTTGTTACGTGATCCAAAGGGTGGATTATCCTTTGTGACTGGAGCGGTTGAAGATGGATTTGGCAATGCAATCGGAAAAAGTGACGTACAGGAACACAATACCTTTTTGAGGTTTCAGGTCATCAACAATATTTTGTTTTTAGTTAATAATCTTCTTGTGGCTGGTATGGTTGGCATGAAATACATTCACAGATTCTGATATTTTAAATAATTCCTTTTTACAGGAGCGTAACTCTTAACTCATGGTGGCGCTATGGATACTCTGCAGTCAACATTCTTTTCGCTGCCGGTGGTGTGGCATAATGCACTGGTTACTCTTCTGACCTTCATCTATGTTTTCAGCGTGCCTCCTCTTATGGATTACCTGGTGACCAATCACTCGCTTCCAAGGGATATCAGCCGAAAAATCACCCATATCTGTGCCGGATCGGCCATTATTTTTCTTCCGCTTTTTGTGGATGGAGGCTGGTCACAGTATCTTAACATTACCGTTTTTGCCGTCTGGACACTTTTGCTGATTCAGAAAGGGCTGTTTGCTGCCGATGATGACCAGGCAGTGAAAACCATGACCCGTACTGGTGACAAGCGTGAACTGCTCAAAGGGACACTTTATTTTGTGATTGTTGCCATGATCTGTGGTACCATCTACTACAAACAGCCTGCAGGGGTTCTGGCAATGGCCATGCTTGGCTGGGGTGATGGTCTGGCACCGATAGTCGGTACCCGTTATGGGAAAATGAAATACCATGTGCTCAGTGATAAAAGTGTTGAGGGAAGTCTTGCTTTCCTCGTTGGCAGTCTTGCTGCAGGCCTCTTTTTTTCCCATCTCATTGTTCCTGAATCGTTTAATGTTGGAAAAATTGTGGTTATTGCTCTGATTGCAACCCTTGTCGAAGGAGTCAGTCCCAAGGAAGTTGATAACCTGACCATTCCTCTTGCAGTAATTGCTGCTTCCCGTTTTTTGTGAGATGAACTAAAGAAGGGAGGAAATGTCGGCAATTTATTTCATAAGTGACATTCATTTAGGTCTTCAGGACGAAAAAAGCGAGCAGCTCAAGCTGGACAAAATCGAACGACTTTTTGCCACGATCAAGGCGGAAGGTCGTTCTCTCTATATGCTTGGAGATATTCTTGATTACTGGATGGAATTTCACCATGTTATTCCAAAGGGATTTACCAGATTTTTTTGTCTTTTGTCTGATCTAGTGCGCCACAATATTGAGGTTATATATGTTGCGGGGAACCATGACTTTTATCTTGGCAGTTACTTTGATGATGAGCTGGGGCTCAAAACGACCTATGGTATGCATGAACTGCTTCTCGACGGTCGTAAATTTGTGATTGCCCATGGCGATGGTTTGGGGAAAGGTGATTTCAGCTATAAGCTTTTTGCACGTTTTATCA
>Ga0114951_10003173_pt1 | contig 17315 bp, 15 predicted proteins | sample AM7aDNAmetaG_FD_88677 | JGI IMG/M metagenome (GOLD analysis project Ga0114951, IMG submission 88677) | Freshwater microbial communities from Finland to study Microbial Dark Matter (Phase II) - AM7a DNA metaG | ecosystem: Environmental > Aquatic > Freshwater > Lake | place: Finland: Lake Alinen...
CCCGCATCGCACATAAAGATACTCGACCGGACCTGCCCCGGAATCCTGCCGCTTAAGAAGATTTATGCCGGGCTATATGGGGAATACGCCGATATTCAGCGCTCGCTTCAGGAGATAAAAGACGGCGTGCTCTCGAGAGAGCGCGATATGGACCTTCTTAGTCATCAGGTGCGGGAACTGGAGCGCGTGAGCCTCGATAAAAAGAAGTACACTGAGACGATAGAGAAAGAGGCGCAGTTACAGAACCGCGAGAGGTTGCATGAGAATGTCAGCGCACTTATAGGTATATTCGAGAACGAGGAGAATGGCGTAGGCGAAGTGGTGTCTAAGGCATTTCCCTTTCTGGAGGCGTTGTCGTCTATTGATAAAGGTACGGCCAAGCTGAGCGCGAAAGTCGAGAGCCTTCAGTCGCTATCCGATGAGGTGCTATCGGAACTGCGTGACTACCAGGACGGGCTTTCGTTCGAGCCGCAGGAAGCGCGAGAGCTCGCCGAGCGTTGTGATGCGTATCACGACATCATCAGAAAATACGGGCCCACGATCGAGGATGCCGCCGCTTTCTATGCGAAAGCAAAGGAGCGCTATGATTTTCTGGTTAATCTGGAGCATAGCGACGGTGAACTGCAGGAAAGATTAAAGAAAGTCGCGAAATCCCTTAAGGATGCCGCCGCCAAAATTACGAAAGATCGCAGGAAGGCCTCAGAGGCTCTTTCGAATACGGTGGAGGCAGAGCTTAAGGAGCTCGGCATCGCGCATGTGCGCTTCGAGTGCCGCATGAGCCCTGTCGAACCCCGACCCGATGGCGCTGATGATATCGCGTTTTTCATAAGCCCCAACCTCGGGGAGGATCTAAAACCGCTGTCCATGATCGTCTCGTCAGGTGAAGCGGCCCGCGTTATGCTGGCGCTAAAAAAATCACTCATGAAGGTCGACCCGATCCCCGTCCTGATATTCGATGAGATCGACGCCCAGATCGGCGGCAGGCTCGGCACCGTTATCGGCAGGAAGCTCTGCGAGCTTGCCGGAGACCGCCAGGTGATCCTGATTACGCATCTACCGCAGATCGCCAGCTTTGCCGAACGCCACTTTAAGGTAGTGAAGAATGTAACAGACGGCCGCACACTTACGACCGTCGAGCTTCTGGATAGACTCGGCCGCGTAAAAGAGATGGCTAAGATGATGAGTGGTGAGAAGGAGAGCGGCATCTCACTTACACATGCAGAAGAGATGCTTGTCAAGGCTCAGGGGTAAGTAAGATTGCAGAGCCGGGCGATCTTCGGTGATATTCCGGAGAATCATTGCCTTATAAATGGATATTTCGTATAATAAAGCTGCTCATTAACGGTAATCACAATATAACCGATAATCTCGAATATGGTTCGGCGCTAAATTTACGCTTATAAAAAAGGAGGCCATATGAAAAAGTGGATGGTTATAGTAGTAGGAGTATTAGTCGCATTAGTGGCCCTTGGCGCGGTGAAGGATTTTGCCATAAAAATGGCGGTCGAGTCGGGCACTCAGTTAGTGACGGGCCTTAAGCTGCAGATTGGCACATTCAGGGTCGGTATATTTAATACTCTCGTCGACATCAGAAAACTGCGATTGCTTAATCCCGCTGGATTCAAAGACAAGACGATGCTCGATATGCCCGAAATCTATGTTAGTTACGATCTCCCGGCAATTTTTGCAGGTAAGGTGCACTTAAAAGAAGTTCGTATAAATATGAAAGAGTTCGTCGTAGTTAAGAATGAGAAGGGACAATTAAATCTCAACTCGCTTAAAGTTGTACAGGCACAGAAGGCCGGTGTTAAGCCATCTGCGCAGGCGGGTGGGAAGGCCCCGGAGATACAGATAGATAAATTACATCTAACGATAGGCAAGGTCTACTATAAGGATTATTCTAATCCCGGCGCACCGCGCGTAATGGAGTATAATGTCAATATTAACGAAGAGTACACAAACATAACGGATCCATATTCATTAGTAAGCCTGATCGTGGTGAAGGCGCTGGCTAACACCTCAGTGTCGCGTCTTACTAACTTTGATATAAAAGGTTTGAGCGGCTCGGTATCGGATGCGCTGGGTAGCGCACAGAAGGTGACAGCGCAAGCCGCAGATACGGCTATGGAGACGGCGAAAACAGCTACCGAAACAGCCCGGAAGGCATCGGAAACTATAAAGGATACCACGAGCGCTGTAGGCGATACGTTTAAAAATGTTTTCGGATCGAGTAAGTAGCGCCGGATCGTCTAAGGCGGAAGCCCTGACAGCGAAGATGTGTCTTCTCGGAATCAGGGAAGATGATATCCGCGAGCAGTTCATACGCGCGCAGGGCCGCGGCGGACAGAAGGTTAATAAGACCTCCGCCTGCGTCTATCTTAAGCATATACCGACAGGGATTGAGGTAAAATGCCAGAGCGCCCGATCCCAGGCGCTTAACAGGTTTCTGGCGCGACGGATCCTTGTCAATAAGATCGAGTCGCTATTTCTGGGCAGAGAATCTGCCGAGCGCAAGGAGATCGAGAAGATAAGGCGTCAGAAGAGAAGGCGGTCTCGCAGGGCAAAAGATAAGATGCTGAAAGATAAGAAGCTTCATTCGGAGAAAAAGGCACAGCGCAGGTTCAGCGGTAGGGACTGTCCCAACGGGTAGTTAGCCTGTGGATTGGGACTGTCCCATGCATGTAGAACCCGAAAAGATTAGTAGCTGTATTACCGGTGGAGAGATGGCTGAGTGGCTGATTTCGCGAAGCGAAAGCGCCTACACGTGTGAAGTTGCAAGTTGACGGAGAGATGGCTGAGTGGTTGAAGGCACACGCCTCGAAAGCGTGCGACCCCTAACAGGGTCCCTGGGTTCGAATCCCAGTCTCTCCGCCATATTTATTCAGTCTTAGTTAGTTTTATAAGGTTAAGTCTGGGGATTCGAAGCCAAATTTCGCTGACGAATAGGAAGAATAGGCCTCTGGCCGACAGAAATTTGGCCGGCCCGAAGCGAGCTATGCGAGCGAAGGAGGAATTCCAGTCTCTCCGCCATATTTACTCAGCTTTAGTTAGTTTTATAAGGGTAAGTCTGGGGATTCGAAGCCAATTTTTTTGATAGAGTGAGTATATGATGCGGAATGTTTTTGCATTTTTTTTATTTTTCACTCTCATTGGAGCATTTGTGGATAATTCTAATTCCGAAGATACAAAAAAGATACCCATATTTAACGCCGATACCGGAAAAGTCGAAGAGGTTGAGCGCATAGCGAAATCTGACGCCGAATGGAAGAAGGTTCTCACCCCCGAACAATATCGTATTACACGCCATAAGGGCACAGAAGCACCGTTTACCGGAAAGTGTGAGATCGGCAAGGCCTGGAGCATATATAAATGCATCGGTTGCGGAACGGATCTATTCAAGGCAGATGAAAAATTCGAATCTCAAACGGGGTGGCCGAGTTTTTGGAAGCCGATTTCCAGCCTCAATATAAAAGAAGAGGCCGATAAAAGCATGGGGATGGACCGCACCGAGATCTTGTGCGCCAGGTGCGATGCTCATCTGGGGCACGTATTTGAAGATGGTCCGCCACCTACCCATAAACGTTACTGCATAAATGCGGCCGCTCTAAAGTTTATCCCGGTTGTTAAAAATACCGCTAAACATGAAAGAGCTATTTTTGCCGCAGGTTGTTTCTGGGGGGTGGAAGAGGCATTTCGCAATATTAAAGGTGTGGTTTCAACCAGAGCAGGCTATACCGGCGGCAAAAAGCAAAACCCGACCTATGAGGATGTCTGCACAGATAAGACGGGCCATGCCGAGGCCGTGGAAATCGAATACGACCCTTCGATCGTATCTTATAATGAGCTTCTCAACGCATTTTGGAATATGCACGATCCGACAATGTTGAACCGCCAAGGTCCCGATACAGGCACGCAATACCGCTCAGCGATCTTTTATGTTGATGGGGGACAAAAAAATGTTGCGGTCTTCTCAAAGGAGAAACTGCAGAGTTCGGGAAAGTATAATAAAGTTATCGTAACCGACATAAGTCCGGCGGCAGAATTCTATCCGGCGGAAGATTATCATCAGAAGTATTATATGAAGCGCGGGATCAAATCCTGTCCACGTTAATGAAACATAAGACCGTAATTGTAAACGATAAGATGCAGAAGTGGTTCCGGTATGTTTTGACGGAACCTGCCGGAAAAAATTTTGCCCCGGAATTTAAGCCAGAGCTCACGCCGAAGCAGATGTTAAAATTGGGCGTATTCGGCGGTAAATACATGACGGATTGTCGCAAAGAGTTTCCGGACGATTGGTTTATAAAAGCAAAGCTCTGCCCCGAACGGCATGACCCGGAGCTGAATTATTTCAAAGTTAATGCCAGCAAGCCTCTCTGGTACTGGCGTAAAAAAGGATGGATATATCCCGAAGATCCCCGCGGATGGTTCCAGTGGTATTGCCGGTATTACATGGGGCGGCGCCTGGGTGAAGAAGACCGCCGCCAGATAGCAAGGTGGAAAGCGATAAAGAGGCATATAGCGCAGATATATAAGCATTGTAGCGCCGGTGACATGAAGTGCAGGCCCAGGCAAAGGCAGGCCGTGCTACACTGGGCGTATGACTCGAGAATAATGTAGGGGATAAATATGAGTAAGAAAGATAAGTGAATAATATTGATCGCCCAGTGTAGCACGGCCAGCCGAGTGAGTACTACACGTTTTACGAATTTAAGACGGAAGCGACTGTTAGCATCTTTTTTTAAACGAAAGGAGGGCATATGTCATTAAAGAAGATATTGATACCGGCGCTATGCGCGACGGCCATAATAGCCGCGGCCATCAGCGTATGGGCAGAGGCGCCACAATTATTAGATCAGCGCGCGCTCGATGCGCTGAAATTGATGAGCGACACGATCTCGCAGGCAAAGACGGTACGATTCCAGGCTCGGAGCATGGTCCCTATCAGGACTCCCCAAGGTGTCTGGATAAATCTTTACGGGACCTCGCAGGTGATCATGCAGGGACCCGACAAACTGTTTGCGACGACCGGCGGCGATCTTACCGCACGCGACTTTTATTATAATGGCAAGACGATCACCTCATATTCGCCCGACAAGAATCTGTACGCGGTAAAAGAAGCTCCGCCGACCGTAGATGCGATGATAGAGGATGAGCACAATAAATACGGAAAGTCTTTTCCGTATGCCGACATACTCATCTCGGAACCGTATGCCGTTATGACTAAAGGCCTTACGATGGCGCTATATGTAGGGCGCTCGACCATAGTGCCGATTTCGGCGGCAGGAGGCGCTAAGACCGACCACTTTGTGTTTTTAAATAAAGGTGTCGAATGGCAGATCTGGATCGATGTCGGTAACCACCTGCCCCGCCTGGTGGTGGCGACATATCTGGATGACGCGAGTGAGCCGAGCTATTCCGTGGAGTTCGGTGACTGGAAGCTTAACGAACCGATCGATCCGACGGTATTTATATTCAATAATGTTTCGAACGCTTCCAAGGTGGAATTCCGCGATCCTGCGGCGATGAAGCAGGGGGGAGTATAACCATGCAAAAAATAAAAATACTCGTAATATTGATAGCTGCAGCGGCGCTGATGATGCCCGCGCTTGACTCTGCGCATGCGCGCGGAGGAGGGGGGCACATGGGCGGCGGCCGTATGGGCGGCGGATGGTCGGGTGGCCGCGGTGGTGGCGGCTTCGAGCATGGCGGAGGAGAGTTTCGCGGCGGAGGCGATAGGCCAGGCGAACACGGAAGCGGAGAGCGCCACGATGGAGATCAGGGAAAACATAATAGGGACAATAATAATAACAATAACAATACAAATAATTATTACGGCGGCGGTGGTTGGGGCTGGGGGGCCGCTGATGATGCTCTCGCCGGAATAGCAGTAGGAGCGGCTATAGCGAACTCTAGTCAGCCGTCGACGGTTATCATTGAACAGCCGCAGGCGCCGGCTTCTCAGCAGATGGTGACCGGAGCTCCGGCTTACGGCACGGATGTAACGACGCTTCCGTCAGGCGCTGTATCCAGGAATATCCACGGCACGATGGCATATGAGGCCAACAACGTTTGGTATAGACCGTATTTCGGATCTAACGGCGTATATTACGAGGTCGTATCTCCTCCGCCGGCGGAGGACAGCGTGTCTTCGCAGTAATAGGAGGATGGCGACAAAAACGATAGTTTGTAACCTGATCCGGTGTGCGCGGACGTTAATAAAGAGAATATGATTTCAAACCTGCGCAAATGGCATAATTGTGATATAATTTGCACTATACGGGAATGACCCGAAAAGTAGCACAACCAAAGGAGGCAGTTATGATGTTAAGCTTAACTTGGGGCGCATGTATTAAATTAATGGTGGTAATAGCGTTCTTCCATGCTTCGAAAAATATTATCACAAAGCTGCAGGAGAAATTTTGTCCTGTCTGCAAGTCCACTGATTCCTGCTGTAAGTAACGCTTTATAGTATAAGATGACAGGCGGGGATAATCCTATATCACCAAAACCCGTGATCCATTTGGAAAAGAAGGCCGGAAAGACTACTACTGTTATTTCCGGCCTTCATAGATAGAGCCGTCCCTGACCAAGATGCTCCTGCGCCGAAAGAATAGACTTGAAAAAATTCGGCATGGAGCCCCAAAAGTGCCGCATACCCTAATGAAAAATAGATACATTATCCACGTTGACATGGATGCTTTTTTCGCGGCCATAGAAGAGAGGGATCGCCCTGAGCTCAAAGGAAAGCCGATCGTTGTCGGCTCCGATCCTAAAGGCGGGAAAGGGCGGGGCGTAGTCTCGACCTGCTCGTACGCGGCGAGAAAATACGGGATCCATTCTGCTATGCCTATCTCTATCGCTTATAAAAAATGTCCGCAATGCATATTCCTGCCGGTTGATTTTGAGAAATATAGTAGAGTCTCTTCCCAAATAATTGAGATACTGGGTAGTTTCTCTCCGGAACTTGAGCAGGTAAGTGTAGACGAGGCTTTTCTGGACATAACCGGTACCCATAAGTTGTTCGGCACACCTCATGAGACATGTCTTAAGATAAAAGAACGCATAAAAAAAGAGACCGGACTTACCGCATCAATTGGCCTTGCTCCGAATAAAATGGTCGCAAAGATAGCGTCGGGTTTGGAAAAACCGGATGGCCTCGTTAATGTAAAAAAAGAAGATCTTACAGCATTTTTAGAGGCGCTGGATGTCGGACTTATCTGGGGTGTTGGGCCAAAGACAAAAGATGAATTGATCCGGATGGGCATAAATACTATCGGGGACATTGCCAGAAGAAGTAAAGATGAATTGATAGGCTTATTCGGTAAGAACGGCGCCTGGTTCTGGGAAGTGTCCCACGGGATAGATGAGAGCGAAGTTATCACCGAACGTGAAACAAAATCGATAAGTAATGAGTCGACTTTCGATGAAGATACCAAGGATCGAAGGCTTATCGAAAGGCAGCTCGCGCTTCTAAGCGAGCTTGTAGCCGATAGACTCAGAGAAGGAAAGATAAAGACGCGGACTATCACATTAAAGATACGGCTTGAAGGGTTTCACACCTATACAAGATCTACCACTTTACGGGAAACGACTAATTTTACCGAAGATATGATCACGGCCGTCCAGAAGCTTTACGCGAATTTTGAAATAAAGGGAAGAAAAGTGCGGCTCGTAGGCGTCCGGGCCTCAAATCTGTCTTTGACCGATGAGCCTGACCTATTTCGATCCAGGCCTAGCGCCAAGACCGAATCTCTACATAAAGCTATTGATACAATAAAGGCGCGGTTCGGTAAAAGTTCCATTTCCCGCGCCAGCAGTAAGTAGTAAAAGCATAGTCTATCCAGGTTAAAAGTAAGGAGCATAGAGTGAAGCATAACGACAAAGCATGTAGACCTTGGGATAAGGCAATAGCCATACTGATCGTCTGTATATTCTTTATTAATTCTTTCTCTTTTGCCCAATCGGATACGCTGGCGCCTCGTGTTGGTAATCCGGATGTTTACGAGGCCATGTGGGATAGAATGCAGGACGACCATCAGATACATATCGACGAGCACATCCTCCGGCATAGAGATCAAATCAAAAGTATTTCAGACCCGCTTTTACAGCCTCTTCACCACGAATTTAATAAATACATCGAAACATCTGATTACACCGAAATGCTGAGCGACCTGAATTCGGCTTTGGCCAAAGCCGGAGGGCAGATTCAAGTTTTATTATTAAAACCGGATCAGTCTCCGCCAGCATTTTATGGCAGAACGGTGTGGGGGCATGCGGGAACATTTGTCACCGCTTATGCTTATGAGAATGAATTAAATTCCCCAATGCTCCGGAGGAAGATTATCGGAAGGTTGTTTCATGAAATAAGGGCGCGATCCACGCTGCTTAAGGATAAGGTTGACAAAGAATTGCGACTTAAAAACCCGTCATCCCTGCCGGAAAAGTTGCTTTTGGCGTTTAGAGAGACTGAAAAATTTGAAAGAGAGAGTGAGGAGATACAGACACAGATCGAACGGTGCGGTATGATCATGAGCCCTGTACTGAGGAAAGAGTTCGCAGAGCTTAAATTCGATACGCACCCAAGCTCGATGTATAGAGATTATGCCTCAGGGTCCCCTGAAGCGAAAGATTATGTCAGAAGCCAAATAGAGAATGCGGCCAGGAGAATATGTGAGGACCCCGTGGTGCGATTGTTGAACCCCCGTGTTGAGAATTTAGACAACGGCGTATATGTAACGATTGCCGATCCTCATGATCGTTCGGTTGATTTATGGAGATTCGTTATTAGTTTTAATAAACAAAGTGGCGTAGTAAATTTGAGTCAGATTAAGCTAATGCCTCCGGGGCCCGGGCCGAAAAATTTTATAAATACCAACCCTGTGGACTTAGCGGACCGGATGAAAAAATTTCTAAATGATTGCAAAAGCGATCCGGACTTTATGAGCTTAAGCTACAACCCGGGCCAAACACAGAATCATACGCTGAGAATGGAGTCATCGGATAGCGAGATGCAGAAGTATACGCACGGGTTTAATGTCAGGATACTGGACAAATCTTCGTATACTTTTGCAGTTCTTCCGGGTAGCATCGAAGGTACGCTCCTTTCAATTAATGGAAGGAAGATTCTTTATCCGAATAGTGATAATAAAGTGCCTAGTTTAGCAGAAGGCTGGGCGGCGGGAGAGACAGCAAACTCGATCTTGTCTTCTATTATTCAAAGTATTGTTCGCCAGGCCTACATGTATCCGGTATTCAGACCGCTTAATAATGCATGGAATAATAAATCATCGCCCTTCGAGCGACTCAATCCTTCAATTGAAGTGAACATAGCGTATTCAAAAGATTACGTATATGTAACCGTTAACGATAAGTATAAATATCGTATAGACAGAAAAAATGCAAAGATTGTAAAAGTTCTTAACGGCTCCGGCCAATATGAAGAGTTGGGCTCCGGGAGAGAATTATTTCCTCTGGCGGTTGCGATGTTCCCGCTTTATTTCGATAATTATTCGGCGCAGAATTTACGTGGTATGAATATGGATAAAGTATTTGTAAACCTTCCCCGTAAGCCGAAGCCTCAAAGCAATGTATCAACAATCAAGGTTTCACATTCACCAAATCACCTAAGGCCCGAAGAGATATTGAGCGAGACCGCTTATACTGTAAAATGCAATCGGGGCTCCGGGAATATCGAATATTTTCATAGAGCTGATATGTGCGGATTTTTTACGCTCGGAAATGATTCGTTGTTAAAAATATCATCCGGGCAGGTGGTAAGATTTAATAACGGGTACTTAAGCCGTTTATTGGCTTATATATATAGATTAGGCGTGGAAAACTCAATACCAAATTGTATGACGCTCGGCCAAATTGACGTAAAGATCCGATATACCACAAACTATGTATGCGTGATAGTTAACGATTGTTTGCATTATCATATAGATAGGGTTAATCCGGAAAAGGTCGAGGAATTATTAGGGGATGGGATAAAAAATTTAAGTGTCACATCGAACGGATATCCGGTAAGGGTCGACATACTTGCAAAGTTCTTCGTGACATTACCGCTTATGGCAGATGACGTGATCTACCCGCTTCTTGTTATTCTCTCCGATGAAGTGGCCTATCTGAAAACACCCGAAGAGTTAAGAATTGAGGCTGATGAAGATTGGGTTAGGCTCAGGGTGGAAGATGCTCAGCTATTGGGTGAATCGATTACGGCCGATGGGAGGCTACTGATGATAGTTAATGAAGTAAAAGATCTTATAGCAGCCAGTCGAGACGAGAATTTTATAGATGTCGTGAAATATCTAAGCACTCACTATGGCAATAATATTTCTAATGCGGCATATCATGCAACCTACAAAATGCTAACATTTTTTTATGGCCGTAGGCTCATTGTAATAAAGATGCTGAAGGACGGAAGCCTATTTTCTTTTGTAAGAGATGGGCGTGAATTTCAGAAGCCGGAAGATAAGGATGAGCCATTTCGTGGGGCGGCAAACGAAGATGGATTTATAGCTTCAACCGGCCATAAAACATTGCGTGATTGGCTTAAAGAACATGATGCGCGTAATGAAGCGTATAGGATTGTGCCGGATATTGAAAAGCGCTACGGCATTAAGATCTATGTGGTGCCGAATCTGCCCGTAAGCGCTCACTATGCAATTAGAGATGAAATAGTCTATGTCAGGGCGTCAAATGATGATAGTGGCAGAATGTGTCTATCGTCCGGGGGCGAGGAAGATCTATATCATGAGATATACGAGCTTCTGGGCATAATTAGATATGGGTTTAATGCGTTTGGCCGCGGCGCCTCAGGAAGTAAAACAACCATAGAAGGTAAAACGCCCAAGGAGAGATTAGAATATCTTAGGGTGTGGTGGCTCGCCGCCAATAGAGAGACTGACAAGGCTAAAAAGGGAGCGATGTTATACAGCTTAGTTAATTGGCTGGGTTCGGGAGAAACCGACAGAAGTATAAAAGACGTGTTGAAGAAGATGCATGATGAGGCTCCCCCTATAAGTACACAAGAAGATAGCGGTAATATGTTTAACTGTATTAAGGTAATGCATAAACTGACTCACCCGGTATCGGTTAAGGAGCTCATGAGTATATATGGGAGCCCTGAAGCCACTGTCCGCATGGAAATAAATATGCTCGAAGCAATGAGCCTCGTCGTGAGAACAGGCGAAGGAGCTGCCCGTGATCCGTATAAATATAGCCTGCATCCCATGTTAAAAGGCCTTTCCGATGAAGATATATCCGATGTATGCGATGTGGGAGTAGAATTAAATGGAACAACTAAAAAGGTGTTGGATGGATACGGTATCTTAGATATGACCGATAAGACCCAGGGAAAGATTATAGAAGTAGTGCAGAATATAATACATGACGAAAACCGCAATATTGGCACTAACATACCAGAGGGAAAAGTTTTATGGCACGTGATCGTAAATGGTCTGATCCCGGAAGAGCAACAAAAGATGGGGCTTATAACTAAGATTAATCAATTATCTAAACGTTCTGACAGACCCGAGAGAATAAGAATATTAAATGAAAATGAAAATCTGGGCAAAGTATTGGCAGACCTATCGTCGGATAAGAGTAATATTGTGCACGTAATACTGAACGATGAGAAATATATCGATGATATGCCGAATGGCGTAAAGATGGTTGTGTTAAAAGGAGAACTCGGTAATTATACTCAGCTGGAAGGAGTAGTGGCAATATCGAGGGCCCTTACTCTGCCCGCCGACCAAAGAAATGAAAAGTTGCGCAGACTATACAAAATACTGACCGGGGAAGAATTTATCGGGGCATTGCCGGATAGTCCTGTAGCATTGGCGCGAGCTATAATATTCAGGTTGCCGAAGATAGTAATTCTCGACCCGGGTGAGCTGATAAGGGTAAACGATAACATGATCTTCCTTATTCGATCCGCGTAATAATAGCTATCTCAATATTTTGAAATAAGACAGAAGATGTTGTATAATCAGGCCATTGTACCCATTTAACCGGCTTAACAGGAATCTATAATGAGCGATCTGATAAATTGCCCGAAGTGCAGTAAGGAGACAAATAAATTTTTTCCATATTGCGAACACTGCTCCACGCTGCTTCCGCGCGAAATTCCGAAATCCACAGAGGTGCTCGGCGTAAAAGAGGAACCCGCAGGTGATGCCGGTAAGACGATAGAAGAGCGCGGCGCGGCCTTCTTTGCCGAATTAGAGAAGAATTCTAATCGCACGATAAAATGTCCGTTCTGCGCCGAAGATATTCTGGCCGAGGCGATAAAGTGCCGATTTTGCGGAGAGTTCATAGGGAAGCCTGCCGCTAATGAAAAGAGATACAAGATATTACTCGTATCATTTCTATGCGGCGTAGGGTTACTGCTCGTTCTGACCCTGGCATATTTTGGTTTGTCGGGCCTGCCTAAAGGTTCGGGGGGTATCAGATATAATAGCGGACTTAGCGCCGAACTAAAGAGCGATCCAATTAAAGCGAATTACGTAAAAAAATATATAACGCTTTCGGATATAGGAACGCTTGAAGAGACGGATCTGCGCGGAGAGGTAACAAAATATCTCTCCGGAACTATTAAGAACACAGGAGATAAGACGGTAATTAAATTGACGCTCACGGTCTACTATTTTAATAAGAATGGCGGATGCATAGGAGAAGGTACTATTTCACCGATATTAGGCACTAAGGCCAAACCCGCTTCATTAAAACCCTCAAGCTCCAATGAATTTAAGCTCCCGATCCTCAATGTGAACCCTGATTGGTCCGGCAAGATCAAGGAGAAGATCGCGGATATTGAATTATTATAAAATGGCGAAAACGGCTCTATCGGTCCTGATGTGTGTGCCGATCTCCCAGGCTTTTCCATTGTCCCTATTGTTGTTTTACGGAAGTCAGGTATAATTAGTATTGTGAATCCGGCTATATTTGAAGCAGGTATGCTTATATGTTGGGGCGCGGCCTGGCCCTTCTCGATTTACAAGATGCTCAGGACCAAAAAATCCCACGGTAAGAGCATTCCTTTTCTGGTCGTCATATTGTTAGGGTATGTACTGGGCATGTTTTTTCAGTATTTCGGCGATCGCAATGCCGTGATGTTTCTATATATATCCAATTCTTTACTGATCATTATAGATATAATGCTGACTATTAAATATAGACATTAACCATGAAAGTTTATCCGATGGATGTAGTAGCGTCTGTAAGGAAGATCGCCAGGGACATGATAGTCAGCGGATTCTTCAGGACCATATCGTATTCTAAAAAGAATGTGATAGATGATATATTAACCGAAAATCCTTATGACTTTTCATCGTCCTGGCAAGATAAATTTTTTGAGGCTATGAAGTGCAGCTTCCTCCATCATTCCACCCGCTCGGACTTCTATAAAAAACTTTGCAGGCAAAAAGGTTTTGACGCAAGCTCCATAAATTCGTTCGATGACATATGGGATATCCCGTTTATCCTGAGTGATGTTTTTAAGACCTACCATATCGAGACCAGGACAGGAGACCTCATTACCAGTGAGATGTCATCCAGCGGGACGTCCGGCCGTAAATCCAAAATAAGATTAGACAGGCTCTCGGCCGAGAGGCTTATGTTTTCCATGTATCATATCAATAGGGCCCTGGGCCTTGCCAGCCTGAAACCGGTAAACTATTTCATGATGAGTTATAACCCGAATCTTGACGATACCCTCGGCACAACAAACTCTGATGTGGCGATGTCATATCTCACTCCGCGTAATAGCGTATTCTATGGCCTGGACACAGATGAAGATGGTAAGGTAGGTTTTTTAAAGAATAGATCGGTCGAGAAGATGCGCGAGTATATAGAGGAAGACCTTCCGATCCGTATGCTGGGATTCGTGCACCATATCTGTGAAGTCATAATAGAATATAATAATAGATATGGCAGAATGATCCTTCCGAAAGATAGCTATATGATCACCGGCGGCGGCTGGAAGGGTGCGAAAAGCCCATACGGTGAATTGTTTGAGTTCAACAAATTTCTTAAAGAAAATACGAGTATAGACCTTAGGAATGTTCGCGATCTATATACTTTAATCGAGCACGAAATATTTTATCTCGAGTGCGAAGAGCATAATAAGCATATTCCAAACGTTGCGCTTGCCTGCGCGCGTGATCCGCGCAGCCTGAAACGTCTGGGGTTTGGCGAGAAGGGGCTGATACACCTGTATTCTCCGCTCATAGAGAGCTGCCCGACTTTCTCACTGCTTACGACCGATTACGGTCATATCGAGGAATCGTGTCCGTGCAAGATCGGCGGGCCGTATATAAAAATAATCGGCAGGGCCGGCGTTACCAAGAAAGTTACCTGCGCGCTTACAGCAGACGAATACATAAAAGGATCGGTCAACGAATGACAGAAAATAACGATAAATTTAAGCAGTTTATATTTGGCAAAACTATAATCTCGGGTGATTCTCTATCGGCCGATGAGATGCAAAAGTTGATAGCAAGGGGTAAGGAGATTAAGGATAAAGAAGAAGCTCCTATTCAGAGAGAGATATTAAATGTATTTTCCGATGTATCAAAGGCTTGGTCAAGCCCGATGTATCGGAAGCGCCGAGAGGCGATAGAGTCATTAACCAGAAGCTCAAATCTCAGCGCCAAATTTATTGCCGAGGTATTTGATGAATTTTCAAGGATAATATCGCCCGAGCATCTTATGAGTAAGATAGAGGGAGAGTTGGGCGGTCTGGAAATACAGAATAATCCTGTATCGCTTGGACAGAAAGGGATAAGATTAATGGCCCAGCCGGCTGGTCAGGTTCTGCATGTAGCTTCCGGCAACGTATTTCTCGCGTGCATAGATAGCTTGATCAACGGCATCATTACGAGAAATGTGAACTTTGTCAAGATGTCGACCGATGATAGAGATTTTCCGATACTATTTGCCGAGAGTATTGAGGAATTTGACAAGAGAGGCACTTTATCGGGCAGGATGGCCGTATTATGGTGGCAGGGCGGTGATGAGGAGATTGAGAACGTTTTTAAGCAGAATATGGACAGAATCGTCTTCTGGGGCGGACAAGAATCGCTTAAAAGTTGGCAGAAGAATCTTGGCGAAACGGCGGTGCTGGTCAGGCACGGGCCAAAGATCAGCTTTGGAGTGGTGTCTAAGGCAGGTCTTCAGGCTTCGGAACTATCGGCTATTACCAATAGCATCGCTACCGATATGACGATGTGGGAGCAGAAGGCATGTAATTGTCCCCAAATGATCTTTCTCGAGAGCTCGATCTCTCAGCTTGACACGCAAAAGTTTATAAGCTCACTCTCGGAGAGTCTCAATAGAATGGCAGTTGCCTTCCCTCCCGGCCAAAAGTCAGATGATGAATATGTCGAGCTCATGAAGACCAGGGAACTCGCAGTAGCTGCCAATCTCGCCACCGGTAGGCCCATATCGGTCATAGGGCCTAAGACATTTGACTGGACGATAATATTTGAAGACCATAACTCTGCACATGAATTTCAGCCGTCGCCGCTTAATCGGACGATTATTATAAGGCGGTACTCTTTTCCGAATACGCTCGAGGATATCTTTAGAGGCCATTCTTTCTATCTGCAGACGGTAGGCTGTTGTCTCGGTAAGTCGGAGATCGATGAATATGCGATCAGATTATCCGCTATGGGAGTGACTCGTCTTTGCCCGTTTGGCAGTATGGCTATTCCGGTCCCCGGGACACCGCACGATGGCAGTTTTGCCTTACTCGACCTCACCAGATTCACGACCGTAGAATGTTGAGCGTAGAGATATATTTATGCCCCGAGTAGCACGACCCGAAATTTAACTATTTCAGAGTAAACTCCAGATAATGCCGGACGGTGTTCTGCTGGCATGCGATAGCAGAGAAATAGGGATGAAGTAATGAGACCGATATTATTTGCCAGCAAGTGCTTAGGGTTCGGCAGGTGCAGGTGGGATGGCGATACAATATCCGATCATTTTATAGAGTCACTGAAAGCCCGCGTCGATTTCATAACGGCATGTCCGGAAATGGAGATCGGCCTGGGCGTCCCGAGAGACCCGATAAGGATAGTTAAGGATGCCGATAAACTGCACCTTAAATCCTCCGGCACCGGATGCGATTTATCGGCCGATATGAGCAGATTCACGGATAAGTTTCTCAGTTCCATCGGAGATATCGACGGATTCATTTTAAAGGCCAAATCTCCATCATGTGGTATTAGCGACGTTAAGGTTTATCCGCGGCTCGGGCCGTGTGACGCGGTAGCCAGGGGTCACGGTTTTTTTGGGGTTGAAGTATTGAGTAGATTCTCGCATCTTCCGGTCGAAACTGAGGCGAGTCTGACGAATTTCAAAGTAAGGGAACATTTTTTGGTGAGGATATTTGCCAGCGCCAGCCTTCGCGATATAAAGGCAAAGGGTAATAGAGCATGAGTATAGTGATATTACGGTTATTCGTTATAGCCATAGGTGGTGCCATAGGAACTTTGCTTCGATATATTATAGGGGGACTCGATTATAAGTTTTCCGGCGGAGTCTTTCCTGTCAGCACACTGGTCGTAAATATTACAGGATCGCTGATAATAGGCTTCCTGTGGGGCATATTTGATCGTTATGCGATATCGCCCAATGTAAGGCTGTTTATTTTTATCGGTATACTTGGCGGGTACACAACATTTTCCACATATAGCCTGGAGACTTTTAATTTACTGAGAGATGGCGAATATAAGATAGCGCTTATAAATATAGCGTTATCAAATATCCTGGCTGTCGGTTTTGTATTCTCAGGTTTTTTCGCCGCGCGATATTTGACAAATCTGCTCGATTAAAGGAGACGTACAAATGAAATTACCCGAAGACGGGATGCTTTTACGGATATTTATAGGAGAATCAGATAGCTATAAGGGCAAGGCTCTCTGAACAGATAGTTCTTAAAGCCCGTGAAATGAACCTCGCAGGCTCCACGGTGATGCGCGGTATTATGGGGTTCGGAGCCGATAGCAGAATTCACACGGCAAAACTGCTTCGATTATCGGAGGATCTGCCTGTGGTGATCGAAATTGTGGATACCGAAGATAATTTAAATAAGATCCTACCGTTTCTTGATGAGACGGTAATAGAGGGCCTTATCACGCTGGAAAAAGTCAGAGTTATAAAATATCGCCACAAGTAGGCCATGTTAGTGTAAGATTTAGTGGGGTGCTTAGAAGAGAGAAATAATAGTAGCGGTCGTTTCTTTCTTTTTGGTTCTTTTTCTTTCTTTGTGAATAGTGTGAATATGTGGATAAAAGGCTTGTTTA
>Ga0114951_10003174_pt1 | contig 17314 bp, 7 predicted proteins | sample AM7aDNAmetaG_FD_88677 | JGI IMG/M metagenome (GOLD analysis project Ga0114951, IMG submission 88677) | Freshwater microbial communities from Finland to study Microbial Dark Matter (Phase II) - AM7a DNA metaG | ecosystem: Environmental > Aquatic > Freshwater > Lake | place: Finland: Lake Alinen...
CTCATCTTGATGATACCTACGATATTGAGCATGGTCTTTTTCATGCACGAAAGCTTCTGCTGGAAATAAATGAAATGGGATTGCCGGCAGCGACTGAATTTCTTGATCCCATAACCCCTCAGTATGTAGCCGATGCCGTGAGCTGGGCTGCAATCGGAGCAAGGACTATTGAGTCGCAGACTCACCGGCAGATGGCAAGCGGCCTTTCAATGCCTGTAGGATTCAAGAACTCGACTGATGGTCGTCTCAATGTTGCCGTCGATGCTATCCGTTCGGCAATGCATCCCCACAGCTTTCTCGGTATTGACCAGGAAGGGCTCAGCAGCGTGATTACAACAAAGGGCAATCCATTCGGACATCTTGTGCTGCGCGGCGGCGAAAAACCGAATTATGATGCGGTTAGTATTGCACATGCTGAATCGTGGATAGGGAAAGCGGGTCTGGAACAGTCACTTCTGGTCGACTGCAGTCACGCCAATTCAGGAAAAAAACACGAGCGTCAGTTGACAGTCTGGGAAAATATTCTGAAGCAGAAAGTTGAGGGTAATAAAAGCATTGTTGGTGTCATGATAGAGAGCAATCTCTTTTGCGGCAATCAGCCTTTTCCGGAGGATCCCGAGAAGCTCAGGTACGGTGTATCGATAACCGACGAGTGTCTTTCATGGGATGAGACTGAACGCATATTGCGTGAAGGTGCAGAAGTCATGCATAAGCTTAGTTGATAAAATTGTTGCCGTGGACATTGTGCATGTTTTTTTGATTAAACGTTTTGAATGGGGGGAGTATGGCTATAGAGATTCGACAAGTCCGGAATAAAAAAGAAAAGAAGCAGTTTATTACCTTTGCCTGGCAGATCTATCGCAAGGATCCTGAGCTCAACAAGCACTGGGTACCGCCGGTTATTGACGATTATATGAAAACACTTGATACGGCAGTGTTTCCCTTGTATGACCATGCCGACCTTGCAATGTTTACGGCATGGAAAGATGGTGTGATGGTCGGGACTATTGCCGCAATCGAAAATCGCAGGCACAATGACTTTCATGCTGACAAGGTTGGGTTCTGGGGCTTTTTTGAATGTGTTAATGATCAGAGTGTTGCCAATGCTCTGTTTGATGCCGCCGGAGGATGGCTCAAAAAGAAGGGGCTGAATGCCATGCGCGGTCCGATCAGTCCCTCCATGAACGATCAGTGCGGTATGCTCACCAAAGGATATGACAGCCCGCCGGTTTTTCTCATGCTGTATAACCCTCCTTTCTATAATAACCTTGTGTTGAACTACGGTCATCATGTCGCCCAGGAACTGCTTGCCTGGTACATAGACCAGAAAGCTATCGATATTGAACGCCTGCGCCGAATCTCTGAGCATGTCAAGAAAAGGGAGGGGCTGACGGTACGGATTATGAACATGAAGGATTTTGACGGGGAAATTGAGCGTATACGGGAGATCTACAACAAGGCATGGGAGAAAAACTGGGGTTTTGTTCCCATGACCAACAAGGAGTTTGATTTTCTTGCAAAAAGCCTCAAGCCTCTTGCAAATCCTCATTATATCTACTTTGTGGAAGATCGCAATAAACGCACAGTCGGTTTTTCTCTGTCTCTTCCCGATGTCAACCAGGCGTTGAAACATGTGAATGGCAATCCTTTTTCACCCATTGGTCTGCTGAAATATCTCTGGTACAGCCGAAAAATTTCAATGGTACGAACCATAACCATGGGAGTGCTGCCCGAATACCGTAACAAGGGTGTCGACAGTATTCTCAATACTGAAATTGCTGATTATGGAGGCAAACACGGGGTTTTTGCCGCTGAAATGAGCTGGGTACTTAAAGCCAATGAACCGATGAGCAAACTGGCAAAAGTAATCGGAGGAACGCCTTACAAGGAGTATGTTATTTACGAAGCAGATCTTTAGCTGGTATTGAGGAAATAAAAAAGGAGGCAGTTTCAGGCCTCCTTTTTTATTGGTAAAGATATCCGGATCAGAACGATGCCATAAAGACAAGGGTTGATTTTTCTGTGTCAGGGTTGTAAACGTAAGAGGCTGTATAGCGATCTTTTGAAACCGATATGCCGGTGTTGACGAGGGCAATATTATTGCCTTCTTTGTCGCCATAGAAATCTTCATCACCCAAGCCAACAACACCTTTTGCGGTATAGCCATCTTTATTATAGAACTTGTAGCTTGCTTCGCAATATTTGGCATTTTTGGCACCGTTCTCTTCTGCTCCTGCAATATTAATGGCTGCAAGCAGACCAAAGTTATCTTTTGCATAAGAAACGCTTGCTTCAATAACGTTGAAGCTATCTTTGCTGAAATCAAACGTTCTCGGGCTTGGATTAAGGGTAGTGTCTGGTGCGTAATAATCAGTTAAGGTCAAACTAAAGGGCCCAACCGGCACGGTAGCATAGAGGTCGACCTCCTGATAGCGATATTTGCTATGAGGAGGGGTTAAACTTGTAGCGTTCTCGCTCAAGGCATAGGAACCCCATGCACCAACAACAATACCGCTACCCGCAAAGGTATAGGAAAGAGTTGGCTGAATAGCTGCTGAATCATCCAAATTGATGCCTCTCCAGACATAGCTGCTGACCACATCAGCGCCTACTTTAAATCCTTCAGCCTGGGCGGTGCCGCTTAATCCTGCAAAAAGAGCCACAGCGAGGCTTAAAAGTTTTGCTGTTTTTTTCATTGTTTTTATACTTTGTTTGGTTTTGTAATGATCTTTAAAAAAACGCTTTTAATATAATTAGTTAAATGTATTATCCAATAATCTAAATTAAATAATATTTTATTTAATTTTTAATTAACTATTTAAGAAATAAAGGCAGAATCCCTTAAATATTTATTGTTTGTCGTCTCGCTGCAATTTGAAAGCCAACTCATAAAATCATGATAAAATGAGGCCTATCTCATGAAGCACACTGATATTGTGTTGCCTGGTTTGTATTCAGAATACGAATCGTTGCGAAGGTTCATTTCATTATTTGCCGAGAGTGAGTCTTACAGCACGCGGTTTATTGAAGGGCTTCAGTTGACTCTGAAAGAGGCTTTTGTCAATGCCATCAGGCATGGAAACAAGGAACAGGGCGATTTGACGGTATCCATTCGGTTGATTGCGGAAGAACGCACCCTTTTTGCCTCTGTCAGGGATTGCGGAAAAGGGTTCAATCCTGATGAACTTCCTGATCCTGTGACTTCCGGAAATCTCTTCAAATTATCCGGAAGGGGTATCTATATTATCAGGAGTATCGCCGAAATAGTCGGTATAGAAAGTGATCTGGATGGATGTACCCTTACGTTGCGTTATATTTCCTATTAATTGAATTCAGCCGTTCTGTGTATGTCCGGCTTAACACTGTAAACAGGTAATCAACTTATGATGGACTTGTCACAAAGCGCAGCGTGGCGCGAACTTCAGGCTCACAAACTTGAGGTCGAGGGACTGCAGATGAGGAATATGTTCATTGAGGATAGCTCCCGGTTTGAGCGTTTCTCCTTACAATGGGAAGGGCTGATGCTCGACTATTCAAAAAACAGGATTACGCCGCATACCATGGAGTTGCTGCTCAATCTGGCGCGCAATGCCGGGCTCGAAAAAAAGCGTGATGAGATGTTTGCGGGTGAGCCAATAAATTATACAGAACGGCGTGCCGTGCTGCATACCGCTCTTCGCAGGCCTCCGGGTTATTCACTTGAGCTTGACGGTCTTGATCTTTCAACGGAAATTGCTGACGTGCTTGCCCAAATGAAGAATTGTTGCGAAAGGGTTATTTCAGGAACATGGACAGGATATACGGGAAAGCGGATGACCGATGTGGTTAATATTGGTATCGGAGGCTCTGATCTTGGCCCCTGTATGGTGACCGAAGCGCTTCGTCCTTTTGCTCACGGTCAGCTTCAGGTTCATTTTGTCTCCAATATTGATGGCACCCATATCAGCGAAACCCTGAAAAAGCTCAATCCGGAAACCACTCTCTTCATTATTGCCTCCAAAACCTTTACGACCCAGGAGACTCTCACCAACGCAATGACCGCCCGTGAGTGGTTTTTAACGCATGCCAAAAACGAATCGCATATTGCAAAACATTTTGTGGCGGTGTCAACTAACCGTACAAAAGTGGTCGAGTTCGGTATTGATGAAGCCAACATGTTCAGGTTCTGGGACTGGGTTGGCGGACGTTATTCACTCTGGTCTTCCATTGGTCTCTCCATAGCGCTTTTTCTCGGCTTCGACCATTTTCAGGCGCTGCTCAACGGCGCTTATGCAATGGACGAGCATTTTCGTAATGAGCCGCTTGAACGGAATATTCCTGTTCTGCTGGCGTTGCTTGGTATTTGGTATAATAATTTTTTTGCTTTTTCATCACACGCGGTTATTCCTTATGACCAGTATCTGCATCGTTTTTCAGCCTATCTTCAGCAGCTTGACATGGAGAGCAACGGCAAGAGGGTCAATGGCGAGGGAAACACGGTGGACTACGCAACCGGTCCCGTGATATGGGGTGAACCTGGCACCAACTCCCAGCATGCCTTTTTCCAGCTCCTGCATCAGGGGCCGGATGTCATTCCAGCAGACTTTATTGTGCCTCTCAAAACGCAGAACCCTGTCGGGGAGCATCATGACATTCTGCTCGCCAACTGCTTTGCGCAGACTGAAGCGCTCATGAAAGGCAAAAATGAGCAGGAGGTTCGCAAGGAACTTGAAACCGCAGGGTGCGACGATTCAGAACTGAACCTGCTTTTGCCACACAAGGTTTTTCCTGGAAATCGTCCGACAAATACCATTCTTGTCGACGAACTTAATCCGTTTACGCTCGGCAGTCTTATTGCCATGTATGAGCATAAAGTTTTTGTGCAGGGGGTTCTCTGGGAGATCAACTCCTTTGACCAGTGGGGCGTCGAGCTTGGCAAACAGCTTGCCAAAGCTATTTTTCCAGAAATTCAGGGCAGTGAAACAGTTTCCGGGCATGACAGTTCAACCAACGCTCTTATCAATGCCTATAGAGCTTTTCGTTCCAAAAGGATTGCATAAGTGTCATTTTATAGCTTTGTGAAGGAATTCATGTTCAGAAATTCAGACCCCGCAGTTTTGCTGCGGGGTCGTCGGGGTTTCCATTGAGTTACTTCCCTGCCAACAGGATAAGTAGAGAATATCATCTGCGTCACCCCTCTTTCGTCAGCGGAATTTCCGGTAGTCAATATCGAATTTTTTGATGCGGAGGCCCATGATTCTGTCGGAAAGGCCAAGTTGTACTGCGGCACGGGACATGTTGCCTTTGGTGCGTTTAAGCGCTTCCATGATCATCTCCATTTCAATGGCGTCAAGTTTCTGCAGCAGCGAGCCGGTATAGGGAGTGCCGCTGGATTCGGCTGTCTGGAGCGTCGGGGGAAGGTGATAGCCGTGGATAACATTATCTTCGCTTAGAATGACCGCCCGTTCCATACAGTTCTGCAGTTCGCGGACGTTGCCTGGCCAGTGATAGCGCATAAGCATGTCGATAGAGGTGGTCGAGATGCGCCGTATTCCTTTTTGGTTTGCCGCATTGTATTTTTCTACAAAATAATCGGCAAGCAGAAGAATATCTGTTTTGCGTTCGCGAAGCGGGGGAACGGTTATGGGAAAAATATTAAGCCGGTAATAAAGGTCTTCCCTGAAAAGGCCGTTTTGGATCAACTCCTCAAGATTACGGTTTGTTGCAGCAATGACCCGCACATCAACCTTGATCGTTTTTGATCCTCCGACCCGTTCCAACTCCTTTTCCTGAATGATTCTGAGCAGTTTCGCCTGGACCGACAGGCTGAGTTCACCGACTTCATCAAGAAAAATGGTGCCGTTATGGGCGAGCTCAAATCTGCCGTGACGGGTAGCCAACGCTCCTGTGAAGGCTCCTTTTTCATTTCCGAAGAGTTCGCTTTCAACAATACTTTCCGGCAATGCTGCGCAGTTGAACTTGATGAACGGTTTGTCGGCCCTGCGGCTTTTAAAATGAATAGCGCTTGCCACCAGCTCCTTGCCAACACCGCTTTCCCCCAGCACCAGCGTTGTGGCGTTGGTGTTTGCAATCTTGTCAATCATTTTATAGAGTGCAATCATCGGTTTGGTATTGCCGATAATATTTGCAGGTCGTTCGGCTGGAGAAATGGTTTCGTCCTCTTGCTCTTCTTTCTTGAGCTTCTGTTCCGAAGAGGACTTTCCGGTGATTGTTGTCTCATGAGGCGTTTTTGTATTCTCCTCATGGGCAAGCTGCTTGAGGCGCACAGCCTGTGATATCATGGAGGCGATAATAGAGAGCTGGTCGACATAGTACTGTAACATGTCGATGCTCTCTTCTCCTATTTTTGTTTTTTTTGTTCTTGTTCGATCGTCTATCGCGGTAGGTTCAAACTGGCGGTCAGCGCTCAATGTTCCGATGATCTCTGTACCAGCCTTTATAGGAATGCAGATAAAACAAAGGTTCTCTTTTTTCGCCTTGCTCCGAGACCGGGTTCGGTCGAGAAAGAGCGGTTCGTCGATAATGGAGGGTACAATCACCGCTTTGCCGGTTTTAACCACATGACCGATTACTCCTTCGCCGATCTGATAGCGACCTCTCTCTTTCTCTTTTTCCGTCAGTCCGAATGATTCGTTGATAACGATTTCGCCGGTATCACGGTTAAGAATCGTGATCATTCCCCTGAGCATGTTCATATTTTCAGACATGATGAAAAGGACAAGCCTTAACACCTTGTTGATATCATCTTCATTGGTGATTGTTCTGCTGACTTCAGCAAGCAGGCTGATACTGTTGTGTTCCTGATTCTGTGTTATGAGCATGATGCTTCCGATATAAGTTTCTCAGTCTTTAACAAAGAGTGTGCTGTAAATGCTGTCAAGCTCTTCAGGCTGCAGTGCCCTTTTCTTTTCAGCGGCAGTTGTGCGGACAATTGTCAGCAGATGATTTGCCTGATTTCTTGTTATTATCATTCCCCTATTGGAATAAAAATGTTGTAATGAGGCGCTTCCTGAGTGTTTTCCTATCACCAGTTCATGCTTCTCACGACCGACCTGATCCGGAAGAAACGGCTGATAAGAGAGGGGGTGTTTCAGTAGCGCCGCACAATGAATACCCGATTCATGCTGGAAAGCCGATTTGCCCACAACTGGTTTTTGAGCTTCAATGACTCTTCCCGCAGCCTTGCTTACTGTATTGCAGAGGTGCGAAAGCTGTCGGGTATCAATGCTGCTCTTAAATTTTCCCGAGAGCGTCAAGGCAATGGCAAGTTCTTCCAGCGCAGCATTTCCGGCGCGCTCACCAAGTCCGGTTACTGAAACACTGACCGCCTGACATCCAGCATCCAGAGCTGTAAACGCATTTGCTGTTGCCATTCCCAGATCATTATGGGCATGAAATTCAAGAGCCGCAGGAGTTGCTGATTTCAGCCAGCCCATAAGGCTCATCACTGATGGGGGAGTTGCAATTCCCACGGTATCGGCAATTCGTATTCTGTCAGCACCGCATTCCGTCGCATCAAGCACAAAACTTTTCAGCAGTTCGGGATCCGCACGTGTCGCATCCTGCGCTCCGACACTGACAATGTTGAAATATTTTTTCGCCTTTGGAACCAGTTCCTGCAACTGTTGCTGTACCCAAGCATAATCTTTCTGCATCAGTTGCAGGTACAAGTCGGAGACTGGAAAACTGATATGAACCGCTTCGGTACCGCAGATACACGCATCCTCAATGTCCTGCCACTTTGCCCGGGCCCAACTGGTCAGGCGTACCGGAAGATTCATCGCGGTTATTTTTCTGATCACGCTCTGCTCATCCTGACTGATGGCCGGGTAACCGATTTCAAGTTCATTCACGCCGGCATTGGCAAGCAGAGAGGCAATTTCTATTTTTTCCGCAGCGCTGAACACAACGCCGGGAGCCTGTTCCCCGTCTCTCAGGGTGGTATCGATGATCCAGGGCTTGATCACCGAAGGAAAAGATGTCTTGCTTTCTCTTCGCATTTTCTGACGTTTTCTTCAGTGAACAAAAATGTATTAAAGCTTTCGCTTGACAATGGTCTTTAATTTAAGGTACTTCCAATTTATTCCTTAATAAATAAGGCTATTATAAAAAAATATAATAAAATTTCAGACATTTTCGTGTAAACATTTTAGGACGCTATCGTGAACGCCTTATTGGTCATTTTATAGAGCAGGAGGCGCTGTTTATCTCTGGACAGGGTGAAATGAGGGTGTGAGTATTTCTGGCGAGTATTTTTAAAATTTCCTGAATGGTGTGTTTTGATGAAAAATATAATCAGGGGAGGCGTCGAAAACCATGTTGGGGAGGGAGGAGCTTTTGTGGATTTAAAGTCAATTATTTTCTTTTATTTGTGTAAATTTTTTTTAATACGGTTACAATTTTTATTTTATTGCGCATTTGTCGCCGATAAGCAATTTTTCTGTCTTTTCTGTATCTTCCTGATTTTTTCCGCTCAAAATATAATTTGCTTAAGGTTATTTTTCCCCTTGAAAACTTTCTAACAATCATGAAAAATATGAGGTTGGCCCGTATCAGTTTTCGTCGTCGTGCCAGTAAAATGGCTCCGTTTTTGCTCTTTATACTCTCCTGGAACGGCGCTTACGCTTCAGTGCCTGCGACGCCCTTCGACAAAGATAAAACAGTACTTGGTCAGCCATCTTCTGCGGATGCCTCGAACAGAATTGTTGTCAAAGGGTTTCTCCTGACAGGCAACACCCTGATTACAACCGAGAAGCTTCAGCCTGTTCTTGCTGGCTATCTCAATCAGTCTTGCGACCTTAACATGCTGCGCGAAGCTGCCGGCAGGGTGACGATCGAATATCAGCGTCAGGGGTACTCATTGGCCAAAGCCTATATTCTGCAGCAGAATATCGTCGACGGCATGGTTCGGGTAACTGTTGTCGAAGGAAAGATCGGCAAGATTATTGTTGAGGGAAATAAAAACTACTCGAGTGATTTTATTACCCGGTATCTCACCTCCGGGAAAGAGCAGCGTGGAGTAACAACGGATATACTGCAACATGGCCTTCTTTTTCTTAATTCAAACTTTACTGATCTGAAGGTATCGGCTAACTTTGTGCCCGGCAAAGAGCCAGGTACGACCGATGTGCATGTCAAGGTAGACGATTCTTTTCCGCTTCACGCGATACTTTCCACCAACAATCTTGGTTCCAGGTTTGTCAGTCGCTACCGTTTTGGCGGGCAAATTGAAGTGACGAATGTCCTGACTCCTGGATCGCTCCTTACGGTTGGTGGTTTTGTCGGAGACCAATTCAAAAGCATGCATATCATCAACGCTGGGTATTCGCTTCCGTTGAATTCAGTCGGCACTACCATTGGCATTAATGCCAATGATGGTAACTTTCAGGTTGGTAAAGATTTTGCAGAGCTTGGTATTCATAACGATCAGGTCAGCGGCGACGTGTTTATCAAACATCCTTTTATTTTTGACCGCAAAACCACTTTTTTCGGCAAGGCAGGTTTCAGGGCATCCAATGCACGGTACTTTAACGCCTTCCAGGAAACCAATAATGAGCCATATAATAAAGACAATATTCGTGCCTTGTATGTGGAGGCGGCGGGTAATATGGTCGCTTTTGGTGGAAGAAGTCTGGTTAGCGCTACTTTGACCCAAGGTATGGGGGGCTTGTTCGATGGAACAAAATCTGGTGATGTTCTGACCAGTCGAGAGAATGCGAGTAATGAGTTCACCCGTGTTAACCTTGATTTTGCCCGTCTGCAACCTTTGAGTGATACCTTCTCTTCCCTGCTCAGACTCTCGGGCCAGTGGTCTTCCTCAAATCTGCTTGCCGGTGAAGAATGGCTTATTGGCGGCATCAACTCCGTGCATGGTTATACCGCCGGTGAGGCTTCGGGTGATCAGGGTTACAGCGCAAGTCTGGCGCTGCGCGCGAATCCACTTGTTAACAAGGAGGTGTTGCAATTGTCTGTGTTTATGGACTATGGCAGGGCCACTAAAAATAATCCAAGACTAGGTTCAAAGGCAACGACGGAGCTGACGGGTGTTGGAGCAGGTGTTTCTTCCCATTTTAATTCGGTTTCCCCGACGGATATTCGTGTCGATATTGGATGGCCGCTCAACCCGTCAACCAACTTTCTCAAGGAAACGCCGGTACTCTACTTTGATGCCTCAATTCGTTTTTAGATTTCTGTGTTGCTGATATGCCAGTTGAAACCATATTTCTTTTTTGAACTCCCACAGGGTATTTTGTTTATGAAACATTCGTTCCACTCCGCCCGTTTGAAGCGCTTCATGAGGAAGCCTTTAGTCAGTCTTTGTACAGCTGGCACGATCCTTTTCTTTTATCCCTTGCACTCTTTTTCTGCTCCAACAGACGGCCTGGTGGTAAAAGGTTCAGCCGCCATTTCCCAGAGCGGGCTGTCGACGATTATTGATCAGGGAAGTGCGCGGGCGGTGATCGATTGGCGAGGGTTTGATATCAGCGCCAACGAACGGGTACAATTCAACCAGGTGAGTTCAAGCGCGATAGCCCTGAACCGTATTACCGGCGGCAATCCGACCAGCATTCTTGGCCAACTGGCGGCGAACGGACGGGTTTTTATCTCCAATCCCAATGGTGTGGTGTTTGGGGCAGGTTCACAGGTGGACGTTGCCGGCCTTCTTGCCACAACACTTTCCGTTAATGCTGATGATTTTATGGCAGGGAAGAATGCCTTTACCCAGGCATCCGGCTTGTCTCCATCTTTTGTCGTCAATCAGGGCGAGATCAGGATAGCCGACAACGGCTTCTGTTTTCTTGTGGCGCCGGGGGTCCAGAATAGCGGGACCATTATTGGGCAGCTCGGCAAGGTTGTTATGGCTTCTGGCGATGCACTGACCCTCGATTTTAATGGCGATGGTCTTGTCACCTATACGGTCTCCGGCAAGGTACTTGAGAGCATCCTCGGTCCGGACGGAAAGCCGTTTGACGCCACCGTCAGCAATACCGGCACCATTACTGCGCCCGGTGGAAATGTTGTGCTTGTTGGTAACGGAGCCAAAGATGTTTTCTCTTCTGTTGTCAATAACAGTGGTCTTATTGAAGCGACCTCTCTGGTGGCGAAAGGGGGAGAGGTAGCCCTGCTTGGTGGCGAGGAAGGCATTGTGCAGAATACGGGCAGTATTGATGTTTCAGCGGCTGAAGCAGGAGCAAGGGCGGGCCATGTTGCCATCAGCGGCCAGTTTGCAGGTAATTTTGGTGCCATTGCAGCCAAAGGTACAACCGATTCGAATGGTGGAGTGGTGGAGCTCACCTCAACCACCCATACCCTGCTTGGTTCCGGCAGTTTGATTGAGGTGAGCGGTCAGGATAACTCCTCGGCGGGCACGGTGCTGATTCGTTCCGACAACCATGCAACCTTTGGTGGTCAGGTGGTTGCCCGTGGTGGCGACAATGGTGGTGATGGTGGTTTTGTTGATGTATCGAGCCTCGGGCAGGTTGATTTGTGGGGCACCGTCAATGCGCTTGCGCCTGCGGGCAAGATCGGGACACTGCTGATTGATCCGCAATATCTTGTGGTGGCTACTGGAGGAGGGGGATATGCAAATAACACTTTTTCCAGTAACTCTGGTGGTATAACAACGATTGCTCCCGCAAACATCAATAGTCAGACGAGTACTGTTATCTTGCAGGCGATGGCTGATATAACACTCAGTAATGATATTACAATGGCAGGAACGGCTGGCGCCGGGCTTACCATACAGGCAGGCCGGTCGGTTATTGTGAACGCATCGGTTTATACAAGCGGCAATAACGGTGCGGTTTCGATTACCGCGAATGATCATACTTCAGGAGCAACCCTAACTCCAACATCAAGGATTGACGCAAGTGCTGGCAATATCACGATGGCGTCAGGAACGACTATCAGTACCGGATCAGGCAACATTACGCTTACGGTAGATCCGTCGGTTACGTCGCCATTCACGCCCGGTGGTATTACCGTTGCCAACCTGACGACGACGGGGGATGTTACGCTGACCGCTGCGGGTGGTGATATTGCTACGGTCGGTACTTCCCTGATTTCTGGTGCGACGGTCAGCCTTGAAATCAAGAGCGCGCTTGATGCTTCCAAAACCTCGGACATGGCGAGCTATGTTCAGCACAATATTGGTTCTTCGGGAGCCCATATTAAAACCTCAGCAACCACTCTGTCGGCAACGACCGAATACGGAGCAATTTACATCGATGAGACGGATGCGGTTACGATCAATAATCTTACGGCCAAATATAAAGGGGCGACGGCACAAGCGAATCTGACTTCAGGTGATGTTACCGCCAAGGCGGTTGATGGCAGTTCGGCCAGTAGTGGCCTTGATGTGAGTGTAACGGCAGGTGGCAATATAACACTTGGCAGTGTTTCAACACCGCATACGCTTTTGATCACTTCAACTGCTCAGGTACTCGACGGCAATGGCGGCGTCAACAACATTGTCGCAAAATCCCTGACATTGTCGGGCACGGCTATAGGCTCGCCTGCTGCTGGCAACACTCCGCCAGATGCGATAGAAATCCAGTCGCCGACGATTACGTCAGTAACTGCCAGCAGTGGTGATATTTATCTTGCTTTAGGCAGCAAGTCAACACTGGCCTTTATTACTGCAAGTGGTGATATCGGTATCAGTAATGCAGTGAGCGATCTTACCCTTGGTTTGATAACTGCGGGTGGTGGTGATGCGGTAATTACGAGTGATGCGGGCAAACTTTTTGATACAGCAGGCGACATTTCGGCAACAACCGTCAGGCTTGCGGGGCGTGACGGCATTGGCGTTAACGGCACTCCAATAACGACTGAAGCGGCGACGCTTATTACCGGAACAACTGCTTTAAATGCCGGGATTTACGTTACCAATACCTCTCCGATCAACAGTGTTACTGCTGTTACAAAGGATGGTGAGGTTTCAATTTTAGGACCTGGTTCTTCAACAATTTTAACATTTGTTGACAGCTCCAACATACTCTCGGCAACGGCGTCGACGAAAATATACTTTGCGAATACTCAGGAAGGAATTGAGTTTGGCAACATCAATGCCGGAACAGGCGAGGTTGCGTTGACCGCATCCGGCGCAATAACCGCTGGTTCAGGGTCACTGACGGCAGGTGCAGCCGTTTTACAGGCTACCTCTCTTGGTACATCTGTTTCGCCGCTACAAATTCCGGTTACTACGCTGACCGCTACGGCAACGGCTGGTGGTGTGTACGTTAACGATATCGTAACTGGTCCGCTCACCCTGACCGCCTCAGCCAATGGAACCGGAAATGACGTTACGGTAACGACAGGTGGTGGTCTGATTCTGAAGAGTGTTACGGCACCTGGTGCGGTAAAGCTTACCGCTGTCGGTGCAATGACTGACGGAAATGGGGCCGCATCGACCGCTTCTAATATTACTGCTGCCGCCGCAACACTTTCGGCCGCAAACTTTGGTGCGTCGGTAACAGATAAAATTGATACGGCTGTTACAACGCTTGGTGCCATAGCAACGAATGGCGGTATCTATCTGACGAACACCAAGGCGATGACGTTTACTGCATTGGCTACAGGTGGTGATATTAATCTTTATAATATTGGCAATCTTGCCCTCAAGAGTGTGGGTGCTTCGGGGCATGCAGTAACGCTCACTGCAACGGGCGCAATAACGGATGGCAACGGTTCATCCGCAACCTCCACCAATATCGGGGCTGCCACAGCGAACCTTACAGCATCAGGTATTGGCACTTCTGCAGCCGATCGTCTTGATACTGCTGTGGGTACACTGAACGCTACGACGTCGGCGAACGGTATTTATCTTACCAATACAGGCGCATTGGTTTTGACGGCGACAGCAAACGGCAATGGCGCTGATATAGACATCAACAACGGTGGCGGCCAGATTACTGTCGGACTTGTTACGGCGGCGGGCGATGCTGTCAGGCTTAAAACGACGACAAGTATTAATGCAGCAGCCACGAACAAGATTACGGCAAAAGCCCTCACGCTTGATGCAGGATCGAGTGTCAGTCCTGATTTAGTCCTTTCTGTGAGCCAGGTATCGGGAAATAGCACCACTCCTCTTACATTGACCAATGATCAGCCTCTTGCACTTACAGCTTCAGCTATTTCGGGTGGTGGTACTTTTACTGCTCCATCGATTACTATTCTTGATCTTGTGGGTCCTCCCAGTGATGATCCTGTTCAGGTTGCTGTGGTTAACGGAACACCCGATACCGCCACAAGCGCAAATTCACTTACCCTGAAAACGACAACAGGTCATATCGTTTTTCTCGATACAACGGATACCATTAGCCTGACAAGTGGCTCCATTGACATTGATGCTGGCGCCAACTCTGGCGACAGTGGTGCTGTGGCCATTATTGGAAACCTCAAAACGGCTGGCGGAGCAATTACCGTGAAGGCTGACAGCCATATTAGCATTGGTGAACTTAACTCTGGCCTCACGGGAGGTCTGGTGACGGTTGCGTCAAGAAATGGTATGATCATCGACGGGAATGGTACTGCTGACAATATTATTGCTGGTTCTGCATCGTTATCTGCCCTGACTCCGTCAGAGTATAATGCGAAGATTCATACCGACCAAAGTATTTCTGATGCATCGACCGCAGAGAGTAAGGCCAACACTGACACCAATACCTATAACAGTACAAAGGCGAATGCCGGTACCTACAGCACCAAGCTTACTGACGCGAATACCGCAAAAGATGAGGCGACTACCGATGTGGCCAGCAAGCAGTCAGCATTTGATTCTTCTGATGAAACCGCCTCAGAAGCTGAGCTTGCGGCTCAAATATTGAGTGATATTGCAGCAGCGCTTGGTATTGTTGCTGATACGGCTGAACTGGTTTCATCTTCAGCCCAGATTATTCCGCTTGTTGGTGATGGTGGCGCTTCTGTGGCCTATACCGCGCTCAAATGGGTAGCTACTGCCGCCAATCTTGGTGCATTGATCTCAGGTGAAACTGCTGGAGCATTAAGGGACATTGCCAATGGCGACGAGGCTGATTTGATTTATGCCCAAAATGTTTTGGATAACAAGGTTTCCACCGCTGACAAGGCGCAGCTCGACAGTAATGTATGGGCAGAGACACTTTCCACGTATAATAAGATCATGCAGCAGTCTCTCGTGACCAGTGCGGCAGCCCAGCTTGTCAAGGCACAGGCGCTGACTGCAGACAAACACATTGATACCACGGTGTATGATGCTGGTGGTTATGCTCATAAAAGCAGCTATTATGAGGCGAATGCTATTGGCACTTCAGGCAATTATCTTGGTATTCAGGTGCCGGGTCGTGTTGATATTTCGGCAGGCGACAGTAATGTTTATCTTAAAACGACTGGTGATGTAACACTTGGGACTATAACGGCAAGCTTGAATTATGTGCTTGGGCCTTCGGTTGTGCTTGTCAGTGGTAGTGGCAATGTTTCCTTGGCAGGCACTGTTAGCGCTACCAATCTGGTGAGAATTGATACCAGCAATGGAGCGATAACCCAGGCATCAGGTGGTAAAATTAGCGTGCCCAACTTCATCGCCAATGCAACCTCAGGGATAGGTAATGGAGCAACGTCAACACCACTGCTGACCAGTGTCACGAATTTTGCTGCAAGTGGTGGCAGCGGCGGTGTGTCAATCAAGAACGACAAGGCGCTGAATATCACTTCAGTGATTGATAACTCTGCAATTAATGAAGCCGCAGGTACTTATGGCCCCGCCGCTGATTCTCCGGCGGTTGGTGTTTCCGCAACCGGAGGTACCTCGGCGATTTCGACGACGGTTGGTGATATTACCGTTGTACAGGCCGTCACCACAACAGCCGGAAACGGGAATATCACCCTTGATGCTGCCGGCAATCTTGTTTTAAATGCCGCAGTCACCGCAAATGAAAGTGGCAATATTTTGCTCAAGGCAAGTGGTTCAGGCAAAGATGTCACTGCCGCAACAGGTATTGACGTCACCAGCGGCAGCGGTAACATCAGCGTGCTTGCGGCAAATAACGTGACGTTTAACGCTGGCGCTGACATAAGTACCAGCAGTTCCGGCTCGATTGACGTTGAAGCTACGGCGGGTACGATTTTGTTGAGCCCGACGAGCAATGTTCTCGTCTTGTCTTCAGGAACCGGCGACATCCGGCTGCTTGCCGCCAATGACGTTAATCTTGGCCAGCTCATCAGCACGGGAGGTGACGTCAGCATCAAAGCGACGGGCGGCAGCATTATCGACAACTATGCAACCCCGGCAGTCGAAGGTGACCTTACGACTGATCCTGCAGCGAACGATATCACGGCATCGGGATTGATCCTGAGCGCCGGAAAAGCAATAGGAACATCGGATAATCATCTTGAGACAACGGTAGCGAATCTCAGCACCTCGTCGGGTTATGCACCAGGCGCCGGAACGACCAGTTCGACGTTTATCAAGGAGTCGAATGATGTGATTGTCAGCAGTGTAACTGTGGCGGTGAATCGTGTGCAACCCAACGGTACCGTCACAAGCTCGATTCCAACAGATACGCAGGAAGACTTGACGACCGCAGGTACCGGAGCCGACCTTGTGCTTACGACGACGAATGGCGTGATAACGATCAACGGCGGTAGCGTTTCGCCCACAGCCGGTATCACGACGACGGGCGACATTCTGCTCTCGTCAGGAGAAACGGTTGAAGCTACGAATAGTGACATCACACTGAACGCATCGACTACCAGTACAGCGGGAAATATCAGCATGATCTCGAAAGACAGCATTACACAGAATGCCAATGGTGATATTATGGCTTCAGGCACAGGAAACACCATTGATCTGAAAGCGGATGCTGCTATTACGATGGTTGATGGCGCCTTGACACAGAGTACCAACGGCAACATTCGTTACGAGGCGACAGACGGAGATATCACACTGGGTGAACTGAGCACGGGTTCGGCGGATACGACCACGGGCAAGGTTGCGGTCATCGCAACGGCCGGCGACATCCTCGATCTTGCACCCGACACCAGCATGGCGGACATCACCGCATCAGATCTGCTTATGACGGCTGGCAAGGGCATTGCTGCTTCTGGCAACCATCTTGAAACCACGGTGCTCAACCTGACCGCCAAGGCAAACAACGGCTCGATCTACCTTGACGAGGCCAACGGTGTTACGGTAAAAGATGTCAGCCTGAAGGTAGAAAGAGTCAACGATGACGGCACGACAACGACAACCTCACCGGCAGACAGCCAGGAAGATCTGACGACGCTGGTCGGAACGGGTAACATCGTGCTGAACAGCGCAACGGGCAACATCGTC
>Ga0114951_10003177_pt1 | contig 17312 bp, 20 predicted proteins | sample AM7aDNAmetaG_FD_88677 | JGI IMG/M metagenome (GOLD analysis project Ga0114951, IMG submission 88677) | Freshwater microbial communities from Finland to study Microbial Dark Matter (Phase II) - AM7a DNA metaG | ecosystem: Environmental > Aquatic > Freshwater > Lake | place: Finland: Lake Alinen...
ATAAACAAGCCTTTTATCCACATATTCACACTATTCACAAAGAAAGAAAAAGAACCAAAAAGAAAGAAACGACCGCTACTATTATTTCTCTCTTCTAAGCACCCCACTAAATCTTACACTAACCCTTTGCCGGTTTTCGGGAGAATCGTGATAAACGATAAGGCCGGGCGTATATAGTCCGGCCTTATAGATTTTTACAATATCTTTTATGGGGTGAGATAGATTACTTGGGGAGCTTTCCTCTTACTATCTTTTCCGCCTCAATCCAATCCTGCAAGGCATAACCTGCCTTACGACCTCTCTTTTCATAAAGTTCATATGCCTTCTTCGCTATTAACGATTGGACATCATTCTTTGATAGAGTCGGATTAGAAGACTTCGGAAGTTTGAAAGTCGTTCTTGCCATGATAACTTACCTCCTTTCCTGTATTTTTGAAGCCATTATACATCCGGTGATTTTCTTACGCAATAGAAATCTTCAGGAAATCAGGGATAGGTTTCTTCAAAAGCCTATAAATATTCTTAAGGTGCGTTCTATATAAACTATCAAACGGATTATCATTGCCGGAATGGGCTTTACCGGAATACCACCAATTCCAGTCACTTCCTTCTGCTATGTGAAGCTCGCGCCAGGCCTTCGCGATGCCATCAGCGTTAGCTGTCGGATCATCCTGCGCTTCTTTTGTAAATTTAACCAGATCCTTCCTAACCCACCCGAGGTAGTCCCATGACATATTGTCCTGCTCCTGCCCTATCCATATGTCAAAGTTATGATTTATCCATGATCCGGGATATATATGGCTTATGGATTTTTTCGGTTTTTCCAGATCCAGAAAATCGCTTACAGTAGTAGACCCGATCAATTCTTGTTTATCGAGATTTTCATACAACGTCTCGAAGAAGAGCCTGCCGTTATCGTCAAAATATTCCCACGCATTCTCACCATCCATGACTACCGCCAATAATCCCCGATCCGTATCACGCCGCATGGCCTCCCCTATATTCTTACAATGGTTTATCAGGTCCCAGGCGGCCTCATCCTGGTTCCATGAATTATAGTTAAAACTGATGATATCGGATAGGTTCTTATCCCTGAAGACCATGGTTATATGCCGTGAATCTACCTTATAATTATACGGACGGTATATTATACGCCGGTCAAAATCCGTTTTACCTTTATACTTCTTGTCATACATGGAGAGGCTGTTAAATAATATATCCTCGTCAGTGGCCACCCAGTCTATACCATTTTTTATAAGTATATCCATCATAGCATCGGATACACTGCCTTCAGACGGCCACATTCCGCGAGGGGGGGTGCCAAACTGCTCCGTGTGGTATTTAATGGCTTCTTTCACATGCCACTCGGCGTCTTCCGGATGCGAGAATTTTTTGGGCATCGGCGAGTGAGGCAGTGAAACCTTAGCGACCGATGTGTCGCAAATAAGCGGTAGTATCGGATGGTAAAATGGCGTAGTGGTGATCTCTATACGGCCCTCATCCTGCAACCTCCTGTATAGAGGCAGGATCTGGCTCATTATCTCTTTCTGCTTCCCTACGACATACTCCTTATCCTCCTCTGTATAATCTTTCCCTTTTATTATAAGATCGCTAAGACGCATGTCGTCATCGACAGAGATAGAGTGAAACCATGATAGATTAAATAGCATCTGAAGATCCAGAAAATCACGATTAGAGAACGTCTTGACCGTATTCTTAAGCGCGGTTCCAGAAAGAGGCTTGATGCCTTTTTTAATCAGCAGTTCTGCGTATCTGTGATTAGGTTCGATGAACTGCTTAAAATTTACTTTAAAGAAATGGTTCAGTATCTCTACTTTATCCTCGAGCGTTAAGAGGCTGGCCTTCTTTACTGTCAGATCGAGGTAAGAGTCGGAGGCATCATTCTGAACATAATCATTGATCTGTTCTACGAGGGATGGAACGAGATTGAAGACTACTCTGATATTCTCGAAATTATCGACGAGGGCCGCCATAGGAAAGTAATCTTTAATACCGTGAAGCCTTACCCATGGCATCATGTACTTATCGGTTAAAGGGTCCTTATAAAAAGGCTGATGCATATGCCACAGGAACGTGACCCCCAGCTTCTTATTGGTATCCATGGCGAGGCTTACCTGTTATTAAGTGCAATATACGCTGTAATCAATATCGGGAAATATATTATTCTTCCACTCAAGACGCTTAATATACTCTTCATCGAGCGAACCGGATTTAATGTCCTCGTAAAGACCGGTAAAATTCTCCGCATGTCCCCTGAAGCGTTCAACTGCATAAGACGAGTGCGATCCCGTTTTAATAATGAATGCCCAGTCGCTCGATTGGGCGAGCAGTAACTCCCTTGCCATCTGGTTTAAAGCTCGTAAAGATAGGCCTTTTGCATGGCGATTGGAATTAGCGGCTTCTACCATACGCTCAACCATCTTATGCAGGTGCCTGTATATCCAGTCATTGGAGCCTTCCAGCCAAAATTCACTATACCCTTTATATCCCCAGCTCGAGAATGCAGGCTGTAACACCTGATACTTCTTATACATCTTAAGATACTCGCCCGGAGTGGTAAGCGCGATCGTATCCTGATCATATCGTATCTTTCGTATAAGAAAATCAAGCCACATGGGACCCTCATACCACCAATGCCCATAGAGCTCGGCATCGTACGGCGCGACTATTATGGGCTTTCTGTCACCCATCGCATGGACCAGATGCTCGATCTGTTTTCCGCGATTAAATATGAAATTAGCGGCATGCGCCGCGGCAGTCTGGCGCGCCTGGTCGGGATTATACGGCTCCTTAGAATTTGTAGGCCCGGTTATCTTATGATATTTTATCCCTGTATTTATCCTCACTCCGTCGGCATTGATATACGGTCTGATATAGTCGTAATCCAGATCAAATCCGATATCTCTATAGAACTCCCTGTAGCTATAATCTCCCGGATAACCTTCGACGGCGCTCCAGACCGACTTCGATGACTCTATATCACGACCGTATACGCCGACACCTGATTTGGTCAGGTAACCGCTGAAGACTCCAAACCTCGGCCTGGGCGTGCCGAATAGGATGCCGTGATTATCTACGAGGAAATACTTAATGCCCTCCTGTTTTAGCACCTCCTCATCCCCCGGGAAGTATCCGCATTCCGGAAGCCATATGCCGGCAGACTTACGCCCAAAAACTTTCTGGTACATATCGGTCGCCGTCTTCACCTGCGCCCTCACTGAAGCGCGCCTCTCGGCCTCCATAAGCGGCAAATACCCGTGCGTAGCACAGCAGGTGATTACCTCCAGATTACCCTTTTCCTGGAAATGCTTAAACGCGTTTATCAGGTTACGGCCGTATTGATCTACAAATATACGCCGGGCATCGAGAAATAGATCGTGGTACATGTGTGCGAGCGAATTAAATTGTCCCTCCCACTTAGTCCTGTCTATTTCCTTCTCGGAGAGCTCTATTAATTTATAAAGGTGTTTGACGTACTTATTTTGAAGATGGTCATCCATAAGCATAGCCATAAGCGTCGGGGATAACGATATCGTCAGTTTATAATCAACCCCATCGCGCTCCAGGCCCTGCAGCATCTTTATCAGTGGTATATAGGTCTCTGTGATGGCTTCGAATAACCAGTCTTCTTCGAGGAAATCTTCAAACTCGGGGTGGCGTACAAAGGGAAGGTGCGCATGGAGAACTATCGCAAGATAACCTTTTGCCATAAGCTATTATTCTGTCTTTCGCGTAACTATAGGAGTAATGCGGCGTGTGTCAATCCCGTCACTGGAGGTCGCCTCCACCGGGATCACCTGCATTCCATCCGGAAGAGTGAACCTTACGGAGAACGTACCGTCCGGACGAAGCGCAAGAGGCTTACCCTGCATCGTTACCTTAGCATCAGGCTCGGTAGCTCCATATACGATAAGTTCACAATTAACCACCATCCAGAACTTTCTCTCGGACGGCCTTCTAAAAGCGGACGCACCGCTCGATAATGCTCCGGAGAAGAGTTGCTCTTCCAACTGCCTCTTCACCTGCTCTCTGGCCTCCAAAGATCCCTTACCCAGACCAAAACCGCCGGAGAGCGAGAACATCTTCCAGTATTCATCCTCGGGCATCATCCACTCGGCATCCAGCTGATCCGACATTCCAAACCTGGGGGTCCTCATAACATTGGAGCGGGCAAGCAGATAGAAACTGCCCTTCTTTGTTACTATGCCTATATCGACAATCCACGCGCGGTCAGGCTTACCTACATTAATGTACCAACTGTGGGCCGAGTCGCTTAAATCGATGTCGAAATACGTATGGGCGTTTCTACCATTAAAATTAATATCTGTTACGTCGTAAACTCTGAGTATGGACTTTTGCTTCTGGTCAGCGTCGGACTCTATCTTACGCAGAACTTCTTCTTCCTTGTCGCGGCGTATCTCCCAATAGGAAAATATCCACCAGGGATCCCTGGCAAGTATAACTATCTTATTATCACCATACCCGGGTGGAAAACGGAATTCTCTGTGAGGACTGGCATCAGAATGACTTTGTACAGCTTCTGCTTTATTGGACATCAAAGCGACCTCTGGCTCAGGAACAAGCACATCGATCGGCTGAGCCACTCGCTCTTCAGCCACTCTGTTTTTATTCTTAGGCTTCTTGTTTCTCTTAGTCATTATTGTTCGGAGGGTACGGTTGCAGGAGCAACTGCCTGCGGCGACTCTTCATCGTTTGCCGGAGTTTCCTCTTTTTCCACAGTAACTATCTTCGCGGTATTCTTGCCATCCTTTACGATATATGTAACATCAACCCAATCGCCCTTTTTAATATCCCCTATAGCAGAGGCATTTTCGAGCTTCGTATCGGGGCCAGTAGCAATATCAGTAGTCTTTTCACTATCGCTATCATAATCATAATATTGAACGGCCAACACGCCGGAAGGACCATTAACGGTCTGGACTTCGCCATAAATGGCTGTCTCTTTATTTTGGGAAACGGTATCAGGTACTTGTACCGGAGATGAAACATTGCTTGAGTTTTGAGAAAATGCGGGGACTGCTGTGAGGCAGACTAAAAATGTGATAGCTACCAGCTTTCTAATATTGGACGATTTCATGCTATGGCCCTCCTTTATTGGTTAGAAAAGCTCCTGTATCCTCTTATACCAAATACTATTCCGAAAGTCAACTATTTACATACCGCCGAATATGCCAATATGCTTGCAGACATACTATCAAACGGAAAGCCTATGACCATTTGTGTTGAATATTCGAGATCTATTTAATCCTAATTTTCCGAGCATATACGATATAGCTGTCTTTAGCACGCCGAGGCCATAGATGATGCTCCTCGAAAAATTAATGGATGAGGAGTCCTTTTCGTAATGCGCGGGACAGGTTATCTCTCCTACGCGGTATCCAAAGTAGAGCGCCTGTGCAAGGATCTGATTATCGAACACGAAATCATTCGAATTTTCCAGCAGTGGCAAGCTGAGCAATACTTCTCGAGAGAAAGCCCTGTAACCCGTATGGTATTCTGATAGCTTTTGTTTTATAATAATATTTTCTAAAAAGGTGAGCGCCCTGTTGGCTATATACTTATAGAGGGGCATTCCGCCCTTCAATGCTTTATTGCCAAGGATCCTCGATCCAAGCACCACATCAAACATGCCACTGGTTAACAGCGCCGCCATGGGTATTATAAGCTTAGGCGGATACTGGTAATCCGGATGCAGCATTATGACTACATCGGCACCGGCTTTAAGGGCTTCTCGATAACATGTCTTTTGATTGCCGCCATAACCGAGGTTTTTATCATGCACGAAAACTTTTATTCCAAGTGTCCTGGCAAGCTCAACAGTATTATCTGCAGATTTGTCATCGGTGAGCAGTATATCGTCCACTATGTCCCGAGGAATCTCATCGAATGTACGTTTCAGCGTCTTCCCGGCATTGTAAGCCGGCATAACAACGACTATCCTCTTGCCATTCAACACATTCAACCTCTTACGGATATGATAACGGGCACGCTATATTCCAAGACGTGCCCGTAAAAACACAACGATAAATCTTCAGATGCTTTCAGAGATATCTTCACTCGATTACTGCTTAATTAAAGTCTCCTGCGCGGCTTTAGTTTCAGCCTGTAACTTATCATAAGCGGCCCTAAGCGATATCTTCTCATCGAGAATTTTATCGTATTCAGACTTTAATGCAGCCTTCTCATTGATAGCAGTCTCAAGCTTGGTAGCAACATCCATCTTTTCGTTTAGGAGCGCATCATATTCGTTCTTCAACGCATCCTTAGCCTTAATTAAAACATTAACCTTCTCTTCGAGAACAATCTTATCGTTTAGCACAGCTTCGTATTTATCTTTAGGCACTCCGCAACCATTTAACAAAGCAGCCAGGGAAACGGCCGTAAGACACATCCCAACTACTTTTAACGCCTTCATCGGTTTTACTCCTCCTTAAAAAATTACCCTACTATTGTTGTTGCTGTGTCAGATACTTATCGAGAGCGGCCATAGTCTTCGGTCCAACCCTACCATCCGCTTTCAGGCCGTTGGCTTTCTGAAAATCTATGACAGCCTTCTTGGTCCTGGCGCCAATCTTACCATCTATCGTGCCCGTGTAGAAACCGGCTGCCTTTAAAGCTGTCTGAATATCCTTATTTCTGTCCTGCGATACTTTTGCGACTGTAGTAGCGGCCTTCTCGGCTACGTTCGGAAGCACTGCGGTAGCAGGGATCGGCTCTGACGCTACGCTCTGAGCCGGCTCCACGATAACGTTCTGCGCGGCCTGCTGCGCGCTCGTCATGCTTTCCGTAGGAAGTGATGTTGTTGATCTTTCGGTCGTCTCTACTTTAGGTTCCTCGGCCGGCTTTTCAACCTTACCTTTACATCCGAATAGGGCGATCGGTAATACAGCTATTGCAATTACAACTAATGACACCGCTAAAAACTTTTTACTCATTTCCCGACTCCTTTCCATTCATTTATGTGATTATACCGCCACGCTCTTCTTTGTCAAGTTATATCTATAAGACCGTCTTAACATATTTCGTATTTCTCTATAACGTCTTCACGAAGCGCTCGATTCTCAATAGGGCCTCTTTGAGTTTATCCATATTCGATGCGTAGGATATCCTCAGATATCCCTCCCCCAGAGAACCGAATGCCGTGCCCGGCACAACCGCCACCTTCTCCTTTTTAAGAAGTTCCTGAGAAAATTCGAGCGATGACAGCCCTGTCTTCTTTATCGACGGAAATGCATAGAACGCGCCCTCAGGAATATGGCACGCTAATCCGATCTCATTTAAGCGGTATATAACGAACGTTCTCCTTCTTTTGTATTCGCGTTTCATCTCCTGGACAGATAACCCGCCTCTCTTTAAGGCCTCCATAGCCGCCATCTGCGATATGACGGACGCGCACAGCATCGTGTACTGATGTATTTTAGTCATCGCGGCAATTAAACTCTTCGGACCGCAGGCGTAACCTATTCTCCATCCGGTCATCGCATACGACTTCGAAAATCCGTTCAAATATATAGTTCTCTCTTTCATTCCGGGAAGCGTGGCAAACGGCGTATGCTCAAAATCATACGTGAGATCACAATAGATCTCATCACTGATCATTATAAGGTTCTTCTTTAAGACAACATCCGATATGGCTTTAAGCTCTTTCTTAGAATATGATGCCCCGGTCGGATTATTTGGATAATTTAATATCAATGCCCTCGTATCGCGATCACATAGCTTAGATACGTCAGATGGTGTGATCTTAAAATTTTTTTCCGCGCTCGTATTTATAGATATTGGCCTGCCTCCGCACAGCGTCGCAATCGGCTTATAAGAAACGTACGCCGGCTCCGGTACCAGTATCTTGTCGCCTTTATTAATTATGGCTCTCATCGCCAGATCAAATGCTTCACTTACGCCGACCGTTATCAATATCTCTTCTTCCGGATCGTAATCCAGTCCGTATCTGCGGCTAAGCGATTTCGCTATCTCCTGACGGAGTTCGACCAAACCTTTATTCGACGTATAGGATGTGAATCCCTTTTCAAGCGCGAATATAGCGCTCTCCCTGACATTCCACGGAGTAACGAAATCGGGCTCGCCGACACCCAGGGATATAACATCTTTCATCCCCAGAACGAGATCAAAGAATACTCTTATGCCCGAGGGTGGTATCCGGTCTACTACTTTTGCTGGTTTCATATTTTTATAAGCTTATCGCCGGGCGCTTCGACCTTTCCGGCTGTTTCAATATATCTCCATCCTCTTTATATTTTTTCAATATAAAATGAGTCACTGTTCCTCTGACTCCGTCCATGGGCGATAGTTTCTCGCTTACGAAGCCGGAGACCGTGTGAATATTCTTACCTTCCACTACAACCAATAGGTCGTAAGTGCCTGACATCAGATAACAGCTCGTTACCTCCGGAAACTGGTATATACGCTCCGCCAGATGATCGAACCCAACATTTTTCTGAGGAGTAAGTTTCACCTCTATAAGGGCGCGCACATCGTTACGATCTTCTTTGGATATCTCTCTGTTTATTATCGTCTTATACTTTAGTATTACTCCCTCCTTCTCCAATTTCTTTATATCCAGCATTACTGATTTTGGAGTCCTGCCGAGCATCTTAGCGATCTCTTCGGGAGTAGCACGCGCATCGTGTTCGAGTATCTCGAGTATTTCTTTCATTTTATTCTCCTCGTCCTGTTAAATTTAAAAGAGGCGCACCCTATTAATTTCGAGGGTACACCCCTTTTATAAAATATTCCATTATGGCTCTTAGCTCTTCCGATCCTTCAACCATCCTTAGTATCGAATCTTAAATCTATCGAGACGCTGCTATTTGATCCCCTCTTCCGGACTGGCAGAGGCCGGGGCAGCGCTTGTGGACGGAGACGAAAGATGATTGCTTAATATCTCCCATGTCTTTCGGCCTACTACACCGTCGGCCTTAAGTCCATTCGCCTTCTGAAAATCTTTAATGGCCTTCTTCGTCGACTTACCCTTTACACCATCGATACTGCCGCTATAGTAACCGGCATTCTTAAGGGCCTGCTGTACATCTTTAATCCTACCGGCGTGTGTATTCTCTTTTGACTTCACGCTGATGTTCGTCTTTACCTTCGACGTACCTGAAGTCTTCATTTCATCTAAAGCCTGCGCTTGTTCGGCGGTCGTTCGTTCAGCTTCGGCCTGTTTCGATTCAACGCTCTCTACTCTCGACTCAAGAGTTTCCACTCGCGTCTTAATTCCTGTGACTTCTGACTGCACCTTCTTCTGAGATGTTCCGCATCCGGACACCATGAACGCAGCTAAGAACGCCACGCTGATACAAATTAAACTCTTCCTAAACATTTGCCTTCCTCCTTAAAATTGGTTATAAAAATTATACGGCACAACCATCTAAAATGCAAATTAAATTTAATACTCTGCTCTTTATAATTACTTGTTCTTAAGTAATTTCGAAGCCTCTTTGGCTGATGCTCCCTCGTGGACAATAGAGCGAACCGCTTTAATCATGCCGACCGCGTTATTTGACTGCCATATATTACGTCCCATATCGACGCCCCTGGCGCCCGACTGAATCGCGTTATATGCCAGGTTAAGGACATCCATCTCCGTCTCGAGCTTAGGGCCGCCTGCCACGACCACCGGCACAGGACAAGATTTTACAACCTTCTCAAAATTTTCGCAGTAATATGTCTTCACGACTTGCGCCCCTAACTCGGCCGCTATACGACAGCACAAACTTAAGTAACGCCCATCCCTTTTCTCGAGCTCCTTACCCACCGCCGTCACGGCCAAAACCGGCATGCCGTATCTCTGCCCCTCATTAACCAGAGCCCCGAGGCATGAGAGAGTCTGGTTCTCATGCTCTGTCCCTATGTATATGGAGAATGCGACTGCCGATGCGTTTAATCTAAGCGCGTCTTCCATAGATGTTTGAATCGTTTCGTTGGAAAGCGCCGGCCCGACGATAGAGTTACCGCCTGAGACCCTTAAAAGAAAAGGCATATCTATATCGGAGTCGATACAATTTCTTAAGATGCCACGCGTCAACATGAGCGCGTCGGTGTAGGGTATGAGCGGCTTTATTGTCTTTGCCGGCTCCTCCAGTTTCGAAACAGGTCCGAGAAAATATCCATGATCTATGGCCAGCCAGACGGCATTCCCCGTCTTCGGCTTAATAAGCCTGGATAGCCTGTTCTTCATTCCCCAATCCATATATCTACCCCCCAATCTTAAGCCTGGACTTCAGGCCACTCAGCTGATCCGTTAATTCTTTCGGCATGCGCGCACCGAACTTCGCGAAAAACTGTTCACTATCGGCAACCTCTTGCTCCCACTCAGCTGGATTTATCTCAAAAAGCTTCTCTATAATATCTTTCTCTATCGTAAGCCCGTCGAGATCCAAATCTTCGATGCGCGGCAATTTACCTATCGAAGTTTCACGGGCGCCAACCTTATCGTTAACCCTATCTATGATCCATTTGAAGACCCGTATATTATCTCCGAATCCCGGCCACATAAACTTTCCATCATCATCGGTGCGAAACCAGTTGATCGAAAATATCTTCGGCGGATGTTTGAGTTTTTTGCCGATCGAAAGCCAATGAGCAAAGTAGTCCGCCATGTTATATCCGCAGAAAGGCAACATCGCCATCGGGTCACGCCTCAGCACTCCTTCTTTTTGGATTGCGGCGGCAGTCGTTTCGGAAGCCATGCGTGCGCCAATAAAGACGCCGTGGGCCCAATCTCTCGACTCGGCCACCAGAGGTATCAGGTGTGCGCGCCTTCCGCCGAATAGCACGGCGGATATCGGCACACCTTTTGGATTGTCAAATTCTTTAGACAATGTGGGACACTGAGAGATCGAGGCCGTGAAACGCGAATTCGCATGCGCCGCCTTCTGTCCTGAGGCAGGATTGTAGCGCTTACCCTGCCAGTCCGTCATATTCTTTGGTGCCATGCCGTCCAAGCCTTCCCACCAGGGTTCATTCGTATCTGTATTAAGGGCTGTGTTGGTAAATAGCGTCGGGTAGAATTTGCCGGCTTTAAGCGTCCTTATCATGTTTGGGTTAGTCTTCATTGATGTGCCGGGTGCGACTCCGAAAAATCCGGCCTCGGGATTTATCGCCCAGAGCCTGCCATCGTCTCCGACATTCATCCAGGCAATATCATCACCGAGCGTCCAAACCCTGTAACCGGGTAACGCAGATTCTAACATCGCGAGGTTCGTTTTACCGCACGCACTCGGAAGCGCAGCGGCGATGTAAGTTATTTTACCGGATGGATCCTCGATACCAACTATTACCATATGCTCTGCGAGCCATCCCTCCTGCTTTCCGAGCCAAGAAGCTATGCGCAGGCCGAAGCATTTTTTACCGAGGAGCGCATTGCCGCCGTAACCCGACCCTATCGACCATACCAGATGCTCATCAGGAAAATGCATTACAAATCTCTTCTCGGGATCGAAGTCTCCTACGGAATGTATACCCTTCACAAAATCTTCACTGCTACCTATCTTCGCGATGGCATCCTTCGACATCCTCGTCATGATCCTCATCGACACGGCCACATAAGATACATCCGTAAGCTGTATACATGCCTTAGAGTAAGGTGACATAGGATTGCCCATCGTATATGGAAGCACATACATCGTGCGTCCCTTCATACAGCCATCCGAGAGTTTTGTCATCTTCGACTTGGCTTCATTCGGATCCATCCAATTATTATTCGTCCCGGCCATCTCCTTATCGGGATGACAAACAAACGTCAGATGTTCCGTGCGGGCAACGTCGGTAGAGTGGCTTCTGTGATAGTAGCTATTCGGGAATGTCTTGTGGTTTAACTCGTGGAATATGGGCTCTCCGGCTATCTTCTCTTCCTTCATGCCAACCTCTATAAGCCGGTGCGCTTCCTCTTCGGAGCCATCGCACCAATATATCTTAACGGGCTTTGTCAGCTTCGCTACTTCATCTACCCATTTTTCTAAAGATGTCGCCATATTTACGCCTTGTTCTTAAAAAATTAATTTTGTAATTATTTTTGCGGTTCGATGATTACTTTAATAGAATCTTTTGCCTCGGCAACCAGCTTGAATCCTATGCCTGTGTCCTTCAGCCCAAACCGGTGCGTTATCATATCACAAACGTCTATTTTTTTAAAGGATATCTTATCTAACGCTTCAAAGTGATCCTGCGGACTTCCGGCGTAGGAGCTCGTAATGGTAACTTCACTGCGCCAGAATATATCGTTCGTCGCTACCGGTAGTTGCGCATCTTTGCCCGAGGCCGAAAATATCAATACGGTGCCGCCGCGCTCCACGGATCCCAGGCCCTGCCGAAAAGCGTTTTCGGCACTCGCGCATATTATCACAAGATCTGCTAAATATCCGCCATTCAATTCTTTCAACAAATCGGGTGAGTACTCTTTAGCATTGATCGCATGATCCGCACCCGAGCGCATCGCCGCTTCAAGCCTAAAACCTGAAATATCCGTCGCAAATATTCGGCCTGCGCCATTTGCCTTAGCTAATTTAACATGCAGCAGGCCTGATATCCCGCTGCCTACGATAAGAACGGTGCCGCCTGCCTTAAAATTTGCAAGGCGCTGCCCCCTCAGAACACACGCCAGCGGCTCGATGAATGTAGCATCTTCGAACGAAATCTTATCCGGCAGTAGAAAAGTTCCTTTTTCGACATTTATCGACGGCACCCTAACGTATTCACAGAATCCGCCGGGATAGAAGTTCGTCTTACGCAGGGTGTCACACACTGTCTCGTGGCCGGCCTTACAGTAACGGCATGTTCCGCACGGTACATGATGCGCCACGGCCACTCTGTCCCCGATCTTGAAGCGTGAAACGCCATTACCGACCTCCACCACCGTCCCAGCTATCTCATGCCCGAGCACGAGAGGGACGCGATTAATCCTATACCATTCCATGGCATCACTACCGCATATTCCGGATGCCTCGATCTTTACAAGGATTTCGCCATCTCCTACGCCCGGAATAACCATCTCCTCCAGCCTGACGTCATTATTTGAATAGTACATCGCTACACGCATTATTCTAATCGTTCTTTCTGTTTTACAGGAGTTTTGAAATGGATGAGGTTATGAAGTCTTTGTCGCCCTGTTTCCGATCGGGGATATTGATCTCGACTACGGAGGAGGCCCCCTTGCCCTGCAGTATATCTCGTATATTCTTAAAACACTTATTGACCCCGAGCCCACTGCCCGACGTTAATATAATCGCAACCTTTTTACCGTGGAGGCCGTTAAGCTTATCAAGATAACTGTTCATGGCCGGTACCGGAGCAAATGCCCAGACGGGGCATCCCAGCACTATCATGTCGTAAGGGCTTGCATCGAAATTAACATCGGATCCAAGTAACGCGCGCTTACGCGTGAACGCGGCGCGGCACTGAGCGGCAAAACCTGTTATCTCTTCGTAAGGCCTCAGCCTCTGGAGAATCGCTTCGCCTTCGGTGCCAAATTTATCTGCGCATATCTTTGCGACTCTGTCTGTATTTCCACTAAATGAATAGTATGTAATAAGTGTCTTCATAATTGATTATATTAGCAAACTTTACCTTTATTTACAATAAAAAACCACTCCCTAAACCACTCCCTAAATCGCTCCCTATTTATTTTTAATGTAAAGTTTTTGGGCGTCCGGCATAACGAATTTAGGCCTCACGTAACGCCCATAAGCGGGGGCATAGACATATTCTACTTTATTGGTGAGCCTGTTAACCAAAACTTTTACCTTCGTAATTCTGCTGAGTTCGATCGCATCCGACTTAAGCCACAACTGGTCTGCCGCAGATAAAGCCGCTGACTTACTATCCTTATATCCTTGTGGAGTAGGCGAGAATGCTGCAGCCACTTCGATATTAGTCAATATTAAGAAGGTTGTTAATATAGTTGTTGTTATCCTACTTGCTCTCATATTATCGATAAATACCTTGCCACATAGATTCTTCGTCTAGGCCTTTGACTGAGGCGCCTCTACGACTGAGCTATTACCGCTCGTGGATCATACTATCTAATGTCTAAAATGAACAAATATCCTTCCAAAATTCTTATCATCTTTTTCTATTCGGTGATAAAGTTTCTTTACATGCGATTGCTCTAAGAAACGTAGCACATGTTTTTTTAATTGTCCGCTTCCCTTACCCGAAATTATTTCCACCAAGGCAATTCTTTTCTGCATCGCCTCCGTAATAACACGATTTAATTCCGATTCGATCGCTCCGGATTTGTTAAAAATATCATGCAGATCTAATTTTATTTTCGCCATGGCTGACTGCTATACTCCGATCTTCTAAAAACCTATAACCTGCTGAAATGTTATTGGCTCTATGCGCACGCTTCCGGTAAACGGAAAGCTGAATGATAATATCGTAAGCAATATAAGCGCTATTAAAACGCCCAACGTAGATGCCATTATCGCATGATTAACAAATTTATCCGAACCAAATAAGAATGTAAAACTTATGGTCGTTACTGCTCCTGCCACCAGAACGAACCATAATACAGGATGCACACCTGTCCTTGAATCTATTATACGCAATCTCCTCATTTCGCGCAAATCATCGAGTTTGCGCACAGATTCTGCAAAAAATATCTTTTCCCTGTCCGTCTTTGGTTCATAGCTCGTATAAAGCCTCCAGATATTTCTCAATATTGCGCGAGCTTTTGCGCTTTCCTCACCTCGACCAAGAGATGCCCATTCTTCATTAATAACAACGTCCACGTATTTCTTTATAAGGTAATGGGCTTCATCTTCGAACGGTTTTGCAAAGACTACACTGCTCCTGTAAATATCCACCAGGCAGTTGGCTTCCGTTTCCGTATGAGCTACAGCCTTATCAAAATTTTGCCAGGCTATAACCACTACAAATGCCAATAATACCGTATAGGCCATCGCGATCGCCTGAAATATTGCGCTGGCCATATCGTTATGCGCTTTAAACATCTGACGCGGAACAAACCGCCATACGATCAATAGCCCCGCCATAGACAAGGCCACTGCAAGGAAAACCATGATCACACCCAAAGGGACTATGGGTATATAAAATAATATTTTTTGAATTAGCGGCATCGCTCCTCCTCTGCGGGTTACTGCTCATTGCCTATCTACAAATTAAAGATCGTTATTTCATCTACAAAAATTCACTGGATACCATGTCACATAGAAGCACGCCGCGGCGTTTAAGGGTAATGCCGGAGATACTATCTCCCTCTCTCTTGTATTTGATCAGCTCTTTCTTGACCAGATCGTCTATAGCCTTACGCTCGAGCCTCATAAGATCGTATCCGGTACTATCTTTAAACCATTTGAAGTCGATCCCGTCTCTCGTCCTGATCTTAACGGCGGCCGTCTCCTTCGCTCGTCTTTCGCTCGACAGCTTCTCACTCGATTCTACCAGGCTATCAAGAGACTCGCAACGCTTAATATATTCCTTAACGCTCGCGATATTGCGCGAGCGAACCCCGTCTATATATGATACGGCGGAGGCGCCGAGGCCTATATACGGATTATTTTCCCAGTAGCTCTCATTGTGTCTGCATCTGAATCCTTCCATCGCGAAGCTCGATATCTCGTATTGCTTAAATCTGCCCAATGCCAGCATATCTATCGCCGTCTCATACATTTCACAGGCGATGTCGTCGCCGATAGGTTTAATACTGTTATTGCATAGTGCCTTAAATAGCGGCGTATCTTTTTCATATGTCAGCGAATAGCATGATATATGCTTGATCGGAAGCTTAACTACCTCGCCAAGCTCCTTCTTCCAATCTCCAGGTTTCTCATCCCATATACCAAACATCAGATCTATGCTTATATTCGACAACCCTCTCTTGGCTGCAATATTTACAGATTCACGCGCTTTCGTCATATTGTGGATTCTGCCGAGCCGTTTAAGCTTTCTATCGTCCAGCGACTGGACGCCTATGCTAAGCCTGTTCACGCCATAATCCATAAATAATTTTACTCTATCGTTATCGAGACTGTCCGGATTAGCCTCGATGGTAAATTCGCTCGACCCATCCAGCCTTGGCCTCAACGCACTCAATAGACGTCCGAGGTCGGACATATCAAGAACGCTGGGGGTCCCTCCTCCTATGTACACGGTAGGAAAGCACTCTTTCAGCTTTCCTATTTGATCTATAATGACATCCACATAAGCCGATGCGGTATTGCGATCATAGATCATGCTGTAAAAATCACAGTACAGGCATTTGCGTCTGCAAAACGGTATGTGTATATATAATGAAGTTTTCATTGTCTCCGAAAAAAAGGAGGCGCATTTGACCTGCGCCCCCTTCAATTATATCTATTAATTTTTCAGCTTACTTGTTCATCTTATTAATAGTTTCCTGCATGAACTTGCCGGCGATGTCTTTACAGCCAAGGCCGAAAGCAATTGCGGCACCGAGACCTATCGATATCAATATTATATTTACCGTAAGAATTAATAATGCGGTAGCTATTTTTAACTGCTCAATCGCTACAATAATCGTAAACACTATCAGTATGACCTGAAAGATCTGACCCAGCAATTTCGCATTTTTCAGGCCCGCGTTGGAACCGGCCGTGCGGATTAATGTAGCGATAAAATTTGCCAGAAAAGATCCTATTATCAGAATAAATATAGCTGCTATTATATTGGGCACATATTCCGCCAACCTCGAGATGAGATCGGAAGCCATCTTCAGATTCAGCGCATCCAACATTGTAGCTATGGCTACTAATACCACCAGCCAATATATCACCCCGCCGATCAACTCGGACAGAGAGATACGTATATCGCCCTGAGCTAGGACATTGGCAATACCGGCCTTATCACTCGCCTGATCCAGGCGAACGGCTCTTAGAACCCTTACCACGACGGCCTCTATCAGCTTTGCCAGTAACCACCCTACTACCAGGATGATAATAGCCCCGGCTATGGCCGGAATATAGCTCCATATCTTGATGGCCATGACTTTTATCGGCTCCATCACTACAACATTCAAGTTTTCCATCCAACACCTCCCTATTTTGTCTTAATCCCAAGCTCATAAATGACGCTTATGAACCTTAGAATGACATCGTTAGACAGTATTATACCATGTAATAATAATTTGGCAAGGGTAGGGCCAAATTTGTCTGTGTCAAGGACTTGGTGGGGCTTTTTCTCAATATGAATAATCGTAGTGGATCAGTGAGAGCTGCCCCCAACGTGTCTATTACGGCCTATGAGGCCGGTGTTATTATCAATTAAATCTG
>Ga0114951_10003178_pt1 | contig 17310 bp, 11 predicted proteins | sample AM7aDNAmetaG_FD_88677 | JGI IMG/M metagenome (GOLD analysis project Ga0114951, IMG submission 88677) | Freshwater microbial communities from Finland to study Microbial Dark Matter (Phase II) - AM7a DNA metaG | ecosystem: Environmental > Aquatic > Freshwater > Lake | place: Finland: Lake Alinen...
ACACCTATCAAGCATTTGAAAAGGAATACACCGGTAAGTTTTACATTGGAGCTACGACGCCATCGAGTGACATGGAAACAGAAGTTGATGAAAAATTTGAAACATCTCATATAACACCTTCTATGATATATGAAGCAGCCAAAAGCTTTTTGGGGGAAAATGAACAGATGCCACCAATTTTTTCGGCTAAGAAGATTGGCGGGGAGAGAGCGTATGAGTATGCACGTCGCGGTGAGGATGTAGCTTTAGTCAAAAGGGAGATTGTTATTAAAGAGTTTGAAATTACGGATATTAGAATGCCGGAGATTTCTTTCAGGGTAGTATGCAGCAAAGGCACATATATAAGGTCATTAGCAAGAGATTTTGGAAAGATAATAGGAAGTGGTGCTTATTTAAGCGCATTATGCAGGACAAGAATAGGTGAGTTTCTGTTAGAGAATGCGATGTCTCTAGAAGAATTTGAGAAGATGATAATAGAGGGAAAAGTGAGCTAAAGTGAACTTAAGTGAACTTAAGTGACTAAAGTACTTAAAGTGCCTTAAGTGAGCTAAAGTTAAAAGACAAAGCTCAATTAGCGAAGTGAGTTTTTAAATTTCGAATTATTTCTTTTTTGGCTCTGTGCGATCGTACTTGCAACAGCCGGGCAATTTGCTGTAAACATCATCGCTTGCTTTGTGCATAGGTGTATCGTGTCCTACTTTAGCAATTGCCAGCTGTATTTTGTCTGTATTAGTTTTGGATTCTTTATAAGTAACAGCTAAAATATTAGTTTCTTTGTCCCAATTAGCTTTTGAAACACCATCAACTGAAAGGGCAGCTTTTTCGATACGACTTTTGCACATGCCACAGTTTCCTTTAACTTCGAATTTTTCTGTTTTATTTTGAGCTAAAACGCTAAAACTTGCAATGAGTAAAAAAGCAAGTGTTAAAGTAATTTTTTTTGTCTTCATAATTATTAAATATTTTATATTAATAGTAATAAAATTATAGAGTTCAGTACTAGCTTATTTAAACAGTTAATATTAATTTTTATTGCAGGCATTAAAAAATAAAACTTCAGATTTAATTTCCTTATCATTTATATGAAAAACTATTGCATCTTCTTTCTTATTTACTTTTTTCATGAATTCTTTGACATTTTCATTATTTGAAACTTTAACAATATTTCTTTTTGTTATAAAGGTAAGGTATTTCTCTGCTTCAAGAATATCGGTATTGCAAGTTATAAAAACCGATTGATCGGGCTTTGCTGTTTTTTTTATTGTTTCTGCAATTACTCTGAGGTCAGGATAATTTTCGCAAAAAGTGAATTTTTTTTTATATAAAAAGGCTGAGTAAACTGTAAAAAAAATGATTATAAAAAAAGTTAATATTTTAAAATAAAGATTGTTTTTATACTTACACATTAAAGAATATAAAATAACTCCTGTTAATATACTTATTGGCACCGCTATTCTTGACATGAGCAACAAATGAATGGCATTGGCATTAAAAAAGGCAATCCAGTGGATTAATATGGGAAAAATCGAGAGTACAAGCACAAATTTAATGTCTGAAGTTAAAACAGAATTATCTTTTTTAAAAAAAAGTAAAAGAGAAATTACAATTATTAAATAGCCAAATATGGTTAATGCTTTGTTTAGATTAAAAGCAAATAATTTTAGCGAGCCAAGAGAAAGGATATGGACGCCCATGCTGCTGTATTTCTGACCGAAAAAGCCACTGCGTTCTAGAAATCTTAAGCCCATTGAATGTAACATCTCAGAAATGCCGGCAATTGAACTGTATTGAATAAACATAATAAACCCAGCTGAAAACAAAGCTGTAATAGAAGTAATTAGAATAAGCTTATTAGTTTTCTCTTTTTTAGAAAAAAACAAATAAATACAAAGAGTAATGACAAAGAATACAGCTATCCATTCAGAATAAAGGAATAAAAAAAGAACAAAAAACAGAGTGAAAAAAGATTCCGCATTTTTATTATCTTTATATTTCAGGACAAAATAAATTGAAACAATCCAGAGAACCTGTCCCAGCATTTCAGGGAAAAAGATATCAGTATGAAAAAACAGCATCACAGGTAAAAAGCTATAAACTATAAAAGAGATAAAAGCAGGAAGAAATAATTTGTCACTTCTTTGCTTGCATAGACTACAAATTATCAGATAGATAGTAAATGCGGATAAAAAATGTAGTAACAAATTCAGAATCTGCAGGACTAACTTGCCATATTCAATATTAAAAGGATAGAGTGCCAGATGAGCTACAATAAAAGAGAGAGGTGGAAATGAAACATAGTAATTGTCACCCTTACTGTCTTCGAGTCGTTTGTAGTATGCAATGTATTTGTCACCGGGGTTGCCATAAGTCCACATTGGTGTAAGATGGCAGTTTAACATGCCGGAGTTTCTCCAGATTTCAGAAGTTTGTAAGGTCAGGATATAGGTTTGTTCGTGGCTTTTGACAGTAGGCGTAATTTGATTAAGGCGTATAAAAACAGATATCAAGAAAACTGCTGAAAGAATAATAAATACTGAATGTTTTTTTATCATTTACTCGTGGAAATACACTCTTTTTACTCTTCTCGAGAATCCTGTCAATACTTCATAAGGTATTGTTTCCATATCATCAGCAAAGTTAGAAACAGAATAATCTTTGTCGAAAACAATAACTTCATCTCCCTCATTAGCCTCAATGTTAGTTATATCGAGCATACACATATCCATACATATATTACCAACTACAGGTGCAAAAACTCCGTTCACTTTCATTTTTCCGATACCATTTCCAAGACGTCTGCTTAGTCCATCAGCATAGCCAATAGGTACAGTGGCAATAATTATGTCGTTTTGGGCTAAATATTTTCTGTCATATCCTATAGTATCACCTGCTTTTATTTTTTTGATTTGTGAGATTGATGTTCGCAGAACGCTGACATTCTGAAGGAGGTCTTGTTCTTCGGGTGATGAAGAAATGCCATAAAGACCTAATCCAAGCCTTACCATATCAAATTGTTTATCTTTAAATCTTCTTATACCAGCTGTATTTAGAATGTGCATTGAGAAATCATATCCGATGTTTTGTTTAAGCACATGGCAAATGTTTTCAAAAACTTCTATCTGATGAATTGTGAAATCGTCGTCAAGAGAGTTGCTGCTGGACGCCAGATGAGAAAAGACCGATAATACTTTTATTTTATCATTATTCTTTAGTTTATCTATTAAATCCTGAACCTGAAATTCCTCAAACCCTAATCTGTGCATTCCTGTATCAAGTTTGATATGAACGTTGTATTGTCCTTTGTAGTTGTTTCTCAGAAGAGCTTGTTCAAAAAGTTCTAAAATCCTCATACTAAAAATTTCAGGTTCGAGGTTATTTTTAATCATGTCGTTGAAGCTCAATTCTTCAGGATTCATGACCATTATAGGTAATGTTATTCCTGATTTCCTTAATTCTTTCCCTTCATCAGTAAAAGCTACACCTAAATAGTCCACCTGATTGAATTGTAAGAGGTTAGCTATTTCGTAACTGCCATTACCATAGGAAAATGCCTTTACCATAGCCATTAGTTTGACATTTGGCATCAGCTGGCTTTTATAATAGTTAAGATTGTGAACAATGGAATTCAGATTTATCTCTAATGTAGTCTTATGCGTTTTTTGTTGCAGGAATGCAATTATTTTTTCAAATTCGAAATCTCTTGCACCTTTTAGCAAAATGGCTTCATTGTGAAAATCAGAAAAGGGGAAATCTTTAATAAAATCGTTAGTGGAAAGGTGAAATGATTTTTCAATATTAAATTTTTTAGACTGGCTGCTGATAGCTTTACCAATACCAATAATTCTGTTTACACCTTTTTCATCTATCAATGAAGCTACTTCTTCATAAAGCTCAGAGTCGTTTTTCCCACTTTGCAGAATGTCAGATAATATCAAAGTTTTTTTGTTGTGTTGTCGTTGTTGTTTCAGGAAATCAAGTGCTATTATAAGTGAATTTATATCAGAGTTGTAACTATCATTAATAATTGTGCAGTTATTTATACCTTCTTTGAGTTCCAGGCGCATTGCCACAGAACTTAATTTCAAGAATCTTTCGCTTATTATTTCATTATTAAAACCTTGCAGAAGCATAAAACTCCAGCAGTGAATAGCATTTTCAATAGAAGCATCGTCGTTGAAGGGTATTTTGATTTCTATATCATTTTTAAGATATTTTGCTTTAATAGAAGTATGGTTATCACTTTTGGAAATATTAGTTATAATTAAGTCTGCACCTACTTTCCGACTCCATGTAAAAGACTTAATATTTTTAAGTATTTCGGATTTTATGATAACTTCCTGAATTTCAATATAGTCAGAGCAATATATAAGTGTATCAACGTTAGTAAAAAGTTTTAATTTCTCGCCAATTTTTTGTTTTCTGTTAATAAAGTTTTCATCGTGTGCAGCACCTATATTAGTAAGGATACCGTAGTTGGGCAGTAGGATATTTTTAAGAGTTTCCATCTCATTAGGTTCAGAAATACCAGCTTCAAATATTCCCAATTCATCATTAGAAGAAATTTGCCAAACAGAAAGGGGAACCCCTATCTGTGAGTTATAGCTTTTAGGACTTCTTACAATTGTTTTATAGGGGGCCATGAGTTGAAATAGCCATTCTTTTACAATAGTCTTTCCGTTGCTTCCTGTAATGGCTACGACTGGCAGGCTGAAGTTTTTGCGATGAGCAGTGCAGAGCTTTTGCAATGCTTTCAACGTATCTTTTACAAGTATTATATTAGCGTTTATATTTGTATCATCAATTTCTACTGGGGAGGAAACTACAAAATTTTTAACGCCTTTCTGATAAAGCTCATTCACATATTTGTGACCATCATTTCTTTTGGTTTTAAGCGCAAAAAACAAGGCATTTTCTGCCGATATCAAATTTCTGCTGTCAATAACAATACTGCTTATATTTAAAGGAGAGTTTGCCTGAGAGATAAATTCTCCTTTTATATACTCGTTTACTTTAGAAATGCTATAGTTATTGAAATTAATTAACATCAGACTAAATATTTTTAAAGGTAATTTTAAAAAGTCATGCTTTACAACAGGAATGATGGAATAATGGAAAGATGCAGATTTCTAATATTTTATTGTTACAACATTTCATCATTTCTTACCTTTGAAATTGCCTATAAATAAATTAAAGAAAAAAACTAGCTTTCATCCTCCAGATTAGAAAATTTAAGAGGGTTGGCATTGATTTTTTTATATTCTTTTCTGTTTTTATAAATCTCTAATGCTAAAAGAACAGCTTCTTTGAATGAATCGGAAGAAGCGATATCTTTTCCTGCAATATCATAGGCTGTACCGTGTGCAGGAGACGTTCGAATTACAGGTAAACCGGCAGTAAAGTTTACACCTGATTCGAAAGCTAAAGTTTTAAAAGGAATTAATCCCTGGTCGTGATACATGGCTATTATACCGTCATATTTTTTAAATTCTGAAAAGCTAAAAAAGCCATCTGCAGCAAAAGGGCCAAAAGCAAGAATGTTATTATCAAAAGCACTATTAATAGCAGGCAAGATGATATCCTGTTCTTCTTTGCCAATCAATCCACAGTCGCCAGCATGAGGGTTAAGTCCCAGAACTGCTATTTTGGGTTTGCGTATGCCAAAGTCCTCAATCAACGACCTGTTAAGAATTTGGATCTTATTAAGTATCAAATCCTTATCTAGGCTGGCAGCAACGTCTTTTAACGGGATATGACCGGTTACAGTTCCAATTCTTAAATCATCGGCTACCATTAACATCAAATAGTCTTTTTTGTCAAATTTCTGAGCAAGATACTCTGTATGTCCCGGAAAAGTAAATTGTGGAGATTGAATGTTGTTTTTGTTTATAGGAGCAGTAACAAGGACATCAATATAATGTTTTTTTAAATCCTCTACAGCCTGTTCGAGTGATAGGAAAGCCAGTTTCCCTGCAATCTCTGTTGAAGTACCCAGTTCAATTTTTACTTCATCGTCATATATATTTACAATATTTACCCTTTTTTCTTTTGCTTGTTCAGCATTTTTGACCAGGTTAAAAGTAAAATCTTTTACATCAACCGCTTTTTTATGATAAGAAGCCACTTTTGAAGCGCCATATACCACCGGAATGCAAAGTTCCTGCAAATATGAAGTGGCAAAAGATTTAATAATTATCTCATAGCCAATGCCATTAATATCTCCGTGAGTGATACCAACTTTTATTAAATTTTCGTTTGCATTCATTTTTTATTTTTTGTTACAAAGTTAATTTATTCATAAATATGCAAAAAGTAATTTTGAAGAAATACAACTAGCTTCTTTTTCCAATATTTTTGAAGAAGTTGTACAGAAGCCTGACGCCAATACCTGTAGCACCTGCCGAATGATAGTTCCATGCTTTTTCAAAAAAGGCAGGTCCTGCTATGTCGAGATGTATCCATGGATAATCAGTAAAATGTTCAAGGAATTTAGAAGCTATTATTGCGCCAGCGTGTCTGGCTCCAACATTCTTAATGTCAGCGACTTTAGACTGCAATGATTCGGCATATTCATCCCACAATGGAAATTCGACAAGGCGTTCATAGACATTTTCGCCACTTTGTTTTAATTTGAGCATGTCTTGCTGATGATTTTTCCCAATTGCAAAGATGGTGTATTTCCCTAGAGCAAGATGAGCAGAGCCGGTCAGTGTTGCGATGTCAATTACTAATTCGGGATTATATTTTTTAGCATAACTTAAAGCATCAGCTAAAATAAGTCTTCCTTCAGCATCTGTGTTAAGGACTTCAACTGTGGTGCCATCATGCATGGTGATTATGTCGCCCGGTGACTGGGCTTTGTCGTTTAATCTGTTATCTGTTGCCGGAATAAGCCCGATTACATGGACAGGTATTTTGTTTTGTGCAAGAAGACTAAGAGCTGTAATTGTTATGGCACTTCCACTCATGTCGTACTTCATTTCTTCCATGTTCATTGCTGTTTTTAAACTGTAACCTCCTGTATCGAAAGTTACACCTTTGCCTATCAGTACATACGGTTTTTTGTTGACAGCGTTTTGTGGTTTCCATTCAGCAATAGCAAAAAAAGGAGGTTCACTGCTGCCTTTATTAACTGCGAGCAGGCCACCCATCTTCAGTGAAGCTATTTTTAGTTTATTTAAAATAGTAATTTTTAATCCGTTTTGTTGGGCAATAGCTTCTATTTCTTCAGCATATTTAGAAGTTGTAAGGTATGAATAAGGCTCATTAACCAAATCCTTACATTTATAAACGGCTTTAACAATATTATTTATTTCTTTGACACAATTATTGTCAAATATATTTGAAAATACAGAAATCGTGAAATTATTAATACCCTCTTTTTTGTATTTGTCAAATTTATATACTCCTAAGGCCATACCTTCTAAGAAGGCAAATGTGTTTTCTTTGATGTTCTGATAATCAGCTATTTGAATGATGTTTGTTTTGATTTTCATTAACTGATTACTCACTTCATTACCAGCTCTGCGGTACTCTTCAATTGTTCTGTATCTCTCATCAAAAAAAGTTCTAAAAAAATAAATCCAAATATTTTTTTCAAGATAGTTGACAATTACAAGCTTTTCTTCTTCATTAAATTTACGATTTACATATTCAAATTCTTTTTTTGATAGAAATTCCTTACCAATATCAGATGGTTTTTCAATTAGAATAATAAGATTCTCTTCTGAATTTATACTTTTAATTTTTTTGATGTCAACAGTACTCATATATCTTTTGTTTTTTACAAAAGTAGTCATTTTATAAAAACTTTTTTCATTTATAATTATTCAGACTGAGTATAATTATTTCTCACAATTAATACAGATTATAGCAGATAAGTAAGTTGCATCCTATTACAGTATATTTTAGACTATTTTATAACAAATATGCTGTTAACATAATATTTTAAAAACTTAAAATAAAATTTAATAATTTAGCAAAACACACATTTCTCAAAATGTATTAATAAAAACCACTAGCCAAATGAAAAAACAATTACTTTCTTTTACTTTATTTTTCTTGTTTTGTGGGATAACTGCAGTTTACTCACAGGCCAAAAAAATGGTATTATTTGAGCATTTTACAAATGCCAGTTGTAATCCGTGTGCCCTTCAAAATCCGGGTTTTGAGAATGACATTCTTAAAAAAAATAAAGGAAGGGTTTTACATGTTGCCTATCATACAAGTTGGCCGGGTGTAGATCCGATGAATGCTTATAATGCTACTGAAATACAAAGCAGGGTAAGCTATTATAGTGTAACAGGGGTGCCAAATGTTAAAATGCAGGGTAATAAATACAGTGGTGGTCCTGCGGGTGTTACCAACAGTATGATAGATAATGAAGCTATGATTCCATCACCCTTAAGAATTAAGGTTAAAGAGATGCCTAATGGTGGTATTACCCGTAATGTTGAAGTAGTAGTGTATTCTGTTGACACTTTGCCTTCAGGAACCTATAAGTTGAGGACGGCAGTTGTAGAAAGAGAAAAAACATATACTTCTGCGCCAGGTTTGAACGGGGAGACATATTTCCCTAACATATTCAGGAAATTTCTCAATACGGCTACAGGTGAAGTTTTTAGTGCTTCTTCTATAGGAGATTCAATAGTGTATAACTTTACTTACTCGTTAGATACTGCTGTTTGGGATACTACACAGATTTATATTGTTGCCTTTGTTCAAGACGATGCCAATAAATATGTTATTAATGCAGGTTCCAATTATGACCCACAGTGGGAATTTGTGCCCATGTCGAATATTTATCAGGCAGGTTTGCAAGGTGTTGCAACTAATTTTCTAATAGATCTCAATAATTTTGCTGCTGTTCAGGATTCTTTCAGAATAGTTATGTCATATACCCAGCCAGCAGATTGGGCAGTGAGTTATACTTATAATAGCCAGGTTTATACTGACACAGCTATTATTGTTTTAAATCCAGAAACTACAACAGGCATAACTCTTAATGTTATCCCAGGTGCAACTTCGGGAATCGGGAGTTATATTTTCAAGATAAACTCACTGAGTGACACATCACTGGCAGCACAGAAACTGCAATTCTTTGTTTCACGGCATGTTACTGATATAATTGTAAATAATGATGGTTCATGGGGTACAGGGGGTGATACTACGGCTAAGGTTTTTGAGCAGAATTATATAGATGGGTTAACACTTGCCGGAAATACCTCTTTTGGGACCATAAGTCTTCAACCATTTCTGACTGCAGCCAAATTAGGTTTATTAGATAGCATAGAGAGTATTTTTTACAATGTTTCATGGGCATTCCCTTCACTTACAGATGCCTATGTGGCTGTATTTAAGCCTTTTCTTGATGGTGGTGGAAAAATGTTTATTTCAGGACAGGATATTGGCTGGGAAACCTATGCATCTACCAATGGAACGGGTCAAACTAAACTTTTCTATAGTAATTATCTCGGTGCCAACTATATTGCTGATGGTGATTTGAATAATAATAACATACATGCTTTTGCCAATGACCCAATTTTCGGCACTGTATCCACATCATCAGTAGTTAATGTTTATGGGGGGAGCAACATGTATCCCGATGTTATCAGTGCCAGACCAGTATCATTCCCTGTTTTTTATTATAACGATTCAGCTAAGGTGGCTTGTGTAAGGTCAAACAGTCCTATTTTTAAAACAGTATATTTATCTGTCAGCCTTGAAATGATTTCTGATATTAATGTCAGGAAGCAAATTATAAAGTTATCGAACGACTGGTTTAAAGGGTTTATAAGTGGTGTTGAGTTCGAGACCCTTATTAATAAAGCACTGCTCGGCCAGAATTACCCCAATCCTGCTCAGGACAACACTACTATTACATTCTCTGATTTAAATTCAGATGCTGTGCTTGAAATTCTTGATATTACAGGCAGAGTCGTTGATATACGTAAAATTTCTAAAGGAACCAACAACATCTCAATAAACACAACTCATTACCAGAGTGGCACTTATTTTTACAGGTTGGTAACAGGTGATAGGGTAGAGGGTGTTAAGAAAATGGTGGTTGTGAGGTAGGGAAAGTATTGTTAAATTGCTAAATTATTATATTGTTGAAGACTAACCCTGCCTACCAGACAGGCTGGAGTTAAAGGTTTAGGCACTTCTTAAATTTTAGGCTTTAACACTTCAAACTGCCTTGATATTTTCTCTCCGTTATTGTCAATCACTGAGATTGTGTAATTACCATAGTCGGGTGCAATAGCCATGTGATGGAACTTTGTGGTGCTGCCGATATACTTTTCATTAAGATGCCAGTACAAAATGGCATCAGGGTCCTGATGAACCACTTTAATAACCATTTTTCCTTTTTCCCCGTTAAGTTCCTTGGGTATATATATTTTTGCATAGTTTTCAGGATAAATAAACCCCATTACTTTTTGAGATTGAGAACCCTGACAGTCGCTCCTGAAAGGAGGAAGTACTTTATAGAATGAATTTTTCTGTTTGAAGTAGCTTTCCAGAACAGGAGGCAAAACAAACCATGGGACAGTAACTATATCGTTAATTGAGGCACAATTGGCATTAATCTGATATTTACCTTCTTTGTCCAAATGTACCCATTTGTGATAGGGACAAATAGGTATTTTTGTGGCGCTTTTAGGAACCAACCGTCCTATTGTGCTTTGACATAAATCAGTAGCACGATAACCACTGTATTTACATGTTTTAATGTTTTCTAAGTCATTATCAGGTTGTACAAACCATTTCAGGGGTTTGAGATATTTAAAAATATCGAGCATTACAGGGGCAGCAGTATAGACGCCTATTAGTCCTGGGCGTCCTTCCCCATCAGCATTGCCTGTCCAGACGCCAACGACATATTCAGGCGTAGTGCCTACAGCCCATGCATCTCTGAAGCCAAAGCTGGTGCCTGTTTTCCATGCTATTTTACTGGAAGATGAAAACATTTTCCAACGGCTGTCTTCATCGGGTCTTGCTACCTCAACCAATGCATTAAATAAACACCACAAAGTACCTGCACTGAAAAGATAGCTTTTATCTGAGGTCTTAACATTACTGTTTTCATCATGAATATAATGAGGTGGGAAGTAAGCATTCTTAAGATATTTGTCATGAAAAGCATTGTAGAAATTAAGATTCCGCGCCATTGAGGCATACATACCAGAGACATCCCATAAAGTAACTTCAGAACCTCCTAATATTATAGATAGTCCATAGTAGCTTGGTGGTTTATCTAATGTAGTGATGCCAGCTTTTTTCAAAATATAATTAAACTTATCAGAGCCATATTGCATCAACATACGAACTGCCGGTACATTTAAAGAACGGGAGAGGGCATTTTTAGCGGGTACTGCACCATCGTAAGTCCTGCTGAAATTGACGGGTGCATAACTTCCAATTTGAGTAGGTATGTCTGCAACTAAGCTATTAGGAAGAATAAGCCCTTCGTCGAGCATTGATGCAAATAAAACAGGTTTAAGCAAACTTCCGGGACTCCTTCTTGAATTAATAATATCTACCTGTTCTCCATTTAAAGCTGTATCATTTTCAGGGACATTGCCGGTATAAGCTAAAATATCTCCGCTATTTACATCAAGCACAATAGCGGCTATATTTCTGATCTCGTTTGCTTTTAATTCCTGATGATGTTTTGATACGATTTCATTGACTTTATTTTGTAAATTATAGTCTATTGTAGATGTTATTATTTTGCCTTTATGTCCATCAGTAATGATTTTATTTAACAGATGAGGAGCTATTCTGGGCAAAGGAAAAGGTTTCTGGGGTAAGGGTTCTGTTTTTGCCAGTTCGCATGTGTTACTATCAATATAACCTTCCTGTTCTAATTTGTCCAACAGACGGTTTCTTTTAGCGAGTAATTTTCCTTCACTTTTCCCGGGGAAAATCAAAGATGGGCTGTTAGGTAAAACAGCCAATGTAGCCGTTTCTGCCCATGAAAGCTTGTCGGCACTTCTGCCAAAGTAGCGCCAAGCAGCAGCCTCCAAGCCTACCACATTGCTACCCATTGGTGCGTTTGAAGCGTACATGGCAAGAATCTGGTCTTTATTATAAATAAATTCCATCCTAAGAGTTAAAACTGCTTCAATAAATTTTTCAAAAAGTGTGCGTTTCTGACCTTCACGCGAGATGCGGACTACCTGCATACTTATAGTACTGCCACCACTCACAATACGTTTATTTTTAATATTTTTATATAAAGCCCTTCCTACTGATACCGGGTTGATACCTGGATGGTAATAAAAATATTTGTCTTCAAAAGTGGTGATTGCTTTTTTAAACTTATCAGGAACATCTTTTGTATAAGGGAAACGCCATTGTTCATCATCAGCTATAACTGCACCAAGCAATTCGCCGTTTTTTGCGAGCAAAACTGTTGAAGTTGGCTTATTAAAAAGTTTTCGGGGAAATAAAAACCAAGAAAAGAGCAAAATCATTAACAATACAAATAACAAAGTGTAATAGCTCTTTTTCATTACAATCAAGACTAATTTAAATGTTGTAAAATTATTACTTTTATGTGAATGAGGAAATATATTCTATCACTACTGACCGACAATGAAAATTCATTTTTTTTGCCACCAAAACTCCAAGACACTAAAATACACCAAATCAATTATTTAAATTTGGTGCTTTTGTGGCTAATATTAGAAACGACCTTGATGAAAAATTATCTTTTAGAATAGTATATTTATAGTGACTTTCAGACATATTTATTTTTAGTCGGTCAGTAGTGATAATCTTTAAACTTTTTTAATTCCCAAAATTCCATTTTTCCATCTTTCCAACATTCCATTTTCTTTTTAACTTTGTATAAAAAAGCAGATATGCGTCCGGAAAAAGAATTTTTTTATAGGTATTTAGCCCAAACAAGCCCAGCGCCTTTAGCTCTTGAAATTGAAAGAGCTGAAGGTTCTTATTTATTCGATGTTTTTGGTAAAAAATATATAGATTTTGTATCTGGTATAAGTGTCAGTAATGTTGGGCATTGTCATCCAAAAGTTGTTGAAGCAATTAAAAGTCAGGTTGATAAATATATGCACCTTATGGTTTATGGTGAATATGTAGAGAGTCCACAAGTACAATATGCCAAAAGAATATGTGATCTTCTTCCTGATAATCTGAATTCTGTATATTTCGTTAACTCTGGCGCTGAAGCAATAGAAGGAGCCATCAAATTAGCCAAAAAATATACAGGACGGTACGAAATAATAGCTTTTAAAAATGCTTATCATGGTTCTACAATAGGAGCGATGAGCATTATGGGAAACGAAAAATTAAAAAAAGCATTCAGACCATTATTGCCAGGTGTCAGGTTCTTAGAGTATAACAATTTTGATGATTTAAACAAGATAAGTAAGAAAACAGCCTGTGTTATTGTAGAGGTTATTCAGGCAGAGGCAGGTATAGTTTTACCTAAGCCAGACTACCTGAAGGCTCTTGCTGAGGTTTGTAAAAAAAATAGAACATTATTAGTTGTTGATGAGATTCAGACAGGTATGGGAAGGACAGGGAAAATGTTCGGATTTGAACATCATGGCATTTCGCCTGACATTATTACACTAGCCAAGGCTTTTGGAGGTGGTATGCCTTTAGGGGCTTTTGTTGCTTCTAGTGAAATAATGAAAAGTTTATGTAACCCACCATTAAGCCATATTACTACTTTTGGAGGACATCCTGTATGCTGTGCTGCAGGCTTGGCTGCTCTGAATGTTATTATTGATGAAGATCTTCTTAAAAATATTGATTCAAAAAGTGAATTAATTAAAAGGACATTAACTTTTGATAATTACACTATTCGTGGCAAAGGACTTCTCTTAGCAATGGATTTGAAAAGCGCAGAATTTAATTTTAAAGTAATAGAAAAATGTATTCAGAAGGGTCTTATTACTGATTGGTTTCTATTTGCAGATAATATGTTACGCATATCACCCCCATTAAATATTACGGACGAGGATATCATCTTTGCCTGTGGAGCGATTAAAGAAACAGTAATTGAATTGACGTATAAGGACTAACTACTTTTTCTTGATAATACTTTTATCAACTTCAACAACTTCGCCTTTTATCTTAAAAATATCAGGGCTGTTAATTGAAGTAGACATTATGGTAACAGTTCTGCTGATGGTTTGAACCTTTGGAAGTATTTCAAATTCAACTTTAACTGTGCCTCCTTTACCAGGTAAGATGGGTTCTTTTGTATAGTCTACAATTCGGGTTCCGCAGCAGCCTCTTACATTTGAAATTATCAGGGGTTGATTGCCGGTATTGGTAAATTTGACATCAAGTTTGGCTTCAGGGATATTATCAATGTCAATTTTACCATAATCATGGTCTTTTTCGGAAAAAGTTAAAATTGCTCCATTTGCTTTTGTTTGTGCAGCAACATGGGATGCAGTAAATAAGAAAAAAACAAAAAAGGAAGAAATTATTAAGTTTTTCATAATGAATAAGTTTTAAACATATACAAAAATAATAAAGAAAATGCCTAGATGCTTAATTTTTAACAGTTTTTAGGAATAAACACAGCTAAAACTATGCAAAAAGAACATGTTTTCTTAAATAAACTATTCTTTGGCATTCTCAGCAAACAAATAGCTGTTAAAGAAAGCAAAAAATATTACCCCTGCCTGTGTCTCAAACATTGATTCTGTAAGTAGATTTAACACAACAATCAGTAGAAAAGAGCAATAAATGAAATTTCTTCTTTTAAAACTATTTATTATAGGCAAAATAAATAACGATAATAAAATAAAAACCCCCATAATGCCTGTTGCAATGAGTGTTTGTAAAAATTGATTATGAGCGTTTAATTTATTTTCGACAAGAAATTCAAAGTTTTGTTTGGTATATTCCTTAATTAAAACATCTTTAACATCGCCTGCACCTACACCTATTAAAAAGTTTTTTTTAATAATTGCAATTGAACTTTGCCATGCTTGTATTCTTTGAGAAGTGCTCTCATAATCACTGGGGTTTTCGTGATGTATCATGTTGTCAACGATACCTGCAGATGCTTTTAATCTCCCTGATATCAGGGGCGTTTTAATAAATATTAATGCAATAATTATTATTAATCCTAATGATAATATTATTGAAGTTCTCAAAATCCCCTTTTTATAACCATAATACATTCCTGCAATAAAAAATGTAAAAATTAACGTCAGAAATACTGCTTTTGAGTTTGCCAGAGCAATTCCAACAGAAAAGAAAAAAATCAAGAAAGCGTATATAATTCTTAAATAGTTATTTTGTGTTTTATTGTCAATTATAAAGCCCAACAAGATAACAATAGCAAAATTCAAATATAAAGCAAAATAGGTAGGGTGGAATAATATAGAAAAACTAGAATAAAGAAATACATTAATATCTCCTGACTCAAAATACCTTTGTGCAGCGTTAATTAAACAAATAACTGTTGCAACAAAGCAACCTGAGATAAATGCAATCAATAATTTTTTAACATCCATTTTGTCAGGCAAGGGGTTTGAAAAGAGGATAAGAGGCAGTAAAAACAAGGTTAGTTTTACTTCCATATCAAACCAACCTGAGACCATATTTGAAGTATAACTAAGGCTCAGGAAGTAAATTAGAAAAATAGATGATAAAAATAATACTTTTAGAATGTGTTTTTTCAAGGAAAGGAATTTGTCTTTGTAATTCTGCAGCAGCAGCCAATTTAGCCCATATATCAATATTAACAGCGGGACTGCTTTTTTTGAAACAGGAATAAAAAAAGCAATGAGTAAAAGGCAAACAAAGTTTATATTAGTGTAAAAGCGTTTTAACATCTTATTATTTCGAAGTTAAAATATTATTGTAAATATCAATCATGGTTTTAGCATTGTCCTTCCAGTTGTAACGTTCTTCAACAAACTTTCTCGCATTATTGCCCATTTCTTTACGCAGTGTATCGTTTTTAATCAGTTTCTCAATTGCATCTGCTGCAGCTTGAATATTTGCGGGGGGAACAATAAAACCTGTTATCCCTTCATCAACAACTTCTGGCAAACCACCCACATTTGAAACAACAACAGGTTTTCCACATGCTGAGGCTTCAAGTACAGCAACACCAAAACTTTCACTGTTTGATAAAACAACATTTATATCAAGCATATTATAATAGTTAGCGATTTCATTATGCTTGATGTATCCTGTAAAAACTACTTTATCACTGATTTTTAAAGAAGTACATAAAGCAATGAGTTCCTTTTGTAAGCTGCCACCACCAACAATTAATAATCTCAGATTTAGTTGAGGACAACTTTCACAAACAATAGAAAATGCTTTTATCAGATAATCTACACCATATATTGGCTCTAAACTTTTTATAGTCCCTATAACGAGTTCGTTTTTTTTATCAAATATAGATTTTACTTGTTTAGGTTCAAACATATCGACATCAACTCCAAAAGGTGTAATAGCGATATCTTTTGATGTATATTTTTTCATTTCTTCAGCCATTATTTTACTTGTTGAAATGATTTTATCGGCTTTTTTAAAGTTGTACTTTATTATAAATCTATGGAAGAATGAAATTCTTGGAAATTCAAAAATATCACTGCCCCATGCAGATATAATAAACGGATGAAAACAACATAAACTGCCTAATAAACCATAACTTGAAGCATAATGAGAATGAATAATATCAGGTTTTATTTTTTTAATAAGTTTATATAACTTAGGAAGGACAATCAGATACTTCAGTTTATTAAAGCCCGATTTGTTTTTATTAATGTTAGTTTGTATTGTATTATAAACAGTAATTCCAGTATTGGAATATGTATCAGTATTTACATAAGTTAACGAAAATATATGTATATCAAAACTACCGTATTGTGCTAGAAATTCAGCCCATTTGGCGGTATGGGGAGAATTTGCGTCGGCAAGTAACAGTAATTTAATTTGTCTCATTTTCAAAAACGCTTTAGAAAACAATAAATATTTCAATATTGTCCGATTAAATATTTTATGTCGTACCTACCTGCCTGGCCGGTAGGCAGGTAGTGGGCGAAATATCCAGAAAAATTTGATTATTAATGAGCATCATAATAATTGGTTTATTTTAATCGGACAACAATGTAAATATTTATCAAATAACTATAACAACAATAAATAAGGTTGATAATATGAATATACTTGTTTCAAAAGTACGAATTATTAAGAAACACTTTGGGAAATTATGTGCAATAATATTTTTGTAAACGTTATATTTGCAAAAAAAATAGTAGTGAAAAAAATCTTTAAAAAAATAGATGATTTTTTCTTTGG
>Ga0114951_10003179_pt1 | contig 17302 bp, 13 predicted proteins | sample AM7aDNAmetaG_FD_88677 | JGI IMG/M metagenome (GOLD analysis project Ga0114951, IMG submission 88677) | Freshwater microbial communities from Finland to study Microbial Dark Matter (Phase II) - AM7a DNA metaG | ecosystem: Environmental > Aquatic > Freshwater > Lake | place: Finland: Lake Alinen...
GCAGCGGCGCCCACCTGACCACCAAGATAGGCTTTGATTTGACCAAACCTTTAGCAACCACGGGAAAGACCTTTGACAAAGCTCCCTTCCCGGATGTGGATCTAGCGCGCTTTGTATCGGGGTGAAAGAATGCAGTTGACATCTATCGAACAAGACATGCTGACCGGCAAACACGGGCCAGCGACCAAAAAGGCGATGGAGATACTGGCGGCGCTCGGCGCCATCTACGGCGCCGAGCACATGGTTCCGGTGACGTCAGTGCAGATTGCCGGCGTGAGCTACGACAATCTCGGCGAAGCGGGGTTGAGCTTCCTTTCCGAGATGGCCGATGGCGGCGGTAAAGCGCGCGTGTTAACGACGCTCAACCCGGCCGGGATGGACATTGAGAACTGGCAGGCGCTTGGCATCAGCCCGGAGTTTGCCGAAGGCCAGTTTCGCGTCATTGAGGCATTCGCGCGTATGGGGGTTGTCACGTCATGCACCTGCACACCCTATCTGTCCGGCAATGTGCCGCACTACGGCGAACACATCGCCTGGGCAGAGAGCAGCGCGGTGTGCTACGCGAACTCAGTCATCGGCGCGCGCACCAATCGCGAGGGCGGGCCAAGCGCACTGGCGGCGGCGCTGACAGGTTGCACACCGGCTTACGGCTATCATCTCGACGAGAATCGGCTTCCGCGAGTCTCCGTTGACGTCCGCGCGACGGTCAGCAGTAACGACGCATTTGGCGCGCTGGGCAAAGCCATCGGGCAAAAACTGGAAGTCGCAGGCGAAAAGCCGCTTGTCACTATCACCGGAATTGCGCGGGCGAGCGTGGATAACCTGAAATCGTTTTGCGCGAGCATTGCCACCTATGGCGGCGCAGCGATGTTCCACATGGCTGGGATCACACCCGAAGCGGCACAGGTCGCCCCACCCGAACGGATCATGATCATTGCCGATGAAGACATCGCAGCCGCTCACGCATCGATGAATGACGCCAGTAGCGAGGACGTCGACTTTGTCAGCCTGGGTTGCCCACACCTGTCTATCGGAGAGATTGCGCGAATCGCGGAACTGCTCAAGGGCAAACGCGTCAAAAAGGAGTTCTGGATCACGACGGCGCGACCGACCAGGCAGATTGCAGACCGGATGGGTTACACGGCTATTATCGAAGCCAGCGGGGCGAAGTTTGCCGCAGACACCTGCTGTGTTGTTGCGCCGATCAAGGGCCGCTTCCGCGCACTCGCAACCGATAGCGCCAAGGCGTGTTATTACGCGTACTCAAAGAACAAATTCAAAACGGTGTTAAAGCCGTTTGACGATGTCATTGCGGAGGCGTTGCGATAATATGGCGATGATATGGCGATGATATGGCATGGACGCAAGATATATCAAGGCAACGCCGCTGGCGAAGCACTCGTCACGCGGATGGGTATTTCGTTCTTCGGCGGTGTGGACCCCGATACTGGCGTCATCGTCGAACGCGGGCATGAACTGGAAGGCCAGTGCATCAGCGGGAAGGTGCTGGTGTTCCCGACCGGCAAAGGGTCAACCGTCGGCTCCTACACGCTCTATCGCTTGCGGCGCAACGGCAAGGCGCCGTCCGCCATTATCAACATGGAATGCGAGACGATTACGGCTGTCGGGTGTATCATCGCGGAAATACCTTGTGTGGACAGAATCCCCATCGATCAACTGACCACCGGCGCGTTCGTTGTTGTCCAGGCGGACGACGAAAACGCAACGGTTGAGGCCATCCTGGGCAATTATGAAATATAAAGTATGAACTATTAAAGTTCATAACATGAATGTGCTGAGGAGTATAAATTCAGAATGTCGTTAATAAATCCTGAATTTCAGGTGCGCGCGGTTCACTGCGATTATCATGCCGATGACGAGACGGTGTACCAGTCCCTGAAACGGGCAACCGATCCGCTTGACAAAGCGTGGGCGAAACTCAAAAAGGCGAAACGGATTGCGATCAAGTTTAACCAGGACAAGATGCTCAAACAACTGGTTATGTTTGAGAACCATCGTCAGCAACTGGTCAGCGACTGCGTCGCGCGAGCGCTACTGCGGCTGCTGCGCGAGAAGACCAGCGCAGAGATTTACTGTATCGATGTAAGTTTCTATCAGGTGTATTCCGGCGCTGAAAAAGACAGCACGACGAATCTTCGGGACGTGCTGCGCGAGTTTGATGTCGAGTATGTCAACGGCAATGTGGGGGATGTCCACATGATGCCGGTGCCGGGCGGCGGGTTGATGTTTGATGAGTATCCGCTGCATGAGCGCGCGGTGAACGCCGACGCCTTGATCAGCGTACAGAAACTCAAGAACCACGCCTTCATGGGCGCTACGCTATGCCTGAAAAACCTGTTCGGCCTGATGCCGACGCAGCCGCTGGGCAGGCCGCGCTTCTATTACCATCACCTCGTTCGCATGCCGTATATGCTTGCGGACCTCGGTCGCATTTACAACCCGGCATTGAACATCATCGACGGGCTGGTGACGCAGGCAGGCGAGGAATGGGGGCGCGGCGACGAACTGCGCATCTGCAACACGCTGGTCGCAGGCGACCATGTCATCGCCACCGATGCCGTCGGCGCGCACCTCATGGGTCACGACCCGCAGTCCGACTGGCTCACCGAACCCTTCCACCGCGACCGCAACGCCTTGTTGTGCGCGGCTGAAGGCGGTTTTGGAACCGTCAACCTGGATGAGATCGACTGGCAATCTGAAGCGCAGGCGCCTGTCGGCAAGTTCTTCGCAAAAATCACGGATTCACGCGAGATCGTGATGTCATGGCGACGCACGACCGCCGAACAAGCGATGCACTACGTCGACCATCAGAAGGAATTGATCAGCCAGTACCCCGGCGAGTACATTCTGATGCAGATGGGCGAGGTGAAGTGGCACGATAAGAGCGGCGTCCTGGACCGCAGCCGCCGCATCCTATCGGGTGATCACCCCGAACAGGCCATGTGGTTCAAATATGTGGACCCCGATGAGAAAGAAGGCGAACACTACGAGGTATACGAGCGCACGCTGAAGAAGATCAAAGAACTACAACTTGCTGCCTGAGACTGCGCAGCACTGGAGAACTAAATGGCAACAACAGAATGGCGAGGATGCTTTGCGATCCCCATGACGCCTTTTGACGATAACGACCGGATTGATGAGGATGTTTTGCGCGCGGAGATTGAGTTCTGCGTGCAATCGGGAGTCGGCGGCCTGGTGACGCCCGTGCTCGTCAGTGAATTCCAGGCGCTCTCTGAGGACGAGCGCCGCCTGATGATGCGCATCCCGGTCGAGACAGCGGCGAAACGGACGCCGGTGGTTGTGAATGTGGCTGCGGTAAACACCCCACTGGCCGTCAGCTATGCGCGCTACGCGCAGGAGATCGGCGCCGATGCCGTCATCGCGATGCCGCCTTACGCGCTGCGTCCAGAACCTGAATTGATCCTGTCATACTTCAAGGCCATCGCTGCCGCGGTGACCGTGCCTGTGTGGATCCAGAATGCCGGACTCGTCTCACTGAGCACCGATCAGTTGATCCGCCTGTGCACTGAGATCGAAAACGTCAGCTGGGTCAAAGAAGAAGTCGATCCGGCGCCGCGCATGATCGGTGCGCTGGTCGGGCGCAAGAGCCCGCATGTCAAGGGTGTGATGGGCGGCGCCGGCGGGCGCTATATGATCACCGAGCACGCGCGCGGATCGAATGGCATCATCCCGGCCTGTGAGTGCTGCGATGTAATTCAGTCCGTCTGGAACCTGCTTGACGCGGGCAAACAAACTGAAGCCGGCGATTTGTTTGAGCATGTATTGCCAGCGATGATCCTGGAAGGGCTGCTGGGCATGTCGTTTGCAAAGGAAATCATGGTCAGGCGAGGAGTCTTTAAGAATCATCGCACGCGCTCACAACGCAGCGGTCTCGATGCGAGCGATATGCGCGAGATCGATCGGGTCTGGGAACGCATACAGCCCTACCTGACCTGGCACAACTAAGTCAAGCACCAACTGTCCTAAAGGATTCGAAGCAATATTATGGCTGAAGTCAAATCAGATTACACCGTGCGCGCCGTTCACTGCGAGTACAGCGCCAGTGATGACGAAGTGTACGCGGCGCTGAAGCGCGCCACCGATCCGCTCGACAAGACGTGGGAGCGTCTGCGCAAGGCGAAAAGCATCGGGATCAAGTTCAACCAGGACTGGGAACCGGAAACCATTGTGTATCACAAAGGCCACCGGCAGCAGTTGGTCAGCGATGTTGTGGCGCGCGCCACGCTGCGGTTGCTGCGAGAAAGGACCAGCGCCCACATCTTCGCCACCGACGTCGGCGTCTCAGGAAAGCCGGACAGGCCGCGCAGCGAGATCACTTCTATCCTGCCGGTTTTGAAAGAGTTCGACGTTCCATTTGTGGATGGGCGCGAAGACGAAGTCGTGTGGCACAAAGTCCCGGGTGGCGGGTTGATGTTCGACGAATATCCACTGCCCAGGGCCAGCGTCGAAGCAGATGAGTTTATCTCGGTGCAGAAGCTCAAAAACCACGCCTTCATGGGCATCACTCTGTGCATGAAGAACCTGTTCGGGCTGATGAGTATTCCACCAAACGGCCGCACGCGCGCGTATTACCATCACCTCGTGCGCATGCCCTATATGCTGGCCGACCTTGGTCGCATCTATAACCCCGCGCTCAACATCATCGATGGACTGGTGTGCCAGGCCGCCGAAGAATGGGGGACGGGTGAAGAGCCGCGCGTCTGCAATACGATGGTTGCGGGCGACCACGTTGTCGCCACCGATGCCGTCAGCGCTTACCTGATGGGTCACGACCCGCAGTCGGACTGGGGCACAGAACCATTCCACCGCGACCGCAACGCGCTGCTGTGCGCGGCTGAACATGGTTTTGGCACGGTGAAGCTGGACGAGATCAACTGGCTGTCCGAAGTGGAATCGCCCGTCGGCAGGTTCTTCTCAAGAGTCACCGACTCGCGTCAAACGGTGTATAGCTGGCGCAAAACGACGGCTGAACAGGGATTGTATTACCGCGATCACATGAAGGAACTCACCAGCCAATACGCCGGTCAATATATCCTGCTGCAGATGAACGAAGTGAAGTGGCACGACGTCACTGGCATATTCTGGTTCAGCCGCCGCGTCCTCTCAGGCGAACACCCCGACCAGGCCATGTGGCTGAAGTACGTCGACCCCGAAGAAAAAGAGGGCGAGCATTTCGAAGTGTACGAAAAGACGTTAGCAACGATCCCCGCAGCTTAAAGCAATAACCCTGACTTATCGATACAGGAGCAGTAATGAGCGATCAAATTAACGAGATGGCCGAACGCGCCACCGACAAGGTAAACACGCATTCGCGACCGTCAGACCTGAAGATCACCGATATTCGTCTCGCGGTTGTATGCAGCAACTACGACTATCCAATCATTCGCATTGACACCAACCAGGGCGTGTATGGCATTGGCGAGGTGCGCGATGCCGGGCACAAGGAGAATGCGCTCCAGTTCAAGAGCATGTTGCTGGGTCAAAACCCATGCAACATCGACATGATCTTTCACTCGATCAAGCGCTTCGGCAACTGGGGGCGCGAAGGCGGCGGCGTCAGCGGCCTGGAAATCGCGCTATGGGACCTGATCGGCAAGGTGTACGGCGTGCCGTGCTACCAGTTCCTCGGCGGCAAGTACCGCGAGAAAGTGCGCCTGTACGCCGATACGCCGCAACCTTCCACACCCACCCCACAAGCTTATGCTGAACGCGTGCTGAGTCGCAAGGCTCTCGGTTTGACGTTTATCAAGTTCGACGTTGGGCTGCATCTGCTGGACGGCATCCCGAACAGCATCGTTGGACAGACCACCAAGTTCGAAAATGGCATGTCGGGGAACTGGACGGCGCCAGGAACCGGGCCAGTGACGCGCGTCACAGACCGTGGATTAGAGGCAATGGCCGCAGTGGTGTCAGCAGTGCGCGACGCCGTCGGTTGGGAGACTTCATTGTGTATCGACCACTTCGGGCACGGCATGATGACCACCAAAGAAGTCATCCGGCTGGGCAAGGCGCTTGAGCCCTTCGGCCTGGCCTGGATCGAAGACCCCGTGCGATTCTGGGACGCTGACGCGCACAAACAGGTGACGGATGCGATCGCTGTGCCCGTCGCGGCGGGTGAAGAATGGTACCTGCTGGACGGCTTCCGCGAGTTCATCGAGAAGCGCGCCGTCGACATCATCCACCCGGACTTACTCACCTCCGGCGGGATGGCCGAGACTAAGCGCATCGCCGACTACGCAGAACGCTACGGGATTCCGACCGCGCTACACTTTGCCGGCTCGCCCATCGCGTTCATGGCGAATGTGCACACGGCCGCGGCGATCCCAAGTTTTGTCGCACTGGAACACCACGGGCTGGATCTGCCATTCTGGGAGGGTCTCGTCACTGGATTGCCCAAGAATTACATCGTCGATGGTTACGTCGATGTGCCCGACAAGCCTGGCCTCGGCGTCGATCTGGATTACGAGGGAATCGAGGCCAACCTGCGCTTCCCGGGTTTGTTCGAACCCACCGAAGAGTGGAATACACCAAAGTTGTCATTCTGGCAGCCGGACAAGCGTTGGGACAAGTAAGCGTTTCGCAAGACACCATGATTAAAATTCTTGTCATTGAGGACGACACCGATCTGCGGCGAAACATCGTCGACCTGCTTGAGCTGGAGGACTACGAAGTCTACTCGGCAGTGGACGGAGAGGATGGGGTGCGTTGCGCCAAAGAATACAAGCCTAGCATCATCGTGTGCGATATCATGATGCCCAAACTGGACGGCTATGGCGTATTGAAGCAGTTGCGCAATGACCCGGAGAGCCTGCTGATCCCGATGATTTTCCTCACGGCAAAAACCGACAGGCAGTCGATGCGCATAGGAATGGAACTCGGCGCAGAAGATTACCTCACCAAGCCCTTCACACAACATGAATTGCTCACGGCAATTCAAACGCAGTTGAGCAAGCGCAATGCGCTTGCTCAACTGCTACGGGAAACGTCGCGTCATTCCCATCATTCCGATGCTCATTATGACCCTCATCAGACAGACGCCTCGAATACGTGATTTGTCATATTGCCTCGGCAGGCGCACAGTGAAAACTTTGCCGCAGTCCACTGCATAGCCGATAACCGCTAGAAAACCCCAACCTTAAAAAACACAACGCTATGTAAGCGTTGTGTTTTTATTTTTTTCTGCAATTGGCGCGCTGCGCAGGATGCCTCAGTTAGGCGCATCTGCTTATATACCGCCTGTTGCGACGCCGCACAATCAAGACAACAGGGCAACAGACGGCTTGTGAATACAGAAATTTAAGGTTGGCTGTCTGCGGCGCCTCTGGGGTCAATAGAATGTTAGCGCGAGTAAGAGTCACAACAACGCTGGTTTGCATCATGATGCTGATCGGGTCTATCACCCCAGTCAGCGTCTATGCGCAGTCGCTCTCCGAGAGAGCTTCGACTGCGACCAGTGTTCAGCAGGCATCCTCATCAAACGATGCCACCCCCGTCGATTCACAGGTTCTAAATGACTGGAAGTTGATCTGGTCAGACGAGTTTGACGGCCCGAACGGCGCGCCAGTCGATCAAGCCAAATGGGGTTTTGAAACCGGCGGCACTGGATGGAATCAGAACGAGTTGGAGTATTACACGGATCAAACCAGCAATGCCCAGATTCAAGACGGCAACCTGCTCCTGGTTGCCCGCAAAGAAGCGTACCAGGGCAATCAATACACCTCCGCGCGGCTCATCTCCAAGGGCAAGTTCGAGCAGATGTATGGCCGGTTCGAAGCGCGGATGAAGATTCCGACAGGTCAAGGGCTATGGCCGGCGTTCTGGTTGCTGGGAAACGATATTGATAGCGTTTCATGGCCACAATGCGGCGAGATCGACATCATGGAGCACATTAATAGCGAAGCGCAGATAGGGGCTCACCTGCACGGGCCAGGTTACTACAGCAAGATGGCATTCGGCCAGGATGTCACGCTGCCGGGTAATGAGGACTTCGGCGCACAATATCACCTTTACGCGGTGGAGTGGGAACCAGATGCGGTGCGTTTCTATGTGGATGACCTGCTGTACTTCACTGTGTCGGTCAACGATATGCCATCCGGCCGCAAATGGGTTTATGACCACCCGTTTTATATTCTGCTGAATCTGGCAGTGGGCGGCAATTGGCCGGGCGCTCCAGACGCTACGACCGTATTCCCCGCAACGCTTAGCGTTGATTACGTGCGCGTATACATCCACAACAACTGGACCTATACGCGACATCGCACATAAGTCAGCAACATTGACAAGTGACGGATCTGGTCAGGCCGGTATCTGAGGGCCTGTCACATTCGGCAGGAGACCATCGCGAATCGCCCTCAACACCGCGTCAAGCCGCGAAGAAACGCCCATCTTGGCAAAGATATGCGTCAAATGCGCCTGTACGGTGCGATCGCTGATGGACAGCGTTTTTGCGATATTGCGATTGGTCAAACCGAGCGCAAGCAAGCGCAACACCTCGAGTTCACGGTCTGTCAGCTCATAGTCGGTGTGTATCCCTGCGCCAGTCGAATTACCGCGGCTCTCGGTGTTTCCAGACTGGAAGAAGCCAGGGCCGGACAGGGATGTAATGGCGAGGTTCCCTTCATATATCTGCTCTATAGCCTTGGCAATCTGATCGGCTGACGACGTCTTGAGCATGAATCCGCTTGCGCCCACTTTGAGCGCCGAACGAATATACTCCTCATCATCGAACCCGCTCAGGATGAGCACCTGCACATCCGGAAGCAGAGCGCGTATCTGGCGCGTCGCCTCAATGCCGGATATCATCGGCATCTCGATATCCATCAAGATGACATCCGGCTTCAGAATATGAGCCAGTTCCACCGCCTGCTGTCCAGTACTGGCCTGCCCGACAACATCCATATTTGGGCGTTGCTTTAACAGGTCGGCCATACCCTCGCGCAGAACAGGGTGATCATCCGCCAGTAGTACTCTGATTGACCTTTCCATAAAAACGATTATATGTCAGTCCAGGGCGGCAAAAGGCTATTTCTTTGATGTGATCTTCAGAACATACGCGTGTTCGCAGGGTTTATGTGCTGGCAATTGAACCTTCAAACCGCCTTCGTCACGCGACCATTGAATCGGCGTGTCACAACCGAGAAGTTGAACGGAGGCGATCTCGTCGTTGTATAAACGCAGGTTCGCGCCAAGCGATTCAATCCTGGCTTCCGTCCCCGGCCATGCGAGCAATGTGGCATACAACACATCGCCCTTCGTCGTGAAGCGGATATCGCATCCGGTGAAAGGCGCGCGTTTAGTATCAGCGAACATGCCGCTCTCAACCTGCGTCGGGCCTTCACCGTAAACCTTCCACGGCCGCGTTTCGTAAATGGCCTCGCCATTTACAGCCAGCCATTGGCCAACTTCCAGTAGCATTTTCTCTTCCGGCTCAGGAATCGTGCCATCTGAGCGCGGGCCGATGTTCAACAGCAATGCGCCATTCTTGCTGACGATATCCACCAGGTCGCCCACGATGGACTCGACCGTCTTGTAATCCTGGTTGACCACATAACCCCAGGAGTTCTTCGAGACCGATGTGTCGTTCTGCCAGAAGAGCGCGCGCGTGTCTGCGAGCTGACCGCGTTCAAGGTCGAGCACTGCGGCGTGATCGGGATAGGCCTTGTTCTTGTAGTTGATCGCCACACCCTTGCCCCACTGGGCAGCGCGGTTGTAGTAATACGAGGCAAACCGTTGCAGGTACGGGATAAAGGCCGGTTGCTCGATCCACCAGTCAAACCAGAACAACTGCGGTTGATACTTGTCAACGATTTCACACAGACGCGCCAGCCAGTCCTCAAGGTATTCCGGGCTGGGTTGGGTGCCCTCTAATGCGGCCGGGCCATAAAATGAATCTGCTGCGCCGGCTCGAACGTCGGAGTCAAACTTGCGCCCCTCGCCCATAAACCACCAGTGTTCGGCGCGGTGGTTGGAGACGCCAAACACCATGCCCTGCCGGCGAACGGCCACTGCCAGTTCTCCGATCAGGTCGCGTTTTGGCCCCATTTGCGCCGCATTCCATTCGGAGAAACTCGATTCATACATCGCGAAACCGTCATGGTGCTCCGCCACAGGCACGACGAACTTCGCTCCAGCCTTCTTGAAGAGGTCAGCCCAGTGCGCGGGGTCATACTTCTCGGCCTTGAACATCGGGATGAAGTCCTTGTAGCCGAACTGCGTGTGTGGGCCATATGTCGCCGCATGGTGTTTGAACTCGTCGGTTCCTTCCCGGTACATATTGCGTGGGTACCACTCATTTCCGAAGGCCGGCGTCGCATATAAACCCCAGTGGATAAAGATGCCGAACTTGCCATCGAGGTACCACGATGGCGCTTCGTAGCGCTCAAGCGATTCCCACGTCGGGCTGAATGGTCCCCGTGGTATTTGGTTTTGTTCCATGATAGTTTTTCCCGTTATTACCCTTTTTGCAGTGCTTCTTTACAGTGCTTCAATCAACAGCAACTCGGAAGTTAACGCACCCTCGAGACGCACAGTCATGCCTTGCTTCATCAGCGCAAAGCCGTCAAGCACACACGATTGTCCGCTGTTGTCGAAAGTGACTTTATAGCGTCGCGACACATCCAACCCGCGTAAGCGCAGGAGATATTCGGGCGCGCGCGGCGCAGAAAGCTGGAAGATACCGCAAACAGCGCGCGACCGATCATCGGAGGCAAGTTCGAGCACGCCCCACCCTTGCGGTTCCGGCCCCTCGAAAGCCGGCGTGTGATGATAGACGCGCCCGGTATTCATAAACGGCCTGATGAATTCTTTGTACAGGCTGACCCAGTGCTTTGTGCGCGCGATCAAGTGCGGGTTGGGTTGCGCCCCAAGTGGATGCAGGAATGCCAGTGTAGGCCGAACAAACAACAGCAGGCGCGATTGAAAGTCATATTCCGCAGTGCTGTAACCCGTCTGCCCGCCAACCAACCGATCCACGTATTCAGGCGGGAGCGCCATCGTCATCCCATTGGTGATCGTAAACGCACGCGGAGCGATCTGCCAGTCCGTCACCCAGGTGTGGCTGAAGCGACGCACCATTGCGATGTCGGTGCGCCCACCGCCGCCGGCGCAGTTCTCAAAGAGGGTGTTCGGGAAGCGCATGCGCAATCGGTCATAGATCGCATACAGCGTCTCGTAGTAGCGCCAGTACCCGCTCTCGGTATAGCCGTCGCGTTGCGCCTGCGCGCCCATCCCCAGGCCGCCGACGTTGTAGTCGAGGCGGAATAACTCAAGCTCATTCTGCTCGATCACGCGATTGATCTGCCCTTCCATCCATGTTGCGGCAGCCGGATTGGTCAGATCGAGCAGATCGCCAAGTCGCTTCTCGCCGTCATAGGCGGTCGACACCCATTCGGGATGGTCAATCGCCACACGGCTCTTTTTGGCGATACGTTCGGCATCCATCCACAGCCCCCACAACATGCCTTTAGCGTGTGCGCGCTCTCGGAATGGGCTGATGCCTTCGGAGAAACGCGCGCGGTCGACATCCCAGTCGCCCACAGTTGACCACCAATCGCTTTTGGGCGGCGCGTACCAGCTTGCGTCGATAAAGAAGACCTCAGCGCCAACCTCCCCGGCCACATCGATCGCGTGATTAACCTGATCGACGGTAATCTCGATCTCTGGGCCGATACCACTTTCAACCCACCCGCCGTGTCCACGGGGTTGCGGCATGAAAACACTGCGACGCAGGTGATTATGCATGGACTGTATGGCATTGTCCAAGTCGCCAAACACCATGCCAAGGTGCACCTCAGGCGTCCGGACAGTCTCACCCGGCGCAATGAGACGCTGCGGCGCAGGCGCATCCGGCCCCGCCTGGAAGTAAACGCGCGCCGCGGCATCCGTCGTTCCAAGGTCTGCATCCAGATCAAACCCGATGCTATACCCGCCCGACCACGCCAACTGCAGGATGAAGTGCTCGCCTGTGGCATTGTTCCGCAACACGCACCACGGATGGCGATGGCGGTCGCGGCGATAACGCCCATCGATGTGATAACCGGCCTGTGGCAGGTCAAACCAGCGGAAGTCGCCCTCATTGCCCCAGTGTGTGTTGGCGAAGTACCCTACGGAATACAGCGGGCTGCCGGGTGTGGCGAGATGCGATTGCCAGCGCGCGGTTTTCTGCAACACGCCGCTCCATGAAAACGCTGCTGACAAAGCAGCGGGATTGGCGCCGGTGTTGGTCACTTCAAGCCAGCGTGTGAGCACCGGCGTGCCGTCAAGCAGCGTGTGCACTTTCACAGTGACCGGCCTGACAGCATGGTGTAGTGTCGCCACGACGTGGCGCTGCGAATTACCCGCTGCACTGGTTTCATCACACTGTTCAATCCCGCCCCACGCCCAATCCGACGCCAGCAACTGGCCGTCGATCTCGAGCCAGAACGCCTGCGGGCTGGGATGCTGTGTCGGGTCGATGCGACCATCGTAGAAACTGACGAAACCAGAACCATTCCAGCCGCGTCCCACAAAGCGCCCCTTGGTCAGGGACTCTTCGTAGGTAGTGAGCGCAGTTCGGTAACTGATCGTCGGTTCGGGCGCATCCACATAGATGACATCCGACCAATCGGAGTGTGTATGTAGTTCGGTTTGCATGATATCCCTAATAGGTGTCGATCAGGCTGAAAGCCTTCACAAGCTTTTTGAATGCTTTCAGTGTCAGCGGTTCATCGGGAGTAACGACGATGCGTATTTCCGACTCCGGATGCAGATGGACGAAGTTATCCGAGAACGTCGCTTCATGACCTTCCAGTTCCAGCCACGCCCACAAAGCGGGATGCAATGCTTTGAGCGTTACTTCGTACTGATTGTTACCGAGCGCCACGGTTTGAAGGGCGATCTCAGGCGCAATCAAATCCTGGTGCTTGGGTCGCGCGAAGGAGGCAAAGTTCGTGCTCACCACCTGTCCCTTCACCTTGTATTGGAGCCACACCATCAATTCACGCGACTCACGCAGCGTGTGCTTGCCGAGGTGCGCCGAGAGATCAGCAGTGTCCACATGAACTGACTTCTGCGCAGGGATGGTCGCCGTCTTCTTTCCATGCGCCAGACCTTTGCCCTCAACGTTCGTCAGTCGCCACGAGACCTCGCCGGTCGTCGGCGCCAGTGTGTCATTGGTCAGGTGAATCTCAAGTGCGCCGGTCTGTGCATCCTCAAGCGCAGACACAAGGATCGGCGCATAGAACCGCTTGGCCATGTACTGGAGCGCCTTCCAGCGCCCGTGATAATCGATCGAGGCCCAGCTTGCGACCGGCCAGCAATCGTTGATCTGCCAGTATAGCGTGCCCATGCCGCGCGGCATGGCGCGACGCCAGTGCTCGACGGCATACTTCATCGCCATGCCCTGAAGAATCTGGCTGAGATACAGCGTCATGTCAAACGACGACGGCAACCGAAACCAGTCCAGCATGTAGTGCATGATCACCGCGTTGCCGATGCCGCTGCGCTGATGCAACTCCATGACATACGTGGTGACGTTGCGATCCTGTGGCTCCGTATACCCATCCACCGTGCGCGGCTCCGGGAAGGACTGGAAACCGAATTCGCTGTTGAAGCGGTGCGTGCAGGTGCGATACCATTCAAAAGGCTTGCGCCCGTGCCACACATCCCACAGGTGCGCGTCGCCCATCGTCGGATTGTTATAGTCAGCGCGATTGCCGTGCGGGGTGTGCGGGCTGGACGGCCAGTACGATCTCTGAGGATCGAGTCTGGCGGTTACCTCCGGCAGTAACTTGTCGAACAATTTGCCGTAGTCTTCCCAGCTCATCGTGCGATCAGTCCACTCGGGGCCGACCAGACCCTGTTCGAGCTCATTGTTGCCGCACCACAGTGCGATGGAAGGATGGTGGCGCAACCGGCGCACATTGTCGACTGCCTCGGCGCGCACATTGCGCAGGAAGTCTTCGTCGAAAGCAGGATACGTCGAGCATGCGAACATGAAGTCGTGCCAGATACAGATGCCGAGCTCGTCGCACAGGTCATAGAACTCATCCTGCTCGTAAATCCCGCCGCCCCATACGCGCAGCATGTTCATGTTGGCGTCTTTGACGCTTGTCAACAGATCGTGATAGCGCTGGTGAGTCGTGGCCGTCACAAAAGCATCGGCCGGTATCCAGTTGCCGCCCTTTGCAAAGAACGGGACGCCGTTCACGACAAATTCGAACGTCTCTCCCCATTGATCTGGATGGCGGTCGAGCACCAGCGTGCGCAGCCCGATGCGGCGCGACATCGTATCGAGAACGTCGCCGGCTGCATTGAGTAGCTCGACCTTGACATCATAGAGCGGCTGATCTCCAAGATTATTTGGCCACCACAACTTCGGATCGGTGATGGTCAGCGCCGCCTGCGGATCGCCGAGTATCTCACCCACCAGTTCGTCGTTGTATCGCGCGGTCACGCGCGCCGTCAGGAGTTCTTCGCCGAGTGTCTCAATTGCCGGCGTGACATCGAGAGTGACTTGCCCGGGCACATCATGATTCTGCAGAATATTCACGCCAGTCAATCGAGCGACGTCGAAACCGACCAGTTCGATATCGCGCCAGATGCCGCAGGTGATAAATACCGGCCCCCAGTCCCAACCGTAGTTGCAGGGCTCTTTGCGCACCCAGGCTCGACCCGCGATCTCATGCGGCGCACTCCAGCCGGGCAAATGGCGCTCCGACTCCTTTTGCGTGATATACGGGATCGTCGAATCAAACCGCACCGCGATGGTGTTCCGGCCTTTCTGCAACAACGACTTGACATCGAATTCCCACGTCCGGAACTGGTTATCCGTCCGCGCCACATCGATCCCGTTGATCTGAATCGATGCGAAAGTGTCCAACCCCTCGCAGCGCAGGATAACCTTCTCATGCTTAAGGAGGCCGGCCGGGACGGTGAAGCTGCGGGAATATTGCCAGTCAACCTCGCCAATCCATTGCAGTTTTAACTCGTTGTCGCGGAAGAACGGATCGGTGATCTTGCCCGCCGCAATCAGGTCCGTATGGATACAGCCCGGCACGCTGGCGGGGACTTTCATGCTGCCATCGACCTGCGCCGCGTGCCATGGACCGTTTAACGTCAGAATTTCCATTTATGCTTGATCCTCTATTTTTTGGAATGTTGCCACTCTTTGTCACTCTATTGTGCAATCAATCTACAAGTTCACATTCAGTCCCACGCCGTATTGAGTTCATGAACCACCAGTGATGTTACTTTCGCGCCGCTGCCAAGCAATACAGTCTGGCTTGCGGATGGCGCCGGCGTGAAACACGAGGTCATGGATATCAGCCCGCCATTGCCAAAGACCTCGATGGATGCCCGATCCACCAGAACGCGCAAGGTGACATGGCCGCTCACGGGTGCGAGCGGCGCAGTTTTCCCAAGACAAGTCAGTGCGCCTTGTGCGGCGCTAAAGGTCAGCCGTTCACCCCGGATATCGAGCACGACCTCGGCATCGGGATGCACGTCACACTCGATCGTAAGATCAAGCAGGTCATGCTGCGACAGGACAATCGGTTGCGTGAGCAGCAGGTCGCCCCACGCGCGCGTCGTACTGTACAGCGTAGTGATCTCAGCCACAGGCTGTCGGGTCAGCCGCAAACCCGCGACTGTGCGCATCAACTTCATCTCGCACGGAAACGACATCTGCTGATTGAACCCCATGCCGGGGTAAGCGCCCCCCGCCATCCAGGCGATCTGGATGCGCCGGCCATCTCTACGAGACGCCGGGCCGTCTGGAATATCACTATACGTCTGCACCGCATAGTAGTTTGCGCCAAAATCAACCTGCACCGGTTCCACAGTCTCCGGGACAAACAACCGTCCGTCAAAGCGCCCGACCAGATACTTGCCGTTTGCTGCGGTCAGAACCCAGCGCCTCTCGCCCTCATCGCCCTCGATAGGCGCCTCAAAGAAATCGGGACACTCGGAACAGCCCTGCATTTCAATATTGTGAAGATGCTCCCAGGCCTTCAGGTCAGAGGATGAATAAAGCGCGTAGGTATTTCCATCCAGGTAAAGCGCCATCACCCAGTAACCGCCAGGCGCAAACCAGGCGACCTTTGGATCGCGATTTTCTTTCGCAACATGTGGCAGCACGGGGTTGCCCTCATACTTCGTCAGCGTATCTCCCGCATCCGTGCTGTACGCAAGACATTGCGTAAACGGCTGACCCTTCGATTCTTCGGACGTCCCGCCTGCTGCGGTATACAACACCACAATTGCAGTTTCCGGTCCGGATTGCAGGCCGGATGTGTTGTTCCAATCCACAACCGCCGAGCCCGAAAACATCGTTCCCAGCTTGTCCGGCAGGAGCGCGTTTTCAAGTTGCCGCCAGTGCAGCAGATCGGCGCTAACTGCGTGCCCCCAGGTCATGTTGCCCCACTGGGTGCCGAAAGGGTTGTGCTGAAAGAACAGATGGTAACGACCCTTATAGAAAACCAGCCCGTTTGGATCGTTAATCCAGCCTGTTTGCGCGCTGAAGTGATATTGTGGTCGATACACTTCATCCATAGATTCGTTTGTCATATGCTCCCTGCTCAATCAACTATTCATCAACTCTGCGAATGGTGATCAACTCAGAACTCTGGGGCTGCTCACGCCTGATATCCAGACCCCGCAGCATCAAATCGGCGCCTGTGATGCGCACAGTCTGTCCAGTATTGTCGAATGTGACGTCATATCGAAACGCCATATTCAACCCGCGCGGCGTGACGTGGAACAGAGGTTCGCCATTCCCACCTGTTCTGAACAGCCCGACGACGGCGCGCGTCTGATCGACCGTCGCGTATTCGAGCACGCACCACGGCGACAGTTCGGTATGTTTCAGGAACGGGGTATGGTGAAAGACACGGCCATCGATCATGATCGGGCGAATGACATCCCGATAGAGCCCGAGGTGATGATCTATGCGCTCGCGCAGGAACGGCGAGAACTCTTCGAGGCTTGGCGCAATTCCGCGGAAGATCGGCCGGCACAGACAGACCAGGCGCAACTGCGTATCGAGGTCGCCCTCCAGATCGATTTCCGGCACCTCGGTGCCGAACGTGCGCAGCAGCACTTCGGGCGGCAATGACATGGTGACACCATTGAGAATTTTCAGGCCGCGCGGCATGCGCATCCAGTCGCTCAACTCGGCATTGTTGAAGCGATGCAACGTGCCCCAGTCCAGCCGTCCCCCGCCGCCGGCGCAATCCTGAAAAACGACGTCCGGGTACTTTGCGTGCAATCGCTCGAACATGCCATA
>Ga0114951_10003183_pt1 | contig 17297 bp, 10 predicted proteins | sample AM7aDNAmetaG_FD_88677 | JGI IMG/M metagenome (GOLD analysis project Ga0114951, IMG submission 88677) | Freshwater microbial communities from Finland to study Microbial Dark Matter (Phase II) - AM7a DNA metaG | ecosystem: Environmental > Aquatic > Freshwater > Lake | place: Finland: Lake Alinen...
GACTTGTCCGTGGTGGAGCGCGCTGTCCCAGCGCGCTCGTTCGCGCCAAATGGTGGTTCTGCGCTCGGGTGGACAGCGTGCGCACTCGCGGCCGGGGGTGAATCCAAGCGCGCTGAGACAGCGCGCTCCACCTCGGCATTCCGTGCCAGGAATTCCTCACCGCGCCCCGTCAGCGTCAGCACCGGAAGTTTGCCGCCTGAACTCGCAAGCAATCCTCGCTCCACCAGCCCCTCGACAATCTTGCGGACGCGCTCCTGCCCGCCGGAGACCGCGCCATAGCAGGGCAGCTTTTCCGCCCCCATGCGCGCAATCCACTCCGCCTTGGAACCGGCGACCACCGCCGCCACCTTGTATGCTCCCACCGCCGGCTGGATGGTCTCCACGCATTGCAGCGCAGCGCGCTCAATCGCGGCGTTGTCGGAGGCACCGTTTGATGAAGGCGGCGCTTCGCCTTGCCAGCCTCTGGTGAAGCGCGTTTCTTGCCCAGCGTGTTTGTTCGAGGCTTGGCGCGGCGCTGAGCGCGCCGGGACGGCGCGCTCCACCACGGCCTCTTCCACTTGCTCCGCCACGGCCGCCTCCCCGCGCTCGGTGAGCACCAGCACCGGCCGCTGCGATTCCCCCTCGCGGCGCAGGTATCCTTCGCGGATGAGGTCGCTGATCACGTACTTGATGCTCTCCTGCTTCGCGTTCGATTTCCCGTAAGCGGGGTTGCGGTCCAGCCCCCACTGAAGAATCTTCTTGTTGCGCGAGCCGCTGAGAATTTCCGCCACGATCCCCGCCCCCACCGGGAAGCGCAGGTGCTTGACCGCGAGCAGCGCTTGCGGCGCGACATCCGGCCACTGCTCCATCACTCCCCGGCGATTCTGGCCGGACTGCGCCGCGGCCTCCCTGGCGCAGAAGTCGCACGTCCCGCACTTCAGCGACGACTCTTCCCCGAAGTACCTGAGGATGAACCCCCGGCGGCAGCCGCGATGGTGGATGTACTCCTCGATGCGGTCGAGCTTCTCCTGCTCGATCGCCCGCAGCGCGGCCTGGCGTTTCCAGTCGATCGGCAGTTTGTCGAACGCGGGGGGCGTGCGCGCCAGCTTCTCGATGCCGCGTCCACGGAAGGGAGGCTCGTAAACGATCACCTTCTCGTGGTGCATTGCCGAGAGCGCATGGCCGGTCTGCTCCTCGGTGAGCAGCGCCGCGCGCGCCAGTTCGCGCAGGGGGAAGCGGTACTTCCCCGGCTCCTCCAGATCCGCCGCCGAGGAAAGCGCCTCGATCACCTGGCGTTGGTTCTTCCCGCGAAGCCCCGCGAGAATCTCCTTCCCCGGCCGGCTCAGCGTGACGGAGGCCTCCGCATCCATCAACGCGCGCGTCACCCCCGCCTGATCCAGCAGCCGCACCGCCGCGCCCGCGTGCCCCTCCTTGATCCCGCACTCCTCGGCCAGCGCGGCATAGGTCAGCATCACCGGGTTCTCCGGCAACTCCCAGAGCACGTCGTACACCGCCCGCACGATCTCCGGCGAGGGGTAGTTCAGGTCCAGGAAGAACTCATGCAGGAACCGGTCTTCGGAGGAATAGAACAGCACGCAGCGCGAGGGGAGCCCGTCGCGCCCGGCGCGTCCGATCTCCTGGTAGTACTGTTCCACCGAGCCGGGGTAGTTGAAATGGACGACGAACCGCACGTCGCGCTTGTCGATCCCCATGCCGAAGGCGAGCGTGGCGACCGCCACCCGCGCCTTGCCGGTGAGGAAGCGCTCCTGCGCGGCGCTCCGGGCATCCGGGGCCAGTCCGGCATGATAGGCCACGGTCTCCGGCTCCACCTCCCGCAACTGCGCGGCGATCTCCTCCGTGCGCCGCCGCGTCCCCACGTAGATGATCCCCGTCCCCTGCTCACGGCGCACCAGTTGCCTGAGCAGTTCCATCTTCTCCCCCGCGTCCGGCGTCTGCGCGACGCGGATCGCCAGGTTCGGCCGGTCGAAGCCGCGGACGTGGATGTCCACCTCCTCCGGCCGCAGGCCGAGGCTTTCGATGATGTCCCGCTGGACGCGCGGGGTGGCGGTGGCAGTCAACGCGGTGACAGGAGGCTGCCCGATGCGCTCGCGGAACCCCTTGAGCCGGCGGTAATCGGGGCGGAAATCGTGCCCCCACTCGCTGATGCAATGCGCCTCATCCACGGCCATCCGCGCGATGCGCGCCTGACTCAGCAGCGCCAGGAAGCCGGGGTTTGCCAGCCGCTCCGGGGCGACGTACAGCAGCCGGATGCGCCCCTGCAGGCACTCGGAAAGCCGCCGCCGCTGCTCCTCCGGACCCAGGCTGGAGTTGATGAACGTCGCCGGCAACCCCTTGCGGGAAAGCTCGTCCACCTGGTCCTTCATCAGGGCGATCAGCGGAGAGATCACCAGCGTCAGCCCCTCGGCGAGCATCGCGGGCAACTGGTAGAGCAGCGACTTGCCGCTGCCGGTGGGCATCACCACCAGCAGGTTCCGCCCGGCCAGCGCCGAGCGAATCACCTCCTCCTGTCCGGGGCGGAAGGCCTCATGCTTGAACTGCCGGCTCAGCGTCTCATACGCCTGCGCCGGCAGAGGCGCTTCCTTCACGTCGTTACTAGGTTCCACGGCTTTCGCCTCCATGGGGATAATCCCGCGACGGCCCGGCGCGACGGCGCGCTATCGCCCCTTTTGGCCCGCCCATCTTCTACCCCCTCGGGCGGGAAGAGGTCAAGTGCGGTGCCACCCTGCATATTGAATCGCCCGCTATTGTGGGATACAGTCAAACAGGCAGAACTCGGGAAGGGATGCAATGGAAAAGAACGCAAATGCGGCTCATTCGGGAACGGCTTCCGGCGAAGCCCCCGAAAAGGAGGCCACGCGTCCGATTGCGGTCCTGTTGGTTGAGGACAACCCGGACCAATGCCGCGCGTACGAGGCGGAACTGACGCGAGAGGGCTACGCCGTTCGCGTCGCCCACGACGGCTGGGAGGCGCTGGCCGCGTGCCAGCAGGCGATGCCGGACATCGTGGTCACGGATATCAACATGCCGGGGATGGACGGAATAGATGCCATGGAGCGCCTGATCGGAAAGAACAACCGCATCCCGATCATCCTCTACTCCTCCTATGCGGGCTATCGCGACAACTACCGGTCCTGGTCGGCCGACGCGTACCTGACCAAGTCGGCCGACCTGACCGAGTTGACGGCGACGATTCGGCGCGTCCTGGAAGCGCGCCGGCACACGAATGAAATCCCGGGTCTGTGAGCGCAGGAGAACGCCAAGCAAGGCCGCGATGAGGGAGTGTCGTTGTCCCATCTGGAGTAAATAGTAGTGGGCAGTCCACCAACGGGACCGGACTCACGCGAAAGCACTTCATCCTTTACTGCGGAGAACGGGCGGAAACGCCTGCCGGCATTCACGCGCTATCTCATCGGGGCGCTGGCCGGGGCGGCGACCGTATGGGTCCGCTGGGCGCTGATCCCTCTGATCGGCACCACGGCTCCGTATCACATGCTCTATCCGACCGTCATGATCGTTGCAGTCGGGCTGGGCACGGGGCCGGGGCTTCTCACCGCCATCGTTGGCCTCTGGATGACCGAGCGATGGCTGGTGGAACCGATCGGGGCCGCGATGCTGACATGGGCCGTTCTCTTCCGTTGGCTGGTGATGATACTGGGCGCCGTTTTCGTGGGATACGTGGGCGACCAGCTTCGCCGGGCGCGTCGGCGGGCCCGGACAGAAGCTGAATCCTGCCGGAACAGCGAGCTATCTTTGCGCGCAAGCGAGGAACGGCTGCGGCAAGCCGTCCGCGTGAGCGGCCTGGGGATATTCGATCACGATATACGCACGGACGTCCTTCAGTGGTCCCCCCAACTGCGGCAAATGTATGCCTTCGGCCCCGATGAGCCGGTCAGCGTGTCCGTCGTCCTCGATTCAGTCCATCCCGAGGACCGCGCACGCATCGCCGCAGCAATGGAGCGCACACATGATCCCGCCGGAGACGGCTCCTACGCCGTCGAGCACCGCATCATCCGGCGCGATGGCAGCATTCGCTGGCTCACCCGCCGCGCGCAGACGTTCTTTGAGGGGAAGGGCGCCGAGCGTCACCCGGTGCGCACCGTGGGCGCCGTTCTGGACGTCACCGACCGCGTTCGCGCCGAGGAGGCGCTCTACCAAAACCGGCTGATCCTGGCGCAGGCCGGCCAGTTGGCCCACCTTGGCGCGTGGGACATTGAGTTCGTCAACCTGGAAGATGTGAATGCCAATCCGCTGCACTGGTCGGAGGAGGTGTACCGCATCTTCGGCTACGAGCCGGGCGGGGTTGAAGTCTCCAGCAAGTTGTTTCATTCGCGGGTGCATCCCGACGACCGGCAGCGTGTCGCCGACGCCATCGCGCAGGCCATTGCGGAGAAACGCACCTACACGGTGGAGCACCGCATCCTCCGCCCTGACGGCAGCGAGCGCTCGGTCGTCGAGCATGCGCAAATCAACTTCGACGGCCAGGGCCGGCCGCTGCGCATGGTCGGCGCTGTGCAGGACGTCACCGAACGCAAGCAAGCCGAGGCCGAACGCGTCTGGCTGGCCTCCTTCCCCGAATTGGCCCCCTTCCCCATCGCTGAAGTGGACAAGCAGGGCAGCCCAACCTATCTCAATGGCGTCGCAAAAGAGCTGTTCCCGGACCTCCCTCGCAAGGGGCGCGAGCATCCCTGGCTGACGGACCTGGAGACAGTCCGGGAGGCATTTCAAGCGGGAAACGCGCCAGTCCTGGTGCGCCAGGTGGCGGTCGGCGAGCGTTATTACCTGCAAACGCTCTACTGGGCGACTGACGGCCCGCGCATCCGCATCTACGGACTGGACATCACCGAGCGCGTGCGCGCCGAGGAGGCCCTGGAGCGCGAGGCGCAGGAATTGGAGCGCTCGAACCATGACCTCGCGCAATTCGCCGCCGTAATCTCGCACGACGTGCAGCAACCCATGGTCACCGTCGCCCTGTACCTGAACCTGCTGAAACGGGCGCTCGGGCAGAACCTCACCGCCGACGCCTCCCGGTCCATCGAGGTGATGGACCGCGTTCTCCGGGACATGCAATCCATGGTTCAGGGGATGCTCGCATATGCGCAAGTGGAGAGCCAGGCAAAGCCCGTCCTGCCGGTGGACACCGACGCCGTGCTCGAACGGACCCTCCTGGTCCTTCAGGGGGAAATCGAGCGCAACGGCGCGCGGGTCACGCACGAGCTGTTGCCGCAGGTCCTGGCCGACGACATGCAATTGGGGCAGGTCTTTCAGAACCTGCTGACCAATGCGCTCAAGTTCCATCCTCCCAACCGTTCTCCGGAGATTCACATCGGCAGCCGCGACGAGGGAGAAGGGCGGCTCATCTGGATCTCCGACAACGGCATCGGCTTCGACTCAAAAGACAAGGAACGCATCTTCGGAATGTTCCAGCGTTTGCACAAGGAGGAAGGGTACCCCGGGAGCGGCATCGGCCTGGCCACCGTCAAGAAGATCATCCAGCGGCATGGGGGCCGAATCTGGGTGGAATCGGAGCCGGGAAAGGGCGCCACCTTCTTCATCACCCTTCCCAAACCCAAAGCCGCCCCGCCGCGGTGAATCCTGCCTCACCCCGCTTGACATCCCGCTTGCGCCTCGGCTATTGTCGCACCGGTTCAGTCGTCCAATATGCCCGGAAGGAGGCCGCCTTGTCCCTGGTGGTGGTTGGTTCGGTGGCGTTCGACACGATTGAGACCCCTCATGGCCGCGCCGAGGAGGAACTGGGCGGATCGGCGGTGCACTTCGCCCTGGCCGCCTCGCTCCTGAACAAGGTGCGCCTGGCGGGGCACATCGGCCGCGACGCCACCGCGGCGCATCTGGCCCCGCTGCGCCGTCCCAACATCGACCTGCGCGGCCTGACGGTGAAGGAGGGGAAGACCTTCCGCTGGTCCGGCCGGTACGCCCACGACATGAACCAGCGCGAAACGATCAGCGTCGAGTTGAACGTCTTCGGCCAGTACCCGCCCGAACTTCTCCCCGAGTACGCCGACAGCGATTTCGTTTTTCTCGCCAACGGCGCTCCCGCACACCAGATGATGGTGATCGATCAATGCAAGGCACCACAGTTCGTGGTGCTCGATACGATGGATCACTGGATCATTTCCAACCGTCCCGAACTGGACAAACTCTTCCGCCGGGTGGACGCGGTGGTGGTGAACGACTCCGAGGCGCGCCTGCTGACCGGCGAGGAGCACATCCGCGCCGCGCAGAAAGTGCTGGAGATGGGGCCGAAGTACGTCATCGTCAAGCATGGCGCGCACGGCGCGCTGATGGTGAGCGGGCGGGAGGTGTTCGTCATCCCCGCCTTCCCGACCACGCGCGTGAAGGACCCGACCGGCGCGGGGGACAGTTTCGCCGGCGGCGTGATGGGGCATCTGAGCCGCGTCGGCAAGGTCACCCCGCAGGAAATGCGTCTGGCCATGGCGTATGGCACGATCATCGCTTCCTTTAATGTCGAGGAGTTCGGCGTGCGCCGCGTGGCCTCCCTCACGCTGGAAGAGGTCGAAGCGCGCATGCTCGAATTCAGGCGCGTGCTGAAATTCTGACGGAGAGGGGGAGGCGGCCTGCTTAGCGCCGCATAATTACCTTGACGCGGAGGCAGACATCTGTTTTTTGGAGTGCGCCGCCAACGGCGGCGCTTTGGCTGCGCCGTGGGCGGTATTCCTGGCTGGCACCCCCATGTGCAATCGAGTCCCCGCCAAGCCAAAGCGGCGTCGTTGCCGCCGCAGTCCACAAGCCACATGGTCTGTCAAGCTGATTCTGTGGCGCACAGCAGAGGACCTGCACGCAAGAGTGCCATCTTGCAGGCCATCGCGGGGCTTGCATGCATGTTAGTACTATGTTATTATACCCGCGTTTATGTGTGACAGGCTGACTTTCGCAGCCTCTTACGCTGTTATCTGTGGCGAAAAGCGCGGTCGTGCGTTTGTCAGACCCCTTCGGTATAATTCCGCTGTCGCACGGGGCGTTGCAGTCCCTTGGGTTCTTGCCATCCTTTGCCGTGCTGGGAGGCTGCCGTGCGCGCATTCGTTGCAATTGAAGTGGACGCGCCGATCCGGCGCGCGCTGGCCGGGCTGATCGAGGAGCTGAACCGCCCCTCGCAGCCGGTGAAGTGGGTCACGCCGGAGAACATCCACCTCACGCTGAAATTCCTGGGGGACGTGCCGCAGGAACGCGTGAGCGAGGCGATTCAGATCGTGCGCGATTGCGCGCAGGGGATCGGGCCGTTCTCGCTGGCGATACAGGGGACCGGCGCTTTCCCGAGCACGCAGCAGCCGCGGGTCATCTTCGCCGGCGCGCAGGACGAGCGCAACGCGGCGCACGAACTGGCCGGGCGGCTGGAGGAGCGGATGGAGGCGCTGGGGATCGAGCGCGAGGATCGCCCGTTCCAGTGCCATCTGACGCTGGGCCGCCTGCGCGAGCCGCGCGCGCTCCCGGCTCTGGCCGCGAAAATGGCCGCCGCTTCCGCGCGCGATTTCGGCAAGATGACGGTGACGCAGATCACCCTGATCGAAAGCACGCTCACCCCCCAGGGGCCGATCTACCGTCCCGTGGAGCAAATGGCGCTGTAGCCGTGCCCAGCCGTCTGTCGTGTGTAGCGCGGGCTTTAGCCCGCGACTTCAGCCGTGTGTCGTGTGTAGCGCGGGCTTCAGCCCGCGATTTCAGCCGTGCGTCGTGTGTAGCGCGGGCTTCAGCCCACGATTTCAGTCGTACGCAGATTTCATTCGTGTGTAGCGCGGACTATCCCCTCGACAAGCTCGGGGCCGTGAGCGCAGTCGAACGGCCAGTCCACGTCGCGGGCGGAACGCCCGCGGCAGTCGTCGCACCGTAGGGGCGCAGCATGCTGCGCCCTCGGGAAGTGCGGGAAGCGGGATAAGCGTGGAATGATCGCGGGTTTGAGAACCCGCGCAACGTGGCGGTTCTTACAGGAGAGAAAAGGCATGTCGGCAAAGAACGAGCAGGCAGCAAAGAGCGAGAAGGCGAAACGCGTCGCGGCCGCGGCCGAAGCGGCCGCCGTCGGTGAAGAGAAGGGGAAGCGCGACCAGGCGCTCCTGCGCGCGATGGGACAGATCGAGCGCCAGTACGGCAAGGGCGCGGTAATGCGCCTCGGCGGGGACCAGAAGATCGAGGTCAGCGTCATCCCCACCGGCTCCATCAGCCTGGACATGGCCCTCGGCGTCGGCGGCATGCCGCGCGGCCGCGTGGTCGAAATCTTCGGGCCGGAGTCCGGCGGCAAGACCACCCTGGCGCTGCAGATCATCGCCTCCGCGCAGAAAACCGGCGGCACCAGCGCCTTCATCGACGCGGAGCATGCCTTCGACACCGACTACGCCAGCAAGCTCGGCGTGCGACTCGAAGACCTGCTGGTCAGCCAGCCCGACAGCGGCGAGCAGGCGCTGGACGTGGCCGAACTGCTCGTGCGCAGCAACGCGGTGGATGTCATCGTCGTCGACTCCGTCGCCGCGCTCGTGCCGCGCGCCGAACTCGAAGGGGAGATGGGGGACAGCTTTGTCGGCCTCCAGGCGCGCTTGATGTCACAGGCGCTGCGCAAACTCTCCGGCGCCATCAGCAAATCGAAAACCTGCGTCATCTTCATCAACCAGGTGCGCGAGAAAATCGGCGTCGTCTACGGCAACCCGGAAGTCACCCCCGGCGGGCGCGCCCTCAAATTCTACAGCAGCGTCCGGGTCGAAATCCGCCGCATCGGCAGCATCAAGAGCGGCGAGAGCATCATCGGCAACCGCGTCCGCGCCAAAGTGGTCAAGAACAAGGTCGCCCCGCCCTTCAAGAGCGCGGAATTCGACATCATGTTCGGCCTGGGCATCTCCCGCGAAGGGGACCTGGTGGACGCCGGCCTAGCGATGGGCGTACTGGACAAGAGCGGCACCTGGCTGAGTTGCGGGCAACTGCGGCTCGGGCAGGGACGCGAGAAGGCCAAGGAGTTCCTCACTCAGAATCCCGACGTCTGCGCCGAGCTCGAAAAGGCGATTCTTGAGAAGGCGCGCACCGGCGTCGCGCCGGTCAAAACCGCCGCGGCCGAAGAAGGGAAAGAAGCGGACTAACGGCGTCGCGATCGAATCGGAAACCTGAATCGGAAACCTTGCGAAGGTTCGTTGGACCTTCGCAAGGTTTTTCCGTCTTCCGGGGATGCTTCTGGTGGAGCGCGCTGTCCCCAGCGCTTGAAAGGGGGTGCGGAAAGCAGGAGATCGCCACACCGGTTTCCGGGGATGCTTCTGGTGGAGCGCGCTGTCCTCAGCGCGCTTGAGAGGAGGTGCGGAAAGCGGGAGATCGCCACGTCGGCCGGTAGACCCATTTCGTTAACGGGCGTTCGTCAGCGGTTGTAAGCGCGCTGGGACAGCGCGCTCCACCATTCCTGCCAACGATGCTCCCCCTGGCCGGGGTCTCAACAGCTGCCGGATATGCGCAGAGGCCTACCCCGCCACCTTGCGCGCGAGTTCCTCTCCCTTGAGGAACGCCTGCCGGTTGACTTCGAGCAGATGAATGCGCGAACCGGTCAGTTCCTTGGCCAGCAGCTCCATCACGGCCTCGATCGGCACGCCGCCGCGCAGTTGCGCGTAGGCCCCCAGCGCCACGAGGTTCATCACGCGCACATTCCCCAGCTCGTTGGCCGCCTCGGTGGCCGGGATCAGCAGCGAGCGCTTGTCTCCCGGGTCCGGCTGCGCCATGGAACTGTTCAGCAGCACCGTGCCCTCCGGCTTCAGCCGCGGGCGGAACTTGTCATAGCTGGGCTGGTTCAGGATGATCAGCGTGTCCGCTTCCTCGACCAGCGGGGAGGGGATCGGCTCATCGGAAAGCACCACCTCGCAATGCGCCGTGCCGCCGCGCACCTCGGGACCGTACGCGGGGATGAAGGTCACCTGCCGCCCCCGGCCCGTCGCCACCTGCGCGAGCGTCTTGCCGATGGTCATCACCCCCTGGCCGCCGAACCCCGCAATGATGATGCGCTCGGTCATTGGACCTCCGCGCTGGTATCTTTGATAATGCCCGGCGGGAACGCCTTCACCATGTCGGTCTCGATGAACTTCATCGCCTCGTCGGGGCGCAGGCGCCAGTACGTCGGACAGGGGGAGAGGATCTCCACCATGCTGAACCCCAGCCCGCGCTCCTGCACGTCGAAGGCCCGGTGGATGAGCTTCTTGGTCTCGCGCACATTGCGCGGGGTGGTCAGCGTGCCGCGCGCGAGAAAGACGGTGCGGCCCAGCGTCGCCAGCAGTTCGCAGACGCGGATGGGGCAGCCCTCCGTCGCGGGGTTGCGCCCCAGCGGCGTGGTGGCGGTCTTCATGTTCACCAGCGTGGTCGGGGCCATCTGCCCGCTGGTCATGCCGTAGACGGCGTTGTTGATGAAGATGATCGTGAAATTCTCGCCGCGGTTCGCGGCATGGAGCATCTCGCCCGCGCCGATGGCCGCCAGGTCGCCATCCCCCTGGTAGCTGAAGACCAGCTTGTCCGGGTTGCAGCGTTTCACGGCCGTAGCGACGGCGGGCGTGCGCCCGTGCGCCGCCTCAGTCATGTCGATGTCGAGGTAATCGTAGGCGATCACCGCGCAGCCGACCGGCGCGATGCCGATGGTCCGCTCGCGGCAGCCGCGCTCGTCGATGACCTCCGCGACCAGCCGGTGTGCGATGCCGTGGCCGCAGCCGGGGCAATAGTGCGTCCGCGCCGGGGTCAGCGCAGCGGGGCGATGGTATCCTTTGGCCATGGTCATTCCCCCCCGCCGAAAAGTCGGGACACAATACTTTTATCCGGGCGGAGAACCTTCATCACCGGGCCTCCCCCTTCTTGGATGAAAGTATTGTGTCCCCACTTTTTTTCAGCGCGCGCGCGGCATCGATGATCTGCGCCGTGGTCGGCGTCCCGCCGCCGCAACGGCCGACGAACCCCACCGGGCTGCGCCCTTCGACGGTCAGGCGCACATCCTCCACCATCTGCCCGGCGCTCATCTCGACGGCGAGGAACTTCTTGCCGCGCTCGGCCCACCGGCGAATCGGCTGCTCCGGGAAAGGCCAGAGGCTGATCGGCCGGAAGAGGCCGATCCGCAGGCCGGACTTCGCCGCGAGGCGCGCCGCCTCCAGGCAGATGCGCGCCGAGGTGCCGTACGCCACGCAGACCACGTCCGCCTCCTCCACGTCGCGCTCCTCGAAACGCACCTCGCGCTGGCGGATCAGTTCATACTTCGCCTGCAGCTTCTTGCAGTGCTCGGCCAAAATGCCGGCGGGCAGGAAGAAGGAACGGACGATGCGCTTGGGTCGGCCTTTCGCCCCCGTCAGCGCCCAGTCCTTCGGCGGCAACTCCAGCGGGGGGGGCTTGCGGAAGACGCACGGCTCCATCATCTGCCCAAGCTGGCCGTCGGCCAGCAGCAGCACCGGAATGCGGTACAGGTCGGCTAGGTCGAACGCCAGCATCGTGAGGTTGGCGAACTCCTCCACGCTGTACGGGGCCAGCACGATCAGGCGGTAATCCCCATGCCCGCCCCCCTTGGTCGCCTGGAAGTAATCCCCCTGCGCCGGCTCGATATTCCCCAGCCCCGGCCCGCCGCGCATGACGTTGATGATAACCACCGGCAGTTCCGCCCCGGCGCAGTAGCTGATCCCCTCCTGCTTCAGGCTCACCCCCGGGCTGGAGGAGGAGGTCATCGTCCGCTGGCCGCAGGCGGCCGCGCCGAAACACATATTGATCGCCGCCAGCTCGCTCTCGGCCTGGATGAAAACGCCTCCCGCCTCCGGGACGTGCTGCGCCATGTAGGCGGTCAGCTCGTTCTGGGGAGTGATCGGGTAGCCGAAGTAGAAGCGGCATCCGGCGCGGATCGCGGCTTCGCCCGCCGCTTCGTTACCAGTGATAAGAATCCGTTCTTCGGTCATCATGCTCACAGGGTGCGTGACGATGACGATGGCGCGCGAGCGCCAAACGGGTGGATTATATCAATCCGCCGCCGGGCAGGGCAACCGACTTCGGGGAGGTTTCTTCACCATTGACACGCCCTTCCAGCGGGATTAGCTTGGGAGGGGCATTGTGGGAGGGAACAATTTGGACATTCGGCATCTATTCCGCGCCGCCGCCATCGTGGCGCTCGCCGCATGCATCAGCGCTTGCGCGCACGGCGCGACCGAAAGGAAGGAACCGATGAAAATCCAACTGACGAGCCCCGCGTTCAAGGAAGGCCAGCCGATCCCGCCCAGGTACACCTGCAAGGGGGAGGACATCTCGCCCGCCCTCGCGTGGGATGCCGTGCCCGAGGGGACGAAAAGCCTCGCCCTCATTATGGACGACCCGGACGCGCCGCGCGGCATCTGGGTGCACTGGGTGCTCTGGAACCTTCCCCCCGATGCCCTCGCGCTGCCGGAAGCCATTCCCCCCAACGCGACCCTCGACAACGGCGCGAAGCAGGGGTTGAACGACTTCCCGGTCATCGGCTACCGCGGCCCCTGCCCGCCCCCCGGCAAGCCGCACCGCTATTACTTCAAGCTCTGCGCCCTCGACGCCCCGCTGGGGCTGAAAGAGGGAGTCGCGCGGAAGGCGGACCTCGTCGCCGCCATGAAAGGGCACGTGCTGGCCGAAGGGCAGTTGATGGGGACGTTTGCGCGATAAACGAATGATTTGCGATATCTGATTGGCGATTAGCGAATTGCGATTTGACGACAACAACAAGCGCGCTGGGCAAGCGCGCTCCACCAAGAGTGCGCGGTATGCCGCGCACGACATTCTGCACTCTGCACTCTGCGTTCTCAGGTGCGCCGTGCGCACCGCGCATTCTGCATTCATCTGGTGTAAAATACCTCGTGTTTCCGGAAAGAAAAGGGGGGAAGGAAAAGGGATCTGGCTGCTTTTCGCCCTGAGCCCGTCGATGGGCGAAAAGATGCCTGACCCCCTTTTCCTCCCCAATGAAAGGAGCGACAATGTCACTCTCCATGAAGACCATGAAGCCCTGCAACACGTACCATGGCATCCTCGACGAGCGCTTGCTGCACCGTTGCGCCGACGGACGCAGCGCGTTCAAGGTGTACTTCATCGACGTCGTCGGGCGGCCCGAGCCGGCGCGCACCGTCTGGGCGCAGTCGGGAATGGCGCGCGACAAAATCCTCGCGCGGCTCGACGGCCTGGAGGGAATGGAAGGGATCGGCTTCATCACCGCCTTCCCGCACGTCACCAAAATCTTCCGCTTCGGACCGGAATCCGAGACCGTCGTCAACGTGCGCGCCTGGAACCCGCGCGACTGGACGCCGCTCCCCCTGGCGCGATGCGAGGAGTACGTGGAGTTCGCCTGCTACGCCGAAGCCGGGATCGCATTGGACGAGTTCAACTTCTGGTCCGCCGCGGAAACCGTCGAGGAGTACCTCGCGCGCTGGAGCGACCAATCCGACTGGCCCATCAAGCGGCATGGGAAGCTGATGGAGTACTGGCAGCGGCAAGCGGGTGTGTAAATGCGGGCTTCAGCCCGCGCACGCGTAGCACACGCAGCGCACGCTGAACGATGCATAGCGGGCTAAAGCCCGCTCTACACGCGCAGCGCGCGCCGAACGGTGTAGCGCGGGTTATCAAACCCGCGATATCGTGCGTTCTCTCCGATTCCCAAAAGAATCCCACATCCCGCGCAATGGTCCCCGTAGGGGCAAGGCATGCCTTGCCCAACCCCTGCGCGTGAGGCCTGCGTAGCGGGCGGGACTTGAGCCCGTACCTGCCCCGCCCTCACGGGACCGGCGTGGCGGGCGTGGAGACAGTGGCCGGAGCCGCAACCCCTTCCCTGGCCACTGCGTCCTTCACCTCGACAAACTCCCCTTTCGCGTCAAAGGTGAAGACCTGGTTCATTACCTTGTGATCCTTATTCCAGATGGTCGCGTCGTACTTGTAGTGGATCGAGACGTTGCCATTCGGCAACTCCAGTCGCGGCCCCCATTCGATGGTCTCATGAGACGTGACATCCCGAAAATTCCCGTTGAAGAACTTCTCGACCAGCTTGATCAGGCCAGCCTGGGTGCCCGTATCCGCCGGCTCGGGGACGTACTTCTGCGGGAATCCCTCCACCTTCTTCACGGCGACGAAGTTCCCCTGCGGGTCGAACGTGAAGATCTCGTTGAGAATCATCTTCTCCTTGTCCCAGATCGTCGCAAGGCACTTGTAGCGGATGGAGCGATTGCCCTTTTCGTCGGTCGCCACGTCCCCCCATTCAATCGTTGTCCGAGCGGTGATGTCGCGATAATTGTGCTGGAAGAAATCCTCCACCCGGCCCACCAATTCGGCCTTGAGTTTGTCCAGTTCCACTTGCTGTGCCTTGCCTGCGGCTTCAGTAGTCTCTGTCGCCATGCGCACTCCGACGACGAAACAGAAGCCATCGGCTGGCTTCGCTCCGTCCATGTCCCACCCCGTCAGCATGGCTTTATCCAGCGGTATTCGCGCGGTGGACTCTGTCGCCTGGTTACGTTCCGACCGCGGATTGCGCTCTTTGGCGAACGTCACCTCTTTGCGCGAAACGGAGAGACCCACTTGCACGTACTGCCTGTCGTCCGAGAGAACGGGTGCAAGGTCAGCTTGGAATGTCATCTCCCCGCTCTTTGGATCATCCGTATTTGCCGTGCGCAGCAGGACGGATCCCTTGCTTCCGGACTCCACCGTAACGGTGGCCTTCGCCAGCGCCCTTTCACCCAGATCCCAATTGGCGCTTTCCAGAAACGGCGGCCCAATGAATGCTGGGCTTGGCCGCCTCGACCCGCTGAGAACCGGTAACAGTTTCTTCCTCATCTCCTCGTCCGGCTTGACCAACTGAATTGAGACCTCAATTTTCGGGGCTGCTGTCCCTTTCACCCTCTGGCATCCTTCCGGCGTCGAGATGTAGATCGAGTTGTTCCAGACCGTGAACTCCAGCCCATGCGGCTTCAGCATGGCGGTGAAGAGCGTTCGCAGGGTGACGTCTTTGAGGTCCAGCGTGATCGGAATATCCCCCTTCTGGAGGAGCGCAGGGTCAATCTGGAAATTCGCCTCCTTGCCCAACTGCGCCTTGAGTATTTCCACCGCCTCCTGAAGCGTCACCCCCGGCAACGCAATCGCCGCGATTTTCTTCTGATCCAGCACCGTATCAAGGCGCTGGTCGGCCGAGGGGGCGGGGACGGGCGCAAGAATCAGCTTGTACCGAATCTTCACTCCCCTGGGATTATCGGTGAAGCCTACGATCTGTAGTACGCCAACGCTCCCTTCGCGAGTTTGGAATATCCAAGTGGCGGGAACGCCCCCTTTGGCGCTCAGAAAGACCGGGTTGCCTGGCTTGGCGGCCTTAAAGGCGTTCTCACGGTCAGCCAGTAGGCTTTGAGGCGTCTTCGTATCCCAACACTCGTTTGGAACGGGAAGGGCGATTAGGTCGAAGCCGATAAGCCCCATGGTCTCCGGCTGCATTCCGCCGCCTGCGTCAATCCCCTGTTCCGCCACCCACGCATTGATTGCTATCGGTCCTTGATCCATGACTTTCTTCGGGACGTCGCCCGAAAACAGTTTCTCTGTGTCAAGGTCAATCAGGCAATCCTCGCCACTGTGGTTTACTGTCCGCTCGATGACAGGGCAGAAGCCTGGCATGGGGGGTAAGATGACGACTCGTTGCGTGTCATCCTGAAAGACCGTCAGTTCCTTTCCAGCGTACGCGACCTCTTTCCGCTCCGTTGAAGTCTTGGGGCCATCGGTCGGGAACCGACGCTCGAAGAGGTAATTGTCCTTCCCCTCCTTGTTCCCCTTGAACTGCCAGGTCACCTCGGAAACAGCCCCCGGATGTCCGCACGTCAACTTCCCGACCGGCCCCAGCGGTCCGCTCGCGCCATTGTCGGGGCCGTACTTGATGTTGTTAATGAACACCGTTCCCTGGAAGCGCGGCTGCGTCGCCCCCTTCTCCCCCAGCGACGCCATGCAAAGCCACCTCTCCCAGCAGGAGCCGGGAAGATGAACCAGCGTTTTCCCCTCAGGGTTCAGGCGGTATAGCCCCTTATTGCCGCCAACCCACACGCAGCCGGTATCCGGCTCGACGCAGACAGAGAAGCCTGGCACGCGAACCTCGGCTGCCTTTTTTCCCTCCAACGTGAATTTATGGAGCGCCTCGCGTTCGGAAACCCATAGCGCGTCCCTAGCAGCGTCCACGGCCAGGCCGGTGTAAACTCCCTTGCCCAATTCAATGACCTGCTGCGTCTTGCCATCACTGGCAAAGATGTGAAGACAGTTGGCGCTTGTCGCGATATCGGGGTGCTGACGCACGAGTGCGAACAAGCTCCCGTCACGCTCATTGACGTCGCAGGCCACGGCTATGTATGGGAAGGGCGCTTTCAATTGGAAGAGAATTTGCCCGTTGCGGCCACACTTCGTCACGTCTTTGCCCACTATCCAGAAACAATCATCTTTACGGCTGTAGATTATGTCCAATCCGCGGACGGGGAAACGGCGAAGCACTTGTCCCTCGTGGTCCAGGACGGCTGTGTCCAGCCCATAAATCGTGCCGTCGTTTGTAAGGGTCCATACCTCGCCCGTCTTGGGATCAAGCCCCAGAGCATTTGGTCGCAGGTCTCGCTTCTCAAAGACGGTCTTCCCCTCATGGTCCACCTTGAGCAGTCGCCCTGTTCCGGCGCGCTCGCACAACCATATGGTGCGGTCCGTGCCGTTCCAGAGGATGGAGTGGTTGGCGCCACAGGTCTCGCAGGTGTTTATCCCGCTAAGCTTCCACAGGGTTTCTCCCGTGCTGGTGAAGGCGGTCAGTGTGTCCTCGTAGGCTGCCTTTCCTTCATACTTGGGGTCAGCGTCGGCCAATTCCAGTAGGCTGTAGGTGCTACGCGGCGGCGTCCTTTCCTTCTCCCCCAGCGGCACGGCAATCGCCACCGCGAGGGAGATGAGCAGAGAGAGGAGGGTCGCCGCCAGGGCTATGCGGGAAAGCTTGCGGAACTGGTCGCGCCGGTCGGAGAGGATCGCCTCGACGCGGCGCAGGAAGGCGCTACGCGAGAAGAGAATGCCCGCGGCCAGTTCGGTCGAAAGCGCGCGGCTGGGCAGCCCCTCGGCCAGCCGCGCAAGCATCTTCGCGTAGGAGAGCGGCTCGCCGGTCGCCGCCAGCACCGCGTCGTCGGCCACCTGCTCGGCCAGCGCGGACACCTGCCGCGCCCCCAGCCAGACCAGCGGATGGAAGAACAGCACCGCGCGCAGCAGCGATACCAGCGTCAGCGCCGCCGGATCGTGCCGCCGGAGGTGCGCCAATTCATGCACCGCCACCGCCCGCAACTCCGCGTCGCTGA
>Ga0114951_10003185_pt1 | contig 17292 bp, 33 predicted proteins | sample AM7aDNAmetaG_FD_88677 | JGI IMG/M metagenome (GOLD analysis project Ga0114951, IMG submission 88677) | Freshwater microbial communities from Finland to study Microbial Dark Matter (Phase II) - AM7a DNA metaG | ecosystem: Environmental > Aquatic > Freshwater > Lake | place: Finland: Lake Alinen...
CTACAATATATCCAGAATTTATGCTCATGAAACAATATTTTGTTTTTTTCCTAAAATAATTGTTACTGTAATTAAATTACACACATTATTATGTTTTTCTTCCTGATAATTAATTATTTCCCAACCTTCGATTATATATTTATCAAAATAGTTTTGTAATTCTTCTTCAGTTACTGTTTTATGTTCTCTTTTATATTTAATATACGTATTCATGATTAAAATTTTAATACACAAATATAGATATTTAGAAATAAAAAACCAAGTGATTTAGTATTTATAATAAATAATTAATATAAAAAATACTACTATGAGTAAAGAAAGAGACATTGAGATCCTAAAGCATAAAATTGCTGAACTCGAAGAAAAGATTGCTAATTTTAAAGAGTATGGAATTTCCGAAAAGAAAATTCAAAATTTGGAAATATTAAAATTGAAATACGAGGATGAACTAAGTGAATTAGAATATTAGAAGATGTTAATATGAAAAAAAAGATCGGTAGATTATCGGAAGATTAATTACCGATCTTTTTATATTTAATAAAGTTTAAAGCAAAACCAAAATCTCTATCATATTCAGTAGTAAACATTACAATATCATTTAAATATTTTTCATATTCATTATTATAATATATGATAAATTGATCTATAATTTCCTTTACATCTGAATCATTATTAATGTTATAAAACAGTTCATTTAATATAAACATTGCCCAACCTTTACAATCAGAAGTCATACCACTATATTTTTCGTTAATATGTGACACACCAATATCAAAAATAAGTGCAAGATACGGTATGTTTTCTTTATATTTAATTAATTCTAATATGTTTAAATATTTTTGAATTAATATATTTATTTCATCAATTGTTTTAATAGTAATATCTATCATTATTTAAATTTACCATAAATAGAATTATTTTTATTTATTAAACCGATTAAAAGCATTTTGAGTAATATGAACCCATTCTGCTTTTCCTATAAAATCATCTAATGTTTTACTATTAGTATATGACATTGCTGATTTTAAATAATCGGTAAAATTTTCACACCAAGAAGATAGGGTATATTCTACTTTATTATAACCACTAATACCTTCACTTGTTGTTATTTTTTCTTTGTTCCAATCTCTCTGAACTTCTTTGGTTGACATTCCTCTATAATATTTATAGACATCTTGTCCATTATTATATCTATTAATGGCATCTTCAATACTAATTTGATAAAGTTTTTCATTTCTTGATAAAAAATATGTTTCTCCACAACTTTCTAATGCTTTATTAAAAATCGAACCAAGCATAATAAAATCTGCACCCAATGCGAGTGCCTTTATAATATCTGAATAATTTTTAAATCCACCATCAGCAATAATTTTACAAGGTTTTTCAAATTCTTTAGATGTTTCATAGCATTCACTAATTAAAGAAGCCAATGGATAATGTATTGATACATTGGCACTTGTTGTACACATTGATCCTGCACCAATACCACATCTACACATGTCCACACCTATTTCACAATATTTTCTATATGTTTCAGGATTAGCAATATTTCCTACAATTAACTGAATTCTATCATGATAAATTTCTTTTATTTTTTTACTAATATTATATAGTTTTATCATACTACCATTAGCGGTATCAATCAAAACTTTTGGGGGTAATGTTTTATTGTTTTGTAGTATTTCAATTATTTCATCAAGAGCGTAAGAATAAAAATAATTAGGATTTGTTGACCCCGAATTTTCTAAGTCAGTTGAATTATATTTAATATTTCTAGGTAAACAAACATTAATTTTATTTTCAATAAAAATATTAGCATTATTTTCATCAACAACCATATCCATTGGTGCGGTAAATAATGGTAAAGTGTTATCAGTTAAATAAGGATTAACTTCTTTTCTTGATGATATATCACTTAATGGAGCAGGTACAATAGTAATATCATTCCAATCAAATTTAAATTCTGGTTTTTTCATTTTTTAAAATAATTTTGAATGATCATTATTTAACATTTCCATAAAACAACTTTGAATTGTTAAAATTGTACTTTTTAAAATAAAATTTTTATAGCCTTCGCCATAAGATTCTCTAAATTTTCTCATAGCATTACCTAATTCTTTTCCATTAAGATCAGGAAGCCATGTCATGACAATATCTCCGTTAAATTTTTCAGAAACTTCTTTATTGATTGTATCTTCTACTTTTAATACGTTCAATTTTTCCAATAAATTTGCTTCTGGAAAATAATCATTGATCATTAATAGATATTCATCCTTATTTTTAAAATTATATTTGGTGTTAATATTATTTTCTTTTAAATAATTCAAAAACAAATGATATGAACCACGTTTCTTATTTCTTTTTCTATCAATAAATTTAAGATTTTCCATTTGAAACATTTCGGTTTCAAAATATTTGCCAGCAATTACAAACTTAAAAATATCTTCCAGTGTATCAAAACCATTTAAGAATCTATCATAATCATATCCACCAAATTCATAAATTTTTCTAGGATTGGTAGTTAATAAAATATCTTTCGAAAGAGTTCCATGAAAATTTCTGAATTTATAAAATAGACCATCCCAACCATAAGATAAACCAAATTTATGAAAGGTCTTTCCACAGATATTGGCTTGTGGGTCAAATTGATACCAAACATTTGCAATTTCCCATTTTTCTTTTTTAATTTGAATAAAATCAATTTGGAAATTTTTATAATTAAAAGAAATTACTCCGCTATTACTATGAATTGCTTGTGGTTTAAATGTGTCTTGAATATATTTTCTTAAATTAATTTTTCTATCAAGAAATTCTTGATCAATACAAATTAATAAATCCAAATCACCGTGATCAGGTTTAGTGCGATAGCATTTAACAACAGTTGAAAATAAAGATAAGTCAAAAAATAATCTAACTTTTAGTTCATAACCGATTTGATTGAATTCTTCTGTATTTTTTCTTTCGGTAAAAACGCCATAACCATTTAATGCCTTGCCTCCCATAATGAGTTTATTTTAATATTATAATGCAAAGATAATAAAATAAACTTAATATGTTATAAATTTTAAAAAATTTTGAAAGAGATTACCTTGTCATTAATTTCTGGTTCAGATATTGACCAATTATCAAAATTATCAACCAGATCAATAAGGTTTTCAATTTTTTCTAAATCTTCATTTTGTGCATCCAATAATAATTCTTCAGAACTAGCGGATTCAAAATCAAAACTGATTTCATCTTCATACATTCCATAAAAGTTTTCAAGTTCTTCACAATTTTCATCTAACTTATATGTCCAAACAATACAATTGCCATGTAATACTAATTCGCCATTTAAATCTTCTGGTTGAAATTCTTCTTGTATTTTTCCAAATAATTCATTTATATTCATATTAATAATTATTAAATAAAATAATTTTAATGATAAATAGAAATAAAATTTTAAAAAGTTAAATTAATTTATAATTAATTATTGCTGAATGATTTTTACTTGTCTATTTTCGTCTATTTCAACTAAAATAGGATTGTTTGCTATCAAATATTTATCATCCAATATTGATGCATTAATAAATGTGGTATTTTCAATCACTTTAATTCCACGACCATCATGAACATGACCCGAAACTGAAACAATTGGCTGAATTCTTTGAATTGTTTCTATATATAAAGACATTGAACCAACATGCTTTTTGGAAAATTTAACATAATCGTTAACTAAATACTGGGGGGAATGTGTTATTAATACATCTATATTATCAGGAATTGCTTTCCAATGCTGTTCTAGCTTATATTCGGGTCTATTAAATGCCCAAGCATTAAATGGCAATGAAACTGGCGAACCATAAAAATTTAATCCTTCAATTTCAATACCAGAATCCTCTAAATAGATTACATTTTCAGGTATAAGGTCTTTTGCTAGCATAGGATATTTTTCAAAAAGCCAGTCATGGTTACCTGCGGTACAGATGCGATACTTATATTGACTTAAACTAGAAAACCATTTCATAAAACTTTTTATTTCTTCTTCATAACCCATTGAGGTCATATCACCCGCATGAATAATAATATCAGCAGGTGGTAAATTTTTAAAGAATTTATGTCTATGCATCGAATGCGTATCGGAAATACAGAGAATTGTTATCTTATTCATTTTTTATTTATTAAAACATCAACACTACCAGAAAGTTTATCTATTTTACTATCCATTACATCTATTTTAGTATCAATACTAGTAAAACCCGTTTTCATATCAGTTTTTACATTATTAATATCTGTTTTATTTGTTTCTACATTACCTTCAATATTACTGATTTTATTAATATATTGAGATTTAAATTCACCAACAATAAAAGCAGCAGTAATTAAAAGAATTGCAATAGAAAGAATCCATTTTAATACCTTTTTAAATTTGCTTGGTTTTATTTGGACATCTTCAATAATATCATCAACAATACCACTCATTATTATTAATTTTTATTTTTTATAAATACTAACATTTGGCAATAAATAAAATTAATTGTCAAATGTTTATTTTTGCGTAAATTTTTTTTCCATTTCTTTTTGTTTGCACCAAAAATTTTTCATATTTTTCATATACACCTGAATAATTATTTTGTTTAAGTTTTCTTGTAAAACTACAATAATTGATATTTAAATATTCTGCGCACTCTTTTAATGAATTTAATATTTTATTTTCACTAACGATTAAAATACTGTATTGTATATTACTATTTATAATTTCATTATTATGTTTATTAATTTCATTCGTATATGCATAATATTTTCTTTTTAAAAAAATATTAGAATTTTTATAGATAAAATCTAAAAATTTTATTCTATCTTTTCCAATAAATATTTTATATACATTTTTTTCTTTATTTATCGTTTCTATATAATCATTTATATTAATATTATTTTTTTTCAATATCTTAGTAATACTAAGAAGACACTCTTGAGTAGATATTAATGAACATTGACTAGAAACATGTCCATCTCCGTCAAATAATCCTCTTAAAAAATGTTTAAATAAATCATCAGGAATTATTGGTAAATTTAAACATCTGGATTTGTTTTTTGTAACACCCAATAAATTAAGATCGTTAATCATCTGTTTTGAATATATTTGAATACCAGATGAGTTTATTTTTGTGTTATTTCTTTTATCAGTATATGTTATTGACGAAACTGGTGCTGTTGTTTTTATTATATCTTTAAATTTATATAGTACATCAATATCTATAATATTTAAACAAAACGATAACCTTTTATCACCAATACAACCATCGGCACAAATAAAACCTAAAAAATATGCCTTTTCTTCTGAATCGATTTTTTCAAAAAAATTTTCATTTATTGTATATTGAATCGATTTTTTTTGTTTAACATTATTATTTCTTAAAAATTTTCTAAGTGTTTCATCACAACAATTATATTTACTCAACAAATAATTATTTTCATTATTATAATAATCATTTTTTATTAAATCTAAGTTTTCTGTTTTTAATAAATGTTTTTTCTTATTCATTTTAAAAAGGGTAAATCTTTTAATGAATTTAATCGCATGTGTCCAACATCATATTTAACATTCCAAGGTTGTGTATATAAATAACAAAAAATTCCTGCATTATTTAATTCTACGAAATTATCAAATGAATCATCTATAAATATATCAATTCCTGCTTCTTTGGCTGCATCTACTTTACTCATCTTAATATCAACTGAATATACTTTTTTTGCAGGAAAATTAAGTTTATCTAACCATTGTTCTGTAATTTCTTTTGAAACTGGTCTTGATGTTATATAACAATGTGGTTCAAATGGTAATTCTTCGGGAATAATTAATGGTTTTAAATTTAAATAAAAATCATCTAATGTTTTATTTTCACGCATATAATTAAATCTATCTGACATTTTTCTATCACAAGACCATGAATTTGGTGCTGGATTTGTATCTGGATATAATTCATGCCAAGAACCAGTAAAGTCAATAATGAGTCCGTCTAAATCTAAGCCGATTTTAGGCAGTTTTAAATAATTCTTTGGTCTATCATCGCCTTGTGGAAATATATAATAAAATGCGTTTAAAAAGTGCACATTACAAGCAGCATGAGCAATATGTAATCTACCAGATTCAGGATCATAATCTTCACCTAATTCAATGGCAGCAATATGGCGTTTAAGCGAAGCCAGTACTGAAGTCCATGATAAACCTCTCTGCCAATTTCTCGGCTCATATTTAATTGCCCCATCTGTAAGCACTTGCACCATATCTTTATGTGCACGTGGTTCTACTAGATCATAACGTAATTTACCTTGATTAAATCTTAGACCATTTCCTTTTCCTGTTAAGGATTCTTCAAAATCTTTTTCATTCATATTATTATTATATATTATATTGTTTTTATTCAAAAACTTTAAGTCCAAATAATTCTTGTAATTCTCTTAATGGTGCTTCATATGTTTTTGTTTCGGTTTTGATATCATCATTAATTGAATATACTTCCAATTCATCAATTCCCATTTGATAATCTTCAAGAGTTTGTAACTTCTCTCCTTTAGTTTTTTTTCTAATGCTGGTAACATATGTGAAAATGGCTCTGAGATGACCATAAGGTAAATCTGGATGTGATACTATTCTTAATTGACCATATGATTTTTCATTATCAATATTACGCAAAACCCAACGTGCATCTACACGAAGTTCTGTCACATATCCTTTTACCCTATCCCAATATGTATTATCTAAATCAATATCTTCCATTATAACAAATTTATATAGTCTTCATAGTCTTTGACAAGTATTGAATTTTGTTCAATATCATTTTTTGTTTTTAATCTGAATTTTAAATATTCGGCACAACCTTTTAGTTGTATCGTAAATTCAATTAAATTATTATAGTCTTCGGGTTTATCTGGATGCCAAATTTCTTCATCAAATTTATAAACAAATTGTAAAATATACGGTGCTTGGACTTTAACATTAGTTAAAATTAAATCTAACGATTTTAATTCACCAATTCTATATTTTTCAATAAAGAAATTTGTTAAATTAATAATAAATTTATATTGAATATTTCTTAATTCTAACATTTTAATTTATTCTCTTTCAGGACAACCATGAATCTCCAATGTTACTACACCTAATGCAGTAACCTTACGTATTTCAGCAAGTGCTTCTACTTGATTAAGATAGTATAAATTGTTCTTTGCTTGATTAAGATGATGTTCTATATAGATAATCCATTCCGAAATTGGTTTATCTTTATCATCGACAGAATTTCTACAAATCCAATTATTATCCTGATGATCTCTTTCTTTATCAAGATTTTTATAAACTTCTTTTCTTTCCATTATTTTTTACGATTAATTTTTCGTGAATTTTTTTGTGCTTTGTTTTTTTGTTGACGTTTTTTTCTGTAATCGTTACCAAATTTATTCGTTGTAACATTACCACGAGTATTAACAGGCTTAAATCTGATTTTAGATTCTTTTAAATATTGAAGTTTAAGTGCTTTTTTCTCTTCTTCCGTTAATTCTACTTCTTCATCTGGATTTAAAATAGGCACACCAATCTCTTCCTCAACAACCTCTTCATTAATAGTTTCTTCATCAAGAATTACAGCATCTTCAATGTTTTCATCGTTGACGATGAGTTTTGTTTCTTCGTTCATAATATGAATTTTATTTAAATATTAATTTTATGTAAAGATATATGAATTAAATTATAAAAGCAAGAAAAAGGGGAATTACTTCCCCTTTTTTTATTTTTCTTCAGTAGTATATTTAATCATTTCTTTATCAATACCATATTGAAGTTTTTTAAGGGGATGATTTTCTTCAGGATAATGATTTTCAATTTGTGAAAAACATTTTTCATTCATTAAACCATACACTGCATATAATATGCGTAATTTATGTCTATTACTTTGATGTTTCCAAATTGCTTCCCAAGCAGGCATGGTTCGTTCACCCACAATATGTTCAGTTTTTCTTTGATTTTTATAATACCTTTGTTTTTCAGAAAGTTGTTTAATATCTGATTTCATTTTTTCTATTTCTGTTTTTGTTATTGAAGTTTCCATAATAATTTATTTATTTATTTTTTACTTATTTTTAATCTAATCAATTTATAATAAACTAATTTACTATGGTGGTCTGATAATAATTTATGTGTGTCTCATAATGCTAAATTTTAAGTGCTAAATTTAATTTTTGTGTTAATTTACGCATTTCAGGTGTACCGAAATAACAAATAGATGTTAACTGATCCCCAATATCTGGTTCGGTAAATGCTACAACATGAGCACCTTTGTATTTTAATTTGTTATAAAGTTCTTTAAGATTTTCTTCATCATTGACCGATAATGAAATAAGATATTTTGAATCTTTCATCCAATCTGAGAAGTGATTGGGAAATTGATATGCAAATTCTGCTAATGAATGCGCAGATTGCACCAATTGACTTCCTGCTGGAATGTCATTTCTTGTTACTGTTACTAATTTAATTTACGTCATAATCTTTAAAATTTAATATAAATACTTTCGACTACAAATATACTCATTTATTTTAATTCTGCAAGTTTATTAATTTCAATTTCTATTTGATTATTATCAACCATTGGTAATTGTAATTTAGATAAAAATTCACATTTTTCATATTCTTCATTTTCTAAAAAATATTCTGTTAACCATATTATTTCAGGAAATTCATTAGTTTCTGCTTTTCTATTTAATCGATATTCACCATTAACAATTTGATCATACATACTATCAAACGTTAAAAAGGAACATGCAACTTCTTTTATATCATTTTCGTTGATCATAATATCATATTTATTTGTGATTCCGTTGGGATTCGAACCCAAGATGATGCGTTTAAAATGCATTGCTTTAACCACTTCGCCACAGAACCATTCATTCATCAAATATAAATAGTTTTTCTCTGATAATTGCAAAATTAGTGAAACATATAGACATAATTTTAAATTCATTATTAACTTTAGCAACTTCATAAATATATTTTTCGCCAATTTTAATTGTTTTTTGTAAATTAGTTAATTTAATTTTATTTTTAATTAAATCTTCATTTGTGTAATTATTAACAATATATTCATAACCATCACAAGGTCTTTCATATACTGATGTGGGATATGTTCGTTTTAATAATTCGAAATCTTTCATTAATAAACAAATGTTTTATCATTCATATCTCTTTCAATTAGCCATTCAATATCATCTAAGTCTTCGATCACTAAACTTTCAACATAGAAACGAATACCACCAAATTTTAATTTAATTTGATGAATTTCAAAATCAGGATCGTTTTTAATACAAAGTTCTAAAACTTCATTAATAATCTCAAGCCATTCTGGAATAATTGGCGAACCAACAGCAAATCCATACCAACCACGAGGAATGTTCTTTTTATATTTTTGATATAAAACATGATCATCTAACTTAGTTTCAAATTTAATTGCTTCTTGTGGATTATCTTTTAGATAATTATAAACATTACTATAACCATCTGGCAATTCAATTGGCTTTAATTGATATTGATCAATTATTGCCTGTACTTCATTTAATAGTCTCATACTGGTAAAATATTAATTTGCAGAGAGTTAGGGATTCGAACCCTAGGCACAAGATTTTGTCTCGAACAAGAGATTAGCAATCTCTCCCATTAAACCAACTCTGGCAACTCTCTATTCTTTATCTTTAAATTCTTTAATAATTAATTCATTCGGGTTGATCCATGCTTCATTACAATCATTTAAATATCGTTTATACAAATGTTTTTTAACAAAAGCACATACAATTATTCTATTGCAAAACCATTCAGCACCATTCATAGCATCAAGTATAATTATTTCTAATTCTTTTGCCGATGCTGCAGCGACTGCTTCACTTATAATTCCCATAGTTTTATTCTCCTAATTTTAAATTTTGTGTCTTAATATTACATTTGTTGAAATCCTATACGCTAAGATTGCTTCTTGATTATAATGTTCTAATGTAAAATCAATTATTTCATTGATTTGATCTTCATTACAAACAATTCTGCAGGGTATCATTCTATCAATATAAAGTTTTCCATCAGGATTTATCCATTCACCCTTAACTGTTTTGGTAATGGTTATTCCACCCGAAATACTTTTTACAAATTCATCCCATTTCTTATGATGTTCATAAGAAAACGATTGTTCGTTGTTGGATGCAGGTACTAAAATTTCCCATAATTCTTTTTTCATTGTAGCATATTTAAATTCTTTGCAATGATACAAATAATATTTGAATAATGCAAAAAAGAATAGTCGAAAAATTTATGTGCGGAATGTGAGGTTCGAACTCACTAAACCCTTCTGCTTGGCAAGCAGATATGCAGCCACTTACACCTATTCCGCTGATTATTATTTAACTTGAACGCCAGAAGGGACTCGAACCCTCATATATCCAATTACACTTCTCTGCATCCGTAGTGCAGGGTGATACTGGCGCATATTATCTTTCTTCGTCATATTTAATTTTTTCGTGTCCGTTCAAAACAATTCCATTATCTAAAACTAACGGATATTGAATTGGAAAACTAATACTATCTTTTGTACCTAATAATTTAACTTGCATTCTTAGTTTATTAACAACACAGAATCGCCAATCATTTATAAAATCAACATTAGTTAAATCACCTTTCCAAAACTGATATTCAACTATCCATCTTCCTGTTCTGGTTTTTATATTATAAAGATAATATTCATTTTCAGTTATAGTCCACATAACTAAATTGCCTTATCCTTTAGTTTATGTTGGCTATATTCCTTATTTATTTCAATTATTGAATCAGTGAGAAATTCAGGAAATACTGTATGATATCCTTCAAGTCTTGCTTTAAAATGAAGCATTGATTCTATTGCTTCATTTTCAATTAGTTCCTTTTCGGTTCTAATTGAAATGGTAATTTTTGTTACGTACATAATTTATAAATTTTGTATGCCTGAAAGGACTCGAACCTTCAATCGTCAGATTAGAAATCTGATGCTTTATCCATTAAGCCACAGGCACATATACTATTTAATAACTTTTTCCGTTTTTATAACGTTCCATTCTATTATGTCTACCATTACCTTTATTTAGTGCTTTATATGTTGGTGTTAGCGAATGACAGTTAGGACATAATAAAATTATATTATTTAAATCACAATTATCGGAATTACCATCAATATGTTCAATTTCAATTGGAACTTTATTACTGATTGGGTTTATTTCATGCCAACCACATTTCATGCAATTTTCTCCATGTTTTTCAATTAAATATTTTTTACACCATCTACTTTTAGTTTGCGTAGTTCCAGTAATTGTACCATTTTCAATTTGTTTAAAAAAACTAATTTCATTATATTTTTTCTGACATTTATTTGAACAAAATATTTGTTGCCTTAATGTTAATATTTTTCCGCAACATTTACAATAATTAATTGTTTTTAATATCTTAATATTTACTATTTTTTCATATTGTGGAGTTTTACTTAATTTATTGCTTATTTTTTGCTTGGTTTTTTCAGATTTAATTTTACCTTTATTTGTATGTGTTGCAGAACATGATTTTGAACAAAATTTTCTATTTTCTGAAATTCGACATAAGAAAATTTTTCCACAGCATTTACAGGTAATTGTATCATAAAAATTTTCTTTATTTTGTTTTAAGTTATAGTATTTTAGTTTTTCTTTAATTGATTTTTCTGTTCTCTTTAATTCAAATGCGATTTCTTTAAAATTTTTACCATTATTATGTAATTTAATTGCATAATTAATTTCCTCTGTTGACCAATTTTTCATAAATTCTTTTTATAATAAATACTATTATATTATAAAAAGAGCAAAAAATATTTATCGAACTAATTATCTAATTAAGAGCCTTCTATTAGAATCGAACTAATATTTTTGGGTTACAAAGCCAAAGTATTAACCATTATACGAAGAAGGCGTTATTCAGTTTTCATTATTTTGTATTATTTTAATAATTTCTCTTGTTGTGATAATTGTACATTTTTTCATTATTTCATTTATTCTTCTTTTAGGAATATCATAATGGTTCTTATGAAACCATCCTCTTTTAATTGAAAGTTCATCAGCCATAATATGTAAATTTTCAATACTATATGGTTGACAAATCAAATGTCTTTCTAAATCACAATAAAAAATCATTATCTTTTATTTTTTAAATATTCAATTGTTGTAATTAATCCTCGTTCCATTGCAGTTTCATATGATTTATACATATCCGAAATTAATGATGTAAAACTTGGAAGTGTTGCCCATCTATATTGTGTTGAATTTTCAAATATATGCGGTATTACTATTACATGAATATTATGTTTTTCTCTAAAATATTTTTGAAGTGTTGTTTGACTTGGTTTTGTTGATCTGAAACCAATTTCTTTAGCCAAAATATATGATTTCATACTATATGTCCTATTTGTTTTTTCACATGTGATTTATATTCTTCGATTTTTCTAACAGCACCACGTGTGGCTGGATGATATATGAATTCATGTGTTATTTGGTGCTTTTTAAGTTCATTTTCGACCTTTCTACCCATTGCCACTATAATGCCATTAAATGATTTAATGTCCTCTATATCGTCTTCGTAGACGTTTTTAAATACACATTCATCCCAATTTATTCCGATATTATTAATTGCTTTAAATAGATGTGAAGCACAGAGTCTTTTATCAACATAAGTTACATTCATCCGAATTGCTGTTTCACTTCTTCTTTCGCCAACAAATAGAAATTTTTTATTCATAAGACAATTTAATTAATTTTAAATTTTCACCAATTACATACCATTGTGTTTCTTCTTTAGGTATATCAATAAAATCTTCATCATGTGCATATTCCTGATTTTGATTATAATTACATTTAACGTTCACTATATTATTTTTATATTTATTTAATGTTTTTTTATTAATTAAAATAAATTGACATAAATCAATTTTCCAAACAATATAAAAATTAGCGGGTGTATTTTGTTTTCTAAGTGGAATATGAATTGAATTATAATTTAATACAATTTTTTCAAAATCTGCTCTTGTTTCATTTTCAAATAAAACGGTTTTCTTTTTATTTTTAAATAAAACATCACCCATTTTATATCTTTCAACATTAATATTACCAAATAATTTATAATCTGAATTACTTTCAATTATTTCAATTAATCTTAATTTATTTTGCATATCAAACGCATCATATGCTGCTTGATTAAATTTCCTTTTCTCCACACTAATTATAATTAATAGTCAAAACAAAGATATTATTTTGACAATTAATATCAAAGTCTTTTTTATTAATATTTGGTTTAATCATTAATGTATCATTATCAGGACTATTATTTATAATTATATTTGATGTTAAACTAACAGAATAAACATATTTTGAATTTTCTTGAACTTTAAATTTTTGATTTATACTATCGCTTATATTATTAATTTCTATTTCATCGATAACTTCTGCTGTAATCCTTCCAGTTGCAGTGACTTGTGCCATAATATTACATGATATTATAATAAATAATATTAATAATATTATTTTCATAATTAATAAATATATATTAACATCTTAATATCTTGAGTTGGAACATTTCCTTGCCAAGGTAAACCATCACCACCGCCAAAATAAGGTTGTGATATCCATGTATTTGGAACTTCTTCATCGTATTCAGCAACTTTTTCATTATTGAAAAACCAATAATGCTTTCCGTTTTCATTACGATCTTCCAAAATATAATTAATATTGATATCAATATCTTTATCCCATAAAACTAAATGATTAATATTATCACCCGTATCATTATCATAAATTCTAGCAGATATTTGTAATCTGTCATTATAATATCTCCAGCCAAAATTTGCTCCTTTAGTATGTGGATTAAATGAACCTATATAAATTAATTTATTCCATGAACTATTTTCATCTAAACCCGTAATTGGACTTAACGGTAATTTTGAATATAAACAACTTTCAGTAAAACGAATGACATATTTTAATGAATTTTTATTCCATATTTTTTTACCCACAGGTAGAAATAAATTAGAATTTCTTAATCCTTTAAGATGAACAACCTCTTTAAATTCAATATTATCTAAAACATCTTTTCTTACACAAAACATTAATGATGATAATAATAATGCTATTATAATAAATATCCTTTTCATATTTTTTTTATTATAAATACAAAAAATATAATAAAAAATGCTCCCAAATTGAGAGCACTTTTTATGAAAGTTTATATTTTAAAATAAATTCAAGGGTCTATCTTAATAAACATTGTTTGTATCGTTGGTGATGTTGCCGATGGAAGTGTATTTGACGGAATGAAAACGATTCCTGCCCATCCACCTGTTGGTACTTTATACCCAACTCCGTATAAATTTGCATCGTCTCTCATTTTAATAGAAAGTGGTGTTAGTGTTGGCATTCCATATTCGGCTTGACCATTCCAAATAGGATTATCATACAACCATATTGCCCCCTGAATATCATTCCATTGATAATTAGGATAATAATTTAGATGATTATATATCCAATTAATTTTCTCCCATTTATCTGATTGTGCAAACAACGGTAATTTTTCAGGATATAGTGTAGAATAAACATTCATATTATATTGTACCCCAATATTAATAAAAGTAGTATGATCAGCACAGTTAGAACCATATACACCATTTGAAATATCATAACCAATAGGAACATTTGTCAAAGTAGCATCAACATATCCACCTAACGTAGATGGTTGTGCCGTAATAGTATATGTAACAGTATTTGGTAAATTCATCCAAGGTGCTAAAATTAAATCAGGTGGCGATAATGGATCATAACAGTTTCCTAAAACAAAATCTACAATACCATCAGTACCTTGAGGAATATTACTAATATTATTAAATGTCCAATTTTTGAAATTAACATAAACAAAATCAGTTCCTTGTTTTACCAAAATAAATAATTTAATTTGAAATGCGTCTGTTTTACGCAATTCATCAGCATAAGTAACTCTTAGTTTTTCACCTTGTGGAGCATTGGAAAATGTTTCTGCTAAAACATCATTCTTCCAAACTTCAACTTTTGTTATGGCAGGAACATCAATAAATCCTGTTCCTGTACTCCAATTACTTTGTTGTGCATATAATGATGAAGAATAATCTGATTTTTCTTTAATACAAAAATCCCCAAAAAACCATAATTCTCTTACAACAATTGGATTAATGCTAAAATAAACAAATCCAAAATCACCAGAAACTTCGGGCTGATAACAAACAACATCTAATTTAACTTCGGTCTTTTTACCATTGGTTGTTACAAATGTCTGTTCCAGTGGAGTTGATACATATTTAGCGAATTCACTATTGTTGTGAGGAACTGCGGATAATAAAATATCATCAGTTAAATCATTTGGCGTATTATGATCATTATACACCAAGAATTCACTAATAGTATGTGTACCAGCAGACATTTTAATACTATTTGTCCAAGGTACACCGTTTACATAAAACACAGGAATTGGTTTTAATTCCAAATTGTCAATTTTATACAAAACATAGTTTGCAACCAAATCAGAACAAATTGGAACAACCATTCCAGTTTTAAACCCACCAGTTAATACAGAATTTAAATTAAATTGTACCTCTGGATCGGATAACACCGTGTCTTTTGTGCAATTTGTAATAGACCACATTGCAAAAACTAATGAGAAAATCAATAATCCTTTTTTCATAAATAAAAATTTAATTGTTTATAAATTAGGGTACAAACATACGTATAATTTATCAAAGTAACAAATAATTATTTATAAAATTGAAATTATTTTGCGCTCCAGACAGGGTACGATCCTGTAACCTTCTGATTAACAGTCAGATGCTCTACCAATTGAGCTACTGAAGCATTTTATTTTTCGTAAAATTTAATCCATTTTCTAATTGTATTACCAGCCACACCATATTTTTTTCCAACAGCAACAAAATTTGTTTCATTTATTTCCGTTAATAATTGATCATATGATGGACGTGTTACTTTTCTTCTATTAATTGATAAACATTTTTGGCATCTAACACATCCATAATTAATTTCGATATTACAATCAATACATTTTGGTTTATTTATTGTTCGAATTGAAAGTACATTTTCATCGATATTTTTCAATATTTCATCCATATTAATTAAATTTAAATCAGGATGGTGCGTTTCTCTATGACAATTAGCACAAAGTAATTCACATTTAGCGACTTCTTCAATTAATTTAAACATCTTAGTATTTGCAGATTTTCTAGCATCCAATTGAAATTCTTTTATATTTGGGTCAATATGATGAAAATCTAATGCTGATATGTTTTTATCATATCCACATTTTTCACATTTTCCACCCTTCAACTTAATTAGTTCTACTTTTCTTTTTAAACCTCTTAATTTTTGATATTCATATGTATTCATAATTAATATTTAACCATAAATACATTGATTTATGAAAACGAACATAAATAATATTACTATTGGTAGTGATGATGGGACTTGAACCCATAACCTCGTGCTTATAAGACACCTGCGCTAACCGATTGCGCCACACCACTATGTTTGTGCTTAGAGCAGGACTCGAACCTTATTTAAATCAATGCGATGATCTTATTTATTTAATATTATATTAGTCCAATAATTTAAATCATTTTCTTTTGTAACTAAAAATGATTTTACATTGGCATTATTTCCCATTTCAATATCACTATTTTTATCGCCTAACATATATGATTGATCTGGATCAATATCATAGTGAGATATGGCATCTAAAATAAATTTAGGTGATGGTTTTCTGCAATCACAATTATCATCAGGCGAATGAAAACAAGTGTAAACATCTTTAATTATAACACCGTATCCAGATAAACAATAAATTAGATGATTATTAAACATAAAAACATCTTTTATTGTATAATATCCTCTTCCAACACCAGATTGGTTTGTAATGATAATTAATAAATAGCCAGCATCTTGTAATTTCTTTAATGATTCAGGTACACCATCAATAAATTTTAGTTTATCCAATTCATAAACATATCCATAATCAACATTGATTGTACCATCTCTGTCTAAAAATATTGCTTTATTCATAAAATATAATTATTTAATGCAAAGATATTAATTATTATCAATATAACAAATATTTTTTGAGCAAGTGAAGGGTATCGAACCCTCTCTGTTTCTGGTTGGAAGCCAGATGCACCACCATTTATGCGTCACCTGCGTGGACGGGGC
>Ga0114951_10003186_pt1 | contig 17271 bp, 13 predicted proteins | sample AM7aDNAmetaG_FD_88677 | JGI IMG/M metagenome (GOLD analysis project Ga0114951, IMG submission 88677) | Freshwater microbial communities from Finland to study Microbial Dark Matter (Phase II) - AM7a DNA metaG | ecosystem: Environmental > Aquatic > Freshwater > Lake | place: Finland: Lake Alinen...
GGTAGTGTCCTGCCGCGCAGCGACAACTATGATTTTTCCAAAAAGCCTGGCAAAAAGGGGTTAGTCTCGCAAACGCAATACCTGTGGTAGTGTCCTGCCGCGCAGCGACAACTATGATTTTTCCAAAAAGCCTGGCAAAAAGGGGTTAGTCTCGCAAACGCAATACCTGCGGTAGTGTCCTGCCGCGCAGCGACAACTGTTTTTTGCCAAGCTTTTTTCTAAAAAGCTTATAGGTGCTGGGAAATGGAAGATACAACAACAAAGAGGATATCAATTACAGGAGGGGCCGCCAATGGCTTAACTCCTGAGGGATTTGAGGGGGCTATGGAGGGTGGCAGAAAAGGGTCCAAGAGTCGCAAGAATCCTAAGAGGATATTCCAGGTAACCCGTGAAGGAGGTGGAACGAGCCCTGGAACGCTTGTCCAACTCGCTTCTACCCATGTTCCCGGTACAGTGCCGTCAATTGCGGTAGGTAATCCGTCCGATTTAACCGCATCTGGTGCGCCGATTGGGACAATTGCCCCCAGTGCCGTCGGCGGTAAATTACCCCCCAAAATTATCCTGTCAAAGACGAAAAAGAGGGGAAAGGTTCTTCTCGCTGCGCCTAAACCTATTGCCAAGGTCACCGATGCGCCCATTGTCCGCAGAAAGACTATCAAAAAGGTCAATATGAGTCTCAAAGGGCTCACACGGAAAATGAAGAAGGCGAGCAAGATTCGGCTGTCGGCCACGGACAAGACAATTGGCGACATTAAAAAGGAACTCGTGAAAATGGAACTCGTGAAAGCGGACACAAAGGCGCCTGAAGCCGTTCTGCGCCAGATTTATTTGGATGTGGAGACGATGAAGAAACGAGCTCTATAATGCTGACTCTATAATGCTGACTCTATAATGCTGACTCTATAATGCTGACTCTATAATGCGCAGTGGTCTAAGGATTTAGCTCTATAATTATATGAAGATCTGGGTTTTTGCCAAGCTTTTTTCCAAAAAGCTTAAATGTATGAAGAATATCTCAATGCCTATAAGCACAATAGTTCTATCTATGGCGCTGATACCGCAATTTTCTATCAAGTCGGGAAATTCTATGAATTCTACGACTGGGTAGCCACCAAAACCGGTGAAACGCACACGTCCATGAAGCGATTCATAGACATTCTGGGGGTCCGCACCACGATTCGCAAGGAAGCCAGTCCAGAATCCACCGACGGCCTCTTCGCTGGTATCCCAGAGCAGAGTCTCCATAAATATGCTGCCCTGTTGACTCGCCTAGGATGGACAGTCGTCGTCTATGACCAAGTAAAGGATGCCAAGGGCGCCGTCAAGTCTCGTGATGTTACAAGGATTCTGACTCCTGGGACGCATGTGGAGGCCGCCACCGATGTGGCAACTTATATTGCGGGTGTCTGGCTCCAGGCCGGCGTCTGGGGTTCCCAGGAGCCGCCCATATTCGCAACAATGGCCCTCGATCTGACCACGGGGAAAAGTCTCACCTATGAGGGCCGCGCCTCTGGGAAACGGAACTCCTGGACGGCCGACGACATCTTCCATTTTTTCCAGGTCTACTTGCCAAAGGAGTGTGTGGTGTGGTGGAGGGGAGACGAGATGGACACACCCACTCCTGAATTTCTCCAGAGACAATTCGGCCTCCCAGGAATTCGGATCCACATTCTTTCAGCGAATTCAGCCGATCAGGGAGGATTCGAAATTCCCATGGTTCGGCAGGAATTCCTCCAACAGGCTCTCTCGATAAAATCTCTTCTCCCTGTTAATCGGATTCTCCAGATTGAGGGCCGGCCCTGTACAGAGCGCCTCCTTTGTGCCCTCCTGCAGCGAATCAAGGAACAGTATCCCTCGGGTTTCAAGTATATCCCTTTGGCCCAGCAGTGGATTCCCGAAAACCACCTTTCACTCGGGAATCAGGCGCTCTTCCAGCTGAACATGGTCGCCCCCCAAATGGGCGATTCTGTTCTCGGCATTTTCCAAAAGACTTACACGGTGTTCGGGCGGCGGGCAATGCGGAATCGGATTCTGTATCCGAAGGCGGCCGCAGGCGAATTGGAGCGGCGCTACCAGGAGGTTCAGAGTGTGATTGATATAGGAGTCGCAGAGGCTATTCTCCTACACACCAATCTCAGGCAAATTGAGGATCTGCCGAGACTTCACAAGAGACTGTCAGAGGGGGAAATAACTGCCTCTGAAATTCTCCTCCTGGACAAAAGTTATATTTGTGCGAGGCGTCTGGCGGACCTTCTGGAAGGCGCCCCTCTTTCAAAGGGTGGCGACTGGTCCTTTGGAACGATTGAAGAGGCGATGGCCTCCGTCTTCTCTATTGAAAAGGCCAAGAACGCCTCAGAGGACGCCTTCTGTTTCGCGGATGGTTGTGCCCCCGAAGTGGAGCGTGTTGAACTGGAAATACAGGCCCTATTCGGATCTCTGCAGGAATGTTTGGGTAAATTTCAGAAGTGGGCTGGACTTCCTGCTGACACCCTTCGCCTCGATTTCCGAGAGGTTCTTGGTCCCACGATTTCGGGAGTGAAGGGGGTTATGACCCTGGTCGCCCAGGCTTTTAAGTCAAAGGGCACAGCCATCCCGTACCCAGGGGCACAGATTCAACAGAAGAAATCATCCTCGTATCTGGAGGCGCCGTTTCTGGAGACGACCTTCCAGCAGATTCTCAGGAAGCGCCTGGAACTTCAGGCCGCCATTCGGGCCGCTCTACCGAGACTCTGCGCGAAGGTGGCCGATACCTGCCTGACTGCCTGGGGCTCCCTGGAGGACTGGGTAGCAAATGTAGATGTTTCCAGTACGATTGCGGATGTTTCCGTAGAACGAGGATTCGTGAAGCCGGAAATTGCGAGAGGGGCTGGACTCGAGGCCTTTGTAGCAATTGAGGGCCTACGCCATCCACTCATTGAGGCTATGAAAACGCGGGTGGAGTATGTGAAACATGGGGTGTCGCTCGGCTCTTCAGTGGATACAGCAAGAGGCTGGCTCGTCTACGGAATGAATGCCAGTGGGAAATCAAGCCTAATGAAGGCCGTCGGCATCGCCTTGATTCTCGCCCAGGCCGGCTGTTTCGTGCCCGCGACCTCCTTCCGTTTCAGCCCCTTCCAAACCCTTTTCACGCGGATTCTGAATACGGATAATCTGTGGGCCGGCCTATCCTCCTTCGCCGTGGAAATGACGGAGTTGCGGGAAATCCTACAGAGTGCTGGGCCTGGCTCGCTCGTTCTGGGAGACGAAGTCTGCTCTGGGACGGAGTCAGTGAGCGCCACCGCGATTGTAGCGGCCACCCTTACCCATCTTCACAAGCGGAAAGCGAAGTTCATTTTCGCGACGCATTTACATGGGCTGCTGGATATTCCCTCCTTGAAGCAGCTTTCGCATCTGTCCATTTGGCATTTGAAGGTTCGGTATGATCCTATTGCCGATAGGCTCCTATATGAGCGGACTTTGACGCCGGGTCCTGGAAGTAGTCTGTATGGTCTGGAGGTGGCGCGGGCAATGAATCTTCCAGAAGATGTCCTCGCCCTTGCTCATAGCCTACGTAGAGAACTGTTGGGGACGAGTTCCGAGATGGATGCTCCCGGTAGCTCCTGGAATTCGGCAATTCGGCGGCAAGCATGTGAGATGTGTGGGGCGGCGACCACGCGCGACCTGGAGGTCCATCATATACGGCCGCGCGCAGCCGCAAACTCGCATGGCGTCTTTGAGGACGGTTCCCAACAGGACCATGTAAGGAATCTAATCGTGGTCTGTGAGGCCTGTCACGACAAGGTCCATGCTGGGCTTAACGAGATCCTTCCGGTTGTACAGACGAGCGAGGGTCCGATTCGTGGGACGGTTGCTTCTGGCTCGGTTACTACAGGGTCTACTGGATCTGGGCGCCGGTCAAAATGGACTGAGGAGCAGATTCAGAGTATTAGCAATTATCTGAAAATACATATAAATGTTCCTCCAAAACGAGCAGTGTTCGATTTGGGTGAGCAGGGAATTACAATATCAGTTAGTTCTCTTCGTCAATTTCGTGGCTTTGCGTAATTACTGTGTAGGGGGTGTGATCACTGCAGCAGCGGCCGGTATCATGTTAGACGGCATGGCAATGTAGGCGAGGGGGCCGGGGGGGCCTATGGGGCCAACAGGGCCAATGGGGCCGGCAGAGCCAGGAGCACCGGCATCTCCCTGCGGGCCAGGGGGGCTAATAGGGCCCTGAGGACCCTGCGGACCCGCAGGGCCCTGCGGACCAGCAACACCCGGCGTGACTGAACCCCGTGTCATGGCAATCGCCATCTGTTTTTTCAGCTCCGTGATCTCATTCCGGAGTATCTGAAACTCGCGGCGAAGCGGATTCACCGCCTGGTAATTCAAACCAGACAGATTTAGCACTGAAGACATTCTGCTAAAGGGAAGGTCTTCCTAAAGTATTTTCATACGCGATAGGGGCTCCAGAAAGAAAAATTGAGTATTCTTTCCTCTCCTGTTTCATATAGAATAGGAAAATGATCATACCGATTCGCTGTATGAATTGTGGGAAGTTGCTTGCTGATAAGTGGCGCTTCTATCAGAAGCAACTGAAGGCGGTAAAGGGCGATAATGCTGAACAGCGTGTATATTTCGATGGAACCACAGTGCCGGTAACGGCTGAAAAGAAGGTGCTCGATTCAATGGGCCTTTTGCGCTCCTGCTGCAGAAAGCACTTTCTGACACAGGTTGACCTTATTGATAAGATTTAATCTAATAAAGAATAAATGGATCAATACTTACCGCCGGTTACGGCAGTCGCTACAGGAATGGTTGCAGTTTTCTTATGTTTTTTCATGCGAGTCCCGTTTTTCATTGTAGGGCTTTTATCGATTTTCCTCGTAATATATGCTCTACAGGACCATTTATATAGATTCGCCGTCGATTATCATAATTTTTCTGCGCCCGCCATGATAAAACAGCATGCCTCTACTTTAATAATTTCACTGGTTATTCTCTTATCACTTGGATTCCTCCTGTTGAAATTCGGACCAAAGGCAATAATTACAAATCAGCCACTACCTAACCACGGCACACCTGGAGTGTTTAGTGGAGTATTTGGAAAGACAGCCGCGCCGCCTTATTACGATAATAGACGCACAACCAGTGAGCGTAGCTTAGGTTATGGCTCAAGAGTCTAATGGCAACTGAAATATAAAGGTGATAAATAGGTAGCATGGCAGATAAAAAGGGGAGAAAGACCCGTCGTAATAGGGGATTCAAAAATCACTTGACCGTTCCAGAGATAAAGCACGCCTTCGATACGATTGGTCGTGCTACGTATGATATTCTAAAGGAAGGTGGTTCGCCTACAGAGCAGGTAAAAAAATTCCAGAAAGTATGGAAATCTGTTTTTCACCGCCCGGTCGCCTCTGTTTCTGCTGAGGCATATTTGAAGATAAAGAGAATTTCAGCGGAGAAGAAACCTTATGCCGGTACGCGGAAGAATAAGGGTGGGCAGAAGGGTGGATCCGCTCTTATGGGAGCCCCTCTCGACTATGTTACGCGTCCTGGAGTAGATACGGTCCATGGGAACTTCCCCGCCTATCAGTCGGCTGGCCTTGGATTCTATGATAAAGTTAACCAGGAGGGCATGTTCCAGGAGTGTGGAACTAAGGATATTACACCAAATCTCTACGGTTCTGGGCAATCTGGAGGGACTCTTCGCGACGCCATTCACGGTTCACTCCTTTCGCCGAGTGCCCCGTCAATACCTTCGAGCGTATATGCCGATTCCCAGCAGGCTCTGAGTGGGAGACCAATGCCGGCTTCACCGTCTCCTTATACGCATTAGGGACTGTAATAATAGTGTGAATTTAAAGACTACCCTGTAGCTTTTAAATTGGCATTTGGCGCTGCGTATTTCACATTTACAAACCTAAATAAACATTAGGAGTCCTTATAGAATGACAAGTAGGGTGCGCGGCGATGAAGGTCGTGAACTTGCTGAAAAGATTCTAAAAAGTTATTTTCGTACACAGGACTATCCGTTTACGAGGCATCATATTGAGAGCTATGACCAATTCTTAGGGCAGGATTTGCCGGCCATCCTGAGAGCCGAAAATCCGCTCACCCTTCTACAGGCCCCTATTGGCAATACAGGAATCTATGGTCTCAAGGCCGAGATTTTCATTGGAGGCCTCGATGGAAGCCGAATTATGATCGGGTCGCCTACTGTGAATTTACGGGACACTGAGGAAATTCGGATAATGTATCCGAACGAGGCGCGCCTCCGCAATCTGAATTATGTAAGCCAGATTAGTGCCGATCTCGTAATTCGGGTAATAATTTCCAAGCCGAATCCAAGTGGGGCTTCTCTTGTGCCCTCAACAGAGGTCATCACGCTTGATCCTGGCGCCGATGCCGCCTACAACTATCTGGCGAATTTTCCCATAGTCAAGATGCCGATGATGCTTCACAGCAGATACTGTGTCCTCTATGGAAAACCGCAGCCATTCCTGAGAGAAATCGGCGAATGCCAATACGACCAGGGTGGCTACTTCATTGTGGATGGCTCCGAGAAGGTCCTGATAACACGCCAGGAGAGCGCCTTCAATACGCTGACAATCAGCGTCCAGCTGAGAGACCCGCAGGTCTCCCTATACGCCACGATTAGTTGCCTGAATCCGACGACGCGTCAAGTGAAGCGGGTGACTTTCGGCTGGCTGCGGCAACAGGATAGACTCGCCATCAGCATCCCCTTCGTTCGCAAGGCGATTCCGGTTTTCATTCTGTTTCGGGCGCTGGGCCTACAGTCCGATGAGGACATTGTACGCGCCATCCTACCGGATCCCGATTCAGCTGAGACAAAGATTCTGGAGCCCTATCTCCATGAAAGTATCCTGGATGCCTTCCCCTTCCTGGATACCTTCTCGGCGATTCAATATATCAAGGTCCTCACGAAGGGATTCGGTGAGGCCCACGTTCTGAATATTCTTCGGAACCAACTCTTCATTCACGTGGAGAATCGCCCTGGGGCTCGTATTGCCTTCCTGGCCGAATGCGTGCGCCGAATCCTCCGCGTCAATGCTGGAATTGACCCGCCGACAGACAAGGACGACATCCGTAATCAGCGGTGCCTCACGAGCGGCGTACTGTTGCGAATGCTCTTCCAGGATGTCTACAAGAACTGGAAGAAGGCGACGATTATGACGCTTGACAAGGAGTATAAGTATAATTCCAGTTCCTACCACGGGGCCGAATTCCTGAATCTGTTCCAGCAGGGGACCCTGAATGAGATGTTCAAGGCCGGCATGCTGACGGAGGGAATCATGCGCGGATTCAAGGGGAAGTGGGGGTCTGGAATGGGTGAGGAGAAGACCGGCGTCCTCCAGCCCCTTTCTCGGATTTCCTACATGGACTTCATGTCGCACTGCCGGCGCGTTGTCCTAGACTTTGACACCGGGTTGGCTTTAGCGGGCCCGAGACGACTCCACACCAGCCAATTCGGGTATTTCTGTACGAGCGAGACGCCTGGCGGTGGAAGCATCGGCATCACGAAGAATCTGTCCATTCTGACGGCGATTTCCACGGCAACGGAGCCCGGTCCCCTGATTGACTGGCTTCTGACACGGGGGGGCGTCTTCGCCTGTAATCAGGTGACGCCCGAGTCGGTTTCTATCATGGTCCCCGTCTTTGTTAATGGCGGGACGGTCGGCTATACGATGTTACCGCAGATGCTCCGCGATGTTCTGAAGGCGATGAAATGGACGGGCTGCCTGCCGGCGTCAACGTCTATTGGATTCAGTATTCGCGAGCGGCGTATATTTATTTACATGGATGAGGGCCGGCCGCTGCGCCCCCTGATTCATTTAGGCACAGGAGACGCGGCCGGCACCATACCGCTGGAGGCCATCAACAATCTGAAGGGATGGCGGGCTCTCGTCCTCGGCTCACTCCTCGTGACAAAGGACCGTGGCCTGTATCAGACTGGGTTCATAGACCCTCTGAAGGGGTCTCAGGCCCCCACAATGGAGGACTATCTGAAGGCGCTCATGCCCTACTGCGGAGCGATTGAGTACGTGGACCCCTATGAGGCGAATGAATCCTATGTCGCCATGTTCCCCGAATACATCAAGCCCGAGAATAGCCACCTGGAAATCCATCCGAGCACGATTGCGGGCATCTTGACAGCGGTCATCCCTTTCCCGAACCACAACCAGTCCCCGCGTAACCAGCTCAGTTGCTCCCAGAGTAAGCAGGGGCTCTCCGTCTATGCCACGAACTATCCAAATCGGTTCGACAACATGGTCCATGTTCTTTCCTATGGAGAGGCCCCTCTTGTTCGGACCCTCTACTATGACTACATTGGCGATGGCCAGATGCCCTATGGCCAGAATCTCATCGTGGCGATCGGCTGCTTCACGGGCTATAACCAGGAGGATGGTATCGTCTTCAATGCGGACTCCTTCCAGCGCGGAATGTTTCGCAACATGACCTTCCGTTCCTACGAGGCCTTTGAGGAGGATGACCTCGCGCTCAAGACGCGGACACGGATTGCAAATCCTGCCACGGCGTCTGGGTGGACGTCGCTGAAGGCCGGCGTGGATTACTCGAAGCTGGATGAGCGCGGAATCATTCGGGTGGGCGAGCGGGTGGATGAGACGACGGTGCTGGTTGGCCGGTATCTCCAGGGGCCTGGTGGGGAAATGCGGGATGCCTCCTTGACGGCCCAAGTATGGACAACAGGGCGCGTGGAGAAGATTGCCGTCATGACGAATAATGCCGGCCTCGCACTTGTCAAGATTCGGGTCATCCAGGACCGTGTCCCGGAACTGGGGGACAAATTCAGTACGCGCCATGGGCAGAAGGGCACAATCGGCATGCTGATACGGAGCCATGATATGCCGCGGACGGCGTCAGGTATCGTGCCCGATATGATTGTGAATCCGCATTGTATGCCGAGTCGTATGACGATGGCCCAGCTCCTGGAGTCGCTTCTGGGGAAGGCCGTCCCGCAACTGGGGGCGATAGGGGATGCCACGGCCTTCATGAATGAGGGGAATCCCGCGACTGATATTGGGGCGGTGCTCCGTGACCAACTTGGCATGGACCCCCTGGGCGATGACCTCCTATATGACGGCATGTCGGGTCGCCAAATCCCCTCCACGATTTTCATGGGGAACATCTATATTATGCGCCTGAAGCACATGCCCGAGGACAAGTGGAATGCTCGTGCGGAGGGACGGAAGGAGCAGCGGACACACCAGCCGACGGGGGGGCGCGGAAACCAGGGTGGCCTGCGTATCGGCGAGATGGAGCGCGATGCCATTGTGGGGCACGGAATTATGGATTTCGTTCGGGAGTCCTATATGAAGCGGGCGGATGGTTACGAGACCTTCATCTGTAATGGGTGCGGGACGATTCCGATTTATAACGAGAAGAAGGCCTTATATATGTGCCCGATGTGTGATGGACCTGTGAAATTCATCGGGGATTCAGCGGCAACCTTGGAACTGCTGCCGTCGAATAAGAGGAGTGTGGCGACCTTTTCCAAGGTGGAGATTCCGTATTCTCTGAAGGTGTTGGACCAGGAACTCGGATTTTTCTTGAATACTTCAATGCGCATGTTGACGGAGCATGATGTGAAGCGACTCCGTGGGGCACCTCTGGTGGAGCTCACGGCGGATCAACGGACGGCTGCCTTGGAGTCGGTGCTACCTGAACGGATGGAGCTGGAGACGGCTGTTCCTGAGCGTCTCGAGCTGAAGGAGGATTTTGAATTCAAGCCTGAAGAGCTGGCGGCGCTCGGATTGTCTAATCGGGCGGATGAAGAGGGCACCACCGCCTCCTTGAAATCTAATGTGAATATGCGGGTGCTCAATGCCGCGGTGGAGGCGGCGGTGAATGCCGCACTCAATACGGGTAGCACGAGTACGCGCTCTGTACCGGCGACTGTGAATTCTGCGATAGTGAATGCCGCTGTTGCGGCGGCGATATCTGCGTCAAATGCGATGCCCGAGACCGCTCCTAACTTGGCCCCTATAGGTTCAACAACAACCTTACAGTCAATGTCATTTACTGCGGCGAATGCTCCTAATGCAGTGAATCCTCTCGGGGAAAATGTCTATGAGCCAACTGGCTTGGGCGAGGATGATTATGAGGATTTTTCTACGACGACTATGGGTATTGGTAGTAGCAGTAACAGCGGTAGTAACAGCGGTAACAATAATGGTAGCAGCAGCAACAGTAACAGTAATAGCGGTAACAATAATAGCAGTAACAGCAATAGTAACAGTAACAGTAGCAATAGTAACAGTAACAGTAGCAATAGTAACAGTAACAATAATGGCAGCGTAAATGTCCAAACAACTACACAGCCGGTCCTTGTTGTCCCCCTAAATATGGTTCAAAATACGACTACTGCGGCAGAATTTATGCGCTCTCCTGCTCCTGGTACTCCGCCCACTTTTGCAGTTGATACGAGTACTGCAGGGCAGGGTATGGAAGGAGGTGGCTATGGAGGGCTTCCTCCTCAAAGAATGAGAGGTGCTGGAAGAAGCAGTAGATCGGGTTCTCCTAGCAGGAGCAGAAGTGGTAGCGGGGGCGGGAGCGGGGGCGGTAGCGGTAGCGGGAGCGGTAGCAGGGGCCAGTCAGAGGGCCCTGTCGCCTCAAACACCCGAGTGACAGTGGTAAAGGGGGCCTGAGGCTGCCCCCCAAGTAAATTTGACTCCTGTTCTTTTATAGAGTAGAATATAGAACAAATGGATTTTGAAACACTCGATATTCTCTATAGGAGTCGCCAGACTCTCCTCCAGATTCTAAAGGAGAAAGGTTATAATACTGCCCCCTATGAGAAATTCGGCCCCTTTGAAATTGAAATGATGTCGGCGGGCAATAAGCAACAGTCGCTTAATATGGAGTTGAAGCGCGAGTTACCGGCAGACTCTGTAAGTCCGGCTATCTGCCTTGTAGAGTATGCCATCCCTCGCGTCAAGAATCGCCTCGCGGGATTTCTTACGAAGTTGCTTACAGATGCAGAAAGTGGCGAGAACCTGATTGATTCGAAAACGACGGAGGTTATTGTGATAACTCTGGAGGCAATCGGCGACACCTTCAATACTGCCGCGCTCAATCAGTGGGCCAAGCGGAATCTGCGCATCGCCTTCTTTGACGCCCACACACTCGTCAGTAATCCTCTTGAGCATGTCCTCGTCCCTAAACATGAGATTGTGCCCGAGGACGAACACGCAGAGCTCCTGAAAAAGTATTACATGAAAAGCAAGACCAATCTCCCTGTGATTCGCTTCCACGAGGACATTATTGGTCGCATTCTGGGACTCATTCCCGGTTCTATTGTCAAGATAACGAGACCTTCTCCACAGGCAGGAGAGTATATTCTCTATCGTATCTGTGTTCCTTAATTAGAAATGACAAGCTCGGCGACGCCGTGCTCTACAGATCCAATCATAACAGATGAGACCGCCTTTTTTGATTGGTTAAATACTGGTGACCGGACCTGCCCCACTCCTCAACAGGTGAATACTGCCATCCAACAGGGTACCACTTCCAATGCTGCGAGTACAGCCTCGGGTGGCTCCAACTCCGTATATTATAATGATAAACATCTAAGTGATCTTACAAAGCGCCTCGAGCAGCGTACGCTCGATGTGAAAATCGCGCACGATAGAGCCATAATGGCATCGAGGCCAGAATTGACGGCGAGTTATTATGATGGCTGGTTCCCTCTAAATCGGCCGATTAATAATGGAAGCGTTCCGATTCTTATTGGAGTGGCGACCTTCCTTTTTACTATATCCATTATGTTACTTCTCGAAGTTATAGGAATAACTGTTGGCGTTTCGGCATTTGTTCCCTACATCGCATTCGGTCGCCCTGGTGAATTCACGACACCATTTCGGCGAATGGCCGCTGTTGCCCTAATATTCTTTGTAATAATACTGTATTTATTCTTTCGCTAAAGGGCCTTGACCTGAAAAATAGAATCGCCCATTGTTAGATGAGTGATTCTATCTTAAATAGTTGTGATCCTATAACAACCTTGAAGGAGGCCCAGAAACCGATTATAACAATGTTGTTACCAGTCAAGGGTCTTCGCCATGATGGCGATGGAGAATTGACCGCCGACGCCGTCAAAATTGTCACAGATGGCATGGCGAATCTGGGTATTGCGATTGACAAAGAGGATTCTCAGACGGCGATCCTCATGGAAACGAAGCAGGTACTCTGTAATCTGAATGCCCAGTACGAATTTCTCTTGACCACGTTGTTCACCTCAATTCGCAATTCCGAGCCCCTGTCCAAGTCTCTACTGGATTCCATAACTGAGAAAAATGTGGCAATGAGAGATGTTATCTCTGTATCCCGGCAAATTTTAGCGGGGGCCTCAAAGGGCGAGGGGAAATTCATCGAGGGCTTTCAGAATAATGGGAATGGGAATGGGAATGGGAATGGGAATGGGAATGGGAATGGGAATGGGAATGGGAATACGGCCACTCTGGAGGCATTCCAGACCATTGCGGATAACCTCGGATCCGACCAGGCAGCCCTCAATTCCCAGCAATACTCCGAAATTAAACGAAATTTCGACATATCGGTGGAGAATAACCGAGGCATTTCCACGAATCTCACACTCTACTCTTTCTTGAACATCGTCGCTGTCGGTTTACTCTTCTATATTGTATCTGCCAAATAGAGAGTATCACATGGACCAGTCGAAAATGGATCTTATGAAACGACAGACCGGTATTAATGAATGGTATTACAGATACCGCCTTGAAACTCTGTTCGTTTTACAACTCCTATTTATCGGATTGGCTGGTCTGGTTATCCTGAGTGTTCTTTCCTCATACTCAATTGTGCCTGGAATATTCGTGATGTATTACGGAGTCCTCATGGTTGCTACGATATTTTTAATAACATATTTCAAGTATACCTATAATCTCAATGTTCGTGACTACTCTCACTGGGATAAGCGTCGTTTTGCCGCCGACTCTACGACACAATCCCCATTTACATCCACAATGAAGGCGGCAATCACACAGGGAATCGTATCTACGTGCTCAAAATAGTAGTTACCGATAGAGAGGCCGATGTCTGTATCGGACGCCGAATTGATAAACGCATTTACAAAATACATGACTCTTGTGAGAGCCGGCTCCAGTGGAACACTCTATACAGACACTGTTACTGATTTACAGGGCAAGATAACAGACATAAATGGGCAAATCAGTATCCTGGATGGGCAGGAGGAGACCTACAATCAAAACTACATGGACGCAAAGGAGAATCCGCAGGGGGTCGGCCTGTTTTCTAAGGTAGGTCTCCGAACAACACAGGACTGGGTTCTCGCCTATTTCTATTTTTCATATATATGCTTCTCTATTCTGCTGTTTTTAACAGTCGTAAAAAATTCTGAGAACAAGAGCTCGGCTGCCTTTTCGACTTTCTCAATGATTTTGTTGGTCGGTATAATAACGACCGCTTTTATACTTTCGTATGCTTGACGTGTTCCCGATCCCACTCGGCAACATCATCATCCGATGCGAACACTCGAAGGACCGGCCAGAACTTTCCGCCATCGGGCTCGCCATACTCGTCCGCCATTCTGGATAGAACCGTTTCGGCCATGAAGTTTGTTACAAGATTATCCTTTTTCCATTGACTCACAATCAGTTTTACTCGTTTTGACTCGAATGGATTCTCCCGAAACTCCATCTGCTCCTCAGCCGTCACCGGTTCGCGAATACGCTCCGCCTTGAATCGGGCATAGGTATCGAAATTTTCCTTATATTTGCTGGAGGCCCGCGTGACGATTTCCGGAGTTGGATTGAGGCCGAAAGGAATATACTCCGTCTCGTAAATATGGACCAGGAGCGACAGGAAGGGCTCCCGCCACGTCCGCAACTTCTCATCCAGGAGGGGGTCGCGCGGGAAGACATTCGGCCGCTTGAGGAGCAATTCCGGATGATCCTCGGGTAAGAATTTCGACTCGAAAGGAATCACGCGAATACGGCGCCAAGTGCCCTGGTCCATCGAACTCACAGGCGGCAGAGTATTACACATCATACAGATTTTTCCCATGATGCGGAACTTCTCCTGCTCACCGAACAATTGTCGCGCCTCAATAATATCTTCACCACTGAACTGCTTCATTACACTGGTGTTGATTGGCTCCTTGTCATCCGGTTCCTGCATATAGATGAAGCGTCGGCATTTCGTCACCATGATTTCCGGATTCGCCGCGCCGGCCTCAGGGCGCTTTCGCGTCATTACAGTTGCCGCCATTGAAGTCTGGTAGTCCCCGAAGGTGAGGCGCATCAGTTCAATCAGCTTGGACTTTCCGTTACCGCCCACCCCTGTGAATGTGTAGTAGCACTGCTCCTTGTTTGCCCCCTCCAGGCAACTCGCGAGAAGACGAAGGGCGTATTTCCTGAGGGCCGCATTCGGGAAAAGTTTCGTGAAGAAGTCGCCGATTTCTTCCTGAAGTGAATTTGTCGGGTCGTATGGAATATAGCTGATTGGCTCCGAGTCCGGATAGTTGTGGCCGACGAGGAAACTCACATAGTCCTCTGGGCGACCCTGTCGAAATATTACATGGTCCTTCTTGTCAGGCCCCCTTGCCCGCAGTTCCAGGACGCCGTTTCGGCAGCCAAGGAGGAACGGGTTCGCGTTAAGCTTGTTCATGAAGTCCTCCTCACAGAATTGCTGCGCTGCCATCTTCATAACGGACTCCGTGAAACCGTTGTTATAGAGGGAGGTTTCCACCTTCATTAGTTCCTTGAGTTTCTTCTCTAACCATTCCCGTGACTCCTTCGTTCCTGCTGCCGCCATCAGGCTCCGGATTTTTCCACGCGCCTTGTCGAGTTCTCCAGCGACATCATTGCTGATTTTCGCCTTTAGCTCGATACCCTGGTTGAGCCGCTTCCACATATTGATTTCGTCGTCGTATTTGAACCACTCGGTGGATTTCTGATTGACGGAGGCCACGTAATTGTTTCCGTACATCTTCTTCATGAGCTTGGAGATGTGGAAGTGGGTCGGCTCGACCTCTGTGCGAATAAATTCATGGATGTTCTCGCTGATGATTTCATTGTAGAGTTTGGGGCTATCGTCCTTCGCCCACTTTCGCAGGGAGCGCTCGGTTAGGCGGGGGCCGTCGCCCACCTTGTTCATCCCGTGAAACCACTCCTGGCGATATTTCGGAATGTCGGCTTTGCTGAACTTCCCCGATTTCGCGCTGAAGTCCATCCAGAGGGTGAAGGTCTCCTCGCTCGGGTCGATGTTGTGGAGACACCAGCCGACGCGGCGCCACTTATCGTAGTCGTCGTGCCAGGACTCTGCCAGGCACTCCAGGACGAATCGGCGGACCATCGCGCGGTCCTCTTCCGTGGAAGGCTTGGATGTGAAGTGCTCCATTGCCTCCGTGAAATCGTGGACGGCATTCGTTGTGGAGGCGCCACCCCCCTCCTGAGTCGTCATCACAGGATACGCCGGACCCGACGATTTCTGTAGAAGGGCGGCGAAAACCTCAGTCGGCTCGCCCTCCTTCAGAATATTCTCATCGGGCACGATATTGTAGCGGACACTCAGGAGTTCCATCAGGTCGCGGGGACTGTAGATGCTCGTATCCTCGTCCACCCAATCGCTCTCGGCCGATTTGTAATTAAAGACGGCCGATAGTGAGTAAGGGGGGATGTTCGGCTTCGACTCCCCGTAGAATATCCATCCCTGTTGCTTGGTCATGGACTCATCGTAGATATTGTCCTCCGTGTTCGTATAGCCGGTATTTGCGAAGGCCGTCTTGATCGCCTCGTGGCTCAGGAGCCACTTTCGTAGGACGCTCTGCTTCTCATTCGTGAGGGCGATATCGGGGCACAGGATGTGGACGCCGTCCTTCCGCTTCCCCTTCTCACTGTAGGGCGAGGGTCGCAGAGTCACGAAGAAGCGGAGTTCATTGTAGGTCTCCAGGCCGAAGAAGAAGTCGATGCCGGTGCCAATCTTGTGGACGAAAGTCTCAATCATGTCCAGCGTGAAGGCCCGCTGAAGACTGGTGTCATCCGGATAACGGAAATCGAGGTCGATAAGGAGCGGCTTCGGCTCGTTCTTCCGAGGCTTCTCCACGAAATTCTGGGGGCGGCCACGCTTCACGAACAGGTAGTCGTGAAGGAGGTCCAGGAAGGTCTGATATTTCTCGTCGGGAATCTGCCATTTCCCGAGAGTCTGGCCCATCCCCGTCATCGTCGTCGTGACACTGTCATGCGTCCGACATTGCTCCAAGAACCTGGATAGCCCGTGCTCTTGGAATAGATTCGTGCTCATTTTGTTTCGTACCTGTTGGATTGGGAGAATTTCAAGCAATTTTTATCGGGGGGGCTACTGCAAAGGGTCTAACTGCATTGTCTAAAGGGTCCCATCAATCTCACTACAGCAATGCAGGTGGATAAGCGACTTGTAAAGGATATACAGACCATGGTGAGCGAGGAAATGTCCTCTCTCGGCATCTACTATTCCTATGAGGATGCCAATATACGGAAGGGGACTGCCCTCGTTTTTGGGCCCGAGGATACGCCTTATGCCTGGTGCCCCCTCTTTTTCTCGGTGGCCATTCCGAGTGACTATCCCTTCTTGTCACCGATTGTCCTCATTAGCAGTTCGGATGGGGAGACGCGCTTCCACCCAAATCTGTATGTGAATGGGAAGGTCTGTCTGTCTATTCTGGGGACTTACTCGGGCCCGACCTGGGTCTCCACGCTGAATATTGGAAGCGTATTCAAGAGTATCCTATCACTCCTGGATAAGAATCCGATTACGAATGAGCCTGGGTGGGAGAAATATACGCTGGAGCATCTGCCGGCAAAGGAGTTTGCCGAATGGGTGGAATATCGCCTGTTGGATATGGTCGTTTCGGAATTTGGGCAATTCAAACTTGGGACGAATCCATCTTGGGAATTATTTCGCGAAGTTTTGGATGCGGCCTGGCCGGCAAGGTGGCTCCAGATTAAGGAGAAAATCCGTGTGAGGGCATCCACAGTTGGAATTGCGACCTACAAAGGAATAACCTATGGAATGGGTGGTGTCGCGAATTGGTTGAAACTGGTGGAGCGAGTTCTGAAGGTGGATTTATTGGCGTAGGAACCCTCTATAAAAATTTGACGGATTTAAACGGTCCGATCTTAGTAGAGAAGAGAAAGATGAAGTTTTGTCCCGTATGTAGATATTACCTATATCTGAATGTGGAGAATAATAGTTGTAGTCGTCAATGTAAGAACTGCGGCCATACTGAAC
>Ga0114951_10003188_pt1 | contig 17257 bp, 15 predicted proteins | sample AM7aDNAmetaG_FD_88677 | JGI IMG/M metagenome (GOLD analysis project Ga0114951, IMG submission 88677) | Freshwater microbial communities from Finland to study Microbial Dark Matter (Phase II) - AM7a DNA metaG | ecosystem: Environmental > Aquatic > Freshwater > Lake | place: Finland: Lake Alinen...
ACCTGGAACGATCTGAAAGAAGCCGCCATCGATGGTTGGCGGCGGATCTGCCTCGTGCCCGACTTGGTCAGGTCCGTTTGTGCCGACACCGCAATGCGCGGAAATCAAATGTGATCCGGATTAATGCTCAGACGCGATGAACTGCTATCCCACCAATACCATCGAGTCCTCTCAGCTTTTGTGATTCTTCCGCGCCCTTCGCATTCCTGTTCATCTTTCCTGTCCTCGCGCTGCAACGGCCGACGGGGGCGTCGGCATCACAGGGCGGGGGGTCGTTCTGCAGTGATAATGCTTTGCGCGGTTACGAGGTGGGACGTTTGCGGAGGGTGTGAGCGAGGGATTCCGCCACCCCATCTGGGGCGGACTATTTGGATACGTTTGTTTTCCACGGGTTGCGCTGTGGCTTCACCCGTAGCTACATTCCGCGGCCGCGTGGGGGCAGGGATGCGGGGCTTGTTACTTGCGCTGCCAGATCAGGGGGGTGATGCGGTTGTCTTGGAGGGAGTCGCCGGGTTTGAGGGATTGGAAGTAGTCGTCGGGGAGGACGTTTTTCTGGCCGTTGAAGGTGGAGCCGTCGGGCATGTAGGCGCAGGTCATGGCGCGGCGTGGGCGGGAGGTCATGTTGACGCCGGCGCCGTGGGCGGTCAGGCCGTTGTGCAGGACGGCCGAGCCGGCGGGGACGGGGACGAGGGTGGCATCCATTTTTTTCCATTCGGGGTAGACGTTGAAGAGGCCGCCAAAGGTGCTGCCGATGCCGGCGTTGTCGTGGCGGGCGGTCAAGTGGGTTCCGGGCAGGTAGGCCATGCAGCCGTTCATGAGGGTGGCATCGTCGAGGGCGATCCAGATAGAGATGGAGTTGCGGGAGGAGAAGGACCAGTAGGGGTTGTCGAGGTGCCAGGCGGTGGGGTTGCCGTAGGGCGGCTTGATGAGGGCCTGGTCGTGCCAGATGCGGATGCCGTCAACGCCGGCGAGGGTTCCGGCGAGGCGGCCGAGGCGTTCATCGAAAATCAGTTCGTGCATGCCCGCGTGGGAGTCGGCCAGTTTCAAGCACTGGACGAAGACCTGCTTGTAGTAATCGTCGCTGCCTTCGCCCTGGTTGTTGAGGGCGTGCCAGCCCTTGTCGGCGAGGCGTTTGGCCACGGCATCGTCGGTGGCCTCGCGCCAGCGCGCCAGTTCGGCGGCGTTCAGGAACCCTTCGATCGCAATGAACCCCTGCTGGCGGTATTGGGCGATCTGTTCGGCGGAGAGGGAATCTTTCATGGGTTGGCTCCTTGGTACGTTCTTTCAGGCCGATTCATTACTTCGGTTACGGAGGGGAAGCCCCCTGTTTCCGGCGATTTTCTGGCGCGATGTCGCCGTGACGAGTCTACAAGATTTCCCACTAGGCTCTGTATCTGGTTTTACGGTATCAGAAAGCGGCATCGCGTTCGAGTTTCATCAGATTGCCTAGAAGCTGTTTCATAGCCCCGGTTTCGGATTGAAAACCTGTTGTTTTCGGCGACTTTTTGGAGTTATAAAACCGCCTCTAGAGTCTCTGAGAAAACCCCATTCACAGTCACACAATAGGCGGTCGAAAGGTTCTTGGAGGAAGAATTTTTGGAGCCTCTTATTCATCGGGCCCGCGCGATGGGTCGTTCGCACAGCGAGCGTCATTCACATACACGAATATTCGGCGTGAGTATTCATCGAAACTATCATCCAATTTCGAGGCAAAATCCGATAATAACCGATGCGAAACCCGCGCCATTCGTGACCATCCGGGGTGCAGGGTTTTGGCGATTGACCCCTCGGTTCTGTTTGGGTATGGTGAAGGTTCAATAGGATGGTCGAATGCCCCTCCGGCACGCCAAACGGGCGGTTCCGGGGACAAAGGAGTGGCCCTGCCGACGGCCGTCATCTTGTCGTTCTCTTGGGTTTCTGTGGCCTGTAGGCAAACCGTCTCGTACGAGGGAAAAAACTATGGCCCAGCTACAAAATCTGTCGGCCAACTCGTGGGAAAACGTGACACCAGCCCGCAAAAATGTGGATGTGCCGGAAGGCCTTTGGCTGAAGTGTCCGGAGTGCGCCGGGCTGATCTATCGCAAGACGATGGAAGAGCAGCAGCACACCTGTCCGGATTGCCGCTATCATTTTCGCGTATCCGCCAAGCAACGCATTGAGATGCTGGTCGATCCCGGCTCGTTTGAAGAGATGGATGCGGATATTGCACCGGTGGATGTCCTGAAGTTTGCGGACAAGAAGGCGTATTCCAAGCGATTGACGGATGAACAGAAGAAGACGGGCAGCAAGGATGGTTTGCGGGCGGGGCGTGCGTTCGTCAAAGGTCGGCCGGTCGTTCTGGCGGTAATGGATTTCACGTTTATGGCGGGATCGATGGGGGCGGTGGTGGGCGAGAAGATTACGCGGGCGGTGGAACGGGCGGTGAAGGAGAATTTGCCGCTGGTGATGGTGTGCTGCTCGGGCGGGGCGCGGATGCAGGAATCGACGATTTCGCTGATGCAGATGGCCAAGACGTCGGCGGCGCTGGCGCGGCTTGATGAGGCTGGCGGGCTCTTTATCTGCTTGCTGGCCGATCCCACCTACGGTGGGACGACCGCATCGTTTGCGATGCTGGGCGATGTGATCTTTGCTGAACCGAAGGCGCTGATCGGCTTTGCAGGTCCGCGGGTCATCGCCAGCACGATTCGTGCGGAGCTGCCGGCAGGTTTCCAGACGGCCGAGTTCCTGCAGGAGAAGGGATTCATCGACCGGATCGTGGCCCGGCAGGATCTGCGGAGCGAGATCGCCCGCACGATCGACTACTGCGGGAAGTAATCAGAAATAGAACTCATTCAATTTCAATTAAGAATGCGATCGGCCCGCTTATGCGGGCCGTTTTTGTTGTGAGCAGGCGCTCATGAGGACGATTACGGGTTGGCTTTCAGGGAGAGCGGAGCGGGAGAGAATCGAGGCGGTCACGTGAAGGAAAGCCGAGGGTGTGCCAGCGCGGCGGATAGTCATCGGTGAATCGGAGCAGATCCGCGAGTTTCTGACGGGCAGCAGGGCCGTCGGCCATACCAAGGGATTGTGACTCGCCGTTGACATTGGCGACGAACGCAACGAGGTCGGTTTCAGGGATCAGTGAATCGATGCCCTCCGTCCAAACAGCATATGTGAGTAGGCGGCCATCCGGAGATTCCATGCCGCTGCAGGAGGCAACGAACGGGGCGTCGAGGAGTTGCTGCTTTTCGAAGGTACGTTCGAGAAGCTGCTTCTGTTCCGCGTACATCTGACCCAGTGATTCGATATGCAGCTTCCGAAGCGGGATGTAGGCTGGGGATGAGGGGTCCGGGAGAAAGTGCTGCCAAGTGGAGCCTTGCAGACGAAAGGCTGAGCCGGTCATGAAGCGCGGCTCCGCGGCGGCAGCGGTAACGAATTCGGCCATCTTGATGAGACTCGCGGCGTCCTGATCGCCGGTGACAAAGAGCGTTTGACGGTTGGGAATCATGGCGACATGAGCGCCGTTGACGGGGATTTGCCAGAGCAGATCGTGGAGAAAGAGGCGCGACGCCGCATGGAAGTCCTCCCAGGTTCCGACGAAGAGACCGGGTTGAACCTGAATGAAATCTTCATTGCTGATTTTCCAGAGGTTCTCGCGGGCGATCTGAAGAGCAGCATCAAATGTTGTGCCCCATTTTAGGAATTGGGACTCGCCGATTGAGGCCATTGACTGCGGCGTATCGTAGACCACCTCAACGGTAAGGTCATTGTTGAGAAGTCGCGAGGCCACTTCTGGAACCTTTGCGTTCTTCAGTGGGAGGGCGAGCTTCATGGAGGCGAGGTAGAAACGCTCGCGAACCCGTGGGAGAAGATGGGGTTTTGCCTTGGCGAAATCGTCAGGGAGAGTGTCGGTCGCGGCCGTGTTCAGACGGGCGTAAAAATCGATAACTTTCGCGCGCTTGGACAGGGGGCTGGCACAGTATTCGGCATAGGCGTTGTCGAGAAAGATGACGCCGCCGCTGGCGCCCTTGGAAATCGAAAATTCATCGGGGTCGAAAATTGGAGATGAGTTTGGACTGAGCTTTTTGATTTTGCGGAGCACGCGACGAGCGAAGGCTTCGCGGGAAGCGGGAGGGAAAAGTTTCTCCATGATGCTCATGGGCGGAAATGTAGTCGCTGTAGCGAAAAATGTCCATATGAAAGGTGTTTCTGGGCGGAGAGATAGCGCGCGATCTACCGCTCCAGACACATGATGTGCATGGCGGCTTCGGTTTGGCGGTTGACGGGGTTGTCGGGGCGTTCGTGGTAGCCGAGTTGTTTGGCGGTCGATTCCAGAAGCGCGGTGAGGGCTTGGCGGGGGGTGAAGTTGGCGAGGTCGGAGGGCATGTTCCAGGCGGCGGCGTCTTCGATGATCCAGAGGCGCTTGGCGTTGAGCGTTGAGGCGAGCTGGCAGGCGGCGGCGGCTTCGGCGGGCCATTGGTCGTGCTGCGCGATGAGGGCTTCGTTGGAGAGGAACCAGCCGGGATGCAGGAGCGTTTCGCGGGGGAAGGAGATGACGCGGGCGGGAAAGCCACGGAGCTGGGCTTGGTAGAGAACGCCGGAGGCTTCGAGGCCGGTGCAGATGATGAGGTCGTCGGGGCTGCCGGCCATTTGGAGGTATTCGCCGCGGTGGGTGAAGCGGGTGAGTTGTTCGGAGAGAGTCAGATTCCAGCGGGCGTAGAGGGAGAGCAGCATCAGTGCGAAGGCCGCGGCCGCGATGAGGCCGCCGGCGACGACGGGCGTTCGCCAGCGCGTGGCGGAGGGTGCAGTGAGGCGGGCGAGGCCGGCGCCGAGCAAGGCTAAATATGCGGGCTGTGCGAGAACGTCGTAGCGGGCCAGGACGTAGATGGGTGTCTTGAAGATGGAATAGAGGAAAAGAAACAGGAGGGGCCAGAGGGTGAAGATGACGGGAAGCCAGCGGTGGCTGTGCCCATCGTCGCTATGCGATTCGACCGAGGCGTTTGGCTGGGGTTTTTGTGCGGGCCAGAAGGCGGCGATGAGCAGGATCGCGGTAAGTGCGATGGCGAGTACGTGAAGCATTCCGGGAAGGGACGGCCAGAGGAGGGTGGTAGGCATGTCGCCGCCGAGGCCGAGAACTTCCAGCGAGCGCGGGATGGCCAGGGCGGGGGGTGTGGCGAGCCAGATGGGGCGGATCCAGGCCATGCCACCGGAGCCGCCGGCTTGATTGAAGAGGAGGAGGAATTCCGGGATGGCGGCCAGTGCGATGGCCAGGTAGGTGAGGATCATGGCGCGCCATTGTTTGCGGGAGCGAATGCTGCCGAGGGCTGCGGCCATCCAGAATCCCGCGGCGATGGGGACCAGCAGATTGTGCGTGTAGAAGCTCGCGACGACGGTGAGTCCGTGGAGGGACCACGCCAGGACCGAGCCGCGATTGGCGGCGCGGGTGAAGGTCCAGAGGGAAAGGGTCAGGAGCAGGCAGGCGAGGGAATAGCTGCGGGCTTCCTGGGAGTAATGAATTTGGAGCGGGGCGACGGTGGCCAGGGCCATGGTCCAGGCGGCGGTGCGCCACGAGGCGCCGGATTCGCGAAGCCACAGGCCGAGCGCCGCGATGGTGCCGATGCCGGCAAGGAGCGAGAAGGAACGGATCGCCAGTGCCGAGAGGCCGAAGAGGTGGATCCAGAGTTTCATGATGTAGAAGTAGAGGGGCGGGTTGGTGTCGGAGTGAAGGGCGGCGAGGATTCCGCGGGGGGAAGTAGCGGTGAGCACGGTGTGGGCTTCGTCGAGCCAGACGTCGAGGCGATCGATGTTGGCGGCGCGCAGTCCGGCGGCCAGGCAAAGGAGGGCGAGTACCAGTTGGAGGCGTTGAGAGGAGAATCGCGAGCGGAGGAGGGATGCGCTTCGGAGGGTGCTGGCCGTGGCGGAGGGAGTGATGGGCGTGGAGGGCGTAGAGGTCATGGGCGTTCCGAGGAAACGACGCAGGCACTGGAAAAACGAGAACAACCTGCTAGGTAGTGGTTGGTCAACGTGAGCTATGTAACATCGGCAGAAAGAGTTAGATGCTTCGGCAAGAACCCGTTCTGCAGGCGGAAAATGCGATCGAGAGGTTCATGAGGGAGAAATCTGGGTCTGCCCGTACCTTCGGTGGGACGCCGGTGCAAAGTGAACGGGAAGAGGATTTAGGGAATGAGGTTTGGGGTAAAGGGGGTATTTTCGCGGCGGTGCAAATTTATGCGGATGTTTTCCTAGTGAAGCTGAGCTGCGAAACGAAATTCAGGCCGGGTAATGAATCGCCTTGGATGATGAAGAAATTACGGAACTATCGGTACGAGCAGGAGTATGCGGCGCAATCGGCAAAATAGAGTACTATTTTGAGCAAATATTAGAGTTTTAATCAATCTTAGTTCAAGATAATATTTCTTAGCTTCAGGTAATATTTCGTTTGACACAGTAGAATCCTGTGGTAGTCTTCATTGATCGGTTTTATATTTTACAAGTCAGATCAAACTCCGTGGTTGGTGGGCAAGTCATTTATAGCTGGATGCGAATTTCCAGCTTGATGTAAAAATTAGCAGCGTCAGTAGCCAGGCGAAAGTTTCGCCTTGGGGGCGAGAGCAAGTCGACGGCCATCCATTGCCTGAGAGGGTAATGCACGAGCGGTTGATTTCGGGGAGAGGGTTTCCAACGAGTAAGAGAGAGAGCGTCGGTCCAACGTGTTGTTTGGCGTTGGTTCCGCCCCTTCGCATGGCGCGTCGGCCGGCGAGGTTCATACGTACGCAGAATTTCGCGGGCCGCCAACGTGGTTGCTCGATGGATGGTTAAATTTTGTACGGAGTTCTAGAAAAAAGGGAGTTGTATGAGTATCACATCAGGTCGTCTCTTGTCGTTGGCAGTGGCTTCGGCGGTGTTGTGTGGCGCGGCGTCGGCCCATGCCGCGGCGATCACCTGGACCAATGGCACGTTCAGCAGCACCAGCATTTTGCCGGATGCGACGAGCGTGCTGGGGGCCGCGAATACCGGCGGCCCTGACACGGTGGTCACAACCGCATCGGGGACTATCGATTTTCAGAATTATGCCCGTTACGACAATCATGCAGCGATACCCAGCCCGCTGCCGATCGGCTCGGGATCCTGGGACGGCCACAACAACCAACTCGGCGGGCGAAGCACCGGCAATACGAATTTCAACACGGTTCTCGACAGCGAACTGGACCGTCAAGGGCAAGGTGACGGGAGTATGGCCATAACGCTCTACAATCTCGTTCTTGGGCACACCTATGAAGTGTTGGTTCTGAATGTTAACAATACCGGCACATTGCAGACCATGCAGGCCAGCGATGCGAATGCTGCAGGTACTCCGTCCGGCAATGTCTCCGCTATTCAGCAGTACAATTTCACCACCGGTGCAATCGGCGGGTACATTGAAGGCACGTTCACGGCTGACGCGACAACGCAGACGCTATACATGTATACGCCACAGAACCGCGGCCAGACCAACGCAATCGTCTTGTCGGAGGTTGTCGTTCCCATCACTCCCGAACCGGCATCGCTGAGTTTGCTGGCGCTCGGAGGCCTGGGGTTGCTGGCGCGTCGGCGTCGGTAAGGGTTGAGGAGCCAGTGAGGGTAGGAGTTTCGTGCCTCGGCAGATCGCGGGATCTGCCGGGGCTATCACTTGTACTGGGTTCGAGCAGGTTTATGGATGGTGGAGACCATTCTCGTGTCTTGAATTTGCCTGGAAGTGGGTGGGTATATTACGCAAAAGTCATTCGAATAATGCGAAGCATAAAGATATTTTTCATTTGACTTCTGCAAGATCCAGAGTAAATTCTCTATTGAAGCGCTCTGGGAATGGCGATCGGGCTTCGGGGAGAGAGTAGGCGGTAGGGAATCGCCTAGGGGAGAGAGCGGCACAACGGCCAACGACTACCACACCGGGTAGTGCAAGCGCTGCGAATGCCGGGGAAATTCACATTAAATTGATGATCAAGAGCCAGTCGCCGGGACTGGAACTCTATTTCATATCGCGGGCTTCGGCCCTTTTGGTGAATCTGACAACGAAGCTAGAGGGTGAGAGCGGGTCATGCAGGCGTTCCTGTACGGCCAAACATTTCTCGTTCTGAGTTGGAGAGAGTCATGACAATTCTTCACACCCATCGTATTTTGGCATTGGCTGTTCTGAGTATCGGTTTTGTCGGCATACTTGGTTCGGCGACACCGGTCCAAGCGGCCAGTATTACCTGGACTAATGGCACGTTCAGCAGCAACAGCATTCTGCCCTCCGCGGCAAGTGTCACGGGCGCCGTGGATGAAGGCGGTTTCGGTGCGACTTCCGACAGCGGCGTCGTCTTCGTGAAGCAGCGCCGGTACGATAACCCCTACGACCTTGATCCCCTTAATCCCATTAACAAGCCCGGGAATCTCGTTGACACGACGCGCGACTGGAACGAGAGCGATAACATGCTGGTCAATGGGGCCATCACGCTTTCCACCGGCGATGTGGGTTTCGATACGGTGCTCAATACCGGATATAACACGCAGGGCCAGTCTCGCAACAACTCCATAACGCTTATAAATCTTACCGTCGGACAGGCCTACCAGGTGTTGCTCCTGGCCGCCCGTAACACCAGTGACTATTCGACGATGCAGGCGAGCGACAGTGATACGGGCGGGGACGCTGGCGTCCTGACGGGACCAAGGATTTCCGCGCTTCAGCAATACAATTTCACCACCACTACGGGTCCGGTGGGCGGATACCTGCTCGGTACGTTCGTGGCAGATGCGACGACGCAGACTTTCTGGGAATACACCCCCAATGGTGAAGCCGGTCAGCTCAACGCGCTGGTCGTGTCGGCGATTCCCGAACCGGCGTCGCTGAGTGTGCTGGCGCTGGGCGCCATGGGATTGCTGGCGCGTCGTCGGCGGTAAACGCTGAGAAGTTCGGAGTTAGAAGTTAGAAGTTACGAGCCCCGGCGGATCGTGGAATCTGCCGGGGCTTTTGTTTTTGCAGGATTTGCCGCTGGGCGCGCTTCCCATATCTCTACCCACTGACGACTGGCGAGTCTTCTTCATGGATGACGTTCCGGCACACCGGGGATAGACTGTGGGAATGGTGTCGCGGGTGTTTCAAGTTTTCTTTGTGGGGATTATCCAGGCGTATCGATGGACGCTCTCGCCGTTGATCGGGCGGCAATGCCGGTATGAACCGACGTGCTCGGCGTATGGATTGGAGGCAATCCGCGTGCATGGGCCGTGGCGCGGCGGATGGATGGCGCTCAAGCGCATTGCGCGGTGTCATCCGTTTGTAAAGGGCGGGTATGATCCGGTGCCGCGTGGGGAGAAGCAAGAAGTAAGCAGCAAGAAGCAAGAAGGGAACGGACAATGATGTTGTATTTTTGCCGGCACGGGATCGCGGCGGAGGCCCAGGGGAAGATGGGCGATGCGCTGCGTCCCATGACGCCGGGGGGCGTAAAGAAATTTCGCAAGGCGGCGCGGGGGTTTGTGGAGATGGGGCCGAAGGTGTCGCATGTGCTGACCAGTCCGTTGCTGCGGGCACGGCAGACGGCAGAGATATTGACCGAGGCGCTGGAGCAGGAAGAGCGCCAAGTGAAGCTGGAGATTTCGGAATCGCTGGCGCCGGGGACGAAACTCGAGGCGTTTCTGCAAACGTTGCGGGGCCTGAAAAATATGGCGGGGGTGGTGGCGGTGGGGCATGAGCCGACGCTCAGCGAGTGGGTGAAGGGGCTGTGCTTCGATGGGAAGGGATCGGTGGAGATGAAGAAGGGGGCGATCGCGGGGATTGAGCTGGATCCGCGGATGAAGAGCGGGACGCTGGTATTTCTGCTGCAGCCGAAGCAGTTGCGGGGGCTGGGCCGAGCGTGATGTTAGCGGCATTTGCGCGGCTCGCAAGACGGGATTGTCTTCACGGTCAGGTTCATGGAGAGATAAAATATCTGCGCTGGTTGTGGGGTGCGAGCCGATCTACAATAGTGGAAATACATAAGGGAGTGATCTATGAAACTGACGATTGCGGGCGTGTTGGCGATGGCGGTGATGGGGCTGTTCATGACGGGGTGCATCGAAGACGATTCGCTGCCGAGCCGCCCGCGGACGCGGATCATCACCGAAGATGAGAAGGCCCAGGAGAACGCGGAGAAGCGCACGAACGAAGCGCCGCGGCGAGAATTGCCGACGTCCGGCGCCGAGACGCCCGGGGGATCGAAGGCGGAGAGTATCGAACCCAAGACAGTGGCGTTGCTGGGGGATATGTATGGTGGCAACTATCACTATGCGGGATCGTTGCCGATGTTGCCGGAGAAGCCGGGCACGGTGCCGACGGTCGGCTTCACGATGGTGCCGGGGACGAAGCTCGCGATCGAGCATTCGTGGGGCGAGGTATTGCCGCTGGTGAATTATCAGCATCGTCCGTGGGCCGATACGCAGACGACTTATGTACCGGCGAATGTGAAGGTCAATCCGGTTTTGTTTTTCAATCTGTCGGACAAGGTGAATGTGCCCAAGCCCGAGTGCGATTACGGCACTGATTTCGTCAATGCGCACCTCGATGTGCCGTGGTTCTATGTAAACACGGTGGCGTTGCCGGTGCTGATGTTGATGGAATGTCCGTGGGGGCAGAAGACGGCGGGTCGGCTGGGGCAGGATCCGAACTATCTGGGATATTTGCCCAAGGGCGGGGAGATCGTGCCGGCGCCGGTGCCGGGCGAGTTCAAGTACGACTATGATTTTCTGCCGAATCCGCCCTCGCAGACGCAGCCGACGACGCAGAACCATTGATTCATAGGATTGCCGCGTCATTGGCTCATCGGGGGCGGGGCGGGCGGCACGAGATCAGCGCACGTCGTACTGCTGCGCGTAGTACTGTTGATATTTTTCATCGAGAACCTTGTCGAGCCAGGATCGGTTGGCGACGAACCAGTTAAAGGTTTGTTGCAGGCCGGCGTCGAGCGTCCATTTCTGTTTCCAACCGAGTTCGCGCTGGGACTTGGCGGAGTCGAGTGCGTAGCGGCGGTCGTGGCCGGGGCGGTCTTTGACGTATTCAATGAAGGACTCGTCGCGATTGGCGAGGGCGAGGAGTTTCTTGGTCAGGGAGAGGTTGTCGATCTCCACTTCGCCGTCGAAGTTGTAGATTTCGCCGTCGCGGCCGCGGAGGAGCGCCGCGAGTATGCCGGCGGCATGGTCTTCGACGTGAATCCAGTCGCGGCGTTGGAGGCCGTCGCCGTAGACGGGAACTTTTTTCCCGGCCATCAGGCGCGTGATGAAGAGGGGGATCATTTTCTCGGGCCAGTGCCAGGGGCCGTAGTTGTTGGAGCAGCGGGTGATGATGGCGGGGAAGCCGAACGAGCGGATGAAGGCCTGGACGAGCAGCTCGCCGCCGGCCTTGGACGCGGAGTAGGGGCTGGAGGTGTGGATGGGGTCGGTTTCAACGGAGCGATGCGGCGGCGCAATATCGCCGTAGACTTCATCGGTGGAGACCTGGAGGAAGCGTTTGCACGAGCCTTTCTGCACGAGGGGCCGGGCAGCTTCGAGGAGGACCTGTACGCCCAGGGTGTTGGCCATGACGAAGGGCACGCCGGTGAAGAGTGAGCGATCGACGTGTGATTCGGCGGCGAAGTTTATGATGGCGGTGGGGCCATTGGTTCCACAAGCGGCGAAGGCGGATTGGACTTCCTGGGGGTGGGCGATGTTGGCTTTGACAAATTTGTAGCGTGGCGAGTCGGCGACCCCCCCCACCCCCCCCACGCCCGCGAGGCGTTCGGGGCTGGCAGCATAGGAGAGCGAGTCGACGTTCACGATGTTGACGTGAGGGTAAGCGGCGATGGTCTGGCGGATAAATTCGGAGCCGATGAAGCCGCACCCGCCGGTGACCAGCCACGTGCCGTGGAGAAGGGAATCGGTGGATGAGGGCATGCGAAAACTCCTGCGTGAAGACGCAGGCAGTGTAGGCGGGCGGGGGTTAATGACGCAATGACCAAGGACCAATGACGCAAGGGGGAAAGCGTGTCAGTGGCGATGGCCCATGCCGGAGTGGATCGAGGTCCGGCCGCCGAGGGTGCTGTTGGAGCGGAGGACCAGCGAGGTGCCGGTGTTGATGCCGAACTGGAAGTTGTGGAAGCTGCCGTTGACGAAGAAGCCCGTGGATGCGGGAACGAATGGGATGTGATGGTGATGGAAGCCGCGTGGGATGTAGATGGCGCTGGAAAAGAAATAGGGGTAAGGCGAGTACATGTAATAAGGATTGTATAACGGGGTGTAGCTGGTGTTGTAGAGCGTCTGATCGTCGAGCGAGAGGCTGGGGAAGAGTGGGGTGTAAGGCGTGTAGGGCGTCGGTGTGTAAGTCATTGCGGGCATGGGTGCGGGCGCAGGGGCCGGCGCCGGCGCTGCGGCCCGGGCGACGGGCGGCGATGGGGTGACAACAGTGTTGCGGAGTTGGTTGGCCAGATCATCTTCAAGTTTCAGCAGGTCCGAGACCGGCCCGGTACTGGTGGCGGTGGCCAAGGCGTCACCGTTGGAGGCATCGACGAGTTGGGCCTGCAGGCGGATCGTCTGATCGACGAGCGTGGCGGAGCCGTAGAGCCCCAGCGGGGCATGGGCGACGCGCGCCAGTCGCGAAGCGATCACGGCATCGATCTTGGGGAAATCACCGGAGTAGGCGACCGGCGTGTAATTGGCGGATTGGCCGAACTGGGAGACGGTATTGTCCTGCAGTGACTTGCTCATCCAGGCCATGTCGGGTTTGGTGTTGAACAAAGCGAAGGGGAGCACGAGGACGCGCTGTTTGGCGACGGGGGCATCCTGCGCGCGTGTGAGTGCCGCCTGAGAGCCGATGAAGAGAGCAACGATAAGAGCGGTGAGTACCAACGTTTTGAACTTGATCAAGGCATTCATTTGTCGCCTCCCGGAAGTGAGTCCCACGCGGTCATTTCCATTATGATTATACCCGCGCTGGACGCTGGAGGCGGGAATTTTTCGCATGGCAGGAACCATGGAAGGATGGGTGAAATGCGTAATTCAAGCAAGATTCTGGGGATAATGCTGGGGGTCTTGGTGCTGGCGGGATGTTCGAGTTTTGAGCGGCAATGGCGCCAAACGCGTACCAGCACCGCCTCTGCGATGACGCCCGTGGTGGGTAAGTGGGAGGGATCGTGGCGCAGTGAGGCCGAGCACGGCGGCGGTTCGTTGCGGGCGATTGTGGTCGCGGCCGAGGCGCCCTCGTCGGCATCCGGACGGGTGGCGATGCGCTGCTCGGCGACATTCAAGTCGACATTCTGGAGCGTCTTCTCGGGAACGAATACCGTAGACATCATCGCCACGCCGGATGGGAACGGACGGATGACATTCCATGGGTCGAAGGACCTGGGAATTTTGTCGGGTGGGGTATACACGTATGACGGATGGGCGTCGGAGTCGGCGATGGAGTCGACGTATTCGTCGTCGGCGGATCATGGGGTGTTCAAATTGCGCCGCGCCCCGTGAGTGCGGATTCATGAAGGAAATTGAGTAACGGCGGAATTGTGCCGGCGCACTGCGGGCGCTATGATTCCGGCCTTGTTTAAAGGAGCGATTTCATGGCAGGAAAAAACAGCGTGCTCGGCGGTGGCGGGTTTCATCATCTGGCCATCAAGGTGCATGACTTTGACAAGTCCGTGCGGATGTATGGCGAGGCCTTTGGGTTTACGCCCAAGGCGAGCTGGGGTGCCAAGACCGCAACGGAAGACAAGCGGGCCGTGATGCTGGATACGGGGGACGGGAATTTCCTGGAAGTGTTTGCGGGTGGGCCGGCCACGCCGATTGCGCCGGCCGGGCCGATGACCTGTGCCGCGGCGATCATGCACGTGGCGTTTCGCACGACGAAGCTTGATGAAGTGGTCGAGCGGGCGCGTAAAGCGGGATTTGCCGTGGTGGTGGAGCCGAAGGATGTTTCGCCGATTGCGGATGTGTCGGCGCGGATTGCGTTCGTGCACGGGCCCGACGGCGAAGTGGTGGAATTCTTTCAGGGGGAGTTCTTCAAATAATAATGAATGGAGAATAGTGAATCGCCGCGATCACCACATGAGCGACGGTTGATCTTTGAGGCTGTGGCGGGTTTTGTCGTCGAGGGTGGGGAGGAACTCGAGTTGGGTTTTCTCTTCAATCTCGTGGATGCTGGCGACGAACTGGTCCGGGCGTTCGGTGCCTTTGACGGTTTGAGGCATGATGACGGCGAAGGCGTGGGGCTTGCCCGCGTGGTTTTCCACGAGAATTTTGTAAAAGGCCTGGGGGATGTGGATACCCGAGCGGAGGGTTTTCGCAGGGCCGCCGCTGAGATCGGCGAAGATGGGGCCGTCGGTGATCCAGACATCGGAAAACCGGTTGGCGTATTCGAGCTCATTGGTTTCGAGTCGTTCCCACACCTGTTGATTGAGGGCGGGAGCCTGGGGGCAGATGTTGGACAGCAGAAAAGTTTCGAGCTGAGCCTCGGGGCCGTAGTCGGTGGCGATGGCGCGGTTGGGGGTCATGTGGCCGCGGTCGTAGCCGGAGCCGGTGAAATCATGATGGGTGACCTGCGCGAGGGTGCGGGTATCGGTGAGGAAGTTTCCCTTGGGGCGGGCGAGGTGAAAATCGCCGGCGTTGCGCGTGACGCGGTAGGCGGACCAGAGCGGGTCTTTGCGTTGTTCGCAGTAACCGACGATGTAGGCGGTGTTGCGGAGGATGGTGAATTGGATGTCAGTGCGGCGGGCGCGGGGCAGGCCGCCGAAGATGATGCGATGTTCGGAGACGGGATCGACGGCAATTGAATCGGGGGCGGCGGCAGCTTGCGAGGCGGGTGGCACATCGGCAGTGCTTCGCGTCCACGGATGCAGGACCGAGAGGCCGATGACCAGGAGCAGCAGCGCGATCGCGATGACCAGGGCCCAGGCGAAGGAGCCGGGTTGCGGAGCTTTCACCGCCTGCCGCCCGCCGGGGGCGGGTCGAAGAAAGTTGGGATTGGGGCGATTCATGAAGGCTCCGGTGAGGGGGAGGCTGAGCACGGTCAGCCAAGTCAGGGGAATGGTACCACAGCAGCCAAGCCGTCCGATATCCCATCGGGTTTTGAGAAAATTCACGGCAGCCTCATAAAGGGGCAGCGCGGGCGCGTCGATAGGAAGGGTGCTGGATTCGGCCGCGCCGCGGTGTTCGGTTGCGAATATGAGATGTGCGGCAGCGCACCCATCGGAACTCTGGACATTCTTCAGGCGACAATGAAAACAATTTTGATCATCGACGATATGGCCTTTTGCCGGGAACTCTTCAGTCTGGCGCTCCGCCGCGAAGGGTACGAGGTGCTCACCGCTGGAAGCGGGCGGGAAGGCATGCAACTGATGCAGAGCCACAAGCCGGACCTGGTGATGCTGGACGTGATGATGCCCGATCTCGACGGCATCGCGACGCTGCGGATGATCCGTGCCACGCCGGACATCAAGCACATTCCGGTATTCGTGCTGACGGCCGACGAAGACCGGGAACGCATCCGGCAGGCCCGCCAGATCGGCGTGCAGGCATACATCCTCAAGTCTCAGTTTCTGCTGGAGACGACGCTGGATCGCATCCGCGAGATCGTCGGCGAAATCGAGACCGCGCCGCTTGAAACGGTGACGGGGCGGGCCGTGGAAGAAGTATGGGGCGATGTGCAGTGAAGGGCCGGAGACGGTCCGGCACATTCACGTGTTCACGTGCATCTCGCGGATGAAGGGATTGTTGGCGCGTTCGCGGCCGATGGTGGTGGCGGGGCCGTGGCCGGATAGCACGTGCGTGGCGTCAGGCAGCAGCAGCACGCGCTTGAGCGATTTCTTCAGCAGTTCGACGTTACCCTCGGCCAGGTCGTAGCGGCCGACGCTGCCGGCCATCAGCAGATCGCCGGCAAAAAGTACGGCATGTTCCGCATCGTAAAAGCAGATGTGTCCCTCGGCATGGCCAGGCGTGTGCAGCACGGCCAGCGTGATCGACCCGACGTGGACTTTATCGCCATCGGCCAGGTAGCCGTCGGCATTGCGCGGCGGAATGGTGTAAGGCAATTCAAAAAGCGAACTGCCGGGATTCTGCAGCCGCGGTTCTTCCAGCTTGTGCATCAACACCTTGGCCTTGGGGAAAACGGTGGTGACCTCTTCGTGATCGGAGAGATGATCCCAATGGCCGTGGGTAAGCAAGAGATATTTCACGTCGTAGCCGTGGGTGCGGGCAATTTCGAGCAGAGATTCGGTGGTATCCTGGGGCGCGTCGATGATGGCCGCGGCTTTGTGCTGCTCGTCGACGAGCAGGTAGCCATTGGTTTCGGCAAGTCCGCCGGTATTGACGTGGATCTTCATATCGCGGGCGCCTCCTCGTGTATGCACACCACGAGGATTGTAGCCGCAGTTCTGCGCCGCCGCATGAAGGCGATCATCATTACGGCGTGACGGTGAAGAAAGAAGCATCCAAACGACATGCCCCTGCCGATGGGGGCAGGGGCATGCATACGTCGTGCGGGCAGGTTGTATTGTAAAGCCTTACCGCCCACGCCGACGATACCTTACCAGGGACAGCGCGCCCAGGCCGAGAAGCGCCAGGCTGCCGGGCTCGGGAATGCCAGCGATCGGGATGTCGAACGCCGCGAGATTAAGTGCGGCGTTCTGTCCGCCGATGAAATCACCCACCGTGGGGTTGGGGTCCGGGGCCTGCACGGCGACCTCGTCGAGTGCCTCGCCGTCCACATCGTAGCTGCCGATGTATTTGTAGTATTCGTAGCGGCGCGTCACCGATTCGGAAGCCGCCCCTAGATCCTTCGGTCCGCTGTCCTCATCCTCAAACCCCACGCCTTTACCCGCTTGCAGCAATTGCCACTCCGTCTCGACTTCGGACGCGTCGGGCACCGCCCTGCCTACCAGAAGTTGATCGAGTTCGGCCTTGGCCGCAGATTCCATGTAGAACACTTTCACCCATATCGCATCGCCGAAGAGCTTGTTCGGATCTTCCTTGGGCGGAGCCGGCGCCACCGCCTGGACTGCGGGCGGCAAGACCGGGTTGGGATTGGGCTGGACGGTCCAGACCGGGGCAGGAATCTTCACGGTCGATCCGATTGCGACGAGATTGCCCGGGCTCGAGCTATCGCCGACCAGCCACCGGTAGATCGTGTTGGTCGGGTTACCGTTAAGCGCGATGCCGAAGTGGTCGCCGGGTACGCCCGCGGGATAGTTGGGATCGCCGCCCGACCAGAACTGGTGTCCACCGGTCGTGATCGGCGTCGTGGCAAAGGGGGTGGAAGTCGCCC